>JACCDP011461595.1_pt1 | contig 59145 bp, 37 predicted proteins | sample 7445841 | NCBI WGS metagenome assembly JACCDP01 (sample SAMN15323441, study PRJNA562643) | freshwater metagenome | isolation source: river surface water | place: USA:Blue River Watershed | collected 2017-08-17 | reverse complement strand
TCCTCCAGGACCGTCACCCCCATCGCCAGCTGGCCCGCGCGTTCATGGTTGGTGCCGGTCTCGCGGAGGATCTTGCTGATGATCGCCGACGAGGAAACCATCAGCATGCCGGCGAGGAAAAGTCCCTCGACCGCGCTCCACCCCATCGCCAACGCCGCCAGGCGACTGAGCTGATAAACCCCCAGCGCCCCGGCGAACGTCGCCGCCAGCAGACCGAAACCCAGCCGGCGCAGCTTACGCAGGCTCAGCTGCAGCCCGATCGAGAACATCAGAAAAACCAGCCCCAGCTGCGCCAGGGTATCCACCCGCTCCACGTTCGTGACCAACGCGAACGGCGGAGTGTAGGGCCCGATCACCATTCCCGCGACGAGGAAGCCGACCACGACCGACAGGCCGATGCGCTGGCAAAGCCAGCCCACCGCTCCCGCCACCACCAGGATGACGGCCAGGTCTTGGATGAGTTGGACCCCCTGCATGCGACGACCAGACAACGCGCCCGGCGTCCCGCGCCGTCAAGTCCCCGCCCTTCGACGCGCGGATTGAAGTCCTCGCCTGGCATCCGGGATTTCCCTCGTTGACACCCCCAGACCCCGCCGATTCCGTGCCACACTCCCGCTCCGGAATCATGGCCAACATCTTCGGATATTTCTCGAACGACATCGGCATCGATCTCGGAACCGCCAACACACTCGTCTACGTGAAGGGCAAGGGGATCGTGCTCCGGGAGCCTTCCGTGGTCGCTCTGGACACCGCCTCCCGCAAGGTTCTCGCCGTGGGCGACGAGGCGAAACGCATGCTGGGCCGCACCCCGGGCAACATCACCGCCATCCGTCCCATGAAGGACGGCGTGATCGCCGACTTCGACGTCACCGAGGAGATGCTGCGCTACTTCATCCGCAAGGTCTCCAACACCGCGTTCCGCGCCCCCCCGCACGTCGTGATCGCCATTCCCTCGGGCATAACCGAGGTGGAGAAGCGTGCCGTTATGGAGTCGGCGACCCATGCCGGGGCGCGCAGCGTGGAGACCATCCCGGAACCGATGGCCGCCGCGATCGGCGTGGGCCTGCCGATCGAGGAACCCGCCGCCAACATGATCGTCGACATCGGCGGCGGCACCACGGAGATCGCGATCATTTCCCTCAGCGGCATCGTATTCTCCAAGTCTATCCGTGTGGCCGGCGACGAGCTTGATGCCGCCATCATCAGCTACATGAAGCGGGCCTATAACCTGCTGATCGGTGAGCGAACCGCTGAGGAGATCAAAGTGCGGCTCGGCTCGGCCTATCCGCTCGACGAGGAGCTGTCCATGGAGGTCAAGGGGCGCGACTCCGTGGCGGGCCTGCCCAAGACCATCCAAGTCACCTCGCAGGAGATCCGCGAGGCGCTGGCCGACACCATCGCCGCGATCGTCGACGCGGTCCGTACCACGCTCGAACGCTGCCCGCCGGAGCTTTCCGCCGACCTGGTGGATCGCGGGTTTGTCATGGCCGGGGGCGGCGCCCTCATCCGCAACATCGACAAACTGCTCAGCGAAAAGACCGGGTTGCCGGTCACCGTCTCCGAGGACCCCCTCTCCGCCGTGGCCAACGGCACCGGGATTTACCTCGAGAACAAGGATTGAGGCCGTGCGGCCCGCGCGCCGCCCAGACCAACCGATCTCCCGCCAAGGGAGCGCATCGTGCCCTCCAGACGTTTCGACCAGGCCCGTCCTTTCCTGACGCTCGGCATCATCCTCGCCTTCTGGCTGATGCTACCCGCCGGGCTGAAGTCATTCGTCCGCGCCAGCTTCTTTGAACTAACCGCCCCGATCACCCTCGCCGCCTCCAAGGTGCGCGACCTGCAGGAGTTCTGGGCGCTCCGTTCGCACTCCAAGAACGAGCTCATCGAGGCCGGCCGCGACCAGGCCCGCATCAACGCCTCCTACGAGGTCGCGGTCCAGCAGACGGCCGAACTCAAGTCCGAGATCGTCCGCCTCGAGGAGTTGCTGCGGCTGCCGGCCCGCGACCAGTACCGTCTCGAGCACGCGCGCGTCGCCCGTCGCGATTTCTCCGCCTGGTGGCAGCGCATCGTGATCCGCAAGGGCCGCGACTTCGGTATCCCCGCCGGCGCGCCCGTCGTGTTCAGTGGCGGGGTCGTCGGGCGGATCGTCGAAGTCCGCGCATCCACCGCGATCGTGGAGCTCATCACCAGTCCCGGGGTGCGTCTCGCCGGCGTCATCGAGGGCGACTCACGCCCGATCAGCTTTCAAGGCGGCAACAACCCCACCTTCGCGCCACCGACCGGGATCGTGGAGCTCATGCCGCTCGATATCATCGCGTCCCCCGCCTCGCCCAAACGCCTGGTGACCTCCGGCTACGGGGGCGTTTTTCCGCCCGGCCTCACTTTGGGCACCGTCATCCGCGCGGAACTGGGCAGCGACGGCCTCCACAAGTCCGGCGAGGTCCGGCTCGACGAGCGTCTCGGCTCGCTGAACGAAGTCACGGTGCTGGTACCGCTCAACGTCGAGACTCCCCTTCCGGCCCGCTGAACGTGAACCTCCGCCGCGTCGCGCTCCTCACCGTTCCGCTGCTGCTCCTCTGGGCCATCCAGACCGAGGTGAACCATCTGCTCTCCTCGCGGCAGCTGTTCTTCTTCGCGGGCGGGCTCCACGTCGCCTTCATCGCCCTCACCCAGCCGTTCGGTCCGGGACTGGCGGCCGTGCTCGTCGGCGGGCTCCTCTGCGACGCCGCGACCCCCTTCGCCTTCGGCACCCACGCCGCGCTGTTCGGCTTCGCCCACAACATCATCTTCCGGATGCGCGATCGCATTCCCAAGGATGACGCCATCGCCGCCACTCTGCTCGCGCTCTTCGCCAATTTCGGGCTGTTCCTGGTGATGAGCGCCCTTCTCTCTCCGGGCGGCCCGGCCGCCTGGCCGCGGCTCGCGGCCGACCTCGTCTGCTCCCAGGTGATCATCACGCTGGTGACGCCCTGGTTCTTCTCCCTTCAGGGCAGGCTGCTCGATCTCGTGGAAACCGCCCTGGCCCTCCGCGCGGAGCGTCTGCGCTGATCATCCGAGATGCCCCAGCCCCTCCCAGGCGATGTGCCCGGACTCACGGTCGAGCGCCGTGACGGCCGCGACCCGCGGATCCTGTTCTTCTACCTCATCCTCGCGGTGCTCCTGCTGCTCCTCGCCGGAGGGCTCGCCCACCAGCAACTGCGGCGCACGGACGACCACGCCAACGCCGAGCGCGTCCAAACACAGCGCCGCATCGTTCATCCGGGCCCGCGCGGCAACATCCTCGACCGTCATCAGCGCGTGCTCGTCGACAACCGGCCCCGCTTCTCGGTACGCCTTCTCCTTGACGCCATCCGGCCCGAGATCCGGGACGAGGAACGCATCATTCGCCGAAATTTCCGCGCCCAGGACGAGGCCGACAAACCGGATTTGCCGACGCTGCCCGAGATCCGGCGGCTCGCGCGGATGAGCGTCGTCCAGCGCTACCTCGATCAGGTCAACCGCATCCTCGGCCGGGACGAACGGGTCGACGCGCGTGAACTCGACCGGCACTTCACCCGCGAGCTGCTGCTGCCGTACACGCTGCTCGATGACCTCGCCCCCGTCGATTACGCCCGGCTCCTCGAGCGGCTGCCGGTCAACTCGCCCGCGCAGGTCTACACCTCCAGCGTCCGTCATTATCCGAGCGGCTCCGCCGCGTCCCACGTCCTCGGCTACGTGGGCTCCACCGACGAGGTCGGCATCGAGGACTTTCCGGGCGAGGACCTGCGCACCTTCAAGATGCGCGGAAGCGTGGGCCGGGACGGGGTCGAGAAGCGCCATGACGACTTGCTGCAGGGCGAGGCCGGCGGCGCCATCTTCCGCGTCGACCCCTCCGGCAACCGCATCAATCCCCCGCTCGCGCAGGTGCGACCGCGCCAGGGTGGCAACCTGACCCTCTCGATCGACCTCGACCTGCAGCTCGCCGCCGAACGACGGCTGGCGGAGACCGAGATGGCCGGCGCCGCGGTGGCCCTAGACGTCAACACGGGCGAGGTCCTGGTCCTGGCCAGCAAGCCCGACTACGACCTCAACGCCTTCTCCCCGAAGCTCAACGCCGCGTCCGCCGCCGACATCACCGCCCGCGGGGCCTGGTTCAAGCGCGCCGTGCAGGGCGCCTATAAGCCCGGTTCCGTCTTCAAAGTGCTCACCACGATCGCCGGCTTCCGGGCGGGCGTGCTCCAACCCGACTCCATGGTGCAATGCCCCGGATTCTTCCGTGTCGGCAACCGTTCCTTCGCGTGCCCCGGCGGCCATGCCCATGGGGAGATCGACCTCGTCATGGCGATCACCAAGAGCTGCAACGTCTTCTTCTACCAGCAGGGCATGGCGATCGGCCCCGAGGCGCTCGCGCGCGAGGCCCGGCGGTTCCATCTCGACCAGCCAACGGGAATCGACCTTCCCGACGAGACCCGGCGCATGATCATCCCCGATCCGGAGTGGAAGCGGCGTGTGACCGGCGAGGCGTGGCAGGGTGGCGATACGGCGCAATTCGCCATCGGCCAGGGTTTCGTCGACGTCACCCCGCTTCAGATGGCGTGCTTCGCCGCCTCCGTCGCGCGCAACGAGGTGCGCACCCAGCCTTTTCTTCTCCACGACCCCAACCGTCCGCGTCAGCGGACGGAGCCCATCGGCCTCACCCCGGATCAGCGGGCGGCACTGCTCACCGGGATGGAGCAGGTCACGCGCCGACCCTTCGGCACCGCCCGCATCCTCGACGATCCGCGCGTGCTGCCGCCGCTGCCGGGCCTGCGGATCGCCGCGAAGACCGGCACCGCCCAGAAGCAAACCGAGCGCGGCATGATCAACTTCGCCTGGCTCATCGCCTTCGCCCCGGTCGAGGATCCGCGCATCGCGATCGCCGTCGCGATCGAGGGCGACACACCCGGCGAGGAAACCGGTGGCGGCCGCTACGCCAGCCCGGTCGCCCACGCCATTCTCCAAGCCTGGCAGGAAAGCCTTTCCCCGGCCAGGGCCGGACTCAAGGTGCCGTTCAGGTCCTCGGAGTGACCGGACGCGCGCGGCGCGCGGCGCGCACCGCCCGCCGCGCCTCAGTGAACGTCCGTCCCGGATCGGGCCACGTCGCGGGCGCCCCGAAGCGCAGCCGCTCGAGGTCAGCGGCGACGCGCCACGACGAAACTTCCCCACCCGCGGCGCGGCGCAGCGCCGCCATCCAGCGCCCGGCCTCGCGACGCACGGGATCAGGCCGCCGGACACCGCCCGCGCGCCAGCGCCAACGGCCCGTGACGAGAATCCAGCCGATGAACACCGCCGCGCCCAAAGTGCCGACCCCGGCGCCCCAGCGACGCGCATCCCACGGACCGGAGAGCCAGCGGCGAGCGGAGTCCGCCCAAGCCGACAAACGGTCGACCAGCCACCGGCTGGAATCGCGCGCCGCCTCCTTCATCGTCCGCAACGCCTCGGCCTGCGCGCGATCGTCGAAGCTCACGATCCGCCGGTACCAGAAAACCCGCAGGCTGTCCAAACGGGCGGTCCAACTGCGGTCAACCCGCGCCATGGCGGCGGCCGGTCCGGCGGCGCCCGCACCCTGCGCCGCCACGTCGGGTTGCAACGGATCCGCGCGCCGCCAACCACCGGCGGACTCGTCGAAGATCTCCGCCCAGGCGTGGGCCTCGGAGTTCCGCACGGTGAAATTGTTCGAATAGGCGTTCCAGCTGCCGCCGCGAAATCCGGTGACGACCCGCGCCGGCAGCCCCATGGAACGCGCCAGCAGTACGAGCGATCCCGCGAAAAGCTCGCAGTGTCCGGCCCCGTCGGAAACGAGCCAACCCACCACCGGATCGACGTCCCCGCGCGGGATCGACGGACTCAGCGAGTACGCGTGGCGACGGCGCAGCCACTCGCCGGCGCGGCGCGCGAACTCCGGCGCCGCCAGCGTGGCTCCGCCCGTGATATCGGCCGCCGCCTTCCGCAGCGCCTCGCGGTCCGGCTCACGCAAAGCGAGACGCGTGTAGAGCGGCGTGCCCCGCGAGACTCCCGGCTCCCGCGCCGCCCAACGCGCGGCGAAATCCGGATCCAGCAGCAACGGGCCGTGTCCGGGCGCCTCGACCCGGTAGGCCATCATGGCGACCGGTTCGTCGCGTAGCGCGACCAGCGAGGGCCCCGGGGCGTGGCGGAAAGTCACCGTCTCCCGGAAACGAAGCCCCCCGAAAGGACCGGTCAGCGGCAGATAGCGGCTCACCCCGGCCTCCAGGTAAAATGTCCAGATCTCCGTCTCCTCCGTTTCCCGCGGCGAGGCCCCGGGCAGGAAGGCGGCCGACCGCTCGCCGCGGAACTGTCCGCGCAACGCGGGCGACTGCCGGAACACCCCCGCCGCGTAATCGTCCAGGACCAGCATCCGCCAGTAAGGCATCGCCGGGATGCGCGCCTGGTCCGCGACGTCGACGCTCAACGCCACCGAGGAGTCGAGCTGGATCTCGCTCACCTGCCCCAGCTGGATGGTTTCCGCGAAACCCGAGCGCGCCTTCCGGGAGACCAGGCGCTCGATGAACATGCTGTTCTCGAATTGGAAACGCGGGATCGCGAGGAACAGCAGCGCCGAGAGCCCGACGAGACCGGCGAACAACGCGGCGCCCAGACCCACCGCGCGCCAGTCGGCCACCGCGGACAGCCGGCGACGCAAGGCCCCCCAATCCGCCGACCGCGCCCAGGCCGGGGTCTCGCCCACCGGCTCCGAAGGCGCGGCGGCCTCCGCCGCCTCGCCCAGAGTGATCACCAACAGCAGCGCGAGCGCGACCGCGGCGTAAACGAGCAGATGCGCCGCGAAGGTGAGCGAGACCGTCAGCACGCCGGCCACGATGATGAGGAAGAGCCCCAGCAGGATCACCTGCAGGTCGTCGCGTCGCTTCCGATAGGAGAGGTTGCGGTAGATCAACAGCAGCAGACCGAGCCGCACGACCGCGGGCAGCAGTTCGCCGCCGCGCCAAAGGTCGGCCGCGAAGAGCATCACGATGACGGGAAACGCGAGGGGGTGGACGAGCCGCGGAACCCGTGCCGGCAGGGCGGGAAACAGCGCGGTCGCCAGCGCCGCCGCGAAAGCCAGCGTCATCAGCACCGGCGCCTCGATTTCCATGTACAGGACCGTGGCCGCGCCGAGCACGCTCAGCGCCGCGCCCAGGCCCCAGCGCAGCAGCCGGAATTCATCGGCCCTGAGGCGCACCGCGGTTTTTCCGGCCGCCTTCATGCCGAGGCCACCTTGATCCCCTCGGCGAACGCCGCCACGCCGTACGGCCCCTCCGGCGCGAACACCACCACGCTGCCGCGCCCGGCCCGGTAATCCGGAGTCGCCTCCCTGCCGGACTCCCCGGAGGGCGCCGCCAGCGCCAGACGGTCCAGCAGTTCCTCCAGGTCCCGCACGCCTCGCACGGGCCTCGGCGCCTCCCGCCCGATCGCAACCGCGCGCAGCCTGCCCTGACGGAAGAGATCCTCCGCATACGTCGCCGCGAAGCCGACCAGCAGTTCGAACCGCGCGGGTTCGCGCCAGAGTTCGCGCTCCGTGCGGATCCACAGCGTGCATCCCTCGGAACTCTCAGCCGCGAACTGCCTTACCAACAGAGCGCCCGAGCGCGCGCTCGCCTTCCAGTGCACCAGCCGGTGCGAGTCACCCGGCGCATAGCGGCGCAAAGCCAGCAGGTCGGAACCGCCGCCCGCCCGCCGCTCGCGCTCTCCCTCGCCGCGCCGTTTCGCCCCGGGCGCCGCAAAACGACGGTATTCCACCGGGGCCGGCCATACCACCGCCTCCACCCGCTGCCCGACGCCGACGTCCTTCCGGAGAAATCCGAAGGGAAAGAGCGAGGCCACCCCGGCCAGCTCAACCCGCAGACGCCCGCGGCGCTCCGGCCGCACGATCCACTCCGCGGCGGCGTTCCCCTGTGGCGCGACCCGGTCCGCCAACGGCAGGCGCGCGCGGCGCTCCCCGCGTTCCGCCGCGGCGAGCGCGGCACGGATGTCGGCGGCGCGCGCGGTGAAGGTCGACTCCGCCCCCTTCGCCTCGTCATCCACGGGCCGCGCCGAGAAATCCAGCCAAAGACCGTAGGCGGGCAGGAAGCGCCGGCCGTTCCTCAGTTCCGCGGCCACAACCGCGTCGTGCCCGGCCCGCAACGGACCCGTGACACGCAGACGCCAGAGGACCCGACGCAGGTTGAGCCACGAAAGCAGGCCGCTGAACAACAGGCACGACAGCAGCAGCGAAAGGGTGATGAAGAGGATGTTGTTGGAGGAGTTGTACGCCGCGGCGCCGATGCCGAAGGCCACGGCGATGAGCAACGTGCCCGAAACCGTCGGCAGCAGGCGGTGGCCGCGGCGCGGACACACCATTGACCACAGCAGCGCGTTCCACGTGAACGGCGCACGCTTCTCCTCCCCTCCGGTGCCGGCCCAGCCGCTGACAACCTCCCGGCCGGTCGGAAGAACCGCCGCGATTGGATCGCGATCTGCCGCCATGGCCATCGCGGCGGGGATCAGGCGGGAGCCGGGATCGCGCCCACCAGTCGCTTGAGCGCCGCCGCCACCGCCCGCCGCTCCTCAAGGGCGTCGCTCGTCGGCCGAGCCGGCGCAAGGCGATGGGCGAAAACCGGCTCAACCAGGGAGGAAACGTCCTCCGGCACCACGAAATCGCGCCCGCGAGCGAGTGCCCGCGCCTGCGCGGCGGAGCGCAACGCGAGGCTGCCGCGCACGCTCACACCGCAGCGGAACTCCGCCTCGGTGCGCGTGGCGGTCACGATCCGCAGGATGAAATCAATGACGCTATCCTCCACGTAGACCTGCGGCACGAGCGCCTGCAAAGCCACGACCTCGGAACGCGTGATCACCGGATTGACCGAGATGGCGTCGTACCCGCCATGCGCGCGACGCAGGATCTCGCGTTCATCGTCGGCGCCGGGGTAGCCCATGCGCAGCCGCAGGAGAAAGCGGTCCATCTGGCTCTCCGGCAGCGGGAACGTGCCCTCGTAGTCGACCGGGTTCTGCGTCGCGAACACCATGAACGGCGCGCCCACGGGATGCGGCTCGCCGTCCACCGTGACGCGCGCGCGGTCCATCACCTCGAGCAGGGCAGACTGGGTCTTCGGCGTGGTGCGGTTGATCTCGTCGGCCAGGACGATGTTCGCGAAGACCGGTCCTTTCTTGAAGAGAAACTCGCGCGTCGTCTCGTCGTAGATCGCTACGCCGGTGACGTCGCCCGGCAGGAGATCGCTGGTGAATTGGATGCGCGAGAACGAGCAGTCGAGCGAGCGGGCGAGCGCGTACGCGAGGGTCGTCTTGCCCACGCCCGGCAGGTCCTCGAGCAGGAGGTGCCCGCCGGCGGCGAGGCACACGAGCACGTGGTCGATCACGTCATCCTTGCCGCGGATGGTGGCGCGCATGTTCTCGCGCACGCGGTCCAGCGCCCGCTTGGCCTCGGTGATCCGGCCCGCCGCCACAAAGTCGCTCATCGCGGGCACCGTAGGCGGGCCGGCGGGCCGCGCAAATTGTTTTGCCGCACGACGCCCCGGCCCGCGTCGCCTTCGCCTGGACTCAGAACCAGAGCTGCGGCCAGAGCGCGGAGGCGACCAACGCCTGCAACAGGCCGACCACCGAGATCACCGTGAGCAGCACGGTCCAGCTGCGCAGCGTCTCGCCCTCGGTCAGGCCGCCCAGCCGGCTGAACACCCAGAAGCCGCTGTCGTTCATCCACGAGAGGGTCGTGGCGCCGTAGCCGACGGCGAGGTAGATGTAGAAAAGATGCACGCCGAAACCCTCCGGGCCGGCGATGGAAAGCATGATGGAGGAGGCCGTGATCATCGCGACGGTGGCCGAGCCCTGCGCCACGCGGATGACCGCCGCGAGCAGCCAGGCGACGAGCACGTGGCTCATGCCGCCGGCGGTCGCGAGCACGCGGACGGATTCGCCCACGCCGGCGTTCTTGATCATGGCGCCGTAGGCGCCGCCCGCCGCGGTGATGAGGATGATCACGCCCGCCGTCTCGAGCGGCGGCCCGATGACATCGCCCAGCTGGCGCCAGCCCACGGCCTTCTGCTTCACGTAGACCGCGAGCGCAATCAGCGCGCCGAGCAGCAGGGCGATGTTCTTGTTCCCGAGGAAATCGAGGGCGTTCATCAGCGCCGGCGGCATCGATTCACGCACCGGGCCGAGGAATGAGGCCGCGGCGATCAGGATCACCGGGAGCGCCACCGGGGCGATCGAGGCGAAGAAACCGGGCAGTTCCTCCTCCCGGCGCGACGCCACCGCCTCAAGTGAGGCCAGCGAGGAACCGGCGGTTTCGCGCAACGGCACGGGCAAGCGGGCGTTGATCCAATGGCAGAAGCCAAGTCCGGCGAGAGCCGGCAGGATGCCGAACAACAAGCCGCCCACGATGGCGACGCCGAGATCGAGCTTGAGGGTTTCCGCCACCACCAGCGGGCCAGGCGTGGGCGGCACCAGGCCGTGCGTGATCACGCCGCCGGCGCAGATCGCGAGCACATAGAGGAGGTAGTTCTTGCCCGTGCGGAGGCTCAGCGCGCGGGCCAGCGGCACCAGCAGGAAAAAGACCGTGTCGAAGAAGACGGGGATCGCCAAAACGAAGCCGCACGCCATCAGCGCGAACGCCGCGCGGGCCTCGCCGAGCACCGCGATGAAACGGCGGATAATCTTGTCGGCCGCGCCGCTCTCCATGAGCGCCACGCCGATGACCGACGCGACCGCGATCGTGAAGCCGATCTTGCCCGCCGCGATGCCGAACTCCGCCATCGCCGACTCCACCGCCTTCGCGAAGCGCCCCGTCCCGGTTTGACCGAGCGCGGTGGCCAGTCCCACGAAAAGCGCCGCAAAGAACAGCGCGAAGAAGGCGTGGATGCGAAGCCACGCGATCGCGAGGACGATGAGGACGATGCTGAGGCCCAGGACCGTGACCGGACCGAGCGTCAGCGCGAGGGGCGGGGTAAGGAGCACGGAGAAGAGCGCGCCACCGCGGCCGGCGTCCCGCAAGCCGGGAGTTGCGGCGGGCTCAGTTCCCGAGGATCGCGAGCATCCGCTCGAACAGCTTGTTCACCCGCGACTGGTTTTCCCGCACGAGTTCCTTGAAGCGCGCGAAGTCGATCTCGGTGCCCTCCAGGCCATTGGCGTAGTTGTCGATCAGCGCGAGGCTGTTGTAGTTGAGACCCGTTTCCGTGCAGAGGTCGGCCTCGTGCGCGGCCGTCATGCCGACGACGTCGCCCCAACTGCGGATCACGCGGATCTCCGCCTTGGTCTCGAAGCGCGGGCCCTGCATTTGCACGTAGACCTTGCCAGGATGGATCACGAAGTCCGGCGCGAGCCCCCCGATGATCCGCGGGATGAGGTTGTTCGCGATCCCGGGCGCCCCGCCCTTCAGCTCGTCGTCGAAGTACGTCGCCGGCCCCTGCTGGAGGCAGACGTAGTCGGAGCAGGACACGAAAGTGCCGGGCGGAAGTTCCGGCCGCAACGAACCCACCGAGTTCAGCGAGACGACGTCGTGGAAACCCAGCGCGGAGATCGCGGCGATGTTGGCGCGGTGGTTGATCGAGTGCGGCGGCAGCGGGACGCCGAAACCGTGGCGGTTGAGCAGCACGTGGTCTCCGCGGCGCCGGAAGGTCACCGGGCCGTGATTGGTCTCGACCTTCACCGTCTCCCACGCGGAGAACAGGGTCGAATTCACGATGCTGGTACCGCTGATGAACGCGACTTTCATGGGCGCAGTGACGGTTCGGTCCCGCGCCGGGGCAACGCGAAAACCGGCGTTTTCCGCGGCTGCCATGGGACTCGCGCTCGCCCTCGGCGGCTGCGCCACGCGCGGGCCTTTGCACGTCTACACCCTCGCGGCCGGAGGGGAACGCCCGGTGCTCGACCTGGGCGCGAGCGCCAACGCCGAGGTGCCGAGCTTCCTGGAGGGGGACGATCGTGTGAACGGCTTCGCCTACGACCCCTACACCGACCACTTCTTCCTGCGCCTCTCCCCGGGCAACCGCATCCGCGTCGTCGACCGTCCCGCCCGGGCCATCAAGCGCGACTTGGAGATCAAAGGAGCACCCGAAGGCGCCGGGGACCTCGCGATCCGCCCGCGCGACGGTTACATTTACCTGCTCGGACCAACCCCTGGTCGGCTGCTCTACTGCACGCGGCTTGGAAATTACCTCGGCGAACTCACGCTGGAGCACCCGGCTTCCGGCGCGACCGGCCTTGCCTTCGACATGGTCAAAGACGTGCTGCTGGTTCTCGGCGACGAGGGTCGTCGCGTCACCGCCCACAACCTCACGGGCCGGAAGGTCGCGGAGGTGACGCTCGAGCGACGCGCCGGTCCCGCGCTGGCGTTCGACTCCGATCAACGGGAATACCATGCCCCCCTGCCGGAACGGCCCGGGGAGATCGCGGTGTTCGATGAGCACGGGCATTTTCTCCGGAGCACCCCGGTGCCGGCCGGTTCGCCGCTGGTCGACGTCGGCCCGCGTTCCTTCATCCGGGTGTTTTAGCCCGCGGCGGACCATCCGCACGCCGGCCCCCTGCCTTTCTATGCCGCTCATCGACCTGCCGCTGGAGAAACTACGCGAATACCGCGGTCGCAACCCCCGCCCCGCCGATCACGACGCGTACTGGGAGAACGCGCTGGGAGAACTGGCGGCGACTGATCCGCGGCCGGTGCTCAAGCCCGCGGGCGCCATCGGCTCGGAACGCGTCGAGTGCTTTGACCTTTGGTTCACCGGCGTCGGCGGCGCCCGCATCTACGCGAAGTACCTGCGGCCCCGCGCAACGGCCGGGGTCAGAAACCCGGCCGTCCTGCAGTTCCACGGCTACACCGGGCACAGCGGCGACTGGCTCGACAAGTTCGGCTGGCCCGCCGAGGGCATCTGCCTCGCGGCGATGGATTGCCGCGGCCAAGGGGGAAAGTCGGAGGACAACATGCGCGTGGCGGGCCCCACGCTCCGCGGACACATCATCCGCGGGCTGGAGGATCCCGATCCCTCGAAGCTGCTCTTCCGGCAGGTGTTCCTCGATACGGTCCAGCTCGCCCGGGTCGTGATGGCCTTCCCGGAAGTTGATCCGGGACGGGTTGGCTGCTGGGGCGCCTCGCAGGGAGGCGCGCTCGCCCTCGCCTGCGCCGCGCTGGAGCCGCGCATCCGCCGCATCGCCCCGGTGTTTCCCTTCCTGTGCGACTTCCAGCGCGTCTGGGAAATGGACCTCGCGAAGGACGCCTACGAGGAATTGCGGCTCTTCTTCCGCGCCTTCGACCCGCGTCACGAGCGCGAGGCCGCGATCTTCAACCGGCTGGGCTACATCGACGTCCAGCATCTCGCGCCCCGCATCCGCGCCGACGTGCTGATGTTCACCAGCCTGATGGACACCATCTGCCCGCCGAGCACGCAGTTCGCCGCGTACAACCGCATCGCTTCGCCCAAGGATCTGGTCATTTACCCCGACTTCGGACACGAAGCCCTCCCCGGCCAGATCGACCGCACCTTCAACTTCCTGCGCGGCCTCTGACGCGTTCCGCGTCCCTACACGCCAGCCACCGCGTCGAATCGTCGCGCGAGATCCAAGTCCTTCTCGGTCACGCGTCCGCCCGCGTCGTGCGTCGTCAGCCGGACGCTCACCCGATTGTAGACATTGGACCACTCCGGGTGGTGGTTGACCGCCTCGGCCTCGAAGCCGGCCCGCACCATGAAGGCGAGCGCGGCGCGAAAATCAGAAAACCGGTACTCACGCTCCAGGGCGTCACGTTGGTGGGACCAACCCTCCATTTCGCGCAGAGCGGCGGTGATCTCCGCGTCGGACAGGGGCGTGTTCATGGGAACGCACCGTGAACACCGGTCGCGTACCGTCAACCCGCCGGGGCGAAGGCGGCTTGTCATCCCCCGAGCCGACTCCCAACGTCGCGGCGCCTCATGTCCGTCCCGACTCCCCCAGCTCCGCCTCATGTCGCGATCATCATGGACGGCAACGGGCGGTGGGCAAAACAACGCGGGCTGCCGCGGATCGAAGGGCACCGGCGCGGTGTGGAGACGGTGCGGACGATGACTTTCGCGGCCCGCGACCTCGGGGTGAAGATGCTCACGCTCTACGCGTTCTCGGTCGAGAATCGCAACCGCCCCGAGGACGAGGTGGGCGCGCTGATGGGTCTGCTGGAATTTTACCTGCGCAAGGAGCTCGAGACCTTCGTGCGCGACCGCGTGCGCCTGCGCACGATCGGACGCACCGGCGACCTGCCCGCCGGGGTGCAGAGGCTTCTTCGCGACACGGTCAAGGCGACGGAAAAGTTCGACGACTACACGCTGGTACTCGCGTTGAACTACGGCTCGCGCACCGAAGTGCAGGATGCGGTCGGAGCCTACGCCGCCGCGGTTGCCGCCGGGAGCGAGCCGCCGGGATCTCCGGCTTGGGACCGCTTTCAAAATTACCTCTACACCGCCGACATGCCGGACCCGGATCTGGTGATCCGCACCTCCGGCGAGACGCGGATGAGCAATTTCCTTCTCCTGCAGGCCGCCTACGCCGAGTGGTTCTTCACCCCGGTATTTTGGCCCGACTTCAGCCGCGAGGACCTGGCGACCGCGATCGCCGACTACCATCGCCGCGAGCGCCGCTTCGGGCGGACGAGCGAACAAGTCAGGCCGGCCGGCACCCCCTGAAGCGCGACCATGGGCAAGCGTATCCTCAGCACCATTCTCCTCTGGTCGCTCGTCGGCGCCGTGATCTGGTTTTTCCGCACGCCGGGCGCGCTGGTGCTCGTGACGCTTATCTCCGTTCTCACGCTCCGGGAATTCTACGCGTTGATGCGCGGCGCGGGCTACGACCCGTTCGACAAGTTCGGCATGGTCATGGGCGCGGCCCTCACGCTCGCGCCGTGGCTGCGGGCCAACTTCGGCTTTGAACCGGGCGTCCTGCTGCCGCTGGCCGTCGTGGTTTTCGCGATCCGTCTGCTCGGTGAACGCACCTCCGAGACGCGCGTCGAGGCGCTCGCGTCGTCGGTCTTCGGCGTCGTCTACGTGCCGCTCATGCTCTCCTACATGGTGGCGATCATCACGCCGCTGCCGGGTGATGCGATCACGCCGAACGGCCGGCTGCTGCTCGCCCTGTGGCTGGTGGCGGTCGCGAAGTTCTGTGACGTGGGGGCATTGCTGACCGGGCTCGCGATCGGGCGGCATCAGATGTCGCCGCGGATCAGCCCGAAGAAAACCTGGGAGGGCGCGGCCGGCGGGCTTTTGACCTCGATGGGCGTGGGGGCCGGCTTCGCGTGGCTCGCCCGGGACGCCTTCCCGCCGTTTCTCACCCCCGCTTTCGCCGCGGTGATCGCCCTGCCGGTAGGAGCGCTCGGGATTGTGGCGGATCTCATCGAGTCGGTCATAAAGCGCCGGGCCAATTCCAAGGACTCCGGAGCGACCATCCCCGGGATCGGCGGCATGTTCGACCTCAGCGACAGCATCATCCTCGTCGCGCCGGTAGGTTACCTGCTGTTCCGGCTACCCTGAACCCCGGCGCGTTACCCGCGCGCATCGTTGTCCTTGCCCGGCGGCGCGGAATCCGCGAACCAGAAGGTCCGTGATGGCCTCCTCCGCCTCGTCCCAGCGCAAACGCGTCGTCCTGCTCGGCGCCACCGGCTCCATCGGGGAGAACACCCTGCGCGTGATCGCCGCCCACCGCGACCGGCTCGAACTTGTGGGCATTGCCGCGCGGGGTAATTGGCCGCGGCTCGCCGCCATCGCGGGGGAGTTCGGCGTGCGCCACGTGGGAGTTTTCGATGAGCAGGCCTTCGCCGCCGCCAAAGCCGAGCCCGCCGCCTTTCCCCCGGGGACCCGGATCGTCGGGGGTCTCGATGGCCTGAACGAGCTCGCCCGGCTCCCGGAGGCCGACGTCGTGCTCGTCGCCGTGGTCGGCACGACCGGCCTTGAACCCGCGTTGACGGCACTGTCGGCCGGCAAGGATCTCGCCCTCGCCTCCAAGGAAATCCTCGTGCTCGCCGGAAAGTTCGTCCTGGCCGCGGCCCGAAAGCACGGCCGGCGGCTTCTGCCGGTCGACAGCGAGCACAACGCCGTCTTCCAGTGCCTGGAAGGCCACCCGCAGGCGGGCGTGCGGCGCGTCGTCCTCACCGCGAGCGGCGGCGCCTTCCGCGACTGGCCGGCCGAACGTCTGGCGGCGGTCACTCCCGCCGACGCGGTCCGCCACCCGAACTGGTCGATGGGCCCCAAGATCACCGTCGATTCCGCCACGCTCGCCAACAAGGGCCTGGAGTTGATCGAGGCCCAGTGCCTCTTCGGGCTGCAACCCGACCAGTGCGACGCCGTGCTCCACCCGCAGAGCATCGTGCACTGCCTCGTGGAATTCGCCGACGGCGCGATGCTCGCGCAGCTCTGCCCGCCTTCGATGACGTTCCCGATCCAGCACGCGCTGCTCTATCCGGAACGCGCTCCCGGGGTCGAAGGAGCGCTCGACCTCGGACGATTGCTCAATCTGGAATTCCGGCCGGTCGACGAGGGCCGCTTCCCGATGCTCAAGCTCGCCCGCGAGGTGATGCGCGCGGGCGGCGTGGCGCCCGCCGCCTACAACGCCGCCAACGAGGTAGCCGTGGCGGAATTCCTCGCCGGCCGGATCCCGTTCCTTGCGATTCCCCGGGTGGTGACGCAAGTTCTGACCCGCATCAAAAACTTCGACCCCGGCGATCTTTCCTCCGTGCTCGCGCTCGACCAAGAGGCCCGTCGCCTCGCCGCCGAACGCGCCGCCACCCTCGCCACCCGCTGAACTCCGCGTCCCGTGGCACCCGATCTCCTCCCCTCGCTGCTTTCCAATCTTTGGTCGATCCTCCTCGTCGCGCTTTTCTTCGGCGGTTCGATCTTCGTGCACGAGCTCGGTCACTTCCTCGCCGCCCGGCGCCGGGGCGTCCTCGTGGAGAGGTTCTCGATCGGCTTCGGCCCGGCCATCTGCTCCTGGCGGGGCAAGGACGGCGTCGAGTACCGCCTCGCTTGGTTTCCTCTGGGGGGTTACGTGCTCCTGCCCCAGCTCGCGGATCTCGGCGCGGCGGAGGGCGAAAGCAGGGCCGACGTCTCCCGCCTGCCTCCCATCAGCTACGGGACCCGGATGCTGGTCTTCGCCGCCGGAGCCGCGTTCAACATCCTTTTCGCCTTCGCCCTCGCCTGCGTGGTCTGGGCGCTCGGCCAGCCGGTCAGCAGCGATATGGCATCAATCCGTATCGGCTATGTCGCACCCACCTTGGAACTGCCGGACGGCCAGCGTGTGACCAGTCCGGCGGCGGCGGCCGGGCTCCGGGTCGGGGACGTCATCCGCCGGGTCGACGGCGGCTCCGTCCGAGCATGGGGCGACATCCAGAACTCCCTCGTGCTCGGTTCCGGCCGGACCTCCAACGGCGACCCCGAGGTCGTCATCGATCTCGAGCGCGGCGGACAACCGCTGCAGGTGAGGCTGACGCCGCGGCTGGCAGGTGACGAGAAGGTCCGCCGCGTCGGCATCGGCCCCGGCTTCGAACTGATCGTGCAGGCCGTGGCCGCGGGCTCGCCGGCCGCCCGCGCAGGGTTCGAGTCCGGGGATGAAATCCTGACCCTCGATAGCGCACCGATGATCAACGATTCCGCCTTCCGCCTCGCACTGGAGGCCTCGGCCGGCCGGGAGACCCGGGCGACCGTGCGCCGCGCCGGCGAAACGCGGGAACTCACCCTAGGCCCGCGGGGCCCGGAGAAACCCGCGCCGTTCATCGGACTCACGCTGCGGACGGGGTTCCAAATCGTCCACGTCTCCCCTTTCACGCAACTGGCTGACGTCGCGCGCTGGACCGTGCGCACGCTCCGCAGCCTCGTCAGCCCGCATTCCGACATCGGCCTCGACAAGATGTCCGGTCCGGTCGGCATCGCCCGTATCCTGCATAGCGCCGCCGAGGTGGGCATCCTCGCGGTGCTGATGATCACCATCCTCCTCAACGTGAACCTCGCGATCTTCAACCTGCTGCCCCTTCCCGTGCTTGACGGCGGCCAGATGGTGTTCGCCACGATCGCCCGCCTGCGCGGGCGCCCCCTCCCGAACGACGTCATCGCCACCGCGCAGAGCGTGTTCTTCGTCCTGCTCCTCTCGATGATCGCCTACGTGACCGTCTTCTCGGACGTCCCCCGCATCATGCGCGAGCACCGGGCCGAGCGCGCCGCCGGGGACAAGGCGGCGCCCGCCAAATGAAGCCGCCGATGCCCTACTGCGCCTCGCGTTTCCAAACCGTGCGCCGCCCCACCCGGGAGGTGAAGGTAGGTCCCGTCGGCGTCGGCGGCATCCAGCCGATCCGTGTGCAGTCGATGACGACCAGCGACACGCAGGACGTCGCCGCCACCGTACGCCAGTCGATCGCGTTGGCCGAGGTGGGCTGCGAGATCGTGCGGATCACGGCGCCGAACGTCGCGGCGGCCCGCTGCCTGCGCGACATCCGGCGCGATTTCACCACCGCGGGCTTCGGCCATGTACCGCTGGTGGCCGACATCCATTTCCTGCCCGCCGCGGCGATGGAGGCCGTGGAGCACGTCGAAAAAGTGCGGATCAATCCCGGCAATTACGCCGACAAGAAGAAATTCGCGGTGCGGGAATACTCGGACTCGGACTACGAGGTGGAGCTGCAGCGGCTGCACGACGCGTTCTCCCCGCTGGTGAAGCGCTGCCGCGAGCTCGGCCGCGCCCTGCGCGTCGGCACCAACCACGGATCGCTCAGCGACCGTATCATGAACCGCTACGGCGACACGCCACTGGGCATGGTCGAGAGCGCGCTCGAGTTCCTGCGCATCGCCGAGGCGCACTCGTTCCAGGACATCATCCTGTCGATGAAGTCCTCCAACCCCAAGGTCATGATCCAGGCCTACCGGCTCCTGGTGCAACGCATGGCCGAAGAGGACATGCACTACCCCCTGCATCTCGGCGTCACCGAGGCGGGCGACGGCGAGGACGGCCGCATCAAGAGCGCGATCGGCATCGGCTCCCTTCTGCTGGACGGTCTCGGCGACACCATCCGCGTGTCCCTGACCGAGGACAGCGTGTACGAGATCCCGGTGGCGCGCGCGATCGCCGACAAGGCCATGAGCCGCTGGCGCGGGCAGGGCGATTCCGCGACGCCGCCCGACGCGATCGATCCGTTCAGTTTTGGCCGCCGGACTTCCCTGCCGGTCGATTTGAGCCCCCGCTGCCGCGTGGGCGGTGACCAGCCGCCCCGCGTCATCGTGCGGGTGGCGTCGGCCTCCGAACTTCCCGCCGCCGCCGCGGCCCTCGCCTCCTCCCGGCTCGTCGACACTCCCGCGGAAGGGCTGCTTGTGCCCGTCGCCACGCCCGGCGACCTCGCGGAACTCTGCGCGACCGCGGCGCGGACCGTCCTGCCGGCCGAATTCCTGGTTCTGGAGATCGCCCCCGCTCTCACTCCCGACATCCTGCAGCCGATGCTTGCGCTCACCCGCGGGAAAATCGTCCTCCTGCGGCGGTTCACCGGCGCGGAGGCCGGCACGCTCGCGGATTTCGCCTCGCTGGCGACGCGGCACGGCCACTACTTGGCCTGCGAAACCGAGGCGGCCGATATTCCAAGATTCGTGCCGGTGATCACGGGGCCGGACGGAACCCGCCTCTGGTTCACCCTCGGGACCTCCGCGGTTGATGGCGACCTCGCGCACCCCGCGGGCCGCTATCGCCGCCTGGCGGAGGCGCTCCGTGCGGCGGACTGCCACGCTCCGGTCTGGATCCGCAACACCGCCGGAACGGCCGTCCACCACGATCCGACTTTTCTTTCCCGCCTGCTGGAGGCGTCGTTCCTCACAGGCACCCTGCTTTGCGACGGCGTCGGCGACCTCGTGAGCGTCGAGACCGAGGTGGATCCGGTCCGGGCGACACGCCTCGCCTACAACGTCTTGCAGGGCGCGGGGGCCCGCATCTCGAAGACGGAGTTCGTGGCGTGCCCCAGTTGCGGCCGCACCCTCTTCGACCTCCAGACCACCACGCAGCGCATCCGCGCTCAGACCGGCCACCTCAAGGGAGTGAAGATCGCGATCATGGGCTGCATCGTGAATGGTCCGGGCGAGATGGCCGACGCCGACTTCGGCTACGTCGGCGGCGCACCGGGGAAGATCAACCTCTACGTCGGCAAGACCTGCGTGCAGTACAACATCCCGCAGGCCGAAGCCGACGCGCGGCTCATCGCCCTCATCCGCGAGCACGGCAAGTGGGCCGACCCGGCGCCCCTCGCTCCCTGAGCCCCCCGCGTATCCGGCGGCGTGATTCTCACCCCGTATCGGGGTTATGCTTACGCCTGGATCAGGCTTTCCGAGCCTGTTCCGGGAGCTCTGGTTGAACAAATCCCCTTCCAAGGCGAAACGGCGACGGACGCTTGGCTCCCGCGCGCCGAGGCAACAAAAAATCCGCGGAACTTATGCCCAGCGCGGTGTGAACAAGTTGTCGGGAAGTTCACCTTGAAACGATTTTTTGGTTCACAGTTAGTGCGTCCTCCGCCAGTTCTTCCGACCCGTTCGTTCGTTCCTTCCCATGTCCTCGAGCTCACCCTTTGCGGTAGCTGCAGTGATCGTACCCGTTAGCTTCTAGCCATCAACGTCTTACACTCTTATCGTCGGCCCTTGGTCCGCGGTTGATGGCCCTCCACGAATTTTATCACGGCAGCAAGGCAGCGGTTGGTCCCGGGCGGCATGTCAGGAGCGCTTCGGCGGCGTCGTGTGAATAAACCCGCGCCCAACTGACCGTCCATGCCCTCCGCCGTCCTTTCCCCCAGCTTATGGGAGACCGTGAAGTGCGACTTCAAGTCGCTCTTCCCGGAGGACGTTTTTCAGATGTGGTTCGAGCCGGTCGTGTGCCTCGAGTCGTCGGCCGACACGATCACCCTCGGGGTTCCGAACGACTTCGCGGCGATCTGGATCCATGACAACTACCTTGACCTGATCTCGCAGCGCCTGCGGCTGACGGCAGGCCGGATGGTGAACGTCCGCCTGCGCAAGATGGAAGCCGGCGGCCAGGCAGCCGCGTCCTCCTCCCGCGGCCAGAATCGAGTCGAAGCCCCGGCCCCCAAGCCGCGAGCCACCGCGCCACGCCGGCCGGCACGGGCCGACGACCGCTCCGCGCCCACCGGCTCGCTCAACCCGCGCAACACCTTCGAGACGTTCGTCGTCGGCTCCAACAATCAGATGGCCCACGCCGCGGCCCTCGCCGTCGCGCAGGCCCCCGGCCAAGCCTACAATCCGCTGTTTCTCTACGGCGACACCGGTCTGGGGAAAACCCACCTGATGCACGCGATCGGCCACGCCGTGCTGCGCGCCAACCCCGACGCCCGCGTCGCGTACCTCTCGACCGAGAAGTTCACCAACGAGTTCATCCAGGCGCTGCAGGAGAACGCCCTCACCCGCTTCCGGCAACGCTACCGGAGCGTCGACATCCTCCTCATCGACGACGTGCAGTTCCTCACGGGCAAGGAGCGCATCCAGGAGGAGTTTTTCCACACCTTCAACGACCTGTTCGAGTCGGGGAAGCAGATCGTCCTCACCAGCGATCGTCGCGCGAGCGAGATCCAGAAACTGGAATCACGCCTCGTCTCCCGTTTCGAGTGGGGACTGCCCGCCGACATCCAGGCGCCCGACCTCGAAACCCGTTTCGCCATCCTTCGCGCCAAGGCCCAGCAGCTGAACTGCACGCTGCCCGAGCCCATCCTCGGCTTCATCGCCCAGCATATCACGCGCAACATCCGCCGGCTCGAGGGCGCGCTCCTCAAGGTCTCCAGCTACTCCGCCCTCACCAGCAAGCCGATCGACCTGCCCACCGCCGAGCGCCTCCTGCACGACGTGCTGATGGAGCAGGCCCAGAACGTCCTCACGATCGAGACGATCCAGAAGCGCGTGGCCGATCACTTCCAGATTCGCCACAGCGACATGACCAGCAAGCGGCGGCCCAACAACATCGCCATCCCGCGCCAGATCGCGATGTACCTCGCCCGCACGCTCACCCGGCACTCGCTCCAGGACATCGGCGACGCGTTCGGCGGCCGCGACCACGGCACCGTGATCCATGCCTGCAAGGCCGTGGACAACATGATGGAACAGGACGCCGCCACCCGCGGAAGCGTCGAGTTCCTCAAGTCCCAACTCTCGCGCTAGGCGCGGTCTCACGCCGCCGGGCGCTTGCCAGCCGCCGCCTCCGTGGCGAGACTGCGCTCTTACACGACCATCCCATGACTCTCACGCCCGAGCAGAAGAAGACCGTGACCGAATGGGTTGCCGCCGGCGAAGGCCTGTCGGCGATCCAGACCAAGCTGCGGGACCAATTCCAGGTTTCCCTCACGTACCGAGATGTACGCTTCCTCGTCGACGACCTGAACCTGGACCTGAAGGACGCCGCCCCCAAGGTCGACACCACCGACGTCACGAAGGCACCGCCGCCCCCGGCCGCCAAACCCGCCGCCGCGCCGGAAAAGAAGGGTTTCTTTGACAAGGCCAAGGAAAAGCTCGGTCTCGCAAAGGATGAGCCGACCGTGGAGGAACCGGGCATGGACGAGGGCGATCTGCCGCCCGAAGAACTCGAAGAGGCCGTTCCCGCCGGGGGAGTCACGGTTTCGGTCGACAAGGTCACGCTGATTCCCGGAGCGGTCGCGAGCGGCACCGTCACCTTCAGCGATGGCGTCACCGGCAAGTGGATGGTCGACCAGTACGGTCGGCCCGGCTTCACGCAGATCAGCCAGGACGGCTACCGGCCGAAGCCCGCCGACGCCCAAGCCTTCATGCAGGAACTCAGCCTCGCCCTGCAGAAGCAGGGATTCTGAACGGCAGCGCGGCCGATCAGCCGGCCAAAAGTCGCTTGAGCTCAGCCTCGTCGATGACGAGCACGCCGAGGGACTTCGCCTTTTCCAGTTTCGACCCGGCGTCATCGCCGGCCAGCACGTAGTGGGTTTTTCGGCTGACGCTGCCGCTGACCTTCCCCCCGGCGGCCTCGATCATCGCGGTCGCAGCCTCGCGCGAGAGGGTCGGCAAAGTGCCCGTCAGCACAAAGGTCTTACCGGAGAAGACCGTTCCGGAAACGGCCGGCGCGGCCGGCTCGACCCCCGCGGCGCGTAACGCCTCGAGAAGAGCTAGGTTTTCGGGAGCCGACACCCAGCTGCGGACCGCCGCCGCCGTTTTCTCGCCGAAGCCATCGATGCGCACGAGTTCGGCCTCGCTCGCGGCGGCCAGAGCCTCGAGCGAACGAAAAACCCGCGCCAGGTCCTTCGCCGCGGCCGCGCCGACCTGAGGGATGCCGAGACCGTTTATGACGCGCCAGAGATCCGCCCGGCGCCGCGCGTCGATCGCCGCGATCAGGTTAGCCGCCCACACCTCGCCGGATTTTTTGAGCGGAAGCAGGTCATCAAGCCGCAGCCGGAACACGTCGGGAATGGAGTGAATGATGCTCCGCTCCAAAAGGAGCGCGACGACCTCCTCGCCGAGCCCGTCGATGTCGACGCCGTTCTTGGACGCGAAGTGCTCGATCCGGCGCCGAACCTTCTCCGGGCAGGCGGGGTTGGGACAACGCCACACCACCTCGCCCTCGCCCCGCACCGCGGCCGTGCGGCAGACGGGGCACGAGGTCGGAAACGCGTACGGTGCGGAGCCAGCGGGGCGTTGCTCGACGAGCACAGCCACGACCGCGGGAATGATCTCGCCCGCCTTCTCGACGAGCACGGCGTCGCCGATCCGGACATCCTTGCGCGCGATCTCGTCCGCGTTGTGCAACGTGGCGCGCTTGACGGTAGTACCGGCCAGGAAAACCGGCTCCAGCTCCGCGACCGGAGTGAGCGCACCGGTGCGCCCGACCTGGATCGTGATGTCGCGCACGCGGGTCTCGGCGCGATCGGGGGCGAACTTGTAAGCGCAGGCCCAGCGGGGGGAAAGTTTGCGGGCCGCCTCGGCCTGCCCCTCAGCCGTCATGCCGCGGAAACCGATCTTCGGGTGGCGCTGCTGCTCGAAGGAGTCGAGCTTCACCACCGCACCGTCGGTCGCGTAGACGAAACCCCGGCGGAGAACGTCGAGTTCGCCGATTGCCGCCCAGACGGCGTCGATTCCGCGAACGGACCGGAAGGCCTCGATGACTGGCAGACCCCAGGCCCGCAGCAGCGCGTGGTACTCGGTCTGCGACGCACAGAAGGCGGACGACTGGAAGCCAAGCCCGTAGAGAACGATCTCAAGGCGGCGAGCGGCGACGAGACGGGAATCGAGTAGCTTGAGCGTGCCGGCCGCGAGGTTGCGCGGATTGGCGTACGGGGCCTCCCCCGCCTCCTCCTGAACCTGGTTGATCCGGCGAAATTCCTCCTCGCGCAGGTAGATCTCACCGCGGATCTCGATCACATTCGGCGCGCCCTCCCCTGCCAGCGTATCGGGCAGACCGCGGATCGTGCGCACATTGGCGGTCACATCGTCACCCTCCTCGCCGTCGCCACGAGTCACGGCGCGCGTGAGGCGGCCGCGCTCGTAGGTGAGGCTCACCGCCACGCCATCGATCTTCGGCTCCACCGTGTAAGCGAGTTCGTCCGCGCCCAGCGCCTTGGCGAGTCGCGCGTGGAATTCGCGCATTTCCGCCTCGTCGTAGGTATTGTCGAGCGTGGTCATCGCCAGCCGGTGCTTCACGCGGGCAAAGCCCTCGGCGCGGTCGTCACCCACGCGCGCGGTGGGAGTCTCGGCGCCGGCCGCCGCGGCTTCCTCCGGAAACCGCGCCTCAAGCGTGGCCAATTCGGCCTTCAGGCGATCATAATCGAAATCGGCGATCTCCGGCCGCGCCCGACGGTAATAAAGCTCGTCGTGACGCGCCACCTCGACGCGCAGCTCGGCGATGCGTGGGCGGGCCTGATCGGGCGACATGGGTCGATTCTCGCGCCGGCGGCCGGCGCGTCCAGCCTGCGCTCGAGGGCAATTCGCACCCTGACCCTCAGGGCGACGAACGCACGGAAGCCAGCCACGCGGAAATCTGCGCGTCGCCCGGTCGCTGCTGGAGCGCGTTCTCAAGCGCACGGACGGCCTCGCCGCGCCGCCCGAGTCGGGCAAGCACCAGGCCGAGTTGCGCCAAGGCGTCGGCATGGCGGGGCTGCAGTGCGATCGCGCGCCGGAAACCCGCGGCCGCCTCCTCGAGTTTCCCGTCCTGCACCAGCAGGCTGCCGACCAGGAAATGCGGGTGCGCCTCGCGCGGATTAAGCTCCGTGGCCCGTGTGTAATGGCGGAGCGCGCTGGCGCGGTCGCCGAGCATGGAGCAAACATTACCGAGATTATTATGCGCTCCGGCGTTGCCGGGCGCGAGGGCCAGCGAGCGTTCGAGGCGGACGCGCGCCTCGTCCGGCTTGCCGCGCATCGCGAGCACGACGGCGGAGCCGTTGAGGGCATTGGCGTGGTCGGGGTAACGCGCGAGCACTTGGTCGTAGAGCGCCGTGGCCTCATCGAGCTGGTTCAAGTCGGAGAGCGCGTTCGCGAGGTTATTGGTCACCTCGGGATTTAACGGTTGCGCCGCGAGGGCGCGGCGGAAAAGCGGCACGGCCTCGGCCGGACGTCCCAGCTCGTTGAGGGCATGCCCGAGGTTGTTGTTGGCGTTCATGTAGTCGGGCCGGATCGCCAGCGAAGCCCGGTAGTCCGCGAACGCCTCATCCACGCGACCCGCCTTGTAGCGGTGCAGGCCGCGGTTGTCGTGGGCGAGGTAGTTGCCCTCGGTGGCCTCGATCGCGCGCGTGAACAAAGCCTCCGAATCGCGCCATACCGCGATCTGGCTCCACGTGAGCGCCGCGCAGCCCAGCAGGACCGCAAGGCCGGCCGCACCCCAGATCCTCCGCGAGGCCGCGGCCGCTGCCGTGGCCACGCTCCAGCCGGCTGCCACCTGCACACCGACGATCGTGAGGTAAGTGTACCGATCGGCCATCGATTGCAGCCCAACCTGCACGAGGCCGATCACCGGCACCAGCGTGCCGAGGAACCAGAACCAGCCGACCGCGATCCACGGCCGCCGGCGCAACTGCCAGATCGCCGCCCCGGTGAGGGCGCCCACGACCAGCAATGCCGCCACCACTTTGCGCGCGGGCCAGGATCCCGGATGCGGGTACAGCACGGCGAGATCGACCGGCAGCAGGAACGTCCCGAGGTAGCGCACGACCGCGATGACCGCGTTGCCCAGGCGATCGCCCAGCGAAAGCTGGGCCGTCACCGAACCGCCCGCCTTCTGCACGTGGTAGGTGACCACCGCCGAGGCGATGACAAGGGCGAAGAAAGGCAGCTTCTCCACCACCAGGCGTGCCCACGCTGATCCCGCGCCCCGCGCCAGCTCGACCCGCCGGAGCGGCCAGAAATCGAGCAGCAGCAGGAGACACGGCAGGGTGACCAGCATCGGCTTCGCCATCAGGCCGAGCGCGAAGGCCGCCAGCGTGGCGGAGTAGGCGGCGAACCACGGCCGCCCCTCCCGACGGCGCCGCGCGTAGCCTCCGTAAAGCCAGAGGACGGCGAAAAAGAAGAAGCCGCTGAGCACGTCTTTGCGCTCGGAGACCCACGCCACCGACTCCACCCGCAGGGGATGCCACGCGAACAAAGCCGCGCAGAACGCGCTGCGCCACACGGCTCCGGTGAGACGGTGCAGCGCAAGGAAGGCCAGCGCCGCGTTGAGCGCGTGCCACAGGACGCTCGTGGCGTGGTGCCCGCGCGGATCGAGCCCGAAGAGCGTGACGTCGAGCTGATGCGAAAGCCACGTGAGTGGGTGCCAGTTCGAAGCCACCCCTGCCGTGAGCGCCCAGCGGACGCCCTCTGCGGTGAGCCCACCCTGGACCTGCGCATTTGCCGTGACGTAATCGGGATCGTCGTAGTTCACGAACCCATTCCCGATCGCCCGAGCGAAAATCAGGAAAGTGAGAAGGGCCAGACCGGCCCCGCTAACCCAAGGCCGACGACTCGGGTTTTCCGATGAAATCATCGGGCGGAACGCTGCAACGGGACGCCGATGGTTTCAACCCGCCGGTGCCGGGCCACGGACGCAGGCGGCGCACGCCGGACAATACCAGGGCCGCACCCGCGAGATTCCCGGACGAGGCGCGAAGCCGACTGGATTCGTCCCGGCACCCTCAGGGTTTCAGAGGATGCTCCTTCAGAATCTCCTCCACGGTGTAGAAGTTGATCCGGTCCTTGGTGGACTCGCGCACCTTCCGCACCTGCTCGGAAGTGATCAGGTTGCCGTTGTTGCCGAAGGACAGGCGCACATAGCTGACGACCGCAGCCATTTCGTTGTCGTTCAGCAGACCGCCGAAACCCGTCATCGGCGGGACCCCCTTGCTGGGATCATAGGTCACGCCGTTGACCTCCATCGGCCCCCAGATGCCCTTGAGCACGATTTTGATCAAACGCTCGTCGTCATCGATCCAAGACGACTTCTCGAGCGGGGGATAAACACCGGCGAGACCCTTGCCGTTCGCCTGGTGGCAGGTGGCGCAATGCGCATCCCGCAGATAGACCTCCTTGCCGATGCGGTAGACGCGGTTCTCCTCGCCCTCCAGCGGACGCGTCGGCCCAAAACTCTGGTCGGCCTCCGATTTGGGCGCCTTGGGAAAATCGTAGGTGCCCGCGAAGTACGCCGCGGCGCCCGGATTTGCCGCCAAGTCGACGCCACCGGCGGCCTTCAGGGCCTCCGCGTCGTCCTTCAGGGTGTGCTCGAAGATCTGTTTGGTGACCGGACCCGACCACGCGTCGAGCGGCGACTGCAAGGCCTCCAGCCCGATGCGGGCCCCGTCAGTGTTGTCGATCCACGAGGCGGCGACGGTGGCCTCGAGCCGGACCCGCGGATGCGGATCGCGGGCGGCTCGGAGCAACAGCGCCGTGGCGTCGGGAACCCGGTCGTGGGCGAAGCGCAGCACACTGGCGGCTGCGGCCCGGGCCTCGTGACGCTGCGCTCCGAGCAGTTTCGCGATCAGCCCGCCATCGGGCTGGTTCTGCGCCCAAGTCGCCCAAAGCGCCTCGCAAAGGTGATGCTCGTAATCGGCATCAGCGGGGTTGAGCGAGGCGACCCACGCGCGCACCGCGGGGAGGACCTCGGCCGCAGGCCGGCCGCGCAGCTCGCGGCGGGTGCGGTAGCGCGTGCGATACTCCGGCAACTTCAGGTTCTCGAGCAGCTCGGGAATGGGCGCGCCGGCGACCTTGGACGGCTTGACCAGCGGACGGCCCGGGTAGGTGATGCGGTAGATGCGACCATGGTCATGGTCGCGGTTCGGATCGCGGGCGTTGTGCTGCATGTGGCCGATCAACGCGCTGTGCCAGTCGACGAAGTACAGTGACCCGTCCGGCGCGAACTCGAGATCCACCGGCCGGTAGTTGGGATTATTGCCCGAGACGAGATCGCCGGCCAAAGAGCCTAGGAATCCCGCGCCGTCGTCCCGCACCGAAGCGAGCGAGATCCCGAGAAACCCGATGCTGTTGCAGATCATGAACTGCCCCTGCAGGTGATCGGGGAAGTGGCGTGAGGACACGAACTCCGAGCCGGACGTCGGCCGTGAACGCTTCGGCACAAAGGTCCGCGTCTTCGCGATCTCGACGCCGTAGGGCATCTTCGCCGAGAGCGGCAGGCCCCACCAATTGAGACCGTCGGAGGCGTCGGAGATGAAGCACTGCTCCCAGTGGTCGAAGGCAACGCCCCACGGGTTGTTGTAATCGGCCTGACTGTAGCGCTCGAGCCGGAAGCTCTTCGGATCGAAGCGCCATACGCCGCCGTCGTTGCAACGGCGCGGGCCGTAGGGAGTCTCGACTTGCGAATGCAGGAACCGGCCCTCGCACAGGTAGAAGGCGCCCGAGGCGTCGGACGTGAAAGCCGAGATCGCGTGGTGCGTGTCGTGGGTGTCGAAGCCGTGCAGTAGCATCTCCATGCGATCCGCGCGGTCGTCGCCGTTCTCGTCGACGAGCAGCACGAGATTCGGCTCCTGCGCCACATAGACGCCCTCGGGGGCGAACTCGAAACCGATCGGGAGATGGAGACCGTCGGCGAACACCGTCTGTTTGTCCGCGCGGCCGTCGCCGTCGGTGTCCTCGAGGATCAGCAGCTTGTCGTTGGGCTTCGGGTCGCCCGGGCGCCAATGCGGATAGCTCGGCATGACCGCCACCCAGAGGCGCCCGCGGTTGTCGAAAGACATCTGCACCGGGTTCGCGAGGTCGGGGAACTCGTTCTCGGACGCGAACAGCTCGAGCTTGAAGCCGTCCATCATCTTGAGGTCGGCCATCACCTCGCGGCCGCCGCGGTACTCGATGGTGCCCATCGCGCCGCCAGGTTTGAAGTTGGTGGGAACCGGCGGGAGGGCGTGCGTGCGGCGGTCGTCGACCGCGAGGTCACGCTTCCGGCCGGAAACGACGTCGTGGATCAGGGTGTCGCGCAGCGCCATCATCTCGCGAGTCTTGCGCACCTCGTCGGGATAATTCTGCGGGCCGTAGGGCTGGTAGCGCTGGCCGTGGGTGTGGACGCCGTTGACGAGGTTGTAGTCGTTGTTCCAGAGCCAGTCCTTCTCCTTGACGGCGGCATTCACGAGGGCGGCGTCGGCCTCCGACCGCCCGGCCGGCGCCGCACCGTAGACACCATCGGCGAGCAGAGCGGCCAGTTCGCGGTAGCCCGCCTCCGTGGGGGCGAAGCCGTTGATCGTGAACGGACGCCCGGGACGCTCGTAACGCGCCTTCGTTGGCGCGAAAAGATCGATGAAGGTGAGCCGGTGGCGGGCGGCGACGCGCCCGATGGCGGCGGCGTAGAGCGCGAGGTTGGCGTTTTCCCGGCGGCCGTCGGGCAGGTCGCGCGTCGCGGAGAGGTCCTCGAACGCGATCGGCGAAACGAGCACCAGGCGCGGCGCGCTGCGGCCGTTGTAGGCCTGCGCCAGCGTGTGCCGCACCCATGCGTCCATCTCGGCCTCGAAATTACCCACGCGATCCGGGCCGTCGAAGGACTCGTTGTAGCCGAAGAAGGCGACGATCGTGTCCGCTTGGAGGTGGGTCAGCCACTGGTCGGGCGTGGGGAAGAATCCCTTGCCGTTGTGCGAGGCGTACTCGGGACGGAATTTTTCGGCTCCCGGAAAAGCCCACTGTGAGACCCGCGCGGGATGCGGCCGGAAGGCGGGCGTGTCCCCGGGACGACCCATGTTGCGCACGATGAGCTTTTTTCCGGGGAAGCGGAGATGCAGCTCCGTCTCAACGCGCCCGTAGTAGACGTCGCGTTCCGCGAGACCGTTGCCGAGCAGGACCACCCGCTCACCGCCCGCGGGAGCCGCGACCCCTTGGGGCCGCGCCGTGGTCGCGGCCGAGGGCAGAGGCAAATCAGCGTGCGGTCCAACGACCGGCTTGGTGTCAGCCTGTTTGGCGGCGGCTTTGCCCCCCTTGCCCTTCCGGGCGGCGGGCGGCGCCGACTGGCTGGCGAAAGGTGCGTCAGCCGCCAGACCGGCAACCGAGCAAAGCAGCAAAACAGGGAACAAGCGCGCGAACGTCTTCATGGGGGAGGACCGGAAAGTCCTTCCTCGTTACCGCGCGGCCGGGACCGAGTCGAGACCGACCAGACCGGAGAGAGCCCGCTAGAAGAACTTTTTCGCTTTCTCGAAGAACGAGCGCGAAGTCGGCTCGGCGGCGTCGCCGCTGACGCGCGCAAACTCCTCAAGGAGACGGCGCTGCTCGGAGGAGAGGGCCGTCGGCACCTCCACCTGCACCCGCACGAGTTGGTCCCCCTGGGCGCCACCGCGCAGGCTGGGCATACCCCGGCCGCGGAGCCGGAACGTGGTGCCGCTTTGCGTGCCGTGCGGGAGCTTGAGCGCGGCCTTGCCCGACAGCGTGGGGACCTCGATCGATCCGCCGAGGGAGGCGAGCGTGAACTTGATCGGGATCTCGCAGAAGAGATCGTCGCCCTGCCGCTCGAACAGCTCATGCTCCTTTACCGAGAGCACGATATAGAGGTCGCCCGGCTGGCCGCCCGCGAGACCGGCCTCGCCGTTGCCGCTGGAGCGGAGCCGGGAGCCGGTATCGACGCCCGGCGGGATGCGCACGTTGAGCTTGGTGCTGCGGGCGACCCGGCCCTCGCCGCGGCAACCGGAGCAGGGCTTCTCGATGCGCGTGCCGGCTCCGCCGCACGACGGACAAGTCTGCGTGAAGGTGATGATTCCACCGGAACGGCGCACCTGGCCGGCGCCCCGGCAGGTCGCGCAGGTGACCCGCTTCGAACCCGGCTCCGCACCGGAGCCGTCGCATCGCTCGCAGGCCATCTGCTTCCGGAAGGAAATTTCCTTTTCCACCCCGCGAGCGGCCTCCTCGAGCGAGATTTCCAGGTCGTATCGCAAATCCGCGCCGTCCCGACCGCCTCCCCCGCCCCCGCCACCGAACATCTCCTCGAAAATCCCGCCCCCGCCGCGGCCGCCCTGCTGACCGAAAACCTCGCGGAAAATATCGAACGGGTCATGGAATCCACCTCCGCCCATCCCGCCACCGCCGCGCGGGCCGGCGGCGCCCGCGCCACCCTCGAAGGCCGCGGGACCATAGCGGTCGTAGGCCGCGCGTTTCTCGGCGTCGCTCAGCACCTCGTAGGCGTGGGAAACCTTTTTGAACATCTCCTCCGCAGCCTTGTCCCCGGGATTCTTGTCCGGATGGAACTGCACCGCCTTCTTGCGGTACGCCTTCTTCAGCTCCTCGGCGGAGGCCGACTTCTCGACGCCGAGCAGGTCGTAATAGTCTTCTTTGGCCATGGTGGTGGGCAGGGCGGCCGGTTCAGACCGCCGCGGCCTCCTTGGCCGGGCCGCTGGACACGATCACCGAGGCCGGCCGCAGAAGCCGGCCGTTGAGGGAGTAACCGACGCGCACCACTTGCACGACGCTCTCCTCCTTCACCTCGGAGGAGGCCTGATGGGAGATGGCCTGATGCTGGTGGGGGTCAAAGGCCTGACCGACCGGGTTGACCTCCTTTAGTCCGTGACCGGCGAGGGCGGTTCGCATCTGGGTCAAAACCATCTCAACACCGTCGGCCACGCCCTTGAGCTCCGCGCCCGGCTGCCGCGCGGCCGCGGCGGCCATCGCGAGAGTGTCGAGCACCGGAAAAATGTCCTCGAGGACCCGGCCCGTGGCGGCGGTGCGCAGCTCGTCCTTCTCGCGCAGCGCCCGGCGGCGGAAATTCTCCAGATCGGCGGCAGTGCGGAGGAAGCGGTCGTAGTGCGCGGCGGATTCGGCTTTGGCGGCGGCGAGTTGGGTGGGAAGGTCGGGCGCGGCCTGAGCGGCGCCGTCGGCGGGCTTCGTCTCGGCCGCCGGGTTGGGTGAGTTCTCCTGTTTCTCGGTCTCGGGCATGGGAAAAAGAGGACGAAGTAACCAGCCGTCGCGTGAATCTTCAAGCCGCGCCTTCCGTCCGTTGCGCGCTTGTTTCCCGCGAACGCCGTGCGGAAAGTACCGCATGTCCTCCGCGGTCCCGCCCTTCCCCCGCACCGCCCTGCTCGCCGCCAGCCTCCTCGGCGGAACGGGCGTCGCCCTTGGCGCACTCGGCGCGCACGCCCTCAAGGCGAAGCTGCTGGAGCGCGGCATGACCGGTGTCTGGGAAACCGCCGCGCAGTACCACCTGTTTCACGCGGTCGCGCTCCTCGGATGGGCGGCGTGGAGCCGTCAACAGAACGGAACCGCGTCGGTCGCGCCGGACTGGGTTACTCGACTCTGGGTGGCCGGCGTCGTTCTCTTCTCGGGTTCCCTCTATTGGCTCGCGGCCGGCGGACCGCGCTGGCTCGGTCCTGTGACTCCCCTGGGCGGAGTCGCCCTGATCGCGGGCTGGGCGCTGGTCGCGCGGCAGGCTATCCCCCGCCGTAAGCACGCATGAACCCCGCTCTGCCGTTACCCGAGGACCTGCGGGCGATGCTGCACGCGGTGCGACGGCATGGCCGTCCGCGTATCGTCGGGGGCGGCGTGCGCGACTGGCTGCTGGGACTGCCTTCAAAGGACCTCGACGTCGAGGTCGGCGGGGTGGACTTCGAAACCCTGCACCGGGATTTGGAGCCCTTCGGCGCGACCGACATCGTGGGCCGCAGCTTCGGGGTGATCAAAGTGCGGAGCCGCGCAACCGGCGAGGAGTATGATTTTTCCCTGCCGCGACGGGAATCGAAGACCGGTTCAGGCCACCGCGGCTTCGCGGTCGCGCCCGACCCCGGACTCGATGACGCCGCTGCGGCGGCGCGCCGGGACTTCACCCTCAACGCGATCGCCGTCGATCCCTTCAGCGGAAGCCTGATCGACCCCCACGGCGGGCAGGCTGATCTGCGCGCGCGCGTGCTGCGCCACACGAGCGCGGCGTTCACCGAGGACCCGTTGCGGGTCCTGCGCGCCTTCCAGCTGGCGGCGCGGTTCGAGCTAACGCTCGCGCCCGAAACGGTGGCGTTGTGCCGCGGGATCGCGGACTCCTTCGCCGAGTTACCCGTGGAGCGCGTGTGGGGTGAATGGGAAAAGTGGGCCTTGAAGGCGACCCGCCCGTCGCGGGGACTGCAGGTTCTCGAGGAGACGGGTTGGATCGCGCACTTTCCGGAGATCGCCGCGCTGCGCGGCACGCCGCAGGACCCGGAGTGGCATCCTGAAGGGGACGTCTTCACGCACACCGGCCATTGCCTTGACGCCCTGGCCAAGGCGGCCGCGTGGCGGGATGCGGACCCCTCACGGCGCGAACGCCTGATGTTCGCGGTGCTCGCGCACGATTTCGGCAAACCGGCGACGACCGTGCTGGCGGAGAAGAAAGGTCGCCAGCGCTGGATCAGCCCGGGACACGAGGCGGCGGGGGGCGATCCCGCGGTGCGCCTGCTGCGACGGATCGGGGCCCCGCTGCGGCTGGATGACCCGGTGCGGGCGCTCGTCGTCAATCATCTCGCACACTTCAGCGGGCAGGAGGAACTATCTCCCTCCGCCGTGCGCCGGCTGGCGCGACGCCTGGCGCCGGCGACGATCGAGGAGCTGGCGGCGGTGATGCGGGCCGACGCGGACGGACGTCCGCCCTTGGCGACGCCGGAGGTTCACCGGCGAATCGACGCACTCGTCGCGCAGGCGCGCACGCTGGAGCTGGAGCGGCTCGCGCCCCGGCCGGTGTTGCTGGGACGCCACCTCATTCAGCTCGGACTTCCGCCCGGACCGGCGATGAAAGTCATTCTCAATGCGGCGTTCGAGGCCCAGCTGGACGGAGCCTTCCGCGATGAGGAAGGCGCGCTGGCATGGGCGCGCCGCCGGTTGGAATCACCACCGGGCTGACCCGGCCCCGGCGAATCAGAAGGACCGGCGCGCGCTCAGGTAGGCGAAGCGACCGCCGGGCCGACCCACCAGACCCTGATTGTAACCGACGTTGGAATTATCGAGCGGCGGTTGGCGGTCGAACATGTTGTCCAGCCCGAGGGTGAGCCGCAGATCTCCGAGCTTGGAACGTTTGTCCCAACCGTAGCTCAGGCTGCTGCCGAAGGTGTGGTAGCGGTTTACCTCCCAACCGTCACGCGTGAGATCGCGATAACGGTGGATATAGGTGGACGACAAGCTCGCGGCCCAAGAGCGGTGTTGCCAGAACAGCGAGGATTGGCCGCGGTAGCGCGGCAGGCTGCGGCCGACGCTGCTCACCACCGGATCGTTTTGGAACCGGCGGGCCGAATAGAAGCCCATGTAGGTCCAGTTGCTGGAGAAGGAATAGCTCCCGAACCCGGAGGTCCGCAGACGGTAGCGGACCCCATAGTCATAGTAGCGCACCATCTGCTGGGCCAGGTTGACGGCCGAATCCGTGATGAAACGGATGCGCCCCGGCACGGTGACGGACTCACCGGGCTGGACCAGCCGCGTGACGCCGCCCGCGCCGGCGAGGATCGCGATGCCGGCCGTGGTGTTGTTGCGATAGGTCTCGGACTGCGGGTCGCGAACCACGAGATCACCCGTGCTGGTGAGTTCGTTCTGGCGGATGAACGTGGTGCCCAGGCCCGAGGTGATCAGGTTCCTCTGCTCGATGACCCCGTGGGTGAACTCGAGGGAAAGCCCGCGGAGCCAGCGGCCGGGAACGTCGAACACGAATCCGGTCTGCTTGGTGATGCCATCCTCGGGTTTCAGGTTCCGGTTGCCCGCCGTGCGCACGAGGCGCTGGTAGGTGCTGGCGTCGACCGGGTCCCCCGTGAGCGCCTGCGGCCGGCGGAGATCAGGCAGGCTGCTGACGAGACTCTCGCGCACACCGCCGTAAAGCTGAGGGAGGGTGGGCGAACGGAACGTCTCGCTGTAGGAGCCGCGCAGCAGGAAGTTGCGGGTCGGGCGGAAAGCCAGCCGGGCACCGGGCTTGATCCCGCTGTCGTACCCGTCGCTGAAGCGCTCAAAGCGGGCGGCTCCGCCCAACTCCACGCTGTAAAGAAAACGGTAACGCCCTTGTTTCACCAAGGGCATGCGCAGCTCCAGCGAGGCGGCGTCGACGGTGCGGCCCGCGTTGGTGGGATCGGCGAGCCGCACCTGGCCGATGATGTCATTGAGGTAGGTCGACTGGGGGTCGTTGGTGGAATTGAAGTGCTCGGCGCGATGCTGCAGCCCGGCGGCGGCGCCAACGCGGCCCCACGGCAGGGAGACGAGCTCGGTGGTGGTGACGCGGCCGTCCACCAGGGTGGTGTCGGCGTTACCCGACGCCGAGGTCACGGTCTTGATGCTGTTGATCGTCGCGGGATCGTTCTTGAAGGAAGGTCCCCCGAAGATGTTGAGCGCGTCCGGCGTGCTCTTCGCCAGCGCGGCGCGGAGCTTGCTCTCGCTGATCGCGTTGAAGGTGTAGTCGATCGAGGAGTTCTTGGTGTAGGACCAGCCGAGGTCCCAATCGAAGCGGCCTAGGACCAGGCCGCGCAATCCGGCTCGGTAGCCCTCGGACTCGCTGGTGATACGCGCGATGCGCGGGCCGACCTCGAGCGGGCGGTAGGTGAACGCGACCGGGATGCCGAACGGGTTGTAGTAGTTGGAGGCGGGAACGAGGATGTCGTTGTCGCCCGCGGTCGAGGCCGGCGACGGCGCGAGGCGGGTCTCGGACTGGATGCGGCCCGCGAGAACGGCGGCCTCGAAGTTGATGTTCCAAGGAAGATCGTACCCGAGGCCCACGCTGATGTTCCGCGTCTGGCGCTCGGGCACGTTCCAGACGAAGGGCTGGAAATTGTAGGAGTTGCTGAATTCACCCGCCGGGTAGGCGCGAGGCACGAACTGCTCGGCGCTCGGCCGCGCGGGATTGCTGCCCCGCGGCACGGAAGCGTAGTTACCCGAGCTGCCGAGCGTGCCCGCGGCGACTCCGCCGGTTCCCGGCAGGAAGGTGGCGGTGGTCCCGGTGAGCGGGTTCCGGATGGCGGCGGCCGTGAAGCCGTTGTTCGCGAGCTGGGACGCCGTGGGAATACCAACGGTGGCGTACGGACCGGTGCCCGAACGCCCGTCGAACGCGCTGGTCGCGGTCGCGGTCGGCCGGAGGGCCGAGGCGTACTTCACCGCGTCGTAGGCGCGCCAGCGCTCGGTCTGATCCGCGTTGGCGGAGAACGGCTGGTCGGTCGCGGCGTTGGCGTGGCGCGACGTGTAGGAGGCGTTGACGTTGACGCGAAGCCCCTTGGCGCGCGTGCCGGCGAAGAGGGAGTACGACTGCTCGCCACCGTCGGTGTTGAAGTAATTGCCGTAGCGCGCCGTCACCTCGAGTCCGACGTGATCCTTGCGGGTGATGATATTGATGACCCCCGCGGTGGCGTCGGACCCGTAGACCGCCGAAGCGCCGTCCTTCAGCACCTCGACGCGCTCGATGATCGAGACGGGAATGCGGTTGAGATCGACGAACACGGTGCCGCCACTGCTGATGCCGTTGGGGGCGACGCGCCGACCGTCGACCAGCACGAGGGTGTTGTTGGGCCCGAGGAAACGGAGGTCGATGGCGGAGGCGCCGCGCACGGCGGTGGTGGTGCCGCCCTCGTTGATGCCGAGGTTGGTGGCCTCGGGCATGTCGCGCATGATGTCGGTGAGGTTGTCCATACCCGACAGGGCGATCTCCTCGCGCGTGATCAGGCGCAGGGGGGACGGGCCCTCCATCTCCGCCTGCTTGATGAGGGAGCCGGTGACCTCGAATTTCTCGAGCTGGGTCGGACCGGAGGCCGGGGCGGACTGGGCGGCGGCGGGGGCGCACGCAAGCAGCGGGAGCAGGAAAAAACCGAGGACGGGACGCAACGACGGGGGATGGATATTCATGGGGAATGGGCCGCAGCCGGGGTGTTCAAGGGGCGAGCCGGCTGTTTCTGGGAACGGCGCAGCCTTGGCCGGCCGGAGCTCGCCGCGCAACGGAGAATTACCAACCCGGCCGGACCGGTCAGAATTCGCGGCGGATCCGCAGCGAGACGGTGCGGCCAAGGGCACCGGCGCCGTAGGCTCGGTCGTCGAAGCCCAGCACGAGAAAGCCGTTCGGGGGCGGCCGCTTGTCGAGCACGTTGGTGGAGCCGACGGTGATCGTGGTGCGTTTGAAGCCGCGGTAGGTCAAAGCGGGGCTGATGACCGCGTAGACGTTCTCGCCCCAGCCGGGGAAGATCGCCGTGGCCTGCCGGTCGTTGAAAAACTTCCCGATCACATCGGCGGAGATGCTCGCGCCCCAGTTGTTGCGACGCCATGAAACGCCGTAGTTGTAGCGCCACTCGACGTCGAAATAGAGCCCGGTGTTGTCGAAGAAACCAGCCCCCTGCCCCGCGTCCGATCCACGCTTCAGGATCTGCGTGGCGTCCGCGGTGAGGGTGAAGCTGCCGAGTCGCGAGGTTCGGAACGAGTAGCGCGCGCCGTAATCGATGCCGCGGAACAACTGCAGACCGAGATTGTTGGAGATCCCGTAGAGGAAAGAGATCGGGCCGGGATTCTGGGTGGCGTTGTCGCGCACGACGGCATTCGGGAAGAGTCGGGTGCCCTCCGCGCTCAGGAGATAGCTGGCGCCAAGCGTCGTGATGACATTGCGCACCTTGATGTCGAAGTGATCGACGCTGAGACTGAGGCCGCGGAGCGCGGGAACCTCGAAGACCGCGCCGGCGTACTGCACGGTGCCCTCCTCGGGCTTCAGGGCGGGGTTGCCGCCGACGAGCACCCGCAGCTGGCGGGCGCCGTCCTGGGGCCGCAACGGGTCGCTGATGCTCGCCGAGGTGACCGCGAACGACTGGGGCTGGTAGAGCTGCCCGATGTCGGGAGCCTTGAACGACTCCGACCACGAGCCGCGCAGCAGCACATTGACGAAACGATTGGCGGGCAGGCGCACCTTGCCGCTGTACTTCGGCTTGGTGGTCTCGCCGAAGTCACTGTAACGCTCGTGCCGCACCGCGAGCTGGAACTCGAGCCACTTCCGCAGCGGCACCGAGGCCTCGAGGAAACCCGCGCTGATCCGGCGGCGGCCCTCGTAGGGCGTGGTGGCGGTGAATCCGATGAAGTTGTTCGGTTCCGGATTGGAGCGCAGGTGGTCGCGGCGGTGCTCGGCCCCGACGGCGAAGCCGAGGTCGCCGGCCCCAGCGAACGGCAGACGGAACAGGGCGCCGCTGAGGTTGGCGTCCCAAGTCAGTGATGAGATCCGACCGTCGAGACCGCGGGAGCGGGTGTAAAGGCGCGCCTCCAGATTGGGATCCTCGGAAGGGCCGAAGGGATTGAAGGCGGTGGCGCGCGTCGTGCCGTTGAGGGCGGCCTGGAGGTCAGCCGCGCGGATCAGGTCCGTGTCGCGCATGGTTTCGTTCTGGCCGTAGCTGACGCCGGTTTCCCAGCTCCACCCGCGGCCGATCGTGCCGCGGAGCCCGGCAAGCGCCGAGGCGGTGGCGGTCTTGACCTCGCGTGCCGGGCGGATGGTGCCGCGGAACGTCCATGGTGCGGACGTGGACGTGCCGGTGAGGGAAAGTCCGGTGGGATTGTAGGGATTGGTTGCGGGAAAGGTGATCCCGGCCAGCGACGTGGTGTAGCCGTAGGGCGTGAACTCGTAGTGGGTGAAACCGCGGTTGAACATGACCTGGCCGAAGGCGGTCACGCCGCCGCGGAGCGTGCGATTGACGCCGACGTATCCGCCGAAGCTCTCGCTCTCCGGGTAGATCATCGTGTTATTGGCGAAGTCGAGCCGGTTGGAGTTCGGGATGCCCGCGGTCGACGTGCCCACGTAGGTGAAACTCGCCTTGGTGGGACTGGCGGCGGGTTGGCCACCGTTGATGATGTAATATCCCGAGGCGGTGCCGAGGCCGGCGGCCGAGGCCTGCGCGGCGGTGAGCGCGAGGTAGCTTGGGCGGAAAATCGTGCTGTTCTGGTTGGCCCCTTTCACCCCGAGAAAGCGGAAGTCGGTCGTGGTCACCCCGAAATCGGAAAGAAAATTGGCGTTGCGGCTCTGGTAATTGAAGCCCGCGGTGATCTCCCAGCCGTCGCGCGCCAGACCGGTGAAGACGCTCAGCCGCCGACTCAACGTGTCGTGGCCGATGGTGTTCGAGAGGGAAAGATCCACCGAAGAGCCCACGTAATTCTTCCGCAGGATCAGGTTGTAAACCCCCGTGATCGCGTCGGAACCGTACAGCGCGGAGGCGCCGTCCTTGAGAAACTCGATCCGCTCGATGGCGGAGGCCGGGACACTGTTGAAGTTGAAGACCGTCTGGGGCGTGCCGCTGGCGCTGTTGGTAAGCGCATAGGGTACAGCGCGGCGGCCGTTGACCAGCGTGAGCACGCGATTGGAGCCCAACCCGCGGGGATTAACCGTGGATGCGCCGGTGATGAAGCTCGCGGTCGTGAACTCAGAGTTGGCGGTGGCGCTGTTGTAAGGGAGACTCTGCACGAACTCACCGAGCGTTGCGTAGCCCTTTTCCTCGATCCGCTCGGCCGTGAAGGTGATCACGGGCACAGGGGTCTCGTAATCGAGCCGCTTGACCCGCGAACCCGTCACCTCGAATGCCTCCAGCTTGGCCGGCCCCTCCGTGGCCGCGGGAGCGGGCGGCTGCTGCGCGCCGAGCGGGGCGATCAGGATCACGAACAGCGCGAGGCGCGCGAAGTCAGAGGGGCAGAGGACGCGTGGAGCCATGGGATAGGAGGGTTTGCAATGCATGGAAGCAGCCGGCGGGCCAGCGGCCAGCTTGTTCCAGAAAAGCAAAAAGGGGCGGCCCTCAGGCCGCCCCTTTGTTCAAACCCTCAGCCGGGGTTCGTTAGAACGTCTTCCGCAGGGAGACGTAGAAGAACTGGCCGACCGGACGGGAAACGTAGCCGCTCTCGTAACCGATCGAGTCGTAGTAGAGCGGCGGCCGCTTATCGAAGAGGTTGTCGGCACCGAGCGTGACGCGGGTGTTGGTCAGGAAGCCCAACGTGCCAGCCGGCAGGTCAACACCGTAGAACGCGTTGAAGGTCGAGTAGCTCTCGACCTCGTACCCGTCGCGGTTGATGTCGCTGTAGGGCCCGATGTAGTTGTTGGTGATACCGGCGCTGTGCTCCTTGCGGGTCCAGAGCAGGCTGGACTGAACGCGCACGCGCGGGAAGCCGTCACGGCCGGCCAGGTTCGCGGGATTCGACGTGCGGGTGAAGCCGTAGAACTTCAGGTAGGTCGCGTTGCTGCGAACGCTGAACTGACCGAAGTCGGTCGTGCGCTTGCGGTAGTTAACCTCGAAGTCGTAGCCCTCGACCTTTTGGAAGGCCAGATTCACGACACTGTCGGAGATGTACTGGATACGACCGGGGACAGTGACTGTCTGGCCGGGGGCCACGGGCGAGGTGGCGCCGTTCGGGCCCGACAGTACGTTGATCGGGGCCGCCGTGCGGTTGGTGTAGGTCTCGGAGGCCGCGTCACGGACGACGAGGTCGCTGGTGCCGCCGCCGACCTCGTTCTGGCGAATGAAACCGGTGCCGACGGAGGTGATGATGTTGGTCTGCTCGATGTGGAAGAAGGAGGCGCCGAAGGACAGCCCCTGCAGCTTCTTCAACGGAACCTCGTAGATGAAGCCGTACTGCCAGCCCTTCGCGAGCTCCGGGGTCAGGTTGGGATTGCCGCCAGCCTTCACGAGACGCTGCGTGGCCGCACCGTCAAAAGGATCGCCGGTGAGCGCCTGCGGGCGACGGAGATCGCCCAGGCCGTTGGGCAGAGACTCGCGTACGCCACCGTAGAGTTGCGGCAGGGTCGGGCTGCGGAAGGCCTCATTGTAAGTGGCGCGCACCACCAGAGACTTGTTCGGACGGTAGCGCAGGCCGTAGTACGGGGTGAGGCCGGAGGTGTAACCGTCGCTGAACTTCTCGTAGCGGCCGGCGACCGTCAGGTCGAGGCGGTTGACGAAATTAATCGACTCGGGCCGCACGAGCGGCGCGTTCAACTCGATCGCGCCGGACTTCACGGTCCGGCGAGCATCGGTGGAGTTGGCCAGCTTCACTTGGCCGATGATGTCATCGAGCGTCGTGGAGATGGCGTCGTTGGCCTCGCCGAACTTCTCCTTGCGGGTCTCGAAGAGCAACGCGCTGCCGAGGGGGCCGGTGGGGAGCTGGGCAAGCTCGCCGGAAACTTGGGCGTGCCACAGATCCTGCGTCGAATAGCCACCCTTCTGGGTGGTCACGCGGATCGAATCCAACACCGAGGCCGGATTGCGGTAGGTGGCGCCACCGAAGATGTTGATCGCATCCGGCGTGTTCCGGGCCAGCGAGGCGCGCAAGCGGCTCTCCGAGATGGCGTTCTTGGTCTGATCCACGACCTTGTCGTTGTCGTAGGAGTAGTAGGCATCCCATTGCCAGTTGGTGCCGATGGAGCCCTTCACACCGAACACCATGCGGTAGGAATCGTTGGTGATGTCGGCCATGCGGGGACCGATGTCGACCGGACGGTAGTTGAACGAAACGTCGACGCCGAAGGGATTCCAGTAGTTGGTCTTCGGGACGATGATGTTGTTGTCACCCGCAGTGGAGATCGGGGACGGGGCGAGCTCGATGTGGGTCTTGTTGTTCTGGTAGGCGGTCTCGACGTAGAAGCTCGTGGTGGGCGTCATGTCGTACCGGAAGGTGGTGTTGATGCCGGTGCGCTCCGTCGAAGGAGTCAGCCACACGAACTCCTGGAAGTTGTACAAGTTGGAAGGATTACCCTGGGGAACGAGACGCTGCGGCTCGAAGGAAGCGGTCCCGGCGGCGCTGAACGACCCGCTCGTGGCGGAACGGAAGGGGGACGAGAAGCTCGGCGAGGCCGAGGCGAGCGTGCCCGCGGCGACGCCGCCCGTGCCGGGCAGTCGGGTGATGGCGGCACCCGGGGCGAGTCCGGGGATGTTGACGCCGTTCTGGCCGTTGATCTGGCCAGCGGCGGCGCCGGTCAGGCCGATACGGGCCTGCGGACCCGTGCCGGACCGGAGGTCGAAAGCACCGGCGGCGACATTGTCGGCGTAAGCCGCACCCCGGGCGGCGAATCTAGCCGAGAGGTCGGCGTTGTTGGCGAACGGGGTGTCTGACGCGCGGAGCGCACCGCGCTCGAAGTAGGAAATTCCTACCGTCGCGCTGGCCTTGCCCGCCGAGGCGCCACCGAAGAACGTCGCGGACTTCTCGTGGACATCGGTGCGGGGGGAATTGCCGTAACTAAAGCCGACCTCGGCGCCGTTGTAGTCCTTGCGCAGAATGACGTTGACCACGCCCGAGGTGGCGTCGGCGCCGTAAATGGCCGAGGCGCCGTCCTTAAGCACCTCGACGCGCTCCACCATGGCGATGGGGAAACGGTTGAGGTCGACGAACACCGTGCCGCCGGAGTTGTTGCCGGTCGGGGCGACGCGACGTCCGTTGACGATGACCAGCGTGTTATTGGCACCGAGGCCACGCAGGTCGAGCGCCGTGGAGCCGCGCACCGCGGAGATGGTGCCGGACTCGTTGATGCCGATCTGGCCCGCCTCCGGAAGCTCGCGGAGCATGTCGGTCAGATTGGTACGCCCGGACACCTCGATGTCCTGACGGGTGATGATCTTGATCGGCGAGGGCCCCTCGACATCGACACGCTTGATGTTCGAGCCCGTGACCTCGAACTTCTCGAGCTTCACAGGTTCGGTGGGGGAGTTCGACGCGGGACGCGTGGTGTTGGTCTGGGCGAAGCCGACGGCAACGACGGCCGAGGCCACCAGACCCGCGCGAACGGAGGCGGGCATCAGTTTCATTATGGTTTTTGGGTAGGTTTGAGACGAACCGCCGGCACGACCAAAGGCCGTCCAGCGCTGGATTAACAAACAATCCGGTAGAGGATTCCCCTAACTTCGCAAACCTGAACCTTGGATTGATTCCCGTGTTCGGACCGCAAACGCGATCGGCTGCGCGCGGTTTGACACGCTGCCGCAACCCCGCTGATTCCAATTCCATGCGACTCCTGCTGCTTTCGCTTATCGCTTTGTTGGCTGTTCCGATGCCTGCGACGCAGGCGCGCGAAGCATCCACGAATCCTCCGCCCCCTACCCTCCAGGAAATTTTTGCGGATCCTGAGATGCAGGCGGTGCAACTTTCGCCAACGGGACGCTACCTGACATGGCTGGCGCCCAAGAACCAACGGATGAACCTCGCGATTCTCGACCGCGAAACGCGCAAACTACGCTGGCTCACAGATATGAAGATCGAGAGCGTGGTTTCCCATGTGTGGGCAAAGCCGGACCGGATCCTTTTTGCCCAACAATACGGCGGAAGGGAACAATACGGCATGTTTGCCTGTGATCCAGATGGATCCAATCTTATTGTAATCAACAAGTTAGAGAAGGTCGAAGCCACCGCAGATGGCCTGGGCGAGGGCGATCTTCCATCCGGGGTGCGGGATTTGCCCAAGACGTTGGTGAGCCTGCTACCCAAGGACCGCGACCATATCTTGATGAACCGCCTCCGCGGAAATTCCGGACTTGGAGATGTGGTGAAGGTCAACATCCGCAACGGACGGGAGGTAGTCCATGAAACAAACTACATCGGCGCCCGGGTCTGGATCGCCGATGCCAACGGAGAAGTGCGCGCAGCGATCTGCACGGACTTCACCGAACCGGTGAGGGTCAAGTACCGGCGCTCTTCAAAGGACGAATGGCGAACCATCGGCGAGTTCAGCCGCGAGATCTCGCTGCTCTTCGAGGAAGCTTCACCGCTCGAACCACACTGGCGACCCTCCGTTTTCGCAAAGGACGGCCGAACGCTGTACGTGAAAAGCTTCATGGAGCACGACACCGCGGCCATTCGCACGCTCGACCCCGAGACGGGTGCGTGGGGACCGGTGATCTTCCATCATCCCCGGGTGGAGCCAGGGGATCGTCTCGCTAATTACCGTCGCGGCGGACTCTCCTCGCGCGCCGCGGTCGACGGTCTGATCTTCAACGCCAAGGGCGATCTGGCCGGAATTTCGCACACCGACGACTACTCCGAGGTGAAATGGCTGGATGAAGCCATGGCGAAGATCGCGCGTGACCTCGACGGCGCGCTGCCGGGGACGCGGAACCTCATCGCAAGCTCCTCCGCGGACGGCAAACTGATGGTCGTGCTCGCAGCGAGCGATCGCGACCCCGGAACGTACTACCTGTTCGATTCCGAGAAACAGGAGATGTCGCTCATCGGCAAGGTGCGCCCAAAAATTGATCCCGCGCGGATGGCGGAAATGCGCCCGATCCGCTTCAAAGCCCGCGACGGCCTCGAAATCCCGGGCTACATCAGCGTGCCGGCCGGGAAGGAATTGAAGAAACTCCCCATGATCCTCATCCCGCACGGCGGCCCTTACGGTCCGCGTGACGTGTGGGGCTGGAACGAGCAGATCCAGTTTCTGGCGAGCCGCGGCTATGCCATCCTGCAGGTCAACTACCGCGGCTCCGGTGGCTACGGGCTTTCTTTCCAGCGCGGCGGCTACCGCGAGTGGGGAGGCAAGATGCAGGATGATCTGACCGACGGCGTGCGTTGGTGCATCGAGCAGGGCTACGCCGATCCCTCCCGCGTCGGCATCTTCGGCGCGAGCTATGGCGGCTACGCCACCATGGCGGCACTCACCCTCACTCCGGACCTGTTCTGCCTCGGCATCAATTACGTCGGCGTGGCCGACCTCGAGCTGCGCTCCGGCGGCGGCAGAGGCTTCACCCCGCCCCGCATCCTGGATGAAGCGCGGTCCATCACCAATCTTGACCCGGTCAAGGACGCCGACCGCATGCGGGCCGTGAACCCGATCAACCACATCGAGGCGATTCGCGCCCCTTTGCTCGCCGCCTACGGCAAGAACGACCCGCGCGTGCGTTTCGACCAATGGCAGAAACTCGAGTCACGCCTTCAGCAGCACCGCAAGGAATTCGAGGCCATCATCGAGGAGAACGAGGGACACGGATTCCGGAAGCTGGAGAATAAATTGGCTTTCTATGCCAAGGTGGAGGCCTTCCTCGAACGCAACATGAACGTCCCCGAAGGGCGGGTGAAGGTCGGCACCCCGGTTCCGGTCAGCAGCGGGGAATAACGCAGGTCACGCTTCAGCGTCACGCGGACCTGCCTGCCGTCGACCCGACGGGGCATTTTTTGTGACACAAAAAAGCCGGGCCCTTGTGGGCCCGGCTTCGGGGAAGGATCTTTTCCCGGATCAGAACTTGTACTTCACCGAGGCGTAGATGTAACGGCCGATCGGATCGTAGGTGCTGATGTCGCGGGACTGATTGCCCTCGGAGCGGATGAGCGGCGGAACCTTGTTGAAAACATTGTTCACGCCCAGGTTGGCCTGCAGGCCGCGAAGCCAACGGTTCGAGGAGTTGGCGAAGCTGCGACCGAAACGCAGGTCAAACGTGTGGTAGCTCTCCACGCGGTACTCGGTCGACCAAGCGAGGTCGTCGACTTCCGGAATCCAGGTGTGACCGACGGTCGCGTTCCAGCTGCCGTGACTCCAGTCGAGGTTGGAGCGGGTACGGAAGCGCGGATACACCGCCGAACCGGAGAAGCCGTCCTGGTAACGGGAAACCGCGCCGCTGGGCAGGCTCTGCACGGCGTACTCGCGGATGTAGGTGCCGGCCAGCGAGGCGCTGAAATTGCCGAGCCCCTGCGCGGTCCACTTGTAGTTAGCGGTGACGTCCATGCCGTCCTGCCAGTAACCCGCGACATTCACGATCGAGTTGGAGATCCAGATTTCGTCCGACGGACGGTTGGTCATCTGGCCGGGACTCGTGACGGCCGAACCCGTGCCGAAGTAGACCTCGCCCGCGAGGCTCGTGCCGAAGCGCACGAGGCTGGCGTACGGGGACGCCGGGCCCTTCTGCTCAACGTCGGTGACGATGAGCACGGAGCTGATCGACGAGATCAGATCCCGCTCGTCGATGTTGAACCAGTCCGCGGTGACCGAGAAGCCCTTGATGGACTTGGGCGACCAGACCACGCCCGCGGACCAGTTGCGGGACTGCGAGGGATTCAAGCTCGAGTTGGAGCCGCTCTGCGAGCGGTACTGACGGGAGCCGGAGGCGACGCCCAGCGAGGTACCCGAGTTGTTGTAGCGGGTGATGTTGATTGAGGACGTGAACCCTTGCGAAACCGGCCCGAAGAGGTCGAACAAGGTCGGGGCGCTGAACGACTCCGAGTAGGTGCCGCGGATCGCCAGCTCGTCGTTGAACGGCAGCCAGCGCAACGAAACCTTCGGCACGGTCGGGTCGGAGGTCTTGCTGTAGATGTCCTTGCGGCCGGCCGCGGAGAGCTCGAGGACGTGGAAACCGGGAGCGGTCCGGGACCCGCCGAAGATCGGCACGCGCACCTCGGCGAAGAAGCCGTCGGTGGTCGAACGCGCCGCAAACGGCTGACGCGGGGTGGCCTGGAGCCACTGGCCGGTCTGGTCGAAGCGGTCGTTCATGAAGCTGAGCGACTCCCAGCGCGTCTCGGCGCCGACGCCGAGCTGCACGTCGCCGGCGGGCAGACGGAAGAGGCTGCCGTTCAGGCGAAGGTCGAAGCTGTTCAGCTGGCTGTCATAATTGCGGAACTGGACGCCGAGCATGCTCTCGATGACGCCCGGATTCTGGCGAATCGCGAACGGGTTGTAGGCGCCGGAGTTAACCAGCTCGGTGTACTTAACCGCATCGATCAGGTTCTTGTTCCGGTAGGCATGGTCGGTACGGTTGAAGTTGCCGCCGAGCTCGTAGTTCCAGCCGTTGGCGAGCTTGCCCTTGACCCCGACGACCCCGCGCATGCTGGTCGACTGGTTGTCATAGATACGGGGGAAATTAACAAAACGGTTGCGGGCCGTGACGGTGACGTTGAAGGGATTGTTCGGATTGGCGGCCACGACGTTGCCGGAGACCGGCTGGGCGTTCAGGACCGACTCAGTCTCGTTGAGGGAGTAGATGAAGTCTCCGAACAGCGTCGTGTCCGGGGTCAGGCGATGCTCGACCGCGGCGGTGAAACTGCGGCGTTGCGCGTCCAGGAGCATGGTCGGGTAGTTGGCCAGATCGAAGAACTGGGCGACCTGGTCCTGGGTGAGCGGCCCCTGATAGATGCCCTGCGAGACCGCCTGGGCCGGAGTCAGATCCAGGTTCTGCGGGGGCGCGTTACGACTGCCGCCGAGGAAGTAGAAATCCGTCGTGCCGGCGAGGTTGATGGAGCCCGCGAAGGACGGAGTGCGGAACTGGCCCTTGGCGAAGTCTCGCTCGTACTGGATGAGCGGATCGCTCTTCTTCCACTCGGTGGTGATGGTGAGGCTGGTGTTGCCGAAGCTGGCCCCGGCGACGCCAAAGTAGCTGCGATTCGACCACTTGCCATTATTCGGGCTCCAGCCGTAGGTGCCGCCGATCTCGGTGCCGGAGTAGTTGGTCTTGAGGATGATGTTCACCACGCCGGAAACGGCGTCGGAGCCGTACGTCGCGGAGGCGCCGTCCGACAGGACCTCGATGCGCTCCACGGCCGAGATCGGGATCACGCTCACATCAACGAAGCTGGCGCCGCCGCTGGCGAGCACCGGGGAGATGTTGGCTCGGCGGCCGTTGATCAGCACGAGGGTCGCGCGGTTGCGCAACGAGACCTGGGAGCCGCCGTTGGTGGAGCCCGAGGAGATGTTACCGTTCTCCGAGCCGATATTGTTCGAACCGTAGAATGCGGGCTGGGTCTTCTTGAGAACATCAAGGAGATCCGTGCTCACGCCGGTCTTCTCGATGTCCGGGGCGCTGATGACGGTCACCGGGATGGCGGGAGAGCCAGCCGCGATCGGAATGAGGGATCCCGTGACGACGAATTTTTCCAGTTTCTGGACCTCGTTGGTGGACACCGTGGGCTGGGCGGCGAAGACGACGCCCGCACCTACGGCGGTGGCAAAGCCGAGGCGCCTGGCGGCGCGAACGGCGGATAGCAGCGGTTTGTTCATTGGGTTTGCTTGGTTCTTGGGTTTGTTGGGTCTAAGAGGGCCGCCGTGGCGGCTTGAAGGTGCTTATCGAACCAGTAAGGGAGGCGAATACCGCGCCTAATTGCAAACCCGGGGTTGAGGCATTCCCTGACTTAAAACCCGGGCTCGATTTTACGGCCAAGCTTCCCAGTTTTCGCCGAAATGAAACCGGCCGCCTCGCCCGCCCGTCGAGGATTTCGATGCCTCACGGCGCTTTACCTGCTCCTCTTTGCCGGCTCGGCCGCCCGGGGCGCGCAACCGTCCCAGCCCCCGCCCACCATCGAGCAACTTTTCGGACTTCCGGAAGTCAGGCAGCCGCGACTCTCACCCGACGGTAAGAAGATCGCGTTTCTATTCCCCCACGAGCGACGCCTGGCCCTTGGCGTCTTCGATCGTGCTTCCGGCGCCTCTCGTATGGTTCTCAAGGGCGAGGACGAAAGTCTCGTGTCCTTCTTCTGGAAGGGAAACGACCGATTGGTGTTCCTCGCCGACGTCGGCGGCAACGAGTCCTTCTTCATCGGCTCCTCCGATTTGAACGGCCGCAGCGTCCTGCGCCTCGCCGAGTCGCAGCGGATCGAGGACAACCTCGTCGGCAACGTGGCCAACATTCTCGACGAGCTGCCCGGGGACCCGCAGCGCATTCTCGTGGCAGGCTACTTCGCGGAGAATATCGACCACGCGATGTTTCTGGGCGGCGCGGCGGTGGTCGCACGGCTGAATGTCTTCAATCGCGCCCGCTCTCCCGTCCTGGAATTCAAGGAAAGCGACCGGAATGTGCTCCTGCTCGGGGACAACCGAGGCGCCCTTCGCGTCCGCGGCCGGCTCGTCGGCCGCGAGGTCATCTGGGAACACCGTCCCGACGACGGCGCCACCTTCCGCGAGATCGCCCGGCACCCGTTCCATGGCTACCAGGAGGACTGGCAGCCACTGGCCTTCGCGTCCGACAACCGCACCTTATGGCTTATCTCGCGCCAGAAACATGATCGCGGCGCGCTCCACGCCTACAACACCGCCACCGGATCGCTGGGGGAGCCGTTGTTCACCCCTGCGGAAGGGGAACTCGAGGACAGCCTCGTCACCACTCCGGACCGCACCCGGCTGCTCGGCGTGGCCTATGAAACCGTGCGCCGGCGTTACCATTGGTTCGACGCGGACCGCGCCGCCCTGCAGACCAAGCTGGAAAACACCTTCGCGGGCTCGGACGTGAGGATCACAAGCGAGTCCCAGGACCAGACGGTTAAGTTAATTTGGGTGGGCCACGACCGTGAACCGGGCACCTACTTCGTGTTGGATGAGAAGGCGGGGGCGCTGACGCTCTTCAAGCGCATGCGCCGGATAGACCCCGCGGAATTGCAGCCCCGCCGGCCGGTGAGCTACCGGGCCCGCGACGGCCTCCTTATTCACGGTTATCTCACCCTTCCGCCGAACGCCGCCGGTCGCCGGGTGCCGCTTATCGTTCACCCGCACGGTGGGCCCTTCGGAGTCCGCGACTCGTGGGGCTTCGACGCCGACGCCCAGTTCCTGGCCTCCCGCGGCTACGCCGTGCTCCAACCGAACTATCGCGGCTCCGGCGGTTACGGACGCGACTTCATCAATCGCGGCCGCCACCAATGGGGCCGGGCCATGCAGGACGACCTGACCGACGGCGTAAAATGGGTGGTGGCCGAAGGTATCGCCGATCCCGCGCGGGTCGCGATCTACGGCGCCAGTTACGGCGGCTACGCGACGCTCGCCGGACTGACCCTCACGCCCGAGCTTTACCGCTGCGGCGTGAACTACGTCGGGGCGTCAGACCTTGAAATCACCTTCAAGCACCGCGGCGACGACGCGTACCGGGAGGCCGGCGAATTCAGCTACCGCGAGGAGTGGGTCGGCCCCACTGAGAAATACCGGGCCGCAACCTCCCCCGTGAATTTCGTCGAGCGCATCGGTGTGCCCACCCTCCATGCCTACGGCGAAAAGGATCCGCGTGTGAAGATCGACCACTGGACCCGCCTCGAGGCCCAGCTGAAGAAACACGGTAAAGTTTATGAGTCCGTCTCGCAGCGCCGCCAGGGCCACGGGTTCCGCGACGAAAAAGCGTCCGTCGGATTCTACGGTCAGCTGGAGGACTTCCTCGCGCGGCACCTTGCGCCGGAAGGCACCGTGAGAATCGGCCGGGAGCGCGTGGTGGAACCCGATCCCGCCAAACCCTGACACGCGGGCGAACTGAGCAACCCACGGACAGGGCTACTGATTTTCCGCGCGCCGCCCATACGCGCAGAGCGGGTACGAAAAGGCATGCCGGGAAGCGCGGGGGGGCGCCCGCCGCCTCGTCATCCGCACCATCGGCGCGGTCTGCGATTTCTCTCCGGGAAATTCGTTAACCGCCTTTGGCAAAACGGTGATCTTCACGATCCAAGGCCGCAGCCTCGGCTACAACAGGGGGCGCCCAACGGTTTCCCTGCCTGCGGCTCCCCCGGCCTCTTCGCGGTCATTTCAGAGTCGGTCGCGCCTCTGCGGCTCTCACTGCAACCGTCGCACCGTGATCCAAGCGCCGTCGAAACTCAGCCGCCAGTAGCCGTTCTTCGACTGGTAGATTTCAACCTCGGCGTTTTGCCGGACAGGAAGCTCATTCGACTCGGCGCCGACCTGACGCCACACTTGGCCGTTCTCGAGCGGGAAGTAGGTGCCTCCACTCCAGCCGCGGAACGGGCCGATGACGCGCGCGGTGAAACGTTCGCCCGTCTCTTCGGCCTTGGCGGGCACCGCCGGAGCGTTTGCTCGCGGCGTTGATGTCGCCGGGCCGCGCGGAACGGTCGCACGCGCGGCGGGGGTCACCGGACCAGCGGCGGAAGCGGGAGCAGGTTGCGAGGAAGCGCCCGGCATCGTCTTTGCGTTGTCCGCCAGGGACGTTCCACCTCCACGCGCGTAGGCGTCGACCGCAGCCTCAAGCTCCGCCGCCTGCGCGGCCGTGAGCGTGGCCAACCCAAGGCGCGCCCGTTGCTCGGGCGTCAGCGAGCCGAGAAATCCACCCGAGGCACCGGCGCCTCCCAGCGCGAGCACGGGAATGAACAGAAGTAAGCACAACCGGCGCATGCCCTCACGCTTGGTCTCCGCGACCACACCCGCGAGGGCGAAAAAAAGCCCGCCGGGGAGTCCGGCGGGCTTCGAGTGAAACAGGATTATGGGGTCGGCGTCAGAACTTGCGGGAGACCGACAGGTAAACGAAGCGGCCCTCGGAGCTGTAGAGGAAGCCCGGATAGCCGGTCGAGTTGCCGCCGAAACCGGCCGCGTACGGCGGATCGCGGTCGAAGACATTGCGGGCGCCGAGGGCGACCTTGGTGTCGTTGAGGAACGGCGCGAAGCGGTTCTGGAAGCTGTACGAGACCTGCAGGTCGTAGATCCAGGTCGGCGACACGAAGAACTCGTTGCCGTCGAGGTCGAGGTCCCAGAAGCCGTCGGTGTAGGTTGTCGAAAAGACCGTGGTGAAGCCCTTGTAGGCCCAGTCGATCTGCGCGCGGCCCTTCTTGCGGAGGTAACCGTTGTCGGAGCCGGTGCCCTCGGAGGTCGCCTGGTTCACCACCTCGACAAACGGCCCGCCCTCGGTCGAGCGGATGCGGTAGTGCGAGTACATGCTCCACATCGTGGAGAACTCGAAGCGGCCGAGGCGATCGGTGCGCCACAGGTAGTTCGCGGAGTAGTCAAAGCCCGCGACCTTGGTCTCACCGATGTTGAAGAACACCGAGTTCACCGCGCGGATGTCCCCGTTGGAGAAGAGCACGACGCCTTCGCCGGGCAGCAGGCCGCCGGAAGCCGCCGCGCCGGCCGGGGTGCGGCCGAAGAAGCGATTGACGGTATCCTGGTAGTTGTTCGTGACCGTGCCGCGGCGCCCGGCCTCCCAATAGTCGACGCCGAGGGTCAGACCCTTGAGGGCCTTGGCCTGCGGGGACCAAACGAAGCCGGTGTTGAGATACTCGGTCTTCTCGGGCTGGAGGCGGCGGTTGCCGGCGACGGTGACGTCCTGTTCCGGCTCGTTGACCTTGGTGATCGGGTGCTGGATCGGGGTGAGGCCCGAGGTCGGCGTGGAATAGAGCTCGTACAGCGAGGGCTGACGGAAGCCCTTCGACCAGCTGGCGCGGACCGTGAGGCTCTCGTCGAGCGGCTGCCAGCGCACGCCGATCTTCGGCACGGTGGTCTTCTTCCGCTCGCTCATGAAGTTCTCGTGGCGAAGGGCGGCATTGATGCCGAGGTCGTGAAAGCCGGGCGCCTTGCGGGCCACGGGGACGTTGAGCTCGGTGAACGCGCCCCAGACCTTGCGCTGCCCCTGCGTGATGGCGTTGGGCGAGCTGCCGATCAGGTCGCCGGTGGCGCCGTAAGGATCGGGATACTGCGCGAGCTGTTCGGTGCGGTAATCGGCGCCGAGCGCGAAGCCGACGGGGCCGGCCGGGAGATCCACGAGGCTGCCGGTCGAGATCACGGCGTTCACCGCGTTGAGCTTCGACTCGTTCAGGTCCTTGGTGTTGATCTTGGCCGCGCCGACGACCTTCTCGTTGTTCGGAATCGAGACCTTGTAGTAGCCGAACGGGTTGTAGGGCTGCGTGGTGCCGAGGTAGTCCGAGCTGCCGGGCTGGAAGAAGGAGTCGGCGGCGTTCATCAGGCGGTTGAAGCGCGCGGCCGAGACCAAGGTGTTGCGCGACGTGTCGCGGATCGACGAGTGGGTGTAGCCCGAGTCGAAGTTCCACTTGCCCGCGATGTTCTCGCCCTTGATGCCCGCGGTGATCAGGAGCGCGTCGGTCTGATTGCGGAAGATGCGGTTGCCAAACTCCGCCAGGCGGGCGCGCGTGCCACCGGTGATATCCTGGTTGAAGGGATTAAACGGGTTGTAGGCACCCGCGACCGCGACGCGCGTGCGGCCGTCGGGACCGGCCAACGGCGTGGTGGTGCGGGCCGGGATGACGAGCTCGGTGCCGGACCCGGAGAAGTTGCCCGTGGCCGAGGGCGCGAGCTGGTTCTCGGTGGCGGCGTTCTGGTAGTTCAGGTCGACGTAGCCGCGGATGTTGTCGGTGCCGAAGATCTTGCGGTCGGCGTAGGCGAAGATGCCGCGGTTGTCGCGCCGGGGATACGACATCGAGAACTCGTTGAAGTTGAAGCTCGAGGGACGGCCCGCGCCGAAGCGGTACTGGGCCGCGGGCGTGGCACCGCTGTTGCCGGAGGCCGCCGGGCTGGAGGCGAAGATATTGGCCGCGGTGCCGGCGGGCAGCGAGGCGGCCGGGACACCGGCGGCGAGCGCGACGGCGCGGGTGATCTGGAGATTGAGCGGGCTGGCGTTGGAGCTCAGGAACGGCGGAATGGCCGAGTAGGTGCGGTCCGAATTGAAGATCGCGTTCTTCTTGTAGTAGTTGAACCCGACCATAGCGCTCGCGTTGGCGGTCTGGGCGCCGGTGATGACCGACGCGATGAACTCGCCCGAGTCCTTGTTGGTGGTGTTGCCGTAGTTGATCATCACCTGCGTGCCGTCGAGGCCGCGCTTCATCTTGATGTTGACCACACCGGCGACGGCGTCGGCGCCGTAAATGGCGGAGGCGCCGTCCTTGAGCACCTCGATCGACTCGACCGCGGCGAGCGGGATCGAGTTGAGGTCGACGAAAGCGGTGGTGCCGCCGTTGCCGACCGGGTAGGAGGCGACGCGGCGTCCGTTGATGAGGACGAGGGTGGCCTCGGCGCCGAGACCGCGCAGCGAGATCGAGGAAGCAGCCGGGGTGAAACCCGTGGCGTTGTTCGAGATCGGCACGGAACCGCCGTTCGAGACGGTGACTTTCTGGAGCAACTCGGCGGTGTTCGTGAGGCCGGAGTTCTCAATCACCTTCTGGTCGATGCGCACGACCGGCGAAACGCCGGCCGAGAAGGCCGTCTCAGTCGTCGGGATGTAGGAGCCGGTGACGACGAATTTCTCCATCTTCTGGACCGGCTGGGAGCCCGCCGCCGTCTGGGCGGAGGCGATACTGCTAACGGCGGCAGCCAGCCCGAAAAGGGCGAAGGCAGCCAACAACTTCCGCGATCGGATGTTCATTTTGGTAGGTTTGGTTTGGTTCTGAGTCGCTGCCGGACCGGCGCGAAGCCTGCCCGACACCGAGGGTCGGACACTTGAACAAAACCGCGGAGGAAACGCTCCCGCAGAATCAACCCATAAAAGGGTTATCAGACGGCTTAAAGCGCCCCATTAAACCGATCTGTCGCGAGGAACTCATCCCTGTGGTGCCCGAGACAGGACTTGAACCTGCACGCCTTACGGCAACGGCTTCTAAGACCGTCGTGTCTGCCATTCCACCACCCGGGCGGGGAAGATGCGCGACGTTCGCTTTCGCGGCGGGACGCGGCAAGCGCCGAGTTAAGATGAGCGCGCCGCCAGCACCCCGAGGCGCTCGCCCATTCGCGCGTAGGTTTCCCGCTGCTCACGGCTCTGGGCCACGAGGTCGTCGTCGAAACGGATCGAACCCCGGGGAAACAGCGTGATCACGCAGGAACCCCCGAACGCGAAAAGCCCCTTCTCTTCGCCCTTGGCCACCGCCCGACCCGGCACGAAGCTTTGCCGGATGCTGCCGACGTTGGTGGCGCCGACCTCGATCATCGCGACGGGCCCGAAAGGGGATCCCTCAACCACGGTCACCTCGCGCTTGTTCTCGACGAGGTAGCGGATGCGGCGACGGAGCGCGATCGGGCTTACGGAATAGAGCCAGCCCTGCACCAGCCGCGACTCGCGGGGCGTGCCCGCCACCGGGAAATGGAAGCGATGATAGTCCACCGGGCACAACCGCGAGATCACCATGGCCCCGCCGGCGAAACGCGTCGCGAGCTCCTCGTCGTCGAGCAGTTCCCGCACGGTGAACTTCGCGCCCTTCACGTAAAAACCCTCCGCGGTGTCGATATCGGGAAAAACCAGATGGCGGCCGTCGGCCGGCAGCACCGCGACGTCGTCCCCGCCGGCAATCGGCCGGGCACCGGGCTTGAGGGCGCGATAGAAGAAGTCGTTGAACGTCTTGTAGTCGAAGGGCGACTTCGCGAACTCGTCGACGTCGAGGTTGTAGCGCGTGATGAAAGGCAGCACGCGGAGCGCGCTGGAGGGCTTGCTCATGCTCCGGCCGAACCATTTCGAAAAGATCGCCCGCCGCGCGATCATCCAAACGGAAAGCCGGCCGATGGGATTCTCGTAGGCAAAACGAAGCCAGCCTTCGCCGAAGACCTGCTCGGTCTCGACGCGGCCGGTGCGACGGTTGAGAAACGTGATGGGCGCGGCGCTCATGCGGCCAACATCCGCCGGGTCGGCGGCGGCGCAAAGCAGAAATCGACCCGCTTGCCCGGTCTCCGGCCCTGTGCAGCTTGCGGGCATGGAAAACTTCACGTTCCACAACCCGACCCGCCTGCATTTCGGACGCGGCCAGATCGCCGCCCTCGACCGGGAGCTGCCCGCCGACGCCCGTTGCCTGCTGCTCGCCGGCGGCGGCAGCATCCGCGCCAACGGCGTGCACGACCAGGCACGCCGCGCGCTCGGGCAGCGGGTCGTCGTCGAGCATTGGGGCGTCGAGGCCAACCCCGACTTCGACACGCTGATGAAGGCGGTGGAGATCGTGCGGCGGGAGAAGCTGGAGTGGATTCTTCCCGTGGGCGGCGGCTCGGTGCTCGACGGCGCGAAGTTTGTCGCCGCCGCCGTGCCGTACTCCGGCGACCCGTGGGAAATCCTCACCACCTTCGGCGCGCACGTGAAGAGCGCTCTCCCGATCGGGGCCGTGCTCACGCTGCCGGCCACCGGCTCGGAAGCCAACGCCGCCGCCGTGATCAGCCGCCGCGGGCTGCGCGAGAAGCTGGCGTTCATCCACCCGACCGTCTTCCCGCGCTTCTCGATTCTCGACCCGGAGACGACGTTCTCCCTGCCCGCCCGCCAGGTGGCCAACGGCATCGGCGACGCATTCTGCCACGTGATGGAGCAGTACATGACCTATCCGGTCGGCGCGGCCGTGCAGGACCGCTTCGCCGAGGCGATCCTCCGCATCCTGATCGAGGAAGGGCCCCGCACCCTCACGCAACCGAAAGACTACGACTCGCGCGCCAACCTGGTCTGGGCCGCCACCTGGGCCCTCAACGGCGCGATCGGCGCCGGCGTGCCGCAGGACTGGGCCACCCACATGATCGGCCACGAACTCACCGCGCTGCACGACATCGACCACGCGCGCACGCTGGCGATCGTGCTGCCCAGCCTGCTCACCGTCGAACGCGACGCGAAACGCGGGAAACTGCTCCAGTATGCCGCCCGCGTGTGGGACCTGCACGGCGGTTCCGAGGATGCCCGCATCGAGGGCGCCATCGCACGGACGCGCGCCTTCTACGAGTCGCTGGGCATCCGCACGCGCCTCTCCGACTACGGCGTGAGCGTGGAGACCGCCGCCGAGGTGGCGCGCCGTCTCAAGGCCCGCGGCATGGTGCAACTCGGCGAGCGCGGCGCGATCACGCCGGCCAAGGTCGAGGAAATCCTGCGCCTCGCGGCGTGAGCCGGAGACGGGACGGGGAGGCCGAGAGATTCTGGTGATCAGGAAATCGAGGTTAGACTCTAGGTCCTGTGGATTCGGCACCTCGTCTCTTCATCCACGCTACCTCAACTCGGAATCGGGTTTCTCCGGAACGATTCTTGTCGGTCACGCCAGCGCCGCATTCATCTGCGCCATCCGGGACGTCTGCGGTTCAAATCCGCGACCCTTGGGACAACTTTCGGCCGTCCGATCAGTAAAATGGTCCGGGGTCGGCGACCCCGGCTACACGGGATGTCTTAAGTCCGGAAATACCGGACCGCCATTCGTCACGAAACGCGTGCGATGTAGCCGAGGGTGTTTACCCGCCTCAGGCGGGCCTCCCACGGGTCTTCGGAAACTCCTTCCGCCAATTTCCCTCACCCCTGTCACTTCGTGCCCTGCGAAGCCCTGGCGAAGCAGGGTCACTTGCCCCTCACCGCGCAGCGTAGCCCGAACGACACTTCAGTTGCGGCGGAGCCGCGCTGGGGGGTTCCGGGCGAACCAGCGGCTCGGTTTCGCGCACGGCTGTGATTCGTGGTCCTCCCCTCTACGGAGAGAACCCGGCTGAGCGCCTCACGGCTGCACGTTGCCGTCGCGGTCGAGCCGGATGAGCTCGCCGCGCTTGAACGCGCGGCCCTGCACGACGCAGTCCCGCGCGACCAGCGCGCTGGATAGGTTGCCGTTCTCGTGGAAAAACACCCCGCCCTGGTTCCGACGGGCCAGCGCCTTGCCGATCGTGCGCAGCACACCCCCCGTCGACATGCACGGCACGCCTTGGATGTCCTCGTCCCGCGCCAACCAGGCCAGGCGCAGGCGGCCGTTGGGATGAAATCCGGTCGACCAATTGTTACCCTGCCCTCGGCAAAGATGCCCCTCGATCAGCGTGTCCTCAGGCAGGAGGCAGTTCCGCAGGCGGCCGTTCCCGTCGAAAATAACCTCTGTTCCCTTGGGCAAAGGACGGCCGGACAACACCGCGCCGGCGGCGTCGAGGTGGCACTCGCGCAAGCGCCCGTCCTCCAGGAACGAGACCCGCGTGCCGGCAGGCAGCGCGTTGCCCGCGATCTCATGGTCGCGGGAAAGCGTGGCCCGCTTCAGGCGGCCGCCATCGTAGAACTCGATTTTCCCGGAACAAGGAACGCCCTCGACCAGCTCCGTGCCAACCACGGTGCGGCTCGGAGCCGCACCGGCGAAGGGCGCGAGAGCGAAGGCGACGAACATCCAGAGCCAACGGGTGGAGAACGACGAGTCCGGCTTCATGGGCGAACGATGCGCGGGTGCCCGGAAGCGCTCAACCCCGCTGCGCCGGATCGCGGGAAAATCAGGTTTTCCCCGCGGTCCGCCCGGGGTCGGCCGCGGGGGCGGCGGCCACCGGCTTCATCACCAGATCCTCGCCCTTCATGAAAAAGCGCACCTCGGCGCCCTCCGCCACGTCGCCGCTGATCAGCGCCCGCGCGAGCTGCGTCTCGATGCGCCGCTGCAGGAAGCGCTTCAGCGGCCGCGCCCCGAAGACGGGGTCGTAACCGCGCTCCGCCGCCCAGGCCTTGGCCTCGGCGTCGAGCACGACGGTCACACGACGGTCGGCGAGCCGGCGGTTAAGCTCCGCGAGCAGCAGGTCCACGATCGAGGTGATTTCCTCCAGCGTGAGCGGCTTGAAGAGGATCGTCTCGTCGATGCGGTTGAGGAACTCGGGACGGAACGCCCGGCGCACCTCGGTCATCACGCCCTCCCGGACGTTTTCGGGGATGGTGTCACCCGTCACACCCTCGAGTAGGTGGCGCGAGCCAAGGTTGGAAGTGAGGATGATGACGGTGTTCTTGAAATCTACGGTGCGACCCTGCGCGTCGGTGACGCGGCCGTCGTCGAGCACCTGCAGAAGCACATTGAACACGTCCGGGTGCGCCTTCTCGACCTCGTCGAACAGCACCACGGCGTAGGGCTTGCGCCGCACCGCCTCGGTGAGTTGTCCACCCTCGTCGTAGCCAACATATCCCGGAGGTGCGCCGATCAGCCGCGCGACGCTGTGCTTTTCCATGTATTCCGACATGTCGATGCGCACCAGCGCCGCCTCGGCGTCGAAGAGCGTCTCGGCGAGGGTCTTCGCGAGCTCCGTTTTCCCAACGCCCGTGGGCCCGAGGAAAAGGAAACTCCCGACCGGCCGGCGCGGATTCTTGATGCCGCTGCGCGCGCGGAGGATCGCCTCCGTCACAAGGTTCACCGCCTCATCCTGCCCGACCACGCGGCGGTGCAAAACCTGCTCGAGCCGCAGAAGTTTCTCCCTCTCTCCCTCGACGAGGCGCGTGAC
>JACCDP010405812.1_pt1 | contig 59212 bp, 61 predicted proteins | sample 7445841 | NCBI WGS metagenome assembly JACCDP01 (sample SAMN15323441, study PRJNA562643) | freshwater metagenome | isolation source: river surface water | place: USA:Blue River Watershed | collected 2017-08-17 | reverse complement strand
TTGTTGCAGATAATGCCATTGTTAGAAGAGCTATTGATCAAGGAGCTGTAGGCACTGCTGAGATAGAGCAGGAGTCAATTACTACAGCTCTAATAGACAATCTAGCAGTCACAACCGTAAAACTAGACGATCTATCGGTTACAACAGAGAAAATTGATAATGGAGCAGTTACAACTGCAAAACTTGATAATGAAGCTATAACTACTGAAAAACTTGACAATGGTTCAATTACAAATGATAAGTTAGACGGAGGAATTACTAACGATAAGTTACTTGGAATACAGTCATCTAAATTAGACGGAGATGTTCAAGACAATCAAATAAGTTCGGTATCTGCTTCCAAAATAAGTGGTGTTTTAGATACAGATAATATTCCTAATTTAGCTACCTCTAAAATTACTTCAGGTGTTTTAGATATAGATACGATACCAGAAATAACAGCAGATAGAATGCCTAATCTAGATGCTTCTAAAATAACTACTGGTGAGTTTGACGATCTTAGGATTCCATCACTTTCTGCTACTAAAATAACAACTGGAGAATTTGATGATCTTAGAATTCCTGATTTAGATACTTCTAAAATTACTTCAGGAACTTTTAATATTGCAAGAATTCCGCAAATAAATACAGCAAAAATAGGAGATTTACAGGTAACTGGCGATAAAATTTTTAATACATTTTCTACAGGAACAATTTCTGCAAATAAATTAGCTTCAAATTCAGAAGGAGTTATTGTAAACGGTGGACTAGTTGCTTCAAGCGGTTTGACAAAAACTATTACAGCAGGACCAGTTTTACCAGGTACGGGATTACCTGTAATAATAAGTTTTAATAGAGGTTCTTCATCTGCACAAGTAGCTACAGGAAACCACGTTCATGGTCAAGGCGGGTATTCAAACGTGGGTGGTACAGGGGTTGCTGCTCACACTCACCCTGTATCTATTGCATCGAGTTTAGTTCAAGTAATTACTGGTGGTGATCACATCGTATCTCTTGTTGTTCCTGTCCATGGGTCTCACCAACACTCCCAACCTGGGTTTACTGGAACTGCTACCTCTAATACCTCTACATTAAAACTAAAGAAAGAAATTTCAGACTACAAAGTTGAAGACGTAAAGAAAATACTAAATCTTAAATTAAAAAGATATAAATATAAAAATGAAGTAAGGAATTTACAAGATAGCATAAATCGTGAGTGGATGTACGGCTATATAGCTGAAGAGGTCCTTGCGACTGGCATTGAAGAGATTGTTGGGTATGATGAGAACAAGGAACCAAATAGCCTTAACTATGGACTTCTCTCTACTTTAGTCTTAGAACTAGTTAAGGTACAGCAAAACGAGATAGACTTGATCAAAGAAAGGATTAAGAGACAAAGGAGAAAATATGATAAATTACGAGGCTAAATACGAAGTAGGTTCTAGACCTAATATTTCTAAAATTTTTACTGCAACCTCTGGTGAGCAGTTTTCTATGGCTATAAATTTTGAAAACACAGAAGACAAGGAAGCTGTTTCTGCAGAGTTGATTTATCAACATCTAAATAATTGCATTCAATATATTCAAGATAAGTCTGAAGATTTAAGAGTTATTCAACTTGACGAACCAGTTGGAGCTGAGCCTTGGCCAGCTGTCGGATGGTTTGAGCTTTTGTGGGCAAATAATGAGTTGTGCCTTTGGTGGAATTATATTTACTTCAAAGAAGAACAACCAAATGCAACTATGCATATAAGCGAGAGCGGTCATTCTCACGATGAAGACTCAGACCACACCCACGACCCTGAGACGGGGGAAGAAATCCCAAATGCATGAAGTTAAGGATGGCTCAAGAACACTCCAGTTTAATGGGCGCTTACTAGGAGAATCATCCTCTTGGCGTCGTGGCTCGACACGCTGGATTGAGTTTAAGCTTTACAAAACCGAAAATGGGTCGTATATTCTTTCTAGAGTAGGTGTATCTATTGTTTTCCATTCTGCAATATGCCCTCTAGTTAAAAGATACGGTTTAAAGGAAGGTTCTGTAGATGAGCTTAAAAACGATGCACTTCCATGCGAGGAATGTAATCCTACCTACCATATGCCTATTGTCTTCCCTGAAACAGATAGAAATTGGGCTCAGGTAAGCGATGACCCAGAACCAGTGTTAGATGCGCTTTACAAATATGATGCTGGTGGTGCAAGATACCTTACTAACGTGGCACAAAGGCTTCTTGAGAGAGCAGCCCTGAATGATGAAAAGATAGATTCTATTTATAGAATCGAGATGATTCCTTAAGAAGTTAGGAAAGAATGAGCGACAACGAAGTGACAAACGGACTAGGCGATGTAAAACTGCACCTTGTAGATTCTGTTGAAAAGGCGCAGCAATTTATTTCATGGCTTGGCGAAAGACGACCACATAACGCAATTGCAATTGATACCGAAACTGGTGAGTTGCCTGGCGGTAGAAGAGAAGATGCTCTTTCCCCTTGGCACGGAAAGTTAAGACTTGTTCAAGTTGGAGATGGCTTAACTGGTTGGTCTTTACCTTGGGATGAATGGTCTGGTGTTTTTTATGAGGCAATGGATAAGTTTGATGGACCTGTTGTCTGCCATAACATTGCATTTGAAGCCCGTTGGTTTGATATTCAATCTCGATGGAAGATGCCATGGGAGCGTGCCCATGACACGATGATCATGGCACATATTATTAATCCCCTTGGTTCTGGAGCTCTAAAACCTTTATCTGCTCTCTATGTTGACTCCAAAGCAGTTGCTATGCAAGAAAGTCTTGATCAAGGTCTTATTGAGAATGGTTGGACTTGGGGAACTGTTCCAACTAATTACGAGCCTTATTGGGTTTACGGTGCTCTAGATACAGTTCTTACAATGCGTCTTTGGGAACAGTTCTATCAAAAATGTGGCCCACAAGGTCCCTACAATCGTGCTTACGAACTAGAAATGGCAACACGCAAGATTGTTACCCGTATGGAACTTAATGGTGCTCGTGTTGATCTTGACTACTCAAAAAAGAAGTTTGAAGAGCTGATTCAATACTCTGACTCTGTAAAAGACTGGGCTTCCAAAACCTATGGTGGAGTAAGCATTACAAGCAATGTCCAGCTAGTTCGTCTTTTAGAAAACTTAGGTGCAGAGATTACAGAAACAACTCCATCTGGGGCAAAGTCTGCTAGCAAAGACCAGCTAAAGCTTTTGATGATTAATGGAAACAGCGATGTTAAGAACCTTGCAGAAAATGTACTAAAGCAAAGAAAAGCTGACAAACTTGCTAATACTTACTTCTCTAACTTTATGCAAAAGTCTGTTAACGGAATAGTTCACCCCTCTGTTAAAACTCTCGGCGCTCGCACATCTCGTATGTCTATTACCGACCCAGCTTTGCAGACTTTGCCAAAGGGCGATGACACTGTTCGTACAGCTTTTATTCCTAGAGAAGAAGGTAATGTAATTATTACTTCTGACTTGGATCAGGTTGAGTTCCGTATGTTTGCATCTTTATCTGAAGATGAAAACCTTATCTCGCTATTCCACAAAGCAGATGCAACTGGCTCAGATCCCTTTACCGAGATTGGTCGTCAAGTTTATCAAGAACCAGATATGCAAAAGTCAGATAAGCGTCGTAACCTCATCAAGGGTGTTGTTTACGGAAGACTTTATGGCGCAGGTGTGGCAAAGCAAGCGCTAACTGCTGGAGTTCCAGAAGCACAGATGCGCTCTGTTTCTGATTCTTTTGACGCTAACTATCCGGGTATGGCTATTTTTCAACGACAAGTTGATCACATAGGGCAAACTCGTCTTCGCAATGAAGGGCAAGGCTATGTCCATACATGGACTGGTCGTCGTATTCCTTGTGATGAAGATAGAACATATACGCTTGTTAACTATCTTATTCAAGGTGGGGCAGCGGAAATTTTTAAATCTAATCTTGTAAAGCTTGACCAAGCAGATTTAACTGACTACCTTATCGTTCCAGTACACGACGAAATTGTTCTTGAAGCTCCACGCAAAGATGCTGAAGAGATTAAACAACTAGTTCGTCAATGTATGACAACTACCGAAGGTTGGGCAGTACCGTTAACTGCAGATGTTGACGGTCCTCTAGAGAACTGGGGTCAAAAGTACCGATGAAGTATGTTTTATCAATAGATCCAGGCAAAGCAAGCGGTGTTGCTTTTCTTTCTTGGGACGGAACAGAAAATGGTCCAAATCTTATTATTGCTAAAGAAGTACAACCAGAAGACTTTGCTGTTGCTGTTGAAACAATATTAAATTCTTACAAAGGCACAGACTCTCTTATTGTGGTTTGTGAAAGATTTACTATCAATGCTCAGACGGTTCGTAACTCCCAAGCTCCATACAGCCTTGAGCAGATAGGGGTCCTTAAGCACCTTTGCCGTACCAATATGTACGACCCTGAAAAGATTGTTTTTCAGTCCCCAGCCGATGCCAAAGCTATGTTTCCTAACGAAGCCCTTAGGAAGGTAGAGACTTGGTTTGTAGGAGGCGAAGGGCACGCAAATGATGCAATACGACACGCCCTACTAAGGCTGGTTAAAACAGGCTGGAAGCCAAGAGTTCTGCTAGACTAATATGCGGTAAGATAAAAGTCTTCAAAATATTTTTATAACCGCATATGACATAATGACAGGGAAAAGAGGATAAGTTGTCTGTAATAGCCGAAGTAGATGCTGATAAAAAGCATATCCTTCTAACCACTGACTGGCGGTTTAAAGAGCTCTGTAAGAGCCTTCCAGGAGCCTCCTGGAGCCCCAAGGAGCAGGTTTGGAGAGCTCCCCTTAGTTGGACAACCTGTCTTGCTTTACGCTCTACATTCCGTGATGGATTGACTATTGGACCTAACTTAACTGAGTGGGCAACAAACGAACTAAACACTCGTATTAGCCCATCAAATGCCCTCAGAGAGCTTGAGAGCGCCGATGGAGATGAGGACCTATTCCCTCATCAAAGGGCTGGGGTTCAGTTCCTTAAAACGGCTCGTAGGGCTTTGCTTGCAGATGAGCCAGGCTTAGGTAAAACTGCTCAGGCCATTCGTGCTCTTAAAGCAATCCAAGATTCTGGAGAAGAAGTATTTCCAGCACTAATTGTTTGCCCTAACACTCTAAAAAAGAACTGGGCTCGTGAATTTAATAAGTGGTGGCCGGGCGTTAAGACTCAAGTTATCAAGGGAAGCGCTACTCAACGCAAAAAGCAATTTGAGTCTGGTGCTGATGTTTATATTATTAATTGGGAATCACTACGTTCTCACTCAAGACTTTCTGGCTACGGCTCTATCGCCCTAGTCCATTGCAAGCCTTGCGGTGGCTTAAGCGAGTCCGTAACAGAGACTCGTTGCGAGGTTCACCCAAGAGAGTTGAACAAGATTGATTTTAAGGCTGTAGTTGCTGATGAGATTCACCGCTCTAAAGACCCGAAATCAAAACAAAGTCGTGCTCTTTGGTCAGCAACTGGAGATGCCCCAATTCGTTTTGCTCTTACTGGAACACCTATTGCAAATAATGTGGTTGATCTTTGGTCAATCCTTCACTGGCTATCACCTCAAGATTGGCCATCAAAAACAAAGTGGATTGACCGCATGATTGATGTGATGCTCAATGCTTTTGGTGGAATGATGGTTATTGGCGTAAAGCCAACTATGCAAGATGAGTTTTATAAATCTGTAAATCCAGTTATGCGCCGTATGCTTAAGAAAGTTGTACTTCCTTGGCTTCCACCAGTTTTAAATGAGCGTAGAGACGTAGAGATGTCACCTAAGCAGAAGAAAGCTTATGAGCAAATGCGTGACACAATGATTGCTGAGCTTGAATCTGGAGATGCTCTTACAGCTCCAAGTATTTTGACTCAGACAACACGGCTACTTCAGTTTGCAAGTTCTTATGCAGATATGACTGTAGATGAGTCTACTGGTGAGATGAAGGCTGTTTTGTCAGAGCCGTCCTGTAAAGTCGATGCTCTTATGGATGATATTAGTAGTGGAGATTTTGGTGACGACTCTGTTGCCGTCTGTGCAGTCTCAAGACAGCTTATCGAGCTTTTGAGTGCTGCAATGACTAAAGCAAAGATTCCTCATGGACTGATTACTGGTGCTCAGAATGAAGACGAGCGTCAGAAGGCAGTAGATGATTTTCAAGAAGGTCGGATTAAGTGGATTTTGTTTACAGCACAGGCTGGTGGTGTGGGTATTACCTTGACTACTGCTCGCCGCTTGGTTATGCTTCAGAGACCGTGGTCACTAGTTGATCACAAGCAAGCTCTAGACCGTGTGCATCGTATTGGTAGCGAAATACATGACTCTATTTTGATTATGGATTATGTAACAGAGGGAACAATTGAAGAAAGAGTTCTTCAAGTATTGGAAACAAAGTCAGACAACTTCGAACAGATTGTTCGAGATAAAGATCAACTGATGAAGTTGCTCAAAGATGATAAGGCAGGGTTGCTATGAGCGGTGTTATAAGACTATCTAACTCAGAACTACAAACATTTAAAGATTGTCGACGCAAGTGGTGGCTTACCTACTATCGTCGTTTGCAACCAAAATATAAAGATATGACTGGAGCTCTTGCTTTTGGTAGCCGTATTCACGCAGCTCTTGATGCTCACTATGCTCAAGGTCTTCCACTTATTCAAGCACACGCAGATTTAGTAGAAACAGATCGTCAACTACTTCTTGCTGATTTTCAAGATACATACCAACTTGAGCAGGAAGCGGAGATGGGTCGCATTATGCTTGAAGGGTATGAGCAGTGGGTAGAAGAAAACGGAATTGATGCTGAACTAGAAGTTATCTCTACTGAAGAGCAGATTGTTGCACCTTTGTTTAATGGAGAAGTAGAGCTTCAAGGAAAGCTTGATATGCGTGTTCGTCGTAAGGCTGACGGAGTTCGTATGTTCCGTGACTTCAAGACCGTTGGAGGATCACTTAGCGACTTTGCAAACCTTGCTCCTATGAACGAGCAAGTTTTAACCTACATGCTTCTTGAGTCTACAAAAGCAGATGAAGCTGAGCGCTCTGAAGGTGGCATCTTTACAATGCTAAAGAAGGTAAAGCGCACAGCAAACGCTCGACCACCTTTCTACGATCAAATTGAAGTTCGACATAATATTTTTACAATGCGTTCTTTTTGGAACCGCATTCACGGAACTATTGCAGATCTTATGAATGTAAGAAAAGCTCTTGATACAGGAGCCGAACCAGCATACGTTGCATATCCACGACCAACTCGTGACTGCAAATGGAAATGCCAATTTTTCGCTATATGCCCAATGTTCGATGACGGAAGCGCCGCTGAACAAGCACTTAGCGATTCATATGAGGTCGCAGACCCATATGCGTACTACGAATCAACCGACAAAAAAGGAAGCGAGTGACGATGAGCGAAATTCAACGCTCTCTTACTGTAATGGTGTACGGAGAGAGCAAGGTTGGTAAATCAAGTCTTGCTGTCACCGCACCTTACCCACGACTCATGCTTGACGTAGAAGGCGGTCACAGGTTTTTGCCTATCGTCGTTAAGTATTGGGATCCACTGCGTGAGGAACCACCTCTAGCAGATGGAACATGGGACACTGTTGTGGTCACAGTTCGTGATTACGACACTGTCCTAAAAACATACCAATGGCTTCAACTTGGAAAGCATCATTTCAAGAGTCTTATTATTGACTCTGTATCTGAGCTTCAAGTGAAGTGCTTGGAGAACATTGCTGGTGTTAATCAAATGACACAGCAGCAATGGGGAGAGTTGTTACGCCACATGGGAGGTCTTTTGCGAGATCTTCGTGACTTAACAATGCATCCAACCAATCCGTTAGAAGCCGTAGTTTTAACTGCAATGGCTCGTCTTGATAAGGATGGTCGTTATCGTCCATACCTACAAGGTCAGCTTGCAATTCAAGCTCCGTACTTCTACGACATTCTGGGAGCAATCACCGTTGAAGAACGAATGAACCCAGATCCAACTCAACTTCCATTCAAAGTTCGTCGTATGTATGTTGAGCGCACTAATCAATACGAAGCTGGCGAGCGTGTCCAAGGACGCCTCGGCAAAATCGTAGAACAACAAGACATGTCAATTGAGCGAATGCTCGACATTGTTTTTGGACCAAAACAAGCAGCGGCAGCTGAAACTACAACACAGAAAGAAGGCACTCAGTGAGTTCACGCAATTGGGCAGACCTCATTAAAGATGCTGGAGACGCGGGCAGTTATGAACCGCTACCAGACGGCGACTACGATCTCGTAGTTGTTGAAGCCACTGCGACAACATCGCAATCTGGCAAAACCATGTTCAAAGTAAAGGCGCAGGTTGAGGGCGGAGCCCACAATAAGCGTCTTGTATGGGACAACCTAGTTGTCTCACCTGATTCACCAGCAGCGCTGGGAATCTTGTTTAAGAAGTTCCATGCCATGGGAATTGGCCGTGGATACTTCGATAACAATCCAACCAATGCTCAAATTGAGCAAGCACTCATGGGTCGTCGATTCCGTGCACAGATTGGTAGCCGTCTATATAACGGCGCTAAGAAGAACGAAATCAAGAACTACTACCCAAGCGCACAGACAGTTGCTGCAATGAATGGCGAGACAGCCGCTCCTGCAACTGCTGCTGCACCTGCTCCAGCTCCTGCACCAGCGCCAGCACCTGCTGCCGCTCCTGCTCCTGCTGCAGCTCCAGCCTCACCGTTCTAAGCTGGTTTTGCTAGGTTGCTACCCAACAAAAACTGTTGGGTAGCAATTTAGTAATCCAAGATAAGGAAATTATGAAAATACTAGTTACTGGATGCACAGCATCTCAGTCGTCTCATAACGCAATTAATCGTTATCCGACTTTTACTGGTCTTATTCACGGTGCTTTTACTGAGCTAGGTCACGAAGTTTTTCTTACTAAACCACATCTTTCGTATTCAAAAGAGTATTTAGATCGATTTGACGCAATTTTTGTCGGGCTAGCATCGCCATCAAACTTATCAGCCCACTACTCATATGGAGCTTTTGCCTTGGCCAATAAAGCCAGAGAGCTTGGAAAGCTTCGTTTAATTGTTGATATGCCAGAGCCACAGAAGATTAAAACAACTGTTAGGGACTTTTATACTGGGACAGATAGTTTTTATAAAGATTTTTATTCTAGAAGAGCTCAGTACTCTGAAGCTTCTACTCCAGAAAATAAAAAACAAATCTTAAGTTTTGTAGACCACCTACACAACGAAAAATGGGAGCAAACATTTGTCCCAAGCATGCCTTGGTTTTCTAAAAATATTATTACAAAACATATACCAAACTTAGATGAAGACAGTATTGTCTCTTTGTGTTATGACAGAGCGCTTATAGATGATGCTGAAGATGTGTTTTCTGAGTCCGATAAAACTTACTGGTGCGCTGATAGCCCTAAATCTGCTTGGACAAAGAAGATATCTAAGAGCTTAACTCTACCTATATACCCAACACGAAACAATAACTACAGCACAAATGAGATGGTTATAGATAAGATTAGCGGTTCTGTAGGAACCTTAATTAGTACCTATCAAGGAGGAGATTCTTGGTGGTCTGTTGCAATATCTCAGTCACTCATAGCAGGTGTTCCTGTTGTTACTGAATGGCGTCATACCGCCGAGCTAGGAGCAGAATGGGCGTATTTACCTTCGACGATAGAGGAAATGAGTCCAGAGGAAAAACTGATAGTGGCTCAAACACAGAAAGATTTTTACAGAGAGGCAGTGCCTTCATACGCAGACTCTCTGGAAAAAACAGCGAGAGCTCTGGACAACCAGAGCCAGTTGTCGTTAGTCTAGGAAAAACTGTACGAAAGGACAGCGAGATGGCAAAAGTAAATATGCCGTGGGTCAAAGAACAATTGACCAATAACCGCACAAAGCGGGTTGTTGGAGACAATGTCATTGCCCTACTAGAAAAGTGGGAAGAACTAAAGAACACAGATCCAGACCCAGTAAAGAATGAGGCAAACCTAAGCCAAGTTGTTGAGTTATTCAGCAAACTGGCTCTAGGACATGCAATTATTGTAGAAAACAAAAACGAGCATTGGGTGCCCGCTCAAGCTGGTCAGATTGTTGTTTCCGATGAAGTTAGAGTCAAATGGAATGCATTTGACGGTGACATGGGCAAATTACACAATGGTCGTCGTGGCAAGGTAGTAAGTATCCGATATGGTGACATTATCGTTAAGACAACAGACGGTAAAGAGCCTGTCTTAGAAGGATTCCATTACACACCTCAACAATTGGAAAAGCGGGTTCCATAGTGAACTCTGCTATTTTTAAGTTTAGAGTTGAAGGTAGCGACTACCAAAACATACAGACCAAAGCTAAGAAAGAGTTAGCTGGGTTTATTGATGTCGAGATTGAAGATCTTGGCAAATATGTTGCATATGAGTTAGAGATAGAGCCTAGCTTAAAAGCATCTAGTACTTATTCATACACTGCTCTAGTGACTGCGAGGTTAAAGAATGTCTGACAATGTAAATAACACTGTTCCCCCTGTTAATGAATACATGAAACAGACTTCAGATAACCCCTATCGAGTAGAAGCTCTTCGTGAAGCTGCTCGAATCACAACTCAGGACAGGAACGCTAACTATGGTGGACCAGAAGAAAACTTCACACGAACTGCAAAAATCTGGTCTGTCATTCTTGGACAAGAAATCACCAACGAACAAGTTGCAATGATGATGGTAGGTCTCAAGATGGCACGCTTTGCTCACGGATCAGGATTCCAACCAGATACATGGATTGATATTGCTGGATATGCGGGATGCGGGTATGAGGTAGGAAAGATAGCGTCAGAACAAACTAAATAGTTTCTTGGAGGGGAACATGTCAGAACTTGTACCACCTTGGCAATACAAAGAACCTCTCTGCGCTGAAATAGGCGCAGAGTTGTTTTATATAGAAGATAAAGATGAAGTAGTTGTAGGTCAAAGACTTAATGCTTATGTTGAAGCTAAAAAGATATGCTCAGCTTGTGCTCACATAGTTGAGTGCGGTCAATGGGCTATAAGAAATGAAAAACATGGGTTTTGGGGAGGATATTCTCCAGAAGAAAGAAAACAAATAAGAGGTAAGCTAAATATAATACTTACAGAAGATATGACGTTTGCTCTACAAGAGTAGACTATTGTCATGGCTGCTGAACCAGTAATTAGTCCTGTACCAATCTGCGAAGCATGTTGGATGGAAAACCACGCTCGGTGGGAGCCAGAAAGTATGGACAAAACTGGTCGGATAATAATGCGTCTTAAAGGCGTAGATGTGCCTAATAAAGTTAACAATGGATCTGTTGAAATCTGCGCTATGTGTGGAGCAGTAACAATAGCTGGGATATTTGAGATGAAACTAACCAGCGAAGTCTATTTCTTAGACCAGCAGAGTCCAGATTTTGAGCTTAATATTAACCCTGAAGATGATCAGATATAGGGCGGTTTAATGAAAAGCGATAGACCTGGAGACTTTCTTTGGCAAGAGTGGGAAGGTTCTGGATACGATCCACAGGTAGAATGTTCTGTAATTTATTACACCTTTGATCATATAGACCTAGATAATGATTTGGTAAGAAGGGCTCTAGCCTCTGCTTTGCAAAGAGATGGAGTGGCTATTTCCTTAGGAGATGGTTTTAACTTAATTGACAAATGTTCACCAAACTATGGTTGGACTGGAATAATAGAAGATGAAGAAGATTACTCTGTATGTGATGAGTTTGGCGAGACCGAGTATGGAGAGTTTGTAGACTCTATCCTTCCTGCAACTTGGATAGAAATATAATTTTTGATAATCGTGTTATAACCGATATTTTTATAATTTATAGTCTACTATAGTTATGTGTGGAAACCAGCAGAAAACCTCGATTGGCAATCAGATGCCACCTGTGCAAAACCTTCTAATAGGTACGCTTTAGACTGGTTCTTTTCAAAAGAGTTTAAAGAAAAATATGCTGCTAAAAACATGTGCTTTACATGTCCTGTGCGCTCGCAGTGTCTGCAGTGGGCTCTAGAGCACCGACAAATTTGGGGTATTTGGGGCGGAAAAGATGAAGTAGATATTCGTAGAGCTCTATCTGTGTCTTATAACGGTGAAGAAACAAGACGTCGTAGATTTCCTAATTGTCCGTACTGCACAGCTAGACCTTCTAAGCTTGAAACATCTACAGAAGAACTACCCAACGGTGGTCGTTGGACAACTGCAAAAGTTGTTACTTGTACCGAATGTGGGTTTGCTTGGAGAAGTAGAACTAGCGTAAATGCAGTTGAAGCTTACAAAGCAGATCGTTTAGAAAAAGCCAGCAAAAAAACTAAATCTAAAAAACCTTCCTCGTCCAAACCTGCAAACCCTTCTCAAGAACAGTAACTTTATTTGCATAGGGAATTAAAAATGCATCAATTCCTGTTTTAGGTTGATCCATTTCAGGTAAAGAAGCTCCCCACATATAATCATCAAAGGCAAGAATTCCTCCGTTATTTAGGCAGGAGTACCCATCTAAACCATCTTTGAGCGCCCAAATTGCATGATGGTCTGCATCTACATAAACAAAATCGTATTTTTTATTGTTTGACTTAAAAAATTCTTTAGTTGTCATTTTCTTTTTTATTAGCTGACCTGAATCAAGAAAAGGTCTTAACTTTTGATCATAGGTATCTTCTACGCTTTTCCAATCCATATCCTTATGCTCTTCTTCTTCAGAGCCTTCCCAAGTATCAACATCTGTCAAAGTTGACTCTGGATGAGTAAGAACGTTATCAAAAAGCCATACGGAAGCATCTCCCGTGTACGCTCCTAATTGTAAAAAATTTACCTTTACATCTTTATATGCAGGTAAAAATTTAGAGAAGTTATGAATTGCTCCACCTTCAATAAACCAATTAGGGTACGTCATGCTTTTTGCTCACAAAACTTTAAGTTGTTAGCAAGTCTTTCCTTGTGCTCTGGAGTAGCAATTTCTAAAGCTGCTCGAGCATGAATAACTGCGTCTTGATATCTTCCTAAATTATAAGCAGCAATTGCTGCCATATCATGCGGTGTGTGGCCCCAAGCTTCTGCCTCACACAGATACTCCATAGGCTTAACTGTTATAGCTAGAGCTTCTGTTGCTTTTTCATAGCACTCTGCCCACTTACCAATCGAGTAATAGTGTTGAGCGAGATCAACATATGCCTCTCTACGTTCAGGAGCTTCTTTTATGGCTAAGGTAAACCAAAGTTCTGCATCTTCCTTAGATAGCTTTCCTATAAAACGCATTGACGCAGCACGTTCTGGTGCCCATCTTGCTGTAGGGAGCTGTAAATGACGCTTAAATTGTTCTTTAGCTTCATCAAGTCTGTTATAAAAATATAGCTCTCTTGCATAGTAAAAAGCATTTCTGTCATCATTTGGATCTTCTTCAACAGAAATTCTTAATAAATCTAAATATTGACCTCTTGATTTTGTATTGTCTGCATGATGTTCCATTGTTGCTTGAGTCCAGTATTGAACTTCTTGCATACGATCAGGTACTAAAATTTCATGTACTGGATGTTTCCAACGATAGCCGTGACGGGCGTGGATTTTGTCTCCGCCAAAAGTAAGTCCAGGAGTACCGTCTTCGTTCCAATTCCAAATGTAGTTATATCTAGGACGAGTTGCTTTAGCTTCAAATGCTTTTTCAAGCTCTGCCTTCCATCCCGGTAACATAATTTCATCCATATCTAATGGAATGCAGTAATCGATATCTGCTGGAAGTAGTCCTAAAGATACATTTCTTGCTTGATCGAAACGCCAAGGTTTTACACAAATAGACACGACATTAATTCCTAATGCAAGAGCTTTTTCTACAGTCTTATCTGTTGACCCTGTGTCGGCTATAAGTAAGTAGTCTGCTTCATCTTTTACTGAGTTATACCAAGTCTCAACAAACTGCTCTTCATTGAGGGCTATTGTGTAAACAGCTACTTTCATTATTATTCCTTGTCTATTCCGTCTTTAAATAAAAGAGTAGAATATTTAAACTCTACATCTCTTTTACTTATATATCCGCCATCTTGGTCTAGTTTTGCGTCAGCAATCTCTTTGGTAGGTGCCAGTATCTGAATAAGCATGGTTACTTCATATGTATAACAAGAAGTGTCTTTATACATATCTTTAAGACTTGTCTGTTCTGTGTTTTCTGTCATTTATAGTCCTTTTCTATTTTTAAAAGTTATTTTAGTATGGAGTTGCCCCACTAAAACTAGCATTTGCAGACCCTGACCAAAAACCATTACTGCCTCCGTCAAAGTAACTTTTTAACGTATCTGACTTCTCTAGCATAACAGAGTCTACATAAAAAATCTCTCCTGACACGGTAGAGCTTGTGACTACTCTAATAGTCATAAAATTAGCTCCTGCATTTTTAGTAATGCCAGCCCCTAACCTTACCCAATTACCTGTGTATGATAAAGATGTCAACGCTACGTTACCCGCAGCTACCGTTGAAGTGGATGTAATTTCTTCATATTGAAGATGTCGTAAAAAATAATTTGCTGTTGAATTACCGTTAGCAAGTTTTATATAAGCACTTAAATAGTAAGTTCCAGGTCCTGCTACCAAAGGTATCATAGAATACTGAGCTGCCGACCCAGAGGCATTGGTAACGGACAGACATGCTGATCCCGTATTAAATTCTCCCGTTGTTCTAGCAAGAGTTGCCGAAGCAACAGAAGACCATCCTGATGTATCTACCTCAAATGATGGGTTGGAAACATAATTAACTCTATAACCGAGTGCGGCTGGTTCTGCACGATTTTTTAAAAAACCTGCTCCGCTAGCTATTCCTAAGCTTAATGGCATATTTACTCCTAACTATGTAAGGGCTAAATCGCCAGCTAGAACCCATTCGTCTGTTCCAATTTTTATAATAGATGCTGTTGAGTAGGTAGCTCTTAACTTGTTTGTAGGAGTAAATCTTACAGTTACTCCAGTGTCACCGCTTACAGTTACTTGACCTGCTCCATACTGCATAATGTCAATTCTTTGACCAACCGAATATGCTTCCGTAGCATTTGTAGGAACAATAATTGACATAGCACTTGCTTTTGTGCATCTAATAAGCTTTCCAGCATCACCTAAAACCAAAGTGTAAGTATCGGATTTAACTTCTATAGACTGAGCAGTATCCCAAGTACCTTGCGCTCCTGTAGCACCTGTCGCACCCGTTGGACCCGTTACAGCTGGACCAGTAGGTCCTGTAGGACCTGTTACAGTGCTAGCTGCACCAGTCGGACCAGTAGGTCCAGTAATAGATGAACCAGTAGGACCAGTTGCTCCTGTTGGTCCAGTCGGACCTGTGCTTCCTGTAGCACCTGTAGGCCCACCTGATGGACCAGTCGGACCCTCTGAACCAGTAGGTCCAGTTGGTCCTGTAACGCTTGGGCCAGTTGCACCTGTCGGTCCTGTAGGTCCAACAAAAGGTCCAGAATTAACCCATGCTGAATTTTGTTCATCCCAAATATAAACGTTTGGTGAGACTATATATGCGTCTCCAGGATTTCCAGTAGCGTTATCTGCTTCAAGTAATTCTACAGTTGCATAAGATCCTAGTATAGAAATACCAGAACCTTGCGGACCAGTAGGTCCAACTGGCCCTAAACCTCCTAAAGGACCTGTAGGTCCTGTTGGACCCGTAGGAGCAACTGTAGCTACTGTATTAAATCCACTTCCTGTATATACACCAACTGCATTAGTAGAACTATTTACCCAAATATCGCCAACTTGAGGAAAACCTGGTTGAGTAGAACTATAAATAATATTAGAACGACCGCTAGATTCATAAGCCGCTGTTGCAGAAAAAGCTGCATTTGCAGTAGTTGAAGCTACCCAAATTTTGTCTCCAACATCTAAAGCAAATCTAAAAGTCTCAAAAGACTGACCTACTCCGACTACTAAACTATTTACAATATAAACATAATTATTTGGGTTTCCTGGAGATTGAACTGGCTCAATGTAAACAGTAGCATTTAAATCTATCGAACCTTTATTGGCAACAATTACAGAAGCTACGCAGGTCACATCTGAAGTAGCAAGTTCTGTAAAAAAATTTGTATAAGCAGGAGGAGACGCAACTCCTAATCTTTTTACTGGCATCTAATCATCTCCTTAAATTGAACTCATAGATTTGTGAGTAATAGTACCAACCATAGTTGCGTGAGACGCACAAATATACCTATAACCACCAGAAGCTGCTGTTACAGGGACATTCCAATACAAAGTTCCACTTGTCTTACCTTGAGCATTTGCATTAGTAGTTAAAGTTCCACTTGTAGTACAATGAATTAAGCCAGAAGTAATATCTACAAAACCAGAGCCAGTATCTTCTTGTAATTTAAATGGATGACTAGCTTCAGACAGATTAAAGGCAATTGTTGCCCCACCAAGAACAAATATTGTTGGATCATCTCCTGAATAATGACTATTAAACTGATATGCCGTTGTGCCATTAGCGGTTACAACTAATCTTGCAATAGCAGAGTAAGCAACCTCATCGATTGTTATTGCTGCTGCAGTTGCATCTGTAGTCCCGCTAAAAGTTGAAACACCAGTTGGTCCAGTTGGACCAGTAACTCCTTGTGCTCCTGTAGGCCCAGTAGGTCCTGTAACAGTTGATTCTGGTCCAGTCGCACCAGTTGCTCCAGCAGCTCCTGTAGGTCCAGTTGGTCCTGTAGGTCCTGTAGGTCCTGTAGGGCCACCTGAAGGACCAGTCGGGCCTTGTGGCCCTGTAGGTCCTGTAGGTCCACCTGATGGACCAGTTGGACCAGTAGGTCCAGTAACAGTAGATGCTGCACCTTCAGGCCCTGTAGGTCCAGTTGGTCCTGTAGGTCCTGTAGGTCCTGCAGGGCCAGTAGAACCATTACCAGCTCCAGTACCTACTTCTTCCCATCCTAAATTAGTTTTTACTTCTAAATTATCAGTTTCTGTGTTAAATCTTACATAACCAATTTCTGCAGAAGTAGGACGTTGCGCTGTAGTTCCTGATTCTAAATAAATAGTGTTGTTATCGCCACGAATAACTTTATTTGTGAATGTTTGAGCAATGTTCTCAGGTTGAGCTGAGTCTTCTTGTGGAACTCCATTAATACTAAAAGATGTTAATGCAAGACTAGATCGTACATACACGGCGTCGCCATTATTTATAGCAAATCTAAAAGTCTCAAAAGACTGGCCTACTCCGACTGTTAAATTGGCAGCTATGTACGCATATTGAGCTGGGACTGTTGCATTTGAAGGTACTACCCAAATACTAACTTTTGTTAGAGGAGTAGCATTAACTGCTTTATTAGCTACAACAACAGAAACTAAGTAATTATCAGTTGCATTGTAAAGAAGTATGTCTTCGTTGGCTACAGGATTAGAAAGCCCAAGTCGTTGAATTGGCACTTTTGCCTCCTACGCCTGAGCTTCAGACCATGAAAGTTTGGCTGATGTTAATGTTGAGTTACCAGTTAATCTGGCAACTGCAATAGTAATAATATCAGGACCGTCAGGGAAAATACTGTCTCCACCAAGAATTGAGTTTGAAAGCTCAAACAAAGTGCTTACGTCCACTGTTGTAGTTCCTTCTGAACCTCCAGAACCACCAGCTCCACGGAAGTTATAAACCTGAACTCCACCAGAAACAGTATCTGCAGCAGTATGCTCAACAATTTGAGTTAAAGAAGGCGCATCTACACCAGTAAAGTTCAAGTTGTTTAGACGTGGGTTTAGAAGAACCTTAACGTCAACAAGCTGAGTTGATGAGATACCGATTTCTTTTAATCGAAGCTGCATTCGGTTAAGAACGTCTCTGTCTCCAAGTTTACCTGTTAAACCTTCAGATACTGAAGGGCTTAAGCGAAGTGAAATTAGAGGTTGATAGTTTGGACCAGATGTGTTATTCAAAGAACCGTCTGGATACAAGAAGTATGTAAACTGAGTGTTTCCTTGGCTAGTAAAGTCAATAACTTCACCAATTACAGCCCCAGCTTCTGTAAGAACAGTCTGGTTTGCTCCAACAGAAGGATATGTGAATGTTGTGGCGTTAGTTACAGTTACAGTAAAGGCTCCGTTTGCAACTCCAGTAGGAGATGTTGCTGGTTGATTTCCATTTAGAACTGTATTTGTAACTCCATATACTCCAACATACATACCTGTAGATAGTCCGTGCGGTGTTGCTGTAGTTACAGTCATTACATTTGAGGTACGAGCAAATGTAGCTCCTACTGTAATAGTTGCATTAAGAGGAGTTAGGTGTAATAAATTTGCAGAATTAACAATTGCCTTGTAACGAGCACCGTTTGTTAAAACAGACAAGCTGTTAGATCCAACTACACGAGTTGTTGGGTGAAGAGAGTTCGACCCTCGTAAACCATTAGACCCGATAGACTCGAACTGTAGAGTGTCTCCAGTTCTAAATCCGTGACTTTGAACTGTTACTAAATCATTTGTTAGATTAATTCCAGTTGAGGCAAAAGATTTTGCTGTTGTTCCACGAACATCCAAAGTCTGGCTGTTTTGAGTAAAGAGGTATGCATTGTCATCATCAAAACGACCATCCATCATTACCGAAGTACCCCAGTGGAATAGAGAAGGAATGTAAGTTGGATTGCTATAAGTTACTACTTCATAGCGTGCTGGAAGGTTACCAGAGCGGAAATATGACTCAAACAAGTTGTTGTTGTGTACAAACTCGTGGACATACTGAACTTGACCATCGGTAGTTTTAAACCCAAAACGAATTTTTCCAGCTCCATACCAAGAGTAGTCCATATAAGCCATTTGAATCTTTGACAAATCAAGGTTATATCCAGTTGGACCTGATCCATCGCAGGGATCAATTGACCAATCTGCTTGAGGAATCTTAGTGTCAACAGTCTTTGTAACAATGATACCCGACTTAGCAGGTGTAAGCGAATGAATTGTTGTAGTTCCAACGCTTGACAAGTTTACAAAACCTACTGCATCTGGAGTAGCTTTTAGTTTAAAATTGTTTCCATTGACAACACTTACATAGTAAGTACGTCCATTTACCAAACCGCCAATTGGCTCCCCATCAATAGAGTTGTAAACAACTGGAAGTAAGTCACTGAATCCATGTCCTACAATATTAAACGTATCTGTTGATGTATTTACTACTGTTGCAGGATTAAATTCTTTTTCAGTACCAGATGCGCCTTTATATTCAGGACGAACTGACATACGAGTTTGAGAATCAATCTGAGTTACACGATAGCTTTGACCACGCATAACCACAAAGTCGCCGACATCTAGCTGAGCTTCAAAGCTTGTTCCAGTTCCAAAAATAACTTCGTTTCCTTGTAGAGCAGAAACTGTTCCACCAAGTTGTTGCGTTGAGGATCGACGTACACAGTAGATTTCTTGTCCGTCAAACTCAAAAAACATTCCGTTTTGGAAGTCATACATACCAGTACGGACAGCTCCACCAGTCCACTCACGAACATAAAATTGAGGAAAACCGTAAGCACGGTCTTCTGGAATGCCGCCACTTCTAGTAATTCTAAACTTTGTTAAACTTCCAACAGGAATTGATACTTGGAATGCACCATTATAAACGGTACTTGTAACTCCATTTGAATCCTTTGCCTCACTGATAACAACAAATAAATCGTTAATGAGTCCGTGTGGTCGACGAGTAGTACATTCAATTGTGTTTGAATTTATTTTAATCATACTTTCAATATCAATTGAAGGCTTAAAGTTAATACCGCAAGAAGTCTGAAGACCCTTACCTGACTGATAACGGAAGTATTTACGAGTTTGACGGACGATTGAGCCCCAAGAAGTTCCACTTCCTACAGACATTTCTACACCACCATCGAATGGGCGGTGCAGTGAGTATCCTTCAGGACGAACGTAAATAAAGGTTGGATATGAATATGAAACTGCGTTATATGCAGTTGAGTATGGACGATCTACAGAAATTTGTGTATCAGAACCAATAGCAGCAATACGACGAATAATTGGTCCAACTGCAGTTGTCTTTGTTAGGGTAAATAAAGATCCTGTACCCGTGGTACTAAAATCCGCAGGACTTGTGTTAGATGTTGCATCTGCAGCAGATCCATGTAATGAAATTTCAGTAGCACTAATTGCACGAACAAAGTAATAATAACCGTCTACCAGTGGGCTAGGAGATACCCCACCACCTGCTGCAAATTTAACAGTATCCCCAGTTGCAAAATTATGTGATCTTGTAATGCGGTTGGTTGTTGTATCAACGTTTGCTGCAGAAAAATCTGTTTGATCTGCATATAGTCTAAAGAGAAGACCAGTTCCGACTGAAGTAATGTCAATCGTATTTGAATTAGCTGCTGCATCTGCTGCAGTTGGGTGAAGTGTTAAAGACGTAAATGACGAGTTTCTTACAAAGTAAGAGTCATTAGTTACTAACCCTCCGGGAGCTGTTCCCCCACGAGCGTCAAATATAACTTGAGTTCCTGTTGTAAAAGGGTGAGCTACTGTGATCACATTTGTGCTTGCATCGACGTTGGAAGCGGCAAAAGTAAGATCAAGATTTACAGTATTTGCACTTAGAGTAAATGCTGTTCCAGTTCCAGCTGCAGTAATATCAACTATGCCTGTGTTATCTCTAGCTCCAAGGAAGGTTGTGTGAAGAGTTATGGCTGTTCCAGAGACTGCTCTTACAAAATAAGTAGTACCTTCTACAAGACCTGTTGGTGCAGTTCCTCCACCTGCAGAAAACACTACTGCTTGACCTGTAGGTAAAGTATGAGCTTTAGCAATTTGATCAGTGGTGGTATTAATATCTGCTGCTGCAAATTGAACTGTACCGTGTGTTTTAGTTGTATTAGGTGGGAATAGACGGAATCTATCTCCAACTTTAAGAATCTTAGTAAACTGAGTACCAGTACCTGTTACAAGAACTGAACCAGATGAAATTGTTACGTTACCTGCACCAGTTACGTTACCGTTAATTTGAGAAGTAGTAAATGTATGTGCTACACCTGTTCCATAATCTGCAACAGTCACAACTGTACCTGCTGCAGCATTTTCTGCACTGCTAGCAAGACGTATGTAGTCTTTATTAATCGTTACTACATAATAGTCTGTTAAATCTGTTAAACCTGAAATTACAGTTGCTGCAGCTCCTTTAGAGTAGTTAACTTTTGTTCCAGTTAAAAATCCATGTGATGGAATTACAAAAGCATTTTGAACTAAATCCATACTTGATCTAGGGTTAAAAGTTTTTACAATTTCTGGGACTTGACCTTGAGCTCTAACTGTAAACGTTGTTGAATCGTTTGGATTTAAAGATGTAATGTTATAAATTCCATCTGGAGTCTTGCTTAGAGACTGTAATGTGTGTCGTCCAACACCAGCTGGTGTATCAGTAATATTTACTGCAGTTCCAGCAAGAGCATTTTCTGGAGTTGTTGCTAGTTTAATATTGTCTTGGTCAACAAAAATAATATAATAAGGTGTTGCGGTTGTTAGACCGTTTACTACAGTCTGACCCTTTGCATCATAAAGAACCAGCTCGCCTTGTAAAAATCCATGACTTGGAAGAGTAATTTTATCGTTTGTATAATCAAGTGCTGTAATTAATAACTGTTGAGTTCCAGTTCCTGGTCCTGTTATATTTGCAATTGTAGTAAGTGTACTATTTGTAGCAAGTCTTATAAGACTTGGATCGCTTGTTCTTATGTAATAAGTTGCATTGTTTGTCAAACCTGGAATAGTTGTTCCCCCACCGTTTGAGTAACGAACTGCTTGACCGTCTACAAGACCGTGGTTTGCAATATAAATTTCGTCTGTGGCAGCGTTAATTGTTGAGAAAATAAAACTATGGCTAGTTCCTGTTCCAGCAGCTGTTAAATTAATATAATTTAAAGAATTTAAATTAAGTTTTAATCTAATTCTATTTGCGTCAAGAACTTCTTGTACATAATAAGTAGAACCATCTACAAGAGGTGAAATTGCAGTTCCTCCACCAGTACTGTAAATTAAAGGTTGATTAACTAAAAAGCCGTGACTGCTAATAGTTAAAGTATCTTCAGCAATATTTGCAACAACTCTAGAAATTGTTGAACTTGTCGTAGTTTCTCTTCCCGAAGGAACTGTTAAGTTAAGAGTTGTAAAAGTAGGGCTTGGAGTACTGCTTAGTCTATATGTAAAATTGTTAACTACATTTATGTAATATGTTGTTGAGTTACTTAATCCTACAGGTGGATTTGCAAAGTTAAGAATTACTGCTTCACCATTAGATAATGTGTGAGCTGTAGGTGAATGAATTAAATCATTTTGTGAGTCATAATTAATTGGCACAAAAGCATGATATGAACTACCTGCTGATGCAATTGCAATTCTGTTTGTTCCAGCTTCTGAATCCGCTGCGGTTGGATAAACTTCGTTACCAGTTGTAAAAGTAGATATGATACTCATTACAACAGAACCTTCGCCAGTATTAAATGTGCCAAGATTTGTAATAGCATTTCCATTAAACAACCCAGAACCGTTATATAAGCCAGTAGAAGTTGCTACGTTGGTTGCAGTCGAGCTAATAAATGATCCACCGCCACCACCTACAGCTTGTGCAGCAAGATTTCTAGCTCCAGCACCACCAGAATAGCCACCAGCACCACCTGATTGTCCAGCTGATTGTGCATCTGCAGTACCGCCTCCACCGAAACCGCCATTGCCTCCAGTACGAGAACCGTTGTCTACTGCAGTTAATCCATCAAGGAAGCTTCCTCCACCAGTTTCGCCAACAGTTGAGTTTCCACCACGAGAGAAAAAACCACCTCCACCAGCAGAACGTCCACCAGTTGCAACTCCACCAAAACCTGCTGCTGCACCAGAAATGCCTCCTGAACCAGCGCCTCCTAATTCTGTAAGAACACCATTTCTACCACCGACTGCATTAGATTCTCCAGAACCTCCGCCAGCAACAAATAGAGGATCATTACCAGTTTTACGAACAACAAATGTTCCGCCACCAGATCCTCCATATACACCACCCGCTGCAGGTGCTTCACCTACTTGACCTACAGCAATAGTAATAATTTCACCTTTAGTTAAAGCAACTCTACCTCTAACAGTTGCACCTAAACCTACTCCACCTGCACCACTACCATTGAAACCTGAAGCACCAGACACTGTAAATTGATAAATACCAGATACAGGTACAGTCCAGTCTTGATAGCCTTGGTAAGCACCTTGTTGTAAATAAGTTCCAGACCATGAAGTTGCACCAGTATATGCAGACCTTACTTGACTAATTGTTGGGCCAACGCGTCCTGTTTGCCCAGCTGTGGTAAATGTATGAGTGTCGCTAGTTATCGAATATAAAGCCTGTGTGCCTGTAAAATCTGCAGCAACGTTTTTTAAGAAATATGTATTTCCACTAGTTAACCCTGTAAGAGGTGTTCCAGCAGTGTAATATTTGACAGCTTGATTTGTTGATGTTGAAGATCCAATGTTAAGTTTATTGTCATAAACTACTGGAGTATCAAATGTAACACTTCCTCCAGAAGAGCCTGTAATATCTACTTCGGTGTTAGATGTATTTTTAAATTTTAAAATATTGGAATTTACTATGTCAGCATAAATAAGAGTTCCATCTGAAATTCCGTCAACGCTTCCAGTACCGTCTTTGTATATATAACTAGTTCCTTGTACGATTGATGCAGGAATGTTTCCATCTTTAAAATAGATATAGTTTTCTTCAGAATTAACAGTTACTCTTGAAAAAGAGTGAACCCCTGAAGCACCAGCAGCAGTAATATTAATTGCCATATCTATTCTCCTTAAACTCTTGCAATCGGATAGCGAATAAGAACAATTCCAGAACCACCGTCTCCGATAGCTTCACTTCCGCCACCCCATGCACCGCCACCGCCACCGCCAGTGTTTGGAAGACCGCTTAGAGCAGCAGAACCATTTCCTTCTGCATATCGTCCTCCACGGCCTCCGCCGCCAAGACCACCGATAGAAAGAATTGGCATACGTCCAGAGTGACCACCGCCACCTCCAGCAAACCAACCACTTTCTCCAAAATTAGTTCCAAACATAGAACCGAAATAACGACCTCGACCACCACGACCAGCGTTGGCATCTCCATTGTTACCATCAAAACCAGCTTGGGAAGCACCGCCTCCGCCACCACCACGACCAGCGCCCCAGTCAGAACCAAAACCACTAATGTTTCGACCAGCTCCTGCACCAGCAAAACCTTGACCAGAAATACCAGCACCGCCAGGGCCGCCACTAGTTTCGCTTAGACCACCGCCACCGCCAGACCCTCCTGGACGACCAGCGTTTCCGTTGTACCAGCCAGCACCGCCACCACCAAAAGCAGTGAAACCTAGTGCAGAGCTATTACCTCCGTCGCCACCGCCCGAATAAGCATTTGTTCCACGAGCGCCACCTCCACCTACAACTATAGGATAAGAAGCTAAAGACAAAGTTGCTGTTCCGCTTAGAAGACCGCCAGCTCCGCCGCCGCCTCCCCAGCCGCCTCCGCCACCGCCGCCTCCAACAATCAAATAATCAAACTGATTAAAGTTTCCAATACTTGTAACTTGAAAAGTAGTAGATCCAACAGTAGTAAATGCATGAATTCTGTATGTAACCCCGTCGTCGGTGATTGTGCTAGTTGTTCCACCTGTTGCAACACTTGGTACGATAGGAATTGGCTCTGTTAGAGCGTATCTAATGAGAACAACTCCAGAACCACCGTCACCTCCACGAGAAGCTGAACCACCAGTTTTGCCAGCTCCACCGCCACCGCCTCCAGTGTTTGCTAAACCAGATGCTCCTGTAGGTGTAGCACCAACTCCGCGTTGGCTAGGTCCGTCTCCGTTTCCTGTTGGAGAGTCTCCAACTCCTCCTCCACCAATACCGCCTTCTCCGCGACCACCTTGAGTGTAACCCCAAGAGCCACCGCCACCACCTCCAGCAAACCACCCTCCTTCGCCAAAGCTAGTTCCAAAAATATTTCCGTAATATCTTCCAATACCGCCGTTACCACAAGTATAGATATTAGGCTGATCTCCACCTGCTGCACCAGCTCCACCGCCACCAGCGCATGGGTAAGGATCATTACCCCAGCTTGGTTGACGACCATTACCTCCGTTATTTCCAAAACCGTAAGTACCTGATTCACCAGCTTGGGACGTCTGAGTTGCTAAACCTCGAGAACCGTTTCTTCCTTCACGACCTCCACCAGAACCACCGTTGGCACTTCTAGTATCTTCAAACCATGACAGACCCCAGCCTCCACCAACCGCTGTTAAACCTAAAGCAGAAGAGTTACCACCAGCAGTAGCGTTAGGCTGTCCTCCATAACCGCCTGGGTTAAAAGATCCAGTTCCTCCAGCTCCAACAACAATTGAGTAAGTTTGAGCAGTAATAGATTTGCCTGGACGGTAGACAAGTCCTCCAGCACCGCCACCACCAGGAACGTGTGCGCCTCCTCCACCACCTCCACCTACTACAAGAACATCTACCAAACCAGTAGTTCCAGCAGAATTTACTACAAAATTTGTAGTTCCTACAGTAGTAAATGAATGTACTCTATATGTAGTCCCTAAATAAGTGTATGTACTTGTAACTCCGCCTGTAGCGTTTGGCGGGCTAAAGAAGTTATCAGAAAGTTTATAGTTATGAGAATCGTATGCAGTTTCAATAAAATAAAAAATTTTTGATTCGTCTGCAACAAATCTTCCACCTACGGGGAATGAGTATTGAATTAAATCTTTTGCTGCGTAATTAGAATTTTTTATATGAACAATATCTTTAGTTGTTGAAACACCAATTTTTGTAAAAGTTTGATCTCCACTTCCACCTGTAGGAGCTAATGCAGAAGCATCGGTTGGCAATCCTTTAATAGTTATTCTGTATTGGTTAGGAGTTGCAGTAGTTGTAAAAGAAGCAATAAAATATGTTTCGTTATTAGTTAAACCAGATGCGGCGCTTCCAGTAGTTGTATATCTGACCATTGCCCCAACATAATAATCTAGCCCTGCACCTGCAGTAGTGCTTACTAAAATAGTTCCTGAATAACCTTCAACGGTGCATAATCCATTAGTTTCAATCGCTCCAGCGTATCCTTGATTACCACCATCAAAAGCAATTTCAGATTCTTTTACAACTGTTATAGAAGTTTGTGTCAGTGGATTTAAATTATTTCCAGCAAAAGTACGAGCTTGATTTGCAAGCTGGAATGTTCCAGACATAGATGAAACAATGTCAATTACATCTCCGTCTGGTATTGAACTTACTTGAAAAGTAGAAGAACCTACGGGAGTGTTAAGAGAATCTGTTGTTTTTAAAAATACAACTCCGCGAGGATTTGTATTAAAATATCCGCTAGAAGCTGGAGCTGTTAAATTATAATAAAGAGGAGTTCCTAAAGGTTGATTAGCAAAAGTTTCTGATCCATGTGAAACTGTAATTGTGTCATTGGTTGTACTTACAGATGAAATAGTGCTTGTAGATCCACCTACAGTTGCGCTATTTGACCAATCAATGTTAAAAGTTGAAAGAGTGTTAGAGCCGTCAAATGTCTGAGCTGTTGCAGAATTTGATGCATCAAAAGATTTTGCTGCAGTATTTGAAGCTTCAAATTCTTGAGAAATTGTTGAGTTAAGATTTAAAAAATAAAAAGGGGTATTAATACCAAAACCATGAGTAGAATCTGTTTTTACTGTAAGAGTGGATAACGATTCTGCGTCTGTAATAATACCTTCAGCATCTGAAATACGAATTTGAGAACCTTGAAAAAACTCTCCAGTAATAATAGAAGTATAAAGATCTTCAATAGAATTATTGCCAGTTTGCTCGTCTTTACATAAATATGTAAAAGTAAACTCATTTGGAATAGAGTTAATAACATATGATCCGTCTGCAGTAACTGATTTAGTTCCAGTTACGTTAATAGGGATACCTACAGCTAAACCATGACCTGTAGCTGTAGTAACAGTAATTTCACGAGTACCATTGTTTGTAGAGATGGCTGTAATACCTGGAATAGTGGTATCACCGCTTTTAGAGAAAAACGATGGAGTATTGTTAATAAGCTCAACTGTTTCCCACTTGGTTGGCTGAAGACCATACTCAAAGTCAGTATCGATAAGGTTTTCAGGTTGCGAAACACGAAGTTTCGTTACTGGATCGATAAACTCCTTTGGAAAGGTGATCTCTCCACCTGCACCTGAGCTACCGCTGCTACCGCCTAAGAAACCTGGCATTAGTCAGTACCTCTCTTTAAGATAAGAATATTCGTTAGTAGAATAACAGTTTTTACGCATGGTGATTTTAATTTCATCTAATTATACACCCATCCACCACGACATAGAGGTTGAAAAAGACCCCTGCGGCCCTGTCGGACCTGCTGGTCCTGTAGATCCTCCTTGAGTTTCAATAAAAACACCATTGCTATATACATATGTTTTTGCAGTTTGTGTATCGAACCAAGCATCGCCATCTGTCGAAGTTTCAATATTTGGCTGTGTAGCACTTGCAGTAAATTTTCCAACACCACCTGTTGGACCTGTTGGACCTTGAACGGTGGAAGTAGGACCTGTTGGACCAGTAAAACCAGTTAAACCTCTAGGACCTGTTGGACCTTGCGGACCAGTGACAGTTGACGCAGCGCCAGTTGGTCCCGTAGGACCTGTAGGTCCTGGATCACCAATCTCTCCTCGGGGTCCAGTTATACCTTGTGAACCTGTAGGTCCTGTCGGACCTTGTGGTCCTGCTACATCTGATACGGGACCAGTTGGACCAACATTTCCAGTTGGGCCTGTTGCTCCAGTTGGTCCTAGCGGACCTGTCGGTCCCTGAATACCTTGTGCTCCCTGAGGGCCTGTAGGAGTTACACGAAGTGCTTCCCAATAAACTCCAGTCCAAACCCAGGACTGACCACCTACGGTATATACTTCTCCAATAGCTGCTGGTGTTGGAAAGTTAATAGCTACCATGTGATCCGTCCTCTCTTTCTTTGATTTATATGTATTTTACCAGTGGTTAAATTTGTGGTTCTTCTACGCCAGAATTCTTCATACCAACATAAGCCTGAGCCCAGTTTGCTGCTGAAGCAGATGACTCCCATGGCCCACTTTCATCAATAACATTGTCGTTATAAAGAATCTGTACTAGTGGTCCGTTTTCAGCAAAAGGTCCACTTTCAATAAGTAAATATGAAAACATAATAGATTCTCTTTTCTATACCGAGTAGGTAATTCTTCCAGCTGCACCTACAGCTAGACCGTTGTTGTTGTCAATAAAAACACCATTAATGGTAGATGTGCCAAATCCGCTAGTTCTTTGAATCCAAGTAATTCCATCAAAAGATGTAGCTAACTTACCGCTAGCTCCACCAGCAATGTATGTTCCTTCTGGAGATATATCAACTGCTCTAACTGTAGAAGCTCCAAAACTACTTGTAGGAAATGATTGAGTCCATGTAGTTCCGTTATCTGAAAATGCAAATTTACCAGCTTCGCCACAAGCAAAGAATCTTCCACCAGCTGTAGCCGTTACTGCAAAAATACTACTTGTTCCAAAACTAGAAGTTCTTTGAGTCCAAGTAGTTCCATTTGTTGAACTAGCAAGTTTTCCATCGTAACCTACTGCAACAACAATAGAATTTGAAGCCCATAGGCCATTTATGTATGTTGTACCAAATGAAGAAGTTCTAAGCACCCAACTAATTCCATCTACTGAAGTAGCTAGCTTTCCAGCACCACCTGCTGCAATCCATAAAGATGCTGATGGAGAATATGTAACAGCAAGAATTGGAGTTGCGCCAAAACCAGATGAACGAGCTGTCCAATTTATTCCATCTGGAGATGTTGAAATTTTTCCAGAACTTCCTCCAGCAACATACAAATTGTTTCCATAAGAAACACAAAAAACGCTGTTATCGTCAAAATTACTTTCTCTTTGAACCCAGTTTTGGGTGTCAATAGATGTAGCAATTTTGCCACTATTTCCAACAGCAACATACTGATCTAATGATTGATTGTAGTTAATTGCATTTATGTTTGATAAAGCAAAACTGCTGTCTGTAACAGTTGACCAAGTTACAGGCGTAAATGGAAAAGCTAAAGTAGCGTGCATAGCGTGGACTGATATCAGCACATTACACCGTCAAGTTTCCGCTTAACAGCCACTCGTTAGTAGCAAGCTTAATTAGCGAACCTACAGCATATCTTGCTTTAGTTGTAATTCTAGATCCTTCTGTTCTAATAAGAACTCCAACTTGTCCCTTTACAGTTACCTGACCGACGCCAAGCTGAGTAAATACAATCTGAGTTCCAATAGGAAATGTATATGCATTAAATCCATCCAAAGGAATAGTTAGATCTACTGCGGTAGAGCTGTTCATTTTTACAATGCGAGCAGCATCTCCTGATGTCAAAATTATTGAAGTTAAATAGTTAGACCCAGTTAATTCAAAATTAGCTGGTCCTGTTGGACCAAGGGGTCCTTGCGGACCTGTAGGTCCAATATTTCCTTGAGGACCTGTAGGTCCTAAAACTGTGCTCTGAGGTCCTGTAGGTCCAATGTTTCCCTGTGGTCCAGTAGCACCTGTCGCACCAGTAGGTCCAACAATTGGTCCTGCATTAACCCAGCTTGAACCGTTCCACACATAAAGATTTCCGTTTGCAGAAACAATGTAAGCATCGTTTACAGTATTTCCAGATGATGGAAGATTTACTACGTTAGCGACTTGTCCTTTAACAGTAATAGAAGTTCCTTGAGGGCCTGTAGCACCAGTAGGACCGACTTCGCCAGCTCCAAGAACTAAACGCCAAGAAGCATATGTATTACCGTCTCCATTAATTTTATCTACAAGAATTGTTATAGAAAGCCCTGCAATTACTGTAATAACGCCTTCCATAAAATTGCTTGGAATTGCGGTGCTTGCTAAACGAGCTCTTGTTCCAACAGTAAAAGCATCTACTTTATTTACTTCAAAGTTTTTAGTAACTCCATTTTCAATACTTAAATTGCTTGAAGATGTAACACCTAAATAACTAGGACCTTCTGGACCAGTTGCACCAGTAGGACCAGCTGGTCCTTGCGGACCTTGCGGACCTTGCGGCCCTGTAACGGTTGATGGTGCACCAGTAGGTCCAGTTGCACCTTGTGGTCCTGTTGGACCTGGAATTGATGATGCAGAACCAGTAGGACCTGTTGCTCCATCCAAACCACGAATACCTTGTGCACCTGTTGGTCCAGTAATTCCTGTTGCACCCGTTGGTCCTGTAGGTCCAGTAGGTCCACCTGAAGGACCAGTTGGGCCAGCAGCTCCTGTGGGACCTGTTACAGATGCACCTGTCGGTCCTGTTGCTCCTTGTGGACCTGTAAATCCAGTAAACCCTCTAGGACCAGTGGCTCCTGTAGGTCCCGTAGGACCTGTGACAGATGGACCTGTTTCTCCGACTTCACCTTGTGAACCAGTTGGTCCTGCTGCACCAGTAGGTCCAGTTGGTCCTTGAATACCTTGTGGGCCAGTAATACCTCGTATACCAGTTGGTCCTTGAGGACCTGTCGGTCCAGTTACATATAAACCTTGTGCTCCAGTTGCGCCCGTTGGTCCTTGTGCTCCAGTTGCGCCCGTTGGTCCTTGTGCTCCAGTAGGTCCTGTAACTGTTGAATTGGGACCAGTCGGTCCTGTTGCACCTGTAGGTCCTTGAGATCCTACATTTGAAGAAGCAGACTCGACCCAATAGCCATCGTAATAAACAAAAAGTCTTCCTGTTTCAGCGTTAAACCAAGCATCACCTTCATCAGGTGATCCAGGTGGTGTTGATGCAGCAACTGCAAATATACCTGTTGGACCTGTTGGACCTGTTACGGTGCTAGCTGCACCTTGTGCGCCAGTAGGTCCTGTAGGGCCAACTACTGCAGATATAACTAAATTCCAAGAAGTTCCATCCCATTGCCAAGTCTGAACTCCAGATGTAAAAGTTTGATTAAGTGTTGGTGAGTTAGGAAAATCGATAGCTGCCATTTTTCATCTCCTCCTAGCTCAGTAACGATTCGTATGTAAGTTGAATAAGAATTTTATCGTTTGCACTGAAAACAAAAGGCAAGCTATCTGTTACGGCAATACCTTCATCAAAAGTAGCTGTTTGAGAGTGCATAAACAATTGAACTCTATCGTTAAATCCGTTAGTAAAAATTGCAGTTCCAAAATAATTTAAACCTGGACCTTCGTCTCTTACAACAACTTGACCTACTGGTTGAAAGTTTTCAAACACTGCTGGTGTAGGTAAACTTACAGAATAAGCTCCAAGACCACGACTAAATCCTACTGTACCAGCAGCAATACGAATCTCACCAATAATTGTTGCACCAATATTTACATAACGGCCTGTAATACTTCCATTACCTATAACTGGATTAGTAGTACTTGCAGTAAGCAGTGGTGTATATGTTGTCCAAGGAGTAATTGCAAATGACCCTGTTGAGCCTGTTGGTCCAGTTGGTCCTGTTACTGTTGATGCTGGTCCTGTAGGACCTGTAACGGCTGGGCCTGTAGGTCCAGTAGGACCAGTTGCACCAATAGCAGTTGAATCTAAACCTGCTGGTCCAGTTGGTCCAGTTGGTCCAACAGCACTAGTACGAACTAAACGCCAAGCAGTGCCGTTCCAACGATAAGTTTGAATTCCATTTGTATATGTTTGATTTAGCGTTGGGCTATTTGGAAAATCAATTGCTGGCATCTGTCATCTCCTCCTTAGCTCGCCGAAATAAATGAGCCATTAAGGTAAATGACTCCTGCCGTTGTTAATGAAATTGGTGCTGCTCCAGTCATTGCAGTTCTAAGCCCATTAGTTCCCATAAACCAAAGACTCATAATTGCAGATCCAGCTGGGGCAACTCCAACAATATGATATGAAGTTCCTCCAACAGTTACTGTTCCTGGAATAATTACTTCTCTTCCATCTTGAGGTACTACTGGAAGGCTAATTGTATACTGTCCAGAGCCAAAACCAGTTACGTTTGTCATATTAACGTTTAGGTTAACCAGAACTTCTTGTCCATACTTGACATAAGTTCCACCAGCAGGGTTTCCAACAAATGTTAAACCAGTTCCTGCCCATACAGGATTGTAGTTGGTAACTGTCGGTGTTCCTGCAGGTCCAGTACTTCCAGTAGGACCTGTTGGACCAATTTTATCTACAACATCTATAACACCAGCAATACTCAAATCTGTTACGTCTTGATAAACAATCTGTGCTGGAGCATTAAGAGGAACTTCATAGACAATTATTGTGTCTGGACTAGAAAGGTTTCTACCTAATGAAGCTGAGTTGTTTGAAGTTCCTGGAACGTTCGAAGTAGATCCAGAGCTTAAGCGAAGTGCAAAAGAGTTAGTAACTAAAACAGCGCTTACGTCAAAATACATTCTTTCGCCACGAACTGCTGTCAAAGTTGGGTTATCTCCAATTAAACCAGCAACTGTAAATGCGCCACCTTCACCAGTTGAGGTAATAAAGTAAGTAACACCGCCTCTAGGTCCTGTTGCTCCCTGTGCACCTGTTGGTCCAGTTACGGTAGAAGGAGAACCTGTTGGCCCTGTAGGTCCTGTAACGCTTGGACCTGTAGCACCCGTTGGACCTGTTGGACCAACAATCTGTCCAGCGCTACTCCAAGAAGACCCACCCCATGTATAAAGATCTCCGTCTGAATCAACTACACGAGCATCATTAATAGAGTTTCCAACAGTTGGAAGTGCTCCTGGATTTGTAACACTTGCTTTAAGTTGAATGTTTATACCTTGAGGACCAGTTGGACCTGTAATTGATAAACCTTGTGCACCCGTAGGACCAGTCGGTCCTGCAACACCTTGCGGTCCAGTTGCACCAGTAGGTCCAATTATTGCGCCAGCTTCAATCCAACCATCGTTAGCTGTGTAAATGTAAACAGTATTTTCTGCATAAATTACATAGAAATCACCGACAGTACCTGCACTTGCACCTGCTCCAGCAATAAATGCTGCATAATCAGCGTAATAACCTTTTGCTTGTGAGCCTAAACCTTGAGGTCCTGTTGGTCCTGTAACGCTTGGACCTGTTGCTCCAACACTTCCAGTTGGACCCGTAACACCTTGAATACCTTGTGCACCAGTAGGTCCTGTAGGTCCTGTTGCTCCCTGTGCACCAGTAGGTCCAGTTGCACCACCAAACTCTGTAGTACCTACTTCAACCCAGTAGTTGTCGTAGTAAATATAAACAGCACCAGTCTCAGTTTCAAACCAAGTATCTCCCGGAGTTGCTCCACTAGGTGGTGTTGCAAAAGCTGGAACAAACTCTCCTTGCATACCAGTTGGTCCAGTAGCACCCGTAGGACCAGTTGGTCCAGTTGGACCAGTTGCACCTGTTGGACCTGTTACATTTGATGCAGCGCCAGTAGGACCAGTAATGCCAGGTCCTGTTGGGCCTGTCGCACCAGTTGGACCTGTTGGTCCTGTAACTGTACTTGGTGCACCTGTCGCACCTGTTGCACCAGTAGGACCTGTAATACCTCTAGCACCTTCAGCACCAGTAGGACCAGTTGCACCAGTTGGTCCTGTTACTGTACTTGCAGCACCAGTAGGACCAGTTGCACCAGTAGGGCCTACAGGTGCGGCTCCAGTTTCAACCCAATATCCGTCGTAATAAACGTAAGTTTTTCCATTTGAAGAATTAAACCAAGCATCACCTGCATCTGGACTTACTGGAGGTGTTGCAGAAGAAACTGCAAAGTTTCCAAGTTCACCTTGTGAACCAGTTGGTCCAGTTGGACCTGTTGCTCCAGTTGCACCTGTTGCACCTGTTGGACCTTGAATGTTTCCAACATTGTCCCATTCGGAGTTAATTGCATCCCAAACATAGAGATCGCCAGCTACAAGATAGCCATCTCCTTCATTTCCTGTTGGATGTGCTGTTTGTAAAGCAACTAAAGTTGGATAAGAACCAAGAATAGAAATACCAACACCTGGCGTACCTTGTGAACCAGTTGCACCTGTTGGTCCTGTAACACCTTGAATACCTTGTGCACCAGTAGGTCCAGTTGCACCAGTTAAACCTGTATTACCTGTAGGACCAGTAACACCTTGAATACCTTGAGAACCTGTTGGACCAGTATCTCCAGTTGCGCCTGTTGGCCCTGTTGCACCAGTTGGGCCGACTGCACCTGTTGGACCTGTAACACCAATTTCTCCTTGTGGACCAGTTGCACCTGTAGGACCAGCTACTGTTGAAGTTGGGCCTGTCGCACCCGTAGCACCAGTTGCACCTGTTGGACCTACTTCGCCTTGTGCACCAGTTGCACCAGTAGGACCTTGAATACCTTGTGCACCAGTTGGACCTGTAACGGTAGAAGCGGCACCTGTTGCACCAGTAGGACCAGTAGCACCTTGAATACCTTGTGCACCAGTAGGTCCAGTTGCACCAGTTGGACCAGTTGAACCTACTGCTGTTGAGTCAAGACCTGCTGGACCTGTCGCACCAGTTGCACCTGTCGCACCTGTAGCACCAGTTGGACCAGTTACAGTACTTGCAGCTCCTGTCGGACCAGTAGGTCCTGTAGAACCAGTAGGTCCTGTAGGACCAGTCTCGCCTTGGATACCTTGAGGACCAACGTCACCAGTTCTTGCAAAGGTAACAATAATGTCTTCGTCGTTTGAAAAACTTGTTGCAAGACCACTTACATAAGAAACTGGTACACGGAAATATCCAGTCTGCTCACTAATTGATCCTGTAATTGTAAAAATAGCAAAGTCAGCAGAATCCAATTTATTGCTAATCCGCATATGACCCTTGATTGGATTTGTTGAGTCATCAATAGTGCGGAGGAATCCCTGAATATCAGTTGCGCCATCGACTTCATCATCGATGTACATAAATGTTGCAGTTTGAATATCTGACTGATTAAAGCGAATTTTTCCAGAACCTGGATCTGCTTCAGTTGTTGTAGAGCTAAATGTGTAATCAAATGTTGCTCCACCAAAATTACCTGCAGGTCCTGTTGCTCCAGTTGCACCAGTAGCACCAGCGGCACCTGTAGGACCTGTTGGGCCAGCTACTGTTGAAGTTGGACCTGTTGGACCTGTTGGACCAGTATCACCAGTATTACCAATTGGACCAGTTGGACCTGTTGCACCTACACCAGTTGCACCTGTAGCACCTGTAGGTCCTGTTACTCCCTGTGCACCAGTTGCACCTGTAGCACCTGTTGGACCAGTATCTCCAGTGTTACCTGTAGGACCTATTGCACCAGTTGCACCTGTTGCGCCTTGTGCACCAGTAGGGCCAGTTACTGTTGATGCTGCACCAGTTGGTCCTTGTGCACCAGTTGCACCAGTTGGTCCTGTATCTCCTGTGTTACCAATTGGACCAGTAGCACCTGTAGCTCCAGTAGCACCAGTTGCACCTACTGAACCAGCGGCACCTGTTGCACCAGTAGGACCAGTAGCACCTTGAATACCTTGTGCACCAGTTGGACCTGTTACATTGCTTGCAGCACCAGTTGCACCAGTTGCACCTGTTGCACCAGTTGCGCCTGTAGGTCCTGTAGGACCGACATCACCAACATCGCCAGTTCTAGCAAAAGTTACTAATACATCATCATTAGCAGAGAAAGAGTTAGCAAGACCACTTAAGTAAGTAACCTCTACTTTAAAATAACCACTAGATTCTGTGTAATCATCGATTGAAAACATTGCAAAATAATTTGCATCTGTTTTTCTTGCAATTCTAAAATGTCCCTTAAGTTGGCTTGTAGAAGCCATAATTGTGCGTAAAAGATTTTGAATATCAATTGCACCATCTTGTTCATCATCAATGAACATGTATGTTGCTAATGAAAGATCAGCGTTGTTAAATTTTACAAATCCAGAAGTAGGATCTGAGTCGGTAGTGTTAGTGCTGAATGTAAGATCAACAGTTACTCCACCGAACTGTCCAGCAGGACCAGTAGCTCCAGTTGGACCTGTGACTGTGCTTGCTGCACCTTGAGGACCTGTGGCACCTGTTGGACCAGTAGCTCCAGTTGGACCTGTAACAGTTGACGCTGCACCTGTCGCACCAGTTGCACCAGTTGGTCCAGTTACGCCGAGACCAGTTGCACCAGTTGAACCAGTTGGACCTGTAGGACCTGTAGGGCCACCTGCGGGACCTGCGGGACCTGTTGGACCTTGTGGACCTTGAGCTCCAACTAAACCACGAGGAATATCTGTTCCAAGAGGAGAAGTTGTTACAGGCTCAGCTGTATCAAGCTTTGTAATATCTACATCTGTTCCATTTCCAGTTGGAAGGTAGAATCTAAAACTATATGGACGAGCACCCTTAATACGAACTGTTGCTGTGTAATACCAACCACGAGGGCTAAGATCTAAATCATCTGTACAAGGTAGATCAATTTCAAATTCGCCAGCAGCATCTAAAGTGACTGAAATTGGGGTAGAAAGAATGGTAGCGTCGTTGGCATCTTCAATGCGGTGAGAAGGGGTAAATACAACTGTTCCAGAAGCAGCAAGCCCACTGCTCTTTAAGTATTGCCCAAAGACCGTTCTCACACTGACATCATTGGGATATGACATATTTGGCGCTCCGTGTCGTGAAAAACTTAAGTAAGAGCTGCACTGGTAACAGCCCTCTGGTCCAAGTTATATTTTACGATAGTTTTTGTACATTGACCTGAAAAAATCAACACTTACAATCCTGCTACCTAGGCAGTTTTACCACGCTAAGGTCTCGCCTTGGGTCGTAACCACTGCCAATAACCATTGTAAGTAGTCCTGGCTGCGCTTCCTTACCAGTTTTATCTCTAAACCAGTCGGAACCGCCGTCTAATGTAGGAGCCTGAACCCAGAATCTAGATCCATAATCCATACATCTAAAATTGTGATAGTGCCCCGAAATCCACAGGTCACACCCGCCAATTGGAGTCTGTCCACCACTTTGACCGTCTAAATACTTCTCCGTTGAGCTAGATGTATTGCCAGCTTGGTGTCCGTGAAAGAGTCCGAGCATTACACCGTTAATATTAACAGCTAAAGTTTGATGGCTTTTTGCTGGAAACCTAAACTCTACATGAGCAAGATTAGGGTTTTCTGCACATATATCTTGTACAGAACTAGCAATCTCTGTATTCCATCCATCGGCTGGATCAGCAACTACTTGTCTAGTTGATTCGTCGTGGTTTCCATTTACAACTGGAACAATCATCTGTTCACAGTATGGACTAAATGCTTTTATTTGAGCCAATAAAAGTCGTCTGGCCACTCTTACTTGCTCCGTGATACCTAAATCTGATGCTGCCTGTCCTTGCAGCTTTCCGTTCTGAGAAACTATTCCTTCAACATGATCTCCTGGAAGTGCTAGAACAATTGTTCCAATTTTTCTTCCAATTTTTCTTAACTCTTTTAATCTTTCAACTGTTATATCTGTACCGCGAAGAGCTCGATCAATAATCTCTGCTGTACCGCTATCTCCTACTCTTTTACCAATTTGCTGATCGCTAGCAACGACCATGTAAGAAAGACTTCCCGTAACATCCCCAACCGCTCTAGTTGGCTTCCATTTCATTAACTGATTGCATAAACTTTCTACATCTGCTTTTAGCTCTGACTCTGATGTACCTATTGGCACTAAAGTTAGCTTAAATGACTCTAACCATTCGCCATTATAGATTTGCCATTTTCCCTTTTTTAAATTTCTTACTTCCCAGTTAGATGGATCTAAATCTGCTTCTTTTAAAAGCTCTGCCGCATCTGGGATTTCTTTAGCTGCTTTTCTAGGAGTAGAGACAAAATAGCCACCGTCTTGGTCTATCTCTAATCTAGGTCGCCATGCTTCTGGAGTTTGATTTGATCGTGAGTCAGACCCTGAAGGGCCGGGAGAGACTAGCTCTTCAAGTTTTTTTATTAAATCTGACATTAAGATGCCCTTGTTACTTTATCAGGGGCTTTTCTCATCGATCCATTTCCCCCTGTATAGCATCTACAAGCCTGAGCTCTATGATGACGAATAGAAGCAAAGGCAATGTCGTAACCTTCACTAATAAGTATCTTGTGGAGTTTTGTGTTAGGTATTGTTCCTCTAACAGATTTTGTTGAAAATATTAATTCTAGAGCTTCTCTATCTTCACCCTTAAGGCTCTCTAAAATTACAGAAACTCCACACGGAAGTCCTGGTCCAGTTCGAGTTGCTTCTTTTAGCTTCTCTGCAAGGCTCACGGTAATTACTCCTTAGGTTTGCTGTATAGATAACCCTAAAGTAAAACTTAACTTAACAGGTAATCTAGCAGTAAACCCTACCACCAAAACAGGAAAAAATAACTAGATAGGGAGTGGGCGTGTCGTCATTATATAAACTGATTTAAAATTCTATAATTAAGAAGCTTTTCTAACCCTTGGCTTCTTTGGCTTTTCTACTGTTGCAATAAGTAGATCTTTAATAATACCCATCTCGGCTTGAATTTCTGTCTGACATTTTGCAATTACATTTACTTGATCTTTAAGCGAGTCTCCACCATTTTCCCATAATTGATGTTCCACTCTTGACATGCGGTCAGATAGTGTCTTACCCTGAGCGTCTACGCCAATAGCTTGATCCACTCTTTTAGCAATTTTATAAATGCTAAACATGAAAGCTCCTACACCAGTAATAGTGCCAACAACTAACAGCACTGTAGACAGGATTGACATATCAGACACTTTCTAGCTCCTAGCAATGATTATTGCTTATAACGATTATCACCAATTATAGACCCATCGGGGAGGCTTGACTAATCTGGTCAGGGACAGGGTATAGTTAGGCAACACGCCAAAAGCCCTAAATCTAGAGTCCTTTAATTTAATCGACTCTCTTGATAAGGTATTTCAAAATTTGAAGGGAGCGATTTAGTGACGACTGGATCCGAAAGATTCCAAAAAGCTGTTCATTGGTATTCATCTCAAGGATGGCAAATTCTTCCATGTAATGGAATCGTAGAAGGTCGTTGTACATGTGGACAAAAACACGAAGAGTCAAAAGACATTGGAAAACATCCAGCTATAAATGCATGGAATAGGGAATCGACTTCTGATTTAGCAAAACTAAATTCTTGGTGGGAAATTAATCCAGAGTACAACATTGGTGTTAACTGTAAAACATCTGGATTTTTTGTAATTGATATTGATCCACGTTCTGGTGGTGAAGAGTCATTTGAAAAGTTTGAAGCCTTTGTTGAAGGAGCTTTGCCTCCAACAGTTGAAGCAACAACTGGTAAATATGAAATTAATGGTAAGACAATTTATGGTCGTCATCTTTATTACAAGTGCGACATAAATGAAGATTTAATTGGAAATCTTACAAAACTTGGATTTAAAGGAATTGATATCAAGCACAATGGGTATGTGCTTATCTCTCCATCTCGACACATCTCTGGTGTTACATATGAATGGGTAGAAGGTAAAGAACCTTGGAACCTTCCAATTGCAGAAGCTCCAGAAGAATTACTACAAGCTCTTCGTAAAAGACAAAAATATACAAGTGGTGATACCTCATACGAATCTGCTGACTGGGATTCAGTTAAAGGTATGGGTCTAGATATTGACAAAATCTTAGATGAAGGTTTAGTTGAAGGTGAAAGAGCGGTAATGCTTCACAAGCTTGCTTGTGCGCTCGCTAATAAGTTTGGAACAAACACCGAAGCTCAGAGGCTTGCGGTTGAAACTTTGATGATTAGATTTAATGCTGAAAAAGTTAGACCACCTATGCCACTTGAAGGTCCTAATGGTCTTTTAATGCACACACGTCGTGCTATTAAATTTGTTTCAGAAAATCCTATTATCGACAAAATTTGGCCAGGTGCATCTCAATATGCTAACAATATGGTTGAAGACACTCGTAGAACTCAGGCGGAAAAACAAAGTACTCAGCCGATGCTTGGTGTCGTTCAGCCTCCAAACAATTTTGAAGACTATACGCTTCCTGGAACTATCGGTGGAAACGTATCTGAAAACATTGAAAATGGAATGTCTTTGGATGAGGCTTCTTCAAACCAAGCTATGGGGACTGTTAAAGACCAAGATGCTATTAGAGAAGAAGACAGAGGAGATGATTGGAAAGGTAGATCGTTATCCGATACTGGTAATGGTCGCCGTTTAATTGACTCCTTTGGTCAAGCTCTTCGCTATACACCTGGCTTGGGCTGGTTTACATGGAGCAATGGCTTTTGGAAGCCAGATAAAGAGTCTTTAGAGATTCAAGAAATTTCTAAAAAATTAGGTTCACTTATTGCTTCTGAAACAAACAGATATGAAGACACAGAAGATAAAACAAAAATTATTCAATGGGCTGCTCAGGCGAAATCTGAAGCAAGGTTAAAATCTGCAATTAGCAATGCTAATTCAGATCCACGAATCAGAGTTGATGTAGAGAAATGGGATCAGGACCCGTATCTCATTGGCGTGACAAACGGTGTTGTTGACCTGCGGACAGGTGAATTATTACAAGGTCGACCAGATCTCTACATCACCAAACGTGCTCCAGTTGCTTACACTCGAGGAATGACCAACATGCGTTGGCAGCAGTTCTTAGACTTTGCAACAGATGGAGATAAAGAGTTTCAAGATTGGATTCAGCGTGCAGCTGGCTACTCATTAACTGGACTCAGTAGGTATGACATTTTGTTCTTGGTTTATGGACCTGCTGGTTCTGGTAAGAACACATTAGTTGAAGCTATTGTTAAATGTTTAGGAAGTAGTCAATATGCATTTCCTCTTGACTCAAGCATTCTTGCTATGGATGGTGGATCTTCACGAAGCACTGATCTTTACCACTGGGCTGAAATGCGTGGACGCAGAATGGTTTGGGTAGACGAGCTTCCAGACAATGAACGCATCAAAGAAAACTCAGTGAAGAAATTAACTGGTTCATCTGAAATCTCTGCTCGTTCTCCAGGAGAAAAGCCATTTACATTCCAATCACAAGCTAAGCTTTGGATCACAACTAACCACAGACCAATTATTACTGATGATGCTATGTGGCGTCGTATTCGTCCTATACCGATGCTAAAAACTCCTGAGAAGGCAGATCCTGGACTAAAGGAATATATCTTTGACCCAGATGGCGCATTGCCAGCAGTTCTGTCTTGGGCAGTTGAAGGTGCAATAAAAGTTCTTGGTAGCGCTAATCGTGATGGACTTGGTTGGTGCCGTGCAGTTTCTGAAGCTGCTGAGATGTACCGTAAGAATGAAGATCGAATTGCTCTATTCCTTGAGGAAGAAACGCTACGATCAGAAGGCGCAACAATTACAGTAAAGCAGTTGTTTGTTATTTATCGTACTTGGAGCGAAGACCGTGGTGAGCGACCTATGACTCAAATTGCTTTTGATCGAAAGATGCGTGAGCGTAATCTTAAGATTGAAGGTAGTGGAGCAAAAGCAACCATCTTTGGACTTCAAATGGCACCTCGACCTGTACCTCTTGGAGGAGACTCTGATTGGAGCCTTTTGACTAGGACGGCTAGAACTCTCTAAATCACCTGCATAAAAATGCGATACCTTAGACGGTATGTATGAGTATCGTGTAAAAAAGGTTACAGGGGTAGTCGATGGTGACACCATTGATGTTGAGCTTGACCTAGGCTTTAACATTTCCTACTCTCAGAGAGTTCGTCTTGCTGGAATTGATACTCCAGAATCAAGAACGACTGATAAGAAAGAAAAAGCTCTTGGTCTTGAGTCTAAGCAAAGATTAAAAGATGTTCTATCAAAAGCTCAAGTAATTGTTATTCGTACAGAGCTTCCCGATAGCTCAGAAAAGTATGGTCGTATTCTTGGATGGATTTTCTTAGACGGTGCTGAAAACTCGGTAAATGAAGCTCTTGTTGCAGATGGATATGCTTGGGGATATCTAGGAGATACTAAAGTTAAAAACTTTGAAGAGCTTGCAGCTAAAAGAAAGTTATCTAAGACTTAGGACTAAATACTCTAGCTCCACCGCTACCACCTCTAAATGGAGGTAGTCGTCTTGCGGATGGAGATTTTGCGGTAATGCGGCCACCAACAAAACCCTCTGGCGGTTTAATCATTAGTGCGGTAAGTGCATGCACTAGTGCATCCACACGGTCAGGAGATTTTCCTTCTCCTGGAATCCACTGTGTCATTTGTGTTTCAAGATCTGCTAAATAACCAAGATGATGAACTCTTCCTTGCTCGTAAGCTAAAACTGTAGGCTCAGCTCGAAGCTGCTTTCCGTGCTTTGAATGAACTTCTAAAACTTTAACGTTTGGATCAATAGCATTAATTGCATTACGAACTAGAGCTCCACCTTGATTTACTTCAGCTACAACAGGTGCTCCCCATCTGCGTGCCATCTCTACTACTTTATTTGCCCAGAGTTCAGGAGATCCATGTACAGATGCGTCTTCTAAAACCCAAGCATGTCTCTTGTATAAATCTCTATCTGCGGTGGCTGCACAAACAATAATTCCACACTCATCTCGTGGATTCTCTGCAACAGATGGATCTACTCCAATAATTCTTAGTGGGGTGGATGGAGGAAGAACTCCTTGACGTGATGCTTCAATCATTTCAATAGTCCACAATGCGCCTTCAACATCTGAAAGCATTTCACCATAAAGTTCTTGTTGAGCTAGTCGAGTTCCTTCATACACTCCAACAATTGTGTCAAGATAGGCTTCGCTTAAGTTGCTTCTATTATCTAGAGTTGATCCTCTAGTTACTACTACTTTTTTTCCTTTTTCTGCTTCTGCTAGAAGTTGATATAAAAGTGGAACACGCTTTGGTGTTGTAGTAATCATTATTTGCGGATTAGCTCCAAGACGAGTGCCAACACGCAAGTTATCAAATGCGGTCATACCTGCAGCATCTGGTGTTTGTCTCCATGCGGCTACCTCATCACCCCACGCATGTGTGAACTGCGGACCACGAAGTGAGTCTGGTTCGTCTGCGGTAAAGCAAGTTGCGGTGTTGCCGTTAGGCCAAGTTAATCGTCGCTTTGATGGTTCATACAGTGGACGCTCACTTGGTGGCGTCACATTCATAATTCCTGATTCACCTTCAACAATAACGTCACGCACATCTGCTGCAGTACGAGCAACTAATGCAAATCGTCGTTGACCAGTGTTTGTATATTTTGCTTGTTCACGAACCCATTCAGCCGCGGCGCGGGTTTTGCCCGCACCGCGACCTGCAAGGTAAATCCAAATATTCCAATTGCCTTCAGGCGCAAGTTGCTCTGGTCTACCCCAAAGACTCCATTGCCAGTTAACAATTTCAGGATCTAGTTTGGCTAGAGCTTCTTGTTTTAAATCTGGAGGCAGCTTTACAATCCGCTCCATCATGCTCTCGCCCATTACAACCTACTTTGTTCGCTGAAGACTTCTCTGTACTCCATAGTATAGAGGTGCAGCCGAACTTAGACCCATCGCTTTTGCAAGATTTGAAAGAGAAATTCCTGCCTCATACTCCTTAGCGAGTTGGTCATGGTAGTCATCTACGCTCTTTTCTTTAGCCTTTAAGACTCTTGTTGCTGAGCGTTCTACATCTTCCTTGCTTGCACGAACTTTTGGCTTGATTGTTGCAACTGCAACATCATCCATAACAACACGACGACGAACACCTGCATATGCAACTTTTAATGCTTTTGCCAGTTGTGGAAGGCTTCCTCCACGCTTATGAAATTCAATAAGCAGACGTGTGTATTCACGACTTGCATCGTGAGCAGGTGTTTCTTGATTTCTTGACCCAAAAGCTTTTTTAGCTAATGGCAAGATTGGTTGAATCTTTGTTTTATATTCTTGAACTAATTCAGCATTCATTATGTCTCCAGTATGTCTCTGGCGTGTGTCAGAGTCTATTCTAGAGTCTTTTATACTAAAAAGTCAAGTGGAGGTTATTCATCATCTCTGGCGTTTCGGATTGGGTATGTAGCCCACCAAACCACCATAGAAAAGACGATAGCGTAACCTACGACTGTCTTTGCAGACCCGTCAAGAACTAGCCAAGCAATAAACATGCCAAGCAGAGTCCAAACTTGATCCAAGACATCTCTTAGGAAGTCTTTCATTCTTTGCTCCTCCTTCTTGATCTAGTGCCACGATTTGGGCCACTAGCAGGTCCACCTGCAGGGCTGGACTTAGATCCACCTGCTGGAGCTCCTCCAGTCGCCGCTGCTGCAGCTCCTAGAGCAGTTTGAACAGCTTGTCCTGCGACAACAACTGTTACAACCATCTTCTCTGCCTCTTCACGCTCTTCTTCGCTCATGTCAGCGCCAAGGCTTCCCAGTGCAAGTAAAACTTGACCTGGATCTGAAAATACTTCAGAGAGTAATTCTACGGGACTTTCTAACAACGTAAGAGCTGCAGCTACCTCTGCGGAAATAACAACTTCATTTCCGTTTTCGTCTGTTCGAACTTCGACTGGAGTTTCTGGAGGCAGATCTTCATATGTAAGGCCAGCTTCTTTTATTGCTTCAGCAGAAACAGCTCCATCTCCAGCTGCTTCAATAAGTGCCTCAGCAATTACTTCTTTCTCTGCTTCGGTAATAACTCCATCTGCTTTTGCATCTTCAACTGCAGAATCAACGGCTTCCTCTGGAGTATCATTGGAAGATGACTCTTCTTCGGAAACTTCAGGTTCAGGTTCAGGGGTTGGCTCGACTTCGGGTTCAGGCTCTACCTCTGGTTCTGGTTCTACTTCTGGCTCAGGCTCTGGCTCAGGCTCAGGTTCTACTTCTGGCTCAGGCTCTGGCTCAGGTTCTGGTTCGGGTTCTGGCTGTGGCTCTGGTTCTGGCTCTGGGGTTGGCTCTGGTTCGGGTTGTGGTTCGGGTTCTGGAGTAGGTTCAGGCTGTGGTTCTGGTTCAGGAGTTGGCTCTGGGGTTGGTTCTGGGTTTGGCTCTGGTTGTGGTTGTGGTTCTGGCTCAGGTGAAGGAGTCGGTTCAGGTGAAGGAGTCGGAGTTGGTTCAGGCTGAGGAGTTGGTTGAGGTGCTGGAGCCGGGGTGGGATCAACCACGAGCAATTGAGTAGAAACAACTGTTGAGTATTTAGCAAGACTGTCATTATCGGAACGAACAGTTATTTCATAAGTTTTATCTAATCCACCAGTTCCTTCAAATAAATCTGTTGAAATAGTTATGCTTGTATTTAGCGCATTAGCATCTCCAGCATTGCCAGTTGCTATACCCCAACCTTGACCATTAACTGACCAAGAAACTGCGTATCTTTCAGGAGAAGTTCCACTAGTTGGTGCTTCCCAAGAGATAGTTACAGAACTCCCTGATTGAGTTGCTAAAATATTTGTAGGTGGGTTTATAGGAGTTTGATTTATAACTTCCTGTGCTACAACAGTTTGAGCTGTTTGAACAGCGGATATTGCTTGAATAGTTTCAGTAATTGCAGTTTGAGCTGAAGCAATAGCTGTATCCATTGCAGCTACAGCAGTAGTTGCTGTTTGAAGATCTGTTTGAGCTGTTTGAAGATCTGTTTGAGCTGTTGTTTCTACAGATTGCAGAGTAGTAAGATTTGCTGTTTCTGTGTTTAAAGTAGATACAGCTGCAGCAAGAGCATCTTTTTGAGCTTGTGTAGCGTTGGATGTTGTAAATTCAGTTCCAGGAATTACTTCCCAAGTTCCAGCATCTGTATAACGTAGCAGCTGAACCCAAGCTCCTCCTCCATTTTCGTAGTACCACATTTCAAATGTTTTACCCGTGCCAGCGGTAGTAGCGACATCGACTGTAGATCCTCCACCGCCTTTGTCATACCAGTCGTTTACAACAAGCTCTCCATCTAAATAAAGCTTTACTCCATCGTCTGCTGGTGTGTGAAGGTATTGAGTTCCTGTTGTTGTTGGGGTCCAAGTTCCAGTCCATTTAACAACAACATCATCAGTACGGAACTGATTTGCAACCAACCCTCCGCCATATTGCTCGTCAATTCCATTTGTATCTACAGAAGTTGCAAGGACAGGTGTGGATGCTGTAACTACTGGTGCATTATTTTGACCTTGAACATTATAAACAGTTACTTGTAGTCCAGCTGTGGTATTCGCATCTACAGTTGCTTGAGCTGAATCTTTTGCAGTCTGAGCTTCTGTAACAACAACTTCCTGTGCGTCTGTTGCAGCTTGAGCTGTAGTTAGTGTTGTAGTTGCTGTTTGAACAGCGGTGGTTGCAGCTTCAACTGTTGGAGCCGTAGAAGCAAGAGACTGAGCTATTGTCATGTCTGACTGAGCTTGAGTTACTGCAGTCTGAGCTTCAGCTACTTGCGTAGTTGCATTATTGACTGCTTCTGTAACTGCTGTTGTAGGTTGAAGAGTATTAGCTGTTGTAGTAACTGTTTGAAGAGTCTCGGTTATAGCTGTAACTGCAGCAGCTGATACAACTACTTGAGCTTCTGCTACTTCAACTTCAGCTTCGTCTATTTCTGTTTCTGCTGTTGTTACAGCTGTCTGAGCTGTTGCAACTGTTGAAGTTATTGTAGCTGCTGCTGCTGTAGCCACATCCTGAGCTGTAGTTTGAGTTGCTTGAGCTGTAGAAAGATTTCCCTGAGCGGAAGTTAAATTGTTATTTGCTGTTGTCTGAGCTGCTTGTAAAGTTGTTAAAATAGCTTGTTCTGTTGAAAGAGTGGTTGCTGCTGTCTGAGCAGCTGCAGTTAATGCTGGATCAGAAGTAGTTTTTGTAATTGCAATATTGTCAACAATATAATAGTCGGCGTCTTTTGTAATAGTAACTGTTTGTATATTTGTTCCAGTTACAGTTTCTGTAGATGTATACCCTACTGCCTGTGTCTCAGAAGAGACATTGTTGTTGATTACTTCTGTATTAGTTGTTCCGTCTGCATTTGTTGCAGTCATATTTGTATCGCCATTTTTAGCGTATACACCAATAGTTACAGAAGTAACTGTCCCCTCACCAGATGGATTTACATTGACGACAACATCATTTGTTGGATTAATAATGACAAGACCAGAACCAGATGTTTGTTGAGTGTTCCAGTTTCCACCTATAGAAACACCAGTGGAGCTGGTTGAAGAAGTTACTGTTGTATCACCTGTAGTGACTGTGACAACGCTTGTTGTGTTATTAGTAAAAGTCTCTGTAACTGTTGTAGTTGTATTTGCTGAAGCTGCTGCTTCCTGAGTTGAAGTTGCAATTGCTTGAGCTTGAACTACTACTGTTTCTTGATTTGTTACTGCTGTTGCTGCAGCTGTTGCTTCTGTTGTTGCAGTTGCTACTGCTGTGGTTTGAGTTTCAACTGTAGAAGTTGCTTGAGCCAAAGTTTGATTGGCAACTGTTGATGTTGTAATTGCTGTTTGGGCAGTTTGTACTGCTGTATCTGCTGACTGAGTTGCAGTACTAGCTTCTGTTACTGAAGTCTGTGCGCTAGATATTGATTCCGTTACTTGAGTAGAAGGTTGAGATATTGATGATGCTACCTCCGTAATCTGAGTTATTTGAGTATTTAAGTTTGTTACATCAGACTCCGCTGTTGCTACAGCAGTTGCTGCTTCAGTAATTTGCCCTTGCGCTGAGCTACTAGAAGAAGCTTGTGGATCACCTCCCGACGACGCACTGGATGTTGTTTCGTTAGTAGTTCCAGTGTCCCCCTGACTTTGAGATTGAATCTCTTCTGCGGAAGCTTGTGATGGAATAATTATCCCATAAATAAAACCAATGATTGGAACAGCAAGAGCGTAGGCAAAAAGTCTAGATGCCAACTTTATTCTTAATCGATATATAGCGCTGTTCAAAGCAAACTCCTGTGTCCAAGGAGGAAAGCAAGTTAGATTTAACTTGCTTTATTATTTTACGCTATTTGTTTATATTCCTTAAATATAAATGTCGTACAGTTGATTTGTACCAAGTATTTCCACCGCTTGCAGTTGGAATTAATTCAGAATTAAGTTTATTTGCAATATCTTGAAAGCTTAATCCTGCTTCTCGTTCTAAAACTATTCGATCCCTAATATCTTCTTTAACTAATGGAAGTGGTCCAAGGTCTACTCCCCAGACCTTACCGTTCTCTCTTCTATCTTTATGAACATCTTTTTGACGCATGGAAATCATTCCACGCTCCATTTCTGCCATAGCAGACATGATTGTTACAACGAAACGACCTTGATATGTACCAGTATCTAATCCAAGATCAAGTAATGCTAAACGCCATCCGTACTTATGTGAACGATCAACAATACTTAAAAAGTCACGAGTAGAACGAGCAAGGCGATCAAGACGGGTAACAAAAAGTGCTTTAGCTTTTCCTGTATCTAAGTCTTCTAAAGCTTGTCTTAAAACAGGACGACCAGTGATACTTTTACCTGAACGACCTTCTTCACGAAGAATGACTGCTTCATATCCTGCTAATTCTGCTGCAGAGATAAGTTGCTTTTCCTGAGCTCCAAGGCTCATTCCATCTTCTGCTTGCATCTGAGTAGATACTCGTGCATAGCAATAAGCAATGCCTTCACTCATGGAGAGACTCTTCCATTATCAATAAATGCCTTGTGAGTTAATGGCATCAACTCTTGAAACATCTCTTCATACTTTTCAGCAACCATTTCTATCTCCCTCTGTGGGAAGGACGGAAACCTCTGCCCTTCCACACTGCGACGGAGGGATAGAAAATTCATAAGAGAGCGAGCATTGATGGTGACATATGCAGATGAGTAGATGGTTACTGGAAGAACTCCTCTAGCAACTTCTCTAGCCACTCCATGCCTAATCATCTCTTCATAACCTAAATATGCCTCTTTACAAGTTCTCCTGTAATTAGCCATAGTTACAGCAATCTGCTCTGGACTACCTTCTTTAAAGGTATACGCTCCTGGCTTGCCAATCTGTAAAAGCTTTCTTTGGTTGTCTGGAACATAGAACTCTGGTTCTAGAACTCTATACCGACCAGACTCTTCGTTGTAAGAAGCCATGCGATGGCGCATATGCTCTCTCCAAACAAAGATGGGAGCCTTTACATAGAAAGTAAAGACCGAGTGCTCGAAGGGAGAGCCATGACGATCTCGCATCAAGTAGTTAATAAGACCTGCCTTTTTCTCAACTTCTTCCATCGAAAAGCCAGAATGTCGGTCTAGAGACCGTTCTCCTTGAGTTGAGACTCGAGCAGCAAAAACTACATCATCGTCTGATGCACTGTGCTTTACTAACTCCACTTTGACATCAGAACTGAATTTAAGATCGTCTGGGTACAATTACTTCTTCTCTCCTTTGAAGATCTTAAAGTTAGGAGCCTTTGGAACTAACTTGTCGACCTTCTTCTTTTTGAAGACATTAACAAAAGCAGTCAGAAGAGCCCATACCAAAGTGAAGCCAATGAAGGCGACAATTAGCACTAGCACCCAACCAACCATGAAAAGACTTAGTTGCCACGCTATTTCAAACGGGCGTTGCCAGTCTAGATTCATCTTTACCTCTTTCCTAGGGGAGTTTCCCCGTAATTAGTGTACAGACTTAGACTTAAGTATGTACGACATTTATGCCCGTGTCAAGCTTTTTATAAGCTTCATATTGGACGATTTCTTGAAATTTAAGCGTACAAACTATTCTGAACAGTCACAAGGACCATATGGGTCAAAACCACAGAACTGGCAGTCCATAGGCTCTTGGTGAGCTTTGCAGTAATAACGGAACTGATGCTCGTCACAGCAAACAAAAAGTTCATCAATGATGTTGTAGTGAGGTGTTTTGTCTATAACTCTACTCAACTGGGTACTCCTGTCTTTCCTTATAGTCTTTTGTCTCTTGTTTGGTCCAGTACTCAACGTAGACGTACCAGTGGATAAATTCAATAGTAAAAGCCTTTGAGTAGTGAGAGTAGTTAAGGCCAAAACCCCAGCTATCCCACACCCCTGCTCCTACTAAACATCTTCCAAATCTTTTATTGACAGCCCTTAACTTAAGCCATGGGATCATACATTTCCTTTCCACACTCGGCGCAGATATACGCCGACATATTGTCAAGACTAAAGTAGCAATGGCCAAAGATCAAGCATGTCAGCTTTTTAACTATTTGCATGTCTTTAGGTGCTTGGTTAGGGTGAAGTGGGCAAAGCTGGATCTAACCTCTATCTCTGCTTTACAGTTAGGGCAGATAACTGCTCTATTGATTGTCTTTGTTGGCATAGTTAATCCTGTTCAGTTTCTAAATCGTCTTCGCCAAGAACCCTTACAAGGTGGCTTTGGGAAAGGTGGTTCATAATAGAAAACCTAGCATGGCGAACTCCTGAGATGTACTCCTTCATATAGGACTGTTCCTTTAGTTCTACGCAGAGAGCATCGAGTTTGTCTGCAATGCCTTTTAAAAAATACTCTTCTAAAAGAATATACTTTTGGCGCTCGCCGATATCTGAACTAAGAATAGAAGATATTCTTTCTGCTTGCGCTGGTGTTAACTCTCCGGGCTTTAAAGACTGTGTCTGATAGATGGCAGTCTTAGGGGTTAAAGATGGTTTATCTGATGTCACTTGTTTTCCTTTCGTCATTGAACCTAGCTTACAGGTTCTATTGTATCTGTCAAGTCCATTTTTCCCGGCGCCCTTTCCGTTAAGAGAGGGAGGGGAAGAGGGAAAAAGAGGGGGGAGTGGGTTGTGTGTTGTGTCTTTTTTCTGGCTCGCCAGCGTGCCATGCGTTGCCTTTTCTCTTCTAAGGAGAGATTGCGCTTGGCTTCTCGACTGCGTTCTCGTAGGCAAACTTTGCAGAGGGCATAAGGGTATCCTTTCTTTTTTCGAAAGGTTGTGTTCTCTAAGGTTCTTGGGTGGCCATGACGACAGAGTTCGTTTAAAACAGGAATGCCAACATACTCTTCAATAGAAAGTCGTATGCCTTTGTTGATTGCATCTATGTTATTTGCAGCAATTGTGCCCAAGGTGAGATGACTTGGGTTAACACAAAGTTTATTGTCGCAAAGATGCATTACTACTAACTTAGAATCTGGAAGAACTCCGTTGTTGTTAGCCAATGCCCACGAAACTCTGTGTGCTGTGACTATGCGTTTGGGAGTGTATGCAAAAGCTCCGTAGCCACTGCTTTGCCTAGATGCTTGCCATTCCCAGCATTGTTTCTGGCTGGTAATTAATACTTTGTTCCAGAAGCGATCAGCTCGCTGTTCGTCGTAGGTCCTTGCCACCGTCAGATGGTACATCGCCAAGGTTCTCTATGTAGCGAACGTGGGTTCTGTGTCTATGACAATTTGAGCAGACAATCTCGCACTTGGCTACCTCTTCTTTGACAACCTCTAGGCTAACCACCTTGTTGGAGTACTGAGATATATTAAAACGCTTTTTGCCTCGAACATGATCAAAATCCATAATCCAGTAAGGGTATGAGGATCCGCAGTCAGCGCAAGGGGTCTTGCCTTTTAAATCTTGTAGGTAGTCTGCTATTTCTTTCTTGTGTCGTCTACGTCTGCTATTTGTCTTTTCAATTTGGCCCTCACCTAAATGGTAGGAGACAGTGCCTTTTGAGCAACTGAGGGCTTTAGATATCTCGTTATAGGAGAAGCCTTCAGCGCTTAGACGAAGGATTTCATCCTTGTGCTTCATAGAACATAAGTTTGACACAGGTTCAAGTAAGTGATTTCTGTCGAACTTTAGGAAAATATTCAAACACTTTTACAAAGACAATTTCCTCACCGCTTAAGGATATTTAACTCTTTATTGTCAAATGACTGTGTATTTGTGTGTATACGATTAAAAATAAGCATTTATAACTTCTAACAAGGAGATCCTGTGGGACTGCCAATTAAAAATGGAAAGATAACTACCGTCTATAAAAAGCTGGGGAAGTCCTGGAGTAAGGGCTACCACACGGGAGTTGACTTTGCTGTTCCTACTGGAACTGAAATTATTGCAGTGGCAGATGGCAAAATTGAAAATGCTAACTGGGGAAAAAGCTATGGCATCCAAGCAGTTCAAAAGGTTGCAGGTGGTTGGGTAATTTATGCTCATCTCTCAAAGCTGGACGTTAAGCCGGGCGATGTTGTTAAGGCTGGACAAAGAATTGGAGCCTCTGGTAATACAGGGAACTCCACTGGTCCACACTTGCACTTTGAAATGAGAGACAACATTCGTTGGAGCGCTGGTAAAGATATCGACCCTGCAGGTATTTTGGCTTTATGAGTAGTCAAGTAAAAACTTTTGCTATTCGAGTATCTGCTCTTATTGCCTACGAAGGTCTTGCCACTTTTGGTCTTTCAGCTGGTGTAGGTATAGAGCCTATTAAAGGGGCTCTTATGGCAGCCCTACTTCCATTGGTAGTTGTTATTAGAGAGACTGCAAAAGGTCTTATCGACGATGGCAAACTATCTAAAAGCGAAATGGACGACGCTATTGCTGCTGGTAAATCTGCTAAGGAAAAACGGTAGTGTCTAATTTATGGAAAGTAGAAAGCGGAAAATCTAAACAAGCGATACCGCCTAAAGCTTGGACATGGGTTGAATACCCTAAAGGTATCTCTTACAAGGTTGATAGCGCTGGTGAGTGGGAATGGATAACTATCCTGCGAGTTGAGTTTAGCTCTGGTGGAAGTGTTCTTAGAGGACGCTTCGGCAGATATCCTGGAACTGAAAAGTTAGATGAGACTGGCCACGATGACAAAAATATTGGCGGTTGGGATGGAAAGGTTTACCACCTTCACTGGGCTCACACCATAAAATGTGATCCATCGATGCCAGTTGGTTTTTGGATTTGGCATGACAGTAAAAGCCCTATCGTTCTAGATGGGCGACAAATAAAAGCTAAGAAGCTTTAAAACCCGATTTTCCGGGCGCCCTTTCCGTTAAGAGAGGAGGAGGCAGATTTTCCGGGGAGGGTTGTGTGTTTGGTGTGTGTTTTGGGTTTGGTTGGTACACTTTACATATGACAACGATAATCGGGATTCAACGTAAAGATGGGTGCCTTCTTGCTGCTGATTCTCGTACTACGAATGAGTATGGACGCCCGTACCACCACGAAAAGGTTGCAAAGCTAACTGAGCGTGGAGAGTGGATTATTGCTGGTGCAGGAGATCCTCAAGCTTGTGACATTGTTCAGCACATCTGGATTCCCCCAAAGCAAATAACAAAAGATAATTACAAATATATGGTTACCAAGGTTGCTTTAAGCATTAGGGATTGTTTGAAGAAAAATGGCTACGAAAGAGATAAATCTGATCCAGATGGAGGGTTTATTTTCTTACTAGCCTACAAAGGAACTCTTTATGAGATTGACGAAACCTTTACTGTATATATGAGAGACGATGGGTTTTATGGTGCTGGTAGTGGATCACGCTGGGCATTAGGTGCTCTACAAGCTGGAGCTAGTTGGGAAGTTGCTTTAGATATCGCAGAGAAGAACGATATCTATACAGGAAAACCTTTTATTAGTTTAAGCCAAGCTCTTTAAGAAATACTGCTTTTGGTCTTGCTCCAACTATTCTGTGAACTTCTTTTCCATCTTCAAAAAGAATAAATGTTGGGATTGATCTAAGACCGTACTCTGCTGAAAGACCTGAGTTCTCATCAGCATTAATCTTCATTACATCAATTGTCTCTGAAACTTCTTCAACAATAGGATTCATTGCCTTGCAAGGACCACACCAGTCAGCCCAGAAGTCAACTAGTACTTTCCCTTTTGAGAGAAGTACATCGTTGGCAAACTGGGCTGAACTGCTGTCTTTAATCATTTACCGCAAGTAGGACAAACTTTAGATTCTGCCTTAGGTGCTGACGCTGCTGGTTTAGCAGAACCTGCTCCTTTAAACTTTGGACGACCAAAGCCGACAATTGAAATCTGCTCGCCAGCCTTGTTCTTCTTGAAAGCACGAAGCTTTTTAGAAACTTGACCGCCGTTGCGTTGTGAGCCCTTCTTGTCTGGGCTTGTGTTTCCTTCGATACACCAAACAGTTCCATCTTCGTTGTCTTTGATAACAATTCCAACGTGAGAAATTCTATCGACGCCATCTGATGGGAAATCAAAATAGGCAATATCTCCTGGCTCTGGATCTGCGATGTCTCCATCAATCCATGCGCCAGCCTTCTTAAATGCCTGTGCTCCACCTGGAGTGTAGACAGTGTTAGGGATCTTTACCCCGGCTTCGTTTCCGCACCAGTTAACGAAACTTCCGCACCATGGTTGAAAGTTAGCCTTTGTGTAAGCACCGTACTTTGTTTCGTTATCTTTAGGACCTTCGATAGTTCCTAACTCTGCTGTAGCAACTTCAATAAGACGAGCTACTGTTCCTTGTTCTGCCATTGTTAGTCCTTATCCCAATCTGTATCAACTGGTTGCTGTTCTGGCATTTGGCCATCTGGTTTTGCAGCAAGACGAGCCATAGTTGCATCAATCTCTGCATCAACCTTCTTTTCTGCAATCTCTAGTTCAGATTCAAGTTTCTTATCTGCCTGAGTATTTTTGGCATCCATTTCCTTGTTCTGTAGCTGAGCTGACATGATGTCCTTAGCTCCAGAGTTGCCAATCAAAATACCTGCAAGAGTTCCTGTAATAAATGTTGCAATGCTTCCTAGAACGTTAAAGAACATCTTGTCGTTCTCTGACTGAGCGTTAATTGGTTGAGAGACAAAAAGTAGTCCGTACAAAATACCAACCGCTGTGCAAAGCAAAATTACTCCAAGAATAATTCCAAGAGTAAATTTCAAACGAGAGTCAAGCTCTGCTTGAGAATATCTATATCTAGCCATTAGGTGTCGCTCCACTATCTGTTGTTGTCGTCTCGCCGTTAACGACTTCTTCTCCGACTAAGTCTACTGGACATGTGCCAGCTACAGTACAGACAGGAGGCTTGCATTCAGCGTTTTCCCAATTAGCAGGGTCTTGACATGGGTAGCGATATTGACCTTGATACCCACAAGAACTCAGTCCTAAGGCTAGAACTGTAGAACCTAAGAAGACTGCAAGCTTCTTCATATCTGTGCTCATTTCTCTTTAAGGAAGAGGACGCAAACCGGGGGTAACTATAACTCCTAAGGTATATGCGCCCTCTTCCAGACAATTTTAAGAGATGGCGTAAAGTTCTTTAACTATACGGGACGTACAGGAAAATTCTCTGAGTCGTCTGCAAGGATGTCCTCGTTGATAGTTGAGGGCATTCTGTGTCCAACCTTGCGATGCTCCTCCAAGTGCTCCAACATATCTTGGGTACGACGAGCTACAAAGCCAGTTTGCTCGAACCCTTCCTCTAGTGGACACATGCAGCAGTAAAGTGCAGGAAGCCCTGCGATGTTAGTTGCAAAGACATAAATGTCGTTTTCAAGCATTCGTGAATAAGCCATAGATAGATTGTACCTATAAGAAGTGAAAGGTCAATTTTCCGGGGGCACTTTCCGTTATGAGTGGAGGGAGAGGATGTGGGAAGGGGTTTGTGTGTGGTGTGTTGGGCTAAATAACGGATTTACAGATAGCGTAGAGTATCTGTATGAGCGAAGAAGAAAACTCTGCTGAAGAGAACAACATAGATCATTTGGAGTTTGACAGCCCAACTCCTCTAGAGCAAGACGCTGCTCAGATGCATGAGATGTTCAAAGCTTTAACAAAAGCGGGATTTGAGGAAAGACAAGCTTTGATGCTTGTTGCCTTTTTGATCGAAGAAGCCCATGGGGAGGGTGGAGTCAATCTTTTCTTTGACGAGACTTTCTTTAAAGAAATGAATAGAGATGAAGAGGATGACGGACAGGACTCCTGAAGAAGAAGCCTTTGTAGCGATGCTCCTTGACTGGGGGGCTCTATATGTTGGTGGAGTAGATGATGATGGTAATGAACTTTATTTTATGAATGCAGGGGTAATGAAAGATGTTTGTCGTCCGTTTTACGATATGTGGATGGCAGATATTGATAAAGGGTTATTAGAGTTGTATGAGTTGGGTTTATTAGATGTTACCTATGATGAAAATCTAACTCCAAGATTTACTGTTAGAACTGAGCCTAGAGAAGATTAATCTTCTTTATCTTTTGGAACTAGTAGATCTAGCTCTTCCCACAGTTGTTTGATCTCAAGACTATCGAGTCTTTTCTTATAGTCTTCTGATTCTTGAAGGATATCTAGATCTAGCTTCTTCTCTTTCATCTATCTTAAAGAAGATCAAACCAAGAAAGTGAACCAACAAGACTGCCAGTGCTAGCTAAAGTTTTTGCTGCTACTACATAAACATCGCTGATTGAGCCGCTATTAGCTGACGGATTAGTTCTTCCAAGTTGCAATGCAAAGTTTGCTAGACCATTAACATCAAGACCTACAGAAGAGCTTTTTCCTGAAGCACCTGCAGCACTTCCAGATAGGAAATACTCTCCAACTATTGTTCCACCACTCATGGAAGTTGCTGAACTATTATATTCAACATTTGCATTTGAATGAGTAGACCAAGTTCCTCCAGTTATTGAATCTGGATTTCTAATAAGAGAAACAATAAAATTTCCATCAGTAGTTGGTAGTGCAGCAAAGTTAGCTGGAAGAATTACCGAATCTTCTCGACCAGATGCGAGTCTTATTGCTACAAGTGGGTAGTAAGAAGTACCTATTGAAACTGCTGTGTCACGAGATGCTGTCCATGAAATTGATTGCTTTTGGTATCCACCATTTGAGATTACAGAAATACATATTTGTTTCATAGAGCTAGAGGATGCTGTAGCTCCTGTATTTTCTATTTCATACCTAGCTGGAAGTGAAGCAGTTGTCATATAAACTTTATCTATATTGTTTGCATGGTTAAATTGATGAACTGGAATAAAGTATCCATCAATAGCGAAGCCCATACGAACTGACCCTACTCCTAGCCATTCTATTTCAGTAAATAAAATTTGAGCTTTTGAGAGATCAAGAGCGATATCGCTTGGTCCATTACCATCTAATGTATCAATGTTCCATTGAGACTGTGGGATTCTTGTTTCTACGATTTGACCAGTTGTGTAATCTCTTTTAACTAGATTTATTGTTGTTCCATTTTGTTCTAAGTAAAAACCGTTATGTATTGAAAAATACCCAGCTCTTTGTCTAAGATTTGCTTTAGCTGGAGCGAATACAAATGTTTGAAGAATTTGAAGAGATTTGCCTGGTTGGTATGAAAAAACTTTTTTTGTTTCTCTGTAAAGCTTGTCTCCAGAAGCAGTGCCAATTGTTAGTAAAGCTGTACTTTGCTCTGGCACATGTGTAGCTGCTGCTGTTCCACTTGTGTAATCGCTGAAGTCACCATTCTGACTATACCTATGAGATGAATCGAAAAGAGTAAAACCATCTGAAACCTTGATACGCCCAAACAGATCTGTACGAAAGCTTGCATAACCGTGCTGAGCTACATTGGGAACTTTACCCTGTGCGTTGGTATTTGCCATAATAAGTCATTTTACAGGTCTTTTCTTTCGTGATTAACTGCAGATGGACTTTCATGGCTACAAGATCTTACATATTTAGACACATAACGGAGTACTTGCTCTGACTTCCATGTGGGGTCAAAGTGCATCTTTTCTATCTCTGATGCAAGCTCTTCTACCCACGCTTCGTGTCCCCACCCAAACTTAGGCTCTAAATACTTTGCAAATCGTGTGCTGTCTGCAACCACTGGATTTTCCTTTCTATACTTCTCTAGCATTACCTTAGCAAATCTAGGACTCAGCATCGTCTACTTTCTCCATTTTCATCGTAGCGTGTTCTACGTCATTGTTCTCTGAATGAAGCTTAAATGTTTTTCCACCATTGTTTGAGTAAGCATCGTAGTTACGAATGCTCTGCCAAATATCGTCTCCAACCTTTACCCACTCCATAGGTTCATCTGTGAGAGGAGCTAGATTTTCATAACGGATAAGACGGGTTAGGGTCTCCAAACAATGATCTGAAGCTTCCTCTGTTAAGTTCATAGCGTTATACGCTTCAAGTATAGATACATACCAAAGAACAATCTTTGGCTCTTCTTTGATAAGACTGAGTTCAACGATTGCATGTTTAGACATCGCCGATAAATTCGTGGGAATAACTCCACCTTTCGTTGTTGAGCGCCCACCTTGTTTTCTTTGTTTGCCCATCTGTCCTCCTCATGTGGTTCTTCGAAGTAGGTTTCCACTTCGGAGAGTTGTCTCTGTATTCCCCTAGTCTAGGGTGTGAAGTCTTAGAAAAGAAACGCTTTCCATTCTCTGTATAGTGTCTAGCCACTGCTTCTGAGATGCGTGGCCCAAAACCAAATCCTTGATAGTCAGGATGTACTACAAGTCTATGCTCTCTAAATGCTGCCTTAACTGTACCTGACGGATAAGACATAACGGATGAGAAGCCAACTACTTTTCCTTCCCAGATAGCCAAGTAGTTGTGTGAGGCTTTGTTGAGAGACTCGGAGAGATAGTGGTGCTTAGCGAAGTACTCCCAAATGGAGTTTGAGCAAGGATATATGTCGAGTACCAGTTGAGGTCGTTGAAGATACCTTCCCGAGGTCCACTCACCACGATCAGTATCAATTACCCAATCAGGTTCGAGGAACTCTAAAACATCTCTGTGGCAAGTGGCAATTGTTATTTGCTTAAGCCCATTGCGTCTTACATATCTAGCCATCGCAGTAGAAGCTGCCTTGGCAACATTTCTATCTACAACAGAGGTGAATTCATCAAGGACTGCTCCATTGTGAAGAGATCGAGCAAGTCCTGCTCTGAACTGCTGTCCATTAGATAAGGCTGTAAAAGGTTTGGCCCATTCGGGAACACTCATAAGACCTGCTGCTGATAGGCGCTCTACTGCATCTTCTGGTGAATCAAAGTGAGATGCAATTGCTTTATTGGTTTCCCAAATGATGGGAGCAGCTTTTCCAAACTCTTTAAGCAGAGTTGATTTACCTGTACCTGAGGCTCCAACAATAACTCCTATTGAATAATCTTTAGGAAGATCTTTTGGAACCTCAAAAGGGTAGAACTTCTCTTTTCCATCTGTTTGGTAGTCAAATGGACGAATGACTTCCCACAGCAAATCGTCCATTTGAACTACTGACTCAAGAGGTTTCCTTGCCCTCTCAAGACGCTTATATTCACTCATACCCCAATGGTATGTCAATACCCCTTAAAAGTCCAGGCCATAAGCTCGGTGTTTTGCCTGTATTATTTTCTTCCTAGTCTTATAGAATGAGACAAACCAAAGGAGAGATATGGCGCTACATAACCATCTGCTTCTCAATGGGGCTGCCACTAAGCCTCCAAAGGATGAAGCTCAGACAATCGAGTGGATGCGTAAGCTCGTTG
>JACCDP010469548.1_pt1 | contig 59274 bp, 73 predicted proteins | sample 7445841 | NCBI WGS metagenome assembly JACCDP01 (sample SAMN15323441, study PRJNA562643) | freshwater metagenome | isolation source: river surface water | place: USA:Blue River Watershed | collected 2017-08-17 | reverse complement strand
TTCAGTGGGTTTCGTCACGTAGTCGTACGTGTACTCGGTCGCGGTGTAGGTGCCGTCCGGGTTCTGCGTGATCTGCGTTGTTCGGTCGGGCGAATAGATTCCCGTCTGCTGGCCCTGTGCGTCCACGGTGTAGTAGTACCCGCCGCCTTCGTCGGTGGCATACATCAGCTGCACTTGTTTGGTAGTCGTGTTGGTCGGGTTCTGCCGCAGCACCAGCACGTTCGGATCGCTTTCGCTGGCCACCGCGCCGTACTGGTTGTACTGCGAGTTGTACGTGCCCTCGATAACGTACGGATCGCTACCGTCTTTAGGCACCGCGTAGTACGAGCCGGCGTACAAAATCACTGGGTTGCCGTTGGCGTCGGTCACGATGCTGCGATCGTACGTTCCGACTTGGCGCTTGTAGGCCTCCAGAGCCCGGTTGTACGCGTCGATCTCGCGGGCAAGGACAGCCATTTAGATCCCCGATCCAGCGACGAGCTTAAGACGCTGTTCGGCAGCGAACAGCTCCTTCTTCCCGCGTTCCTTGATGGCTGTGTCGGCCAGCTTGGCTTTGATCTGTTCCAGCGTCAGGTTCTGCGCGTTGGCCATCTTCAGCATCTCGATCTCGCGCTGCATCGCGATCTCCTCGCGACGCGCCGCAATGTCGGCCTGCTTGATCGCCAGGCGAGTGTTCAGCTCCTGCAGATCGCCCTGGTTCTGAACCTGCACCTTCTGGATGTCGGTCTGTGCGCGGATCTGAGCTGCAGCCAGGCGTGGGTCGGGCGGCGGGCCCTGTTCGGCCATCTTCTTCTGCATCTCCTTCATCTGCTCGATCTCTTCGGGCGACTTGAAGACCTCGGCCGGGTCCACGTGCTGGGCCTGCAGCGCCTTCTCGAACAGCTTCTGCGGGTCGATGTACGGGCCGAACAGCGGGTTGGCTGCGGCCTGCAGCAGGTTGAGGAACGCCTGGTTCTGGATGTCGCGAATTAGCAACGCGCTCGAGCCGCGGGCGTCGATGGTGAAGTCGCCCTTCACCTCTTCGTCCTCGTTGTACATCATGTTCCAGTCGTAGTAACGACGGATGTGAGGGCGGGTGATCATGTCGTCGAACTGCTTGACCAGGCGGCGCAGCACGACGTTGGCGCTGTTCATCAGCAGCTGCATGCCGCCAACCGTGTCAGGCGCTGCGCCTTTCTCGCCCTGCATCATCATCGGCACGCCAGTCTCCTGGTCGGCCAGCTCGGTGGCCATCTTGATGATGTTGGCCAGCTCACCCTGGTGGCTGTCGAACTCGAACGTGGCGAACGCCTTGCGCACGTCGTCCATGTCGTCGGTGGCGAACCAGATCTTGCGGCTCGACAGCTGCCACTGCTTGTCGGCAGGCTGGATGACGTTGGGGTTCATCACGATCTGCGGACCGCTCGACACGCCGGCGTTGTCCATCATCTGGCGCCAGGCCGCGTTCAGCACCTTCTGCTGGGCGCGCATGAGGTACGGCACGCCGTAGCCCCAGCAGCTGCCGGCGACCTTCTCCCACACGTAGAAGTCGAACGGCATCTGGCCGTCGTCCAGCGGGTTCAGGAACGCCTTGACCACCGTGTTGTTGATCATCACCACGCAGGCGCTGATCGATCGCAGCGGGTCTTTCTCACCAATGTCGATGCCGCAGGCCTCGAGGTCCTCATGGTCCACCTCGCCCCAGTACTCCCACATCTCGTAGGTGTCGCGGGCGACGTCGCGGCGCTCTTCGTCCTCAAGCTCCTGAAAGGTGGCTGACCGCTTCGGCCCTTCTTCCAGCACCTTGCGCAGCTGGCTCTTCATGTAGCCGGGCTGCTTGGCCAGGTCGCGAACCTGTTTGACGGTCAGCTTCTGCCGCTCGTAGATGCCCTTGCCGTCGTGGATCTCCTCGCCGCAGCCAGGGTCCGGGAAGACATTGCGCGGGTCGACTCGGAAGCTGGCCGGGCTGAGCTCCTCGACCATCATCACCTCGTGGACCTGCTGGCCGTAGGCGTCGGTGCGCGGCTGCCAGGACTTGCGCACCCGGTTCATCACGATCGGCCCCTTGATCACGCCGGTGCCCAGCACCGCCGCGTCGTGGATCACCTTGCGCAGCTCGCCGTTGTAGTCGCACTCGACGAGCTGGTCGTCGATCTCGGTCTGCATGGCGTCGGCCTTCTTGCGCGCCAGCTCCATCACCGCACGGGCGACGTCCTTCTTGCGAGCCGGCTGGCCGTTGGGCCCCATTACGGGCTGGCCCGTCCTGGGGTCCATCGCCAAGGCGTCGTCCTCGGACATGCCGACCAGGAACGGCTCGGGCGTCGGCTCGATGCCCCAGTTCCTGTCGTCGGTTGGCAACAGAATGTCAGCGATCCGGGCCTCGGCGGCGTTCGTCTTCTGCCGCGTCATGCCGATGTAGACGGTCGAGCGGTGCGGCTTGGCGTGCTGAGTGGTGACCGGGTAGCCCTGCTCGACGCTGGTCATCATCTGCGACGCAGCGCGGTTGACGTTGTCCTTGCCGTTGTACTGGTCCAGGTCCTCGAGCCAGCGCTTGTCCACGCCGTAGCTGTAGCGGTCGCGGATCCACTCGTCGCGCTGCTTGCCCAGGTTGTGGCCGAATGACTGCAGCCGCTCTTCCTGGCGCTCGCGCTCCGCCTCGGGGTCCTGGTACTCGACCTCGACGTCGACCGGATTGGTGGGATCAATCATCGTCTTCTTCCTCTTCGGCCGGCGCGCCGTGGATCAGCTGGTGCTTGACCAGCTCCAGCGCGCCGAGCAATGCAAATTCGTTGGAGCCGGGGCCGTTCATGTCCAGCTCCCACATCGTCGCGATGCCGCCCTCGCGGTGCTCGCCGATCACGATCAGCGAACGAAGCTCGCCCTCAAGAATGGCGGCCACCACCGGCTTCAGGATCTCCGGGATGGCGTCGGCCGGATTGCCGACCAGCTTCTTCAGGTCCATGTCAGTACCCCATCTCGGGGTCGAAGACCCCAAAGCTCACCAATGGCAAGGCGCGGTTCGGACGAATCCTGGCCTCCGCCTCCTCGTGCGTCTTGGCGAACCGACGCATCATCAGCGCGTAGCGCGTGGCTGCCAGCAGGTCGTCGCCGTCCTTGACGATCAGCCCGTCCTTGCGGTGGTACAGCCGGAACTCCTCGAACCAGTCGGCCAGGTGGCTGAACACCTTGAGCCGCATGGTCTGGAACCGGGTCAGCATGTCGGCGATGCCGGCCTCCACACCGTTGCTGCCGTCCTCGAACGTGGCGCGGTTGCGCAGCATGTTGAGGCCCTGCTTGCGGTACTGGTCTGCCAGCTGTTCGCCAGATCCCTTATCCCGCTGCAAACCGTCATGCGGCCAGGCGACTGGGACCCAGTCGCCGCGCGCCTTGATGCTGGCGGCGTGGATGGCGATCGATGCGTCCTTCACCCGGTACGCGTCGGTGACGTACACCGTGTCGGTGTCCCGGTCCCACGCCAGCCAGACGGCCGCGGTGGGGTGGTCGATGCCGAAGTCCAGGCCGACGATGCGCGGCCAGTGCGGCGGGATCGGGAAGGCCTGCACCTTGATCGCGTCCTCGGCGATCGGGAACACGCGGCCCGAGCCCAGGATCGGTATGCCCTTGGCCCGCGCCTCGCGCTCGTGCTCCGGGTAGCTGGCAATGATCGCTGCGCGCTGCTCGGGCGTGTAGTGCTCGGCGTCGTCGATCGTCATCGTCGTGACGGTCGTGCCCTCGGGCTTGTCCAGCAGGTAGCGCTTGACCACCTCGGACATGCCCAGCAGCGGGGTGAACGTGACGAACACGCTGCCGCCGGTGGCGTTGGTACGGGTCAGGCCCTCGCTGTAGATCGGCAGCGGCGGCTCTTCGTCGAACCACACCAGGTCGACGGTGTCGGCCTGCCACTTGGTGCGGCCCTGGTCGTAGCTGTTGAACTGGATGACGCTGTCCTCGCCGCAGACGTGGCGCACCACCACGCTGGACACGGCGTCGGGCACGCCGGCCTTCATGCTGGTGTCGCGCACGCAGTCGAACGGGATGGCGCCGGTGCCCCACTCCTCGCGGATCTCCGGCGGCCCCAGCAGCAGGCGCTGCACGCCCTTGCGGGTCAGTTCGGCCGACTCGGAGCCCACCATCGCCCGGATCGCGTACGGGAAGCGGCGGCCGGTCCACCAGTCCGGGTAGCGGCCGGTGGCGTGCATGGCCACCTCGAACGCGCCGGCCCAGGTCTTCCCGAGCTGGTTGCCCGCCATGAACAGCCGCTCGCGGTAGTGCGAGCCGGCGTCATGGAAGGCGACCTGCTTGGCGTACGGCGCGTAGGCCTGCAGCCGGTTGCGCTTGAGGCGGATGTCGCGCAGGCGCAGCAGCTCGTACAGCTCCCGCTTCTCCTCGTCGCCGAGCGCGGCCAGGTTGACTTTGGACAGGTCCAGGGTCACTTCGCGGCCTTGGCAAGCAGGGCCGACAGGCGCTGGTCGAGCTGCTCGCTGCTGAGCTCGAGCGCGCCGTTCAGCTTCACCTCGACGGCCTTCAGCTTCGGCTGCGTGTACTGCAGGATCTCGGACAGCATCCGCACGCGCACGTCGGCGTCGATGTCGTAGGCCCTGGCCGGCTGGCCGGTCTGCGGGTCGATCACCGGGTTGCCGTTGTCGTCGAGCAGGGGCTTGCCCTTCAGCACCCGGGCGAACTCGGTTGCCGGGTCCAGGCCCTCCTCGAGCAGCGCCTCGCTGACGAGCTTGAGGTTCATCGTCAGGCCGCGGCTGGCCTTGTTGGCGCCAGACGTCTGCACGGCGTGCGTGCGCCCCGTGCGGGGGCCAGCGGCCTGCAGGTCCTCGGCCGTGGCCATCTTCGGCGGTGCGCCCGCCAGCTCGGCCAGGCGCGTGGCTTTGCTGGACGGTTTGGCCATCAGATCTTGCCGGGGATCACGCCGCCCTGGAAGCCGGGCACGTTCTGCTTCATGCCGCCGCCCTGCTTGGGCTGCGTTGCGTTCGTGCCAGGCAGCGGGACGCTGACCTTGCTGGGGAGCGTGCCTGCGCCCTGGGTCTGGTTGCCGCCGACCTTGCCAGCGGCGATGCTGACGTTGCGGCTCTTGGGGTTGCTGTAGTCCTGCATGGTTTTCTCCTGTTGCAGACGGGGGTGAAAAACGCCTCAGTGCCTCGGATAGGCACCAGATGGCGGTACAAAAGCAAAGGCCTGACAACGACTTAGCGTTGCCAGGCCTTCGGCGTGTGCAGTTTGTGTGCAGTCAGTCCATCAAACCGACCATCGGCCCGCGCTTCGCGGCCTCTTCGTTCCACATCTCTTCGGGCTCCATCTCGCTGTCGCCCGACAGCATGTCGGCCACGTACTGGCCAGCTTCGGCCGCGGTCTCGAACGGCTGCGGCTCGCCGCCGTCCACGGTGACGGTGGCCGCGCCAGCGTCGTCGATCTCGATGTTGATGCTTGCGGCCATGTCGGCGAGCTCCTGAAAAGCGAAGAGCCGCGAAAGCGGCTCTGAAGGGGTTTTGCGGGCGCACTCGCCCGCGCCGATTTTCTGACTTTCCGATTCGCCTGTCAATCGTGATTCTTCGGCCCTCGAAACCAGGCCGTCGATCGCGGTCTGAATAGCCGGAACCTATCAATCCGGCCGACCCGATAAAAATTCTTTCGCAAAACTTAGGGTTTTCCCTAGTGCTTCCCCCATCCACAGGAACGATAGCCCGGCTTACAATGTGTCTACCGAGCCAGCGGTTTCTGGCAGCAACTTTAGGAGCTCACATGATCGACCAGCTGCTGCAACAGATTGCAGCCCTTCCTCACCACAGCATCCAACACTACCGAGGCGGCGTGACGATCGTCTACCAACCCTCGACCAGCCAGCTGAGCCTGAAGCAAGTGTGGACCAGCGCGCCGTCGACGCCGGAGCGCGCAGCAGCTCAGCTGCGGGCGTATCTCGCCGAGCGCGCGACACGCGTCTGACCGTAGCGTGCAGGGCCTGCTCAGCGGGCCCTGTGCAGTGCGGTCGCACTACCGAGCCAGCGGTTTCTGGTGTTCTTAAAAATGGAGCTTCACATGTCCCACGAACTTACTCAACGCGCCGACGGCACCGTCGAATTTGCGTACCTCGCCAGCGATGGCGCCCCCTGGCACGGCCTGGGCAACCCCATGCAGGCCGGCCAGTCGATCGACGACTGGCGCAAAGCCGCCGGCATGGACTGGAACATCGGCCGCAGCCGCGTGCGCTTCGGTGACGAGCGCAACTTCCGCGTGATCGAGGACCAGCACGTCCTGTTCCGCAGCGACAGCAAGGACCCGCTGGGCATCGTCAGCAAGTCGTACAAGGTCGTGCAGCCGGGCGAGGTGCTCGAGTTCTTCCGCGACATCGTGAAGGCCGGCGGCCTCGAGCTGAGCGCCGCGGGCACCATCTTCGGCGGCAAGCGCTTCTGGGCCACCGCCAAGATCGGTGAAGCCGCACCGACCAGCGTCGTCGACAAGATCGGCGGCTACCTGCTGCTGTCCACCAGCGCCGACGGCAGCCTGGCCACCGAGGCCCGCCTGACGACCGTGCGCGTCGTCTGCAAGAACACGCTGCAGATGGCCCGCGAGGACGGCAAGCCGGCCCTGCGCGTGTCGCACCGTTCGGTGTTCGATGCCCAGGCCGTCAAGGAGTCGATGGGCCTGAACCATGCCGCCTGGGACGCGTTCAAGCACAACCTGGTGCGCCTGGCCAACGTCGAGATGCACGAAGAGCAGGCGGCCGAGATCGTGGCCGGCCTGTTCGCCACCGGCACCAGCCAGGGTGCCCGCGACAAGGCCCGCGAGACTGCCGGCTTCAAGAAGGTCCTGGCGCTGTTCAACGGCGCCGGCATGGGCGCCAACCTCGAGGGCGTGTTCGGCACCGCGAACGGCGTGCTGCAGGCCGTCACCGAGTACGCCGACCATCACGTCCGCGCTCGCTCGGATGAGCACCGCTTCGTCGCCAGCCAGTGGGGCGGCGGCGCCGACCTCAAGCAGCGCGCCTGGGACCAGCTGATCGCACTGGCCTGAGCCTAGCGTGCAGGGCGCCCCGCGCGCCCTGTGCAGTGGGCTTAGGGTTTCCCCTATGTTCTGCGTCGCAAGCTGCGCTTACAGTTTGCAAACCGAGCCGGCGGGTTCCGGCATCTACAGGAGCAACGACATGATCCACACCTACACCCTCGACAACCTGCACCAAGGGTTTGCCTCCCTCGAGCTGCACATCAGCGCCAGCGCATCCGAGCGCCTGCCCGGCAGCAAGCTCGGCAAAGCCCTGCTGGCCGCCGGCGGCCGCTACAGCGCCTGCCGCGGCTACTCGTACACCCGTTTCGTGCACGTTCCGACGGCGGCGCCGAAGTGGGTGATTCAGGCGCTGTTCGACATGCTGCCGTCCACCGCCATCCTGCGCGCGCCCAGTGCCCACCACGCCGCGCTGCACGGCGCGCTCGAGGCCTATGCCCTGCACAGCAGCCAGCGCGAGCCGATGGTGACCTTCCCCCGCGCCACCGCCGCCGCCGCTCCGACGGGCGAGGAGCGGCTGGACCGTTTGCTGGCCGCCGCAGCTGCCGGCACCGACACCGACAACGTGGCGAATGTCGGGGCCGAGCGCGCCGCGCTTGCCCGTCGCCAGGCTGAGGCCGCCGAGGCCCGCCGCCTCGAGCTGGCGCTGCACGCCGCTGCACCTGAGCTGTTAGCGGCGCTGCGCGAAGCCCTCAATGCGTTTTCTCACGACGATGAAGGGCCGGTGTGGGCTGACTCGACTATTGCTAAGGCCCGCGCCGCCATTGCCAAGGCCGAGGGCCGCGAGCCCCTGGCGACCGAGGACGTGCGTCGAGCTGTCGCCGTCGCGTTCGGCAACGCGTTCGCCTGACGTCACCGTGCAGGGCCTGCAGCGCGGGTCCTGTGCAGTGCTGTCGCACTACCGAGCCGGCCGGTTGCCGGAGCTTCTGGAGCATCACTGTGGACAATTCCACCTCCCACGTTCTCGGCGGCATCGTGGACCGCCTGGCCAGCGTCAAGGCTGGCATCGCCGACCTGCAGGCCGAGAAGGCCCAGCTCGAGCGCGTTCTGATCGACTCCGGCCGCATGGCCGTCGACGGCACCCAGCACCGCGCCGCGGTCGTTGAGGTCCTGGGTCGCAAGACCACCGACTGGAAGGCCGTCGCGGCCGTCCTGAACCCGTGCCAGGCCCTGATCGACACCTACACCGAGGTGGGCGAGGGCTACACGATCGTGCGCGTCTCCGCACGCCGCACCAGCTGATCGGGGGCCGACCATGTCTGACCAGACCTTCCTGCGCATCATGGCCGTGCTGGCCGTGATCTCGGCGATCGTGATCATCTTCGCGCCGGCGCCCTGACAGCAGCGCCAGCGTCACCCAGGCGCCCCGCGAGGGCGCCTTTTTCTTGCCCGGCTACAGGTCCAGCTGCCGCGACAGCTTGCGCATGATGGCCGCGGCGATCTCGCGCTCGAGCCGGCTGATCGTCTCCACCAGGCCCCGCTCCGCCTCGCCCACCAGTGGCGCCCGGCCGGTGCCCTGGCAGTGCACGCAGATCTCGTCGCTCAGCATCGGCGTGTCCGGCACCGCCTCGTAGCCGCGGCCGTTGCACGGCAGGCACACGTCGTTCGCCAGGTGCCCCAGCACCCTGGCCACCAGCTCAGCCGGGTTGCCCAGGTCGATCAGGCCCTTGGCGACGTGGAACAGCTCGCGCTGGTCTCCACCGTACCGCCAGCGCCAAATGCTCAGCCCCAGCGGGTTCTTCTGGCCGGCTGCGCCGCACGCTCGGATGATGTCGACATCGCCGACCTCCTCGAGCCCGACCTCGCCCAGGTCGTCGGTGTACTGCGCTGTCCCGATGCGCTCGCGTGACGTCATGCTCGCTCCTTCGCTGCTTTGATTGCGTCCAGCAGCGCCTGCTGCATGTCGCCCTTGCTGGCCAAGACGGCCATCACCCGCTCGTCGATCGTGCCCGCCGCCACCAGGTGGTGGATGACCACGCTCGACCGCTGCCCGCTGCGATGCAGGCGCGCGTTGGCCTGCTCGTACAGATCCAGGGAGAAGGGCAGGCCGAACCAGCACACCGTGCTGCCGCCCACCTGCAGGCCGTCCACGCCGTGGCCACCGCTCGCCGGGTGCATCACCAGCAGCGGCAGCTGGCCGGCCTGCCAGGCCTTCAGGCTGGCCTCGCCGTCGAACTGCTGCGCCTGAGGGAACCTGGCCTTGATACGCGCCCAGTCGTGCCGGTACGTGATCAGGCACAGCACCGGCTCGCCCTGGTCGACGATCTCCTCGAGTGCGTCCAGCTTGGCGTCGTGGACGTGCTCCACGGCGCCAGCGTCGTCGTACACCGCGCCGTTGGCGAGCTGCTGCAGCTTGCCGGCCAGCACCGCGGCGTTGACCGCTGTCACGTTGCCGCTCACCAGGTTGGCCTCGAGGTCCTGGTATCGGTCCATGTCGATGGCCACCGGCACGACGTTGTCGATGCGCTCCGGCAGCTCGAGCTCGCCCTCGACGGTGAACATCACGTCGCGCACCGCGTCGTAGATCTCCTGCTCAGCGCCCGGTCGCAGCTTCCAGGTGTAGACGACCATGCCGTTGCGCCGGTCGGGCAGAAACCACCGATCGCGGTACTTGGTGATGCCGGTGCCCAGCCGCTGGCCGCGGTCCAGGATGCTGATCTGCGGCCACAGCTGCAGCAGGCCGTTGGGGGCCGGCGTGCCGGTCAGCAGGTACATGCGCTTGACCTTCGGCCGCACCGCCTTCAGCGCCTTGAACGTGGCGCTGGCCCGGTCCTTCAGGCCGACGTTCTCGTCGATCACGACGCAGTCGAACGGCCAGGCGTGGCCGCTGTCGGCCACCAGCTTGACCAGCCACGGCAAGTTCTCGCGGTTGATCACGTAGACGTCGGCGTCCTGAGCCAGGGCCTGGCTGCGCTGCTTTGGCGTGCCCAGGACCCGCTGGACCAGCAGGCTCTTGGTCTCGTTCCATTTCGCCGCTTCGGTGTGCCAGACCAGCTGCGCCACCCGCAGGGGCGCCACGATCAGGACCTTGGACACCCGCCCCACGTCGATAAGCTCGTTAATCACGCTCAGGGTCACGACGGTCTTGCCGGCGCCCATCTTCAGCGCCACCAGTTGGTAGTCGCTGTCCAACATCCGGTCGATCGCCCGGGCCTGGTAGGGTCTAGGCGAAAAGCGCATCGACGGCCTCCGGTGAATCGACTACCCGGACGTCGGCGCCAAGCTCGGTCAGGAGCTGGTGAACCCTGGACTGCAGCGGGCTGGGTTTTTCACCAGGTCGCTTCAGCTCCACGAAGATGATGCGGCCGCCCGGCAGGAACACGATCCTGTCCGGCACGCCGCTGAAGGCAGGGCTTGTCCACTTGATGGCCAACCCCCCATGCTGCTTCGCCCGCTCGACCAGGCGCCCTTCGACCTTGCGTTCAAGCATGCTCGGTCTCCTTTCCACTACTTGTTCCAGCGGTGACGACTGGTGACGGGTGACGGGCCTATCAGGTCGTATGGCTCTGGCGGATATATAAATACGTAACAAACTTGTAACGACGCATACGTTCGCACGTGAGACACATCACACATTACTTGTCACCTTATCACCTTTACTAGTAACTGCTTGATTTATAACGGAAAAATGCGGTGACGAGAAAGGTGACGAGGCCGGTGACCAGACCTTCCTGGCCAATCCTCGTCACTGCAAAAAGTCATCGCCCACCGTTTCGTTCAGCAGCTCGATCGCCCGGGCCTCTCCGACCTTGGCCGAAACACGCACCCAAACCCGGCACGCTTCGCCGTTCCACTTCTTGCGCCAGCCGAATCGGAACCCCAGCCGGGTCAGCAAAGTGTTCACACGGGTCGTTGCTGGCGCCTCCGCCCCGACCGCCGTCAAGCCGCGAACCAAGTGCGCCGACGAGACCACATCGCGGCATACGCCGACCGCGCCCTTCTCAATCAGGTCCTCGGCCGCGGACTCGAGGTCGGACTTGCTCATCTCGATCACGGTCCGCTTGACGTCGGTGTCAGGCGCCCGCCCGTTGGCGTCGAACTCGGGGTGCAGCTGGAACTCCAGCAGCCACTTGCGCATCGCGCCCGGGTTGTCGTGGATCGCGTCGAACAGCCGCTTGAAGTAGCCCTCTCCGGTCAGACGCTGAGCGTCCTCGGTCGTCAGCTGCGAGCTCAGGAACATGTACCGGCGGTCGCCCTCGTCGACTGGCGCCCCGTCCAGGTAGTTCGAGAAGATGATGTAGTTGGAGACGTTGGGCGCGGTGTAGCTGGCCTTGCCCTTGGGGTGGATCTCGACCTGGCTGTTGGTGATGAACGGCTTGACCCGGTTCATGATGTCGTAGCGGTTGTGCCCGTGCTGCTTCATCTCCTCGATGGCCACCAGCGCGTAGCCGACCGCCCAGTCGGTGAAGTTCGACTCCAGCGTCGAGCCGTTGAGCGAGCGGACGTTCTGCCCGCCCATCGCCACGGCCACCAGCTCCGAAAAGAACGACTTGCCGTCGCCTGGTACGCCGTGCACGTACGGCGCCCAGCGGATCTTCTGGCCAGGGTGCTGCACGTTGTGCGCGATCCAGCTCATCAGCAGATCCCGCTCGCGCTGGTCGGCGAGATACACGTCTAGGTGACCCTGCACGATGGCGATCGCGTCGGACTCGTCGGTCGTCAGCTCGTCCGGCACCGCCGGCACCGACTCGGGCCGGTACAGGTTCACCCACTGCAGGCCGAACATCTCGAACGTCACCTCGGCGCCCGGCATGTAGGCCTTGTGCGAAACGACCGGCACGTTCCACTGCTCGAGCGCGTACACGTCCGCCCGCTCCCGGTCGCCGTTGCCGTTGAGCGGCATCAGGCGGTTGTAGAGCGCGCGGAATCCCTGCGGGCTGACTTCCTGCTTGGTGTCGGTGTTGAAGAACTTGTCGCCCTCGGTGACGTACACCCAGGGCTCGACCCAGTCAGGCCGCTGCAGCTGGCCGGCCGTCGATCGGTTGCGCAGCCAGCCGCGGATCGTGCCGATCGGCAGCCGCGTGCCCAGGGCCTTGGACCGCACCTGCATGGCGCTGGCCAGGACCTCCCGGTCGACGTCGCTGAGCGTCGGGTCGTTGGCGATCTTCGCTGCGACCTGGTCCTGCAGGTCCTGGATCGTGGGGCAGGCCTCGATCTCGCTCTTGCGCTGATCGACGACGCTCACTCGCACGATGCGCTGAGCTTCCTGCCGCTTGTCTTTGGTCTGCTTCAGCAGCGACGCGAGCGTCAGCGCGCCGCGGCCACGTCCGCGCTGCCGGTTGAAGCTGGCCCACTTGGTGGCGCACAGGCCGTCGGTGTACTTGCCGCTGCCCTGCGACCAGCTGTCCCACAGCTCCAGCCACTCGTCGTCGCCCTGCCCCTGGTGGTGCAGGGCCTGTCCGATTCGCAGCCACTCGTCGTAGCCGCAGTCGGGGTCCAGGTGCGGCATGACCTCGGCCTCGACTCGGGCCAGGTCCCACCCGTCGAGCGGCTCGCGGTACAGAGCAAGAGCCTGCTCGGCGGCGTCGCCCTCGAGCACGACCGGCGCGCTGAGCTCCTCATCGAACACCTTCCTCACCAACCAGCCGAGGTCCTGCACCTTCGCGGGTAGGCCGACGTGGCCGTTGACCATGTGCCCGGTGACGGTGAAGTAGCGGCCGTCCTTGTACAGCTCGACGCCGGCTTCCTTCTTGGCGCGCGACGTATCAAGGTTGGTACGCGTGAACAGCTTGATGCCGGTGCCTGACGGGCTGACCTCAGCGTAGCCCTCGACCTTGTCGAGGAGCTCCTTCGCCAGTTCGCTGAGCTCGCCTGTGGCCGGGTCGCGGTGGTCGTCCAGGTCCACGCCCTGCAGGTCATCGCCGAGCACCAGGCCCACACCGTCGAACTCGCCGACGATGAGAGCGTCGATCGCGTCGTCGAAGCTGGCCCAGGTTGCCTCGTCGGTCGAGCTCGCCGGCTTGCCGTCGATCGTGAACGGGACCTTGGCCCAGACCTTCGATCCGTCTGCTTTGGCGCGTGGCGTGTAGCGCCACATGACCCAGCGCGGTATCGAGCGCAGGTCGGTGGGGATGTGCTCCAGTTGAACGGGGAGGGCCGTCGGTTTTTGTGATGCCATCGACGACCCCTACTTAGTTCTGCTGTGCGCGCCGCTGCTCGAGCTGGTGCGCAAAGCCGTTGTGCATCAGGTAGGCCTTGCGCAGTCCGTTGATGCTGTCCGAGAAGATCAGCGCTGCGACCACTGTCGCTACGTCTTTCTCCTCCACTCCTGCCTCCTTGACCACCGCCTGGCAGTCCTGCAGCAGGTCCTTCAGATAATCCATCCTTGCCCCTGACATCGGGTTCCTCCAACAACTCGCCGCAAACCGCGCGGCCCGGTATTCAGTGCACCGTCCCGTCGGTCGGGACCATCTCGAGCAGCACACGCTGCATATGCTTCTGGAAAATCTCGTACGCCTCGTCGTCGCACCGGATGTGGACTTGCAGGTCGTCAACCTCGAACACCAGCTCAGCTCCTGTCGTGATGGCTTCGATCGCTTGGAACGACAGAGCCAGCCTGAGCTGCGTCACACCGCTGCCCTGCAGCAGCACACCGCGGCCCAGTCCATGTCTGGCCGCAGGTCTTCTGCGTTGACGGCGACGTTGCGCTCGGCCGCCATGCGCAGCACGGCGGGCACCCGCTCGAGCGGCACCTGGTCGTTGGCCATCCACAGGCTGACCGCCTGCGAGCGCACGCCCACCCGGCGGCCAACGGCAGCGGGTCCACCCAGGGCTGAGATGAGTTCCTTCACTTGCATGCCCGCAATGATAGCGGCACTTGCATTCGGAAAGAACCCCCTTACGGGTTTTTCCGTAGGTGCGGTAGCGCACATTGCGTGAGGCTTGGCACGATCGTTGCCGCGTCGTTGTTTTTTCTCGCCAAAAGCCGCCCGATGTACGCACTTGCCTTTTGTCCAGTGCCGGCCCAGACTGCTGGCACTATGCCTACCCAACTGTGGCAACGCCTGCGGCAAGCTCGCCGCTACGCGGACCTGACCCAACAGCAGCTCGCGCTGTCGTGCGAGGTCTCTCGAGGAGCGGTCGCACTCTGGGAAGCTGAGGAGCCAGAACACCGGACCAAGCCGACCACCGACCACCTGATCGCTGTCTCCAAGGTGACCGGCGTGCCGCTCGAGTGGCTGCTCAACGATGCAAGCGAGCTCAACGAGCTATGGCGAATCGGCACCGAGTTCGGTGACGCTCAGCGGCAGGGCGCGACGAAGGACGTCCTGCCTGACGTGACCCAGGACGGGCACGTCTTCCTGTTCGCCCAGACACCCGAGCAAATCGCTGCCAAGCTCGCCCAGCTGCGCGAGCTGCCGGCTCACGTTCAGGGCCACCTGGTCCTGATCGGTGTGCAAGGGACCGTGCACACCGCAGCTACCCCGGCCGACGCTCTGTCTGCCGTGGTGCGCGTCCTTACTGCCAAAGCGTAAGCCTGCCTACTAGGGTTTGCCCTAGTAGTTGCACGCCCCGAGATGATAGTTATACTTGCAGCCCATCAGCACCGCTTACAAGTTGCAAGGAGAAACAGAGATGGCTGAACCCCGTATCCGACTGACCGACCCGGCATTCAAGTACACGCCGGCCGCGAAGACCGACATTCGCGAGACGTTCCGCAAGTTCGACCCGCACTGGCCGTTCGGCCGGGTCAATCCCCGCGAGCTGCACGACATGCAGCGCCGCCACAAGCAGGACGACCTGTCGGCGTTTGAAGACGCCCCGTTCTGACCACCAACAAGGAGAGATGGCAATGAGCATCAAGCTCACGTTCGAGCTCAGCACGCTGGGCGACCTGGAGTTCTTCGTCCGCGCGCTGGGCGCCGCCGTGCCGGCACCCGCCCCCACCGAGCAGGCACAGGAGGCGACCGCACCGTCGACCGCACCGTCCGTGACCCTGGAAGAGCTGCGCGCTGAGCTCAACGCGCTGAGCGGGAACGGCAAGCGCAACGAGGTCAAGGCGCTGCTCTCGCAGTACGGCGCCAGCAAGCTGACCGACCTGCAGCCGGAGGTCTACGACGAGGTTTTCAACGCAGCGAAGGAGCTATGAGATGGCACGAGTACTGATTCAGATCGAGGACCGCGGCGACGAGGTCGTGTTCCAGGCGGCCATCGATCCGCCGCTGACCGAGGACAAGACGCTGTTCAGCACCGCCGAGCTGGTCGGCCTGTACATGCGCGAGCACGCCGGCGACCTGCTCAAGGCGGCCGTGGCGTGGAGCAAGCTGCCCGACCCGGCGCCCGCCCCGACGCAGCTGATCCTGCCCGGCACCGACATCTCGGGAGCGCTGCAATGAAAGATTTCGACGGCGTTCTGTTGGTTGCAGTCATCCTCGCCGGCGGCGTGATGGCCGGCGTGTGGCTCGGCTTCATCATCGGCATCGCAATCAAGGTGGCGACATGGCTTCAGTAAAGCACGGCGGACCCGCGTTCCCCAACGAGTTTCTTCAAGCGGACTGCCAGGGCATGACTCTTCGCGATTACTTCGCAGCCAACGCGATGCAGGCCCTGATCATGGCGCGGACGACTTTGCCTGAAGACAACCAAGGTTCTTTTGCTCACGGCGAGCTGATGTGTTTCACAGACGCAGACGGTGGCGAGTTGAGTTGGGCGGAGACCTTGGCTTCGGATGCCTACGCGATCGCCCGGGCGATGCTAGAGGTGCGCTAGTGACGTCCGCCGTACCCATCAAGCTGCACGCCAAGCTGAGCGCGAGCGGCAGCAAGAAGTGGCTGACCTGCACGCGCAGCGCTCAGCTCGAGGACCAGTTCCCCGACGAGCGGTCGGTGTTCGCGGAGGAGGGCACGTTCGCGCACGAGGTGTTCGAGCTGCTGATCCGCAAGTACCTCGAGGGCGCGATGCTGTCGCCGCCGTACGAGCACCGGCTGCGCCAGCTGCAGCAGAACGAGCACTGGTCGCAGGACCTGTTCGACCACGTCGATCAGGCCGCGCTGGCTGCGTTCGAGCGCATCGACGAGGCCGACGCGCGCTGCCCCGACCCGCTGGTGCTGGTCGAGCAGCGGCTGGACTTCTCGCCCTGGGTGCCAGAGGGCTTCGGCACCGGCGACTTGGTCATCGTGGCCGACGACCTGCTCGAGGTGATGGACCTCAAGTACGGCAAGGGAATCCCGGTCGACGCCGAAGGCAACACGCAGATGATGCTGTACGCACTGGGCGCGCTGAACCAGCACGGCCACCTGTACGACATCAAGCGCGTGCGGATGACCATCCTGCAGCCGCGGCTGGACAACTTCGCCAGCGCCGAGATGCTGGTCGAGGACCTGCTGGAGTGGGCCGACAAGACGGTCAGGCCGCGCGCCCGCATGGCCTGGGACGGCGAGGGCGAGTACGTGCCAGGCGACCACTGCACCAGCGGCTTCTGCCGGGCCCGGTATCAGTGCCCCGCCCGCGCAGAGGCAGCCCTGGCCGTGGCCAGGCAGGACTTCGCGCTGCGCCCGCCTGAGCTGCTCACGCAGGAACAGCTGCTGGCCGTGCTGGCCAAGGCCGACATGGCCGCCAAGTGGCTGGCCGATGTGCAGACCTACGCGCTGAAGCTCGCCGAGAGCGGGCAGGAGATCCCCGGCTACAAGCTGGTCGAGGGTCGCAGCAATCGCAAGTACTCCGACGCCGACGCGGTCGCTCAGAAGCTGATCGACGCCGGCGTGCCCGAGGCGGTCATCTACGAGCGGTCCCTGCTGGGCATCACCGCGATGGAGAAGACCTTGGGCAAGAAGAAGTTCGCCGAGTTGGTGGGTGACCTGGTCACCAAGCCGCCCGGCAAACCCACCCTGGTGCCAGTCGAAGACAAGCGCCAGGCCCTCAGCTCTGTGGCCTCCGCCGCAGAAGACTTCCAGTAAACCAGCTCACCAGGAGAAACCACATGAGCACCACCCCCGTAACCAAGGTCGTGACCGGCAAGGCGCGACTGTCATACGTCCACTTGTTCCAACCCCGCGAGGGGCAGGACGGCGGCGAGCCGAAGTACAGCGTGTGCGTCTTGATCCCCAAGACCGACAAGGCCACGCTCGACAAGGTCAAGGCTGCGATCGAAGCGGCGAAGCAGGCCGGCGCTGCCAAGTTCGGCGGCAAGATTCCCGCCGGCTTGAAGAACCCGCTGCGCGACGGCGACACCGAGCGCGACGGCCCTGAGTACAAGGGCCACTACTTCATCAACGCGAGCAGCAAGCAGAAGCCCGGCGTGGTCGACGCGCAGCTCAACGCCGTGCTCGACCAGCAGGAGGTCTACAGCGGCTGCTTCGGCCGCGTGTCGCTGAACTTCTACGCCTACAACACGAACGGCAACAAGGGCGTGGGCGCCGGCCTGCAGAACGTGCAGAAGCTGGCCGACGGTGAGCCGCTGTCGGGCCGCTCGCGCGCCGAGGACGACTTCACCGCAGCCGAGGAAGACTTCCTCAAGTAATGGACCGGGGGAAAGCGGATGCCCGCCTGAGTGAGCGCGCCAGTACGCGAGCAACGGGACGCAGCGAGTACCCCACCTTCTTTGTTGGAGCAACACATCATGGACGACGCAACACATCTTCGCCTTCGCCAGAAAGCTCTGGCTCTCCTGTCCTCAATCGGCGACTCGGTCTACGGCAAGACCGCTGGTGGCCAGACCTACGGCGACGCCAGCCTGGTGACGCCGCCACCGCCGGAGCCGCAGCCCAGGATCCGCCGCGGCCCGCGCGTGTTCTGGTCGCGCATGCCCGAGCTGCAGCCGGTGCTCAACCTGCCGGTCGGCTCAATCACGCACGTCAGGCCGCCAGAGGGCGTGGAGGCTAAGAAGTTCCAGTCGATCGTGTGCTCCATCGCGTGCAACCGTTTCGGCAAGGGCAACTACACGACGGTGCTCAACGGCTCCGGCGTGGACATCGTACGCACTGCGTGAAGGAGCAACACATGACCGAGCAAGCTAAACCCCCCATCCTCAACATCCAGATGACGCCGGGCGGCGTCGAGCTGGCGATCGGCGCGCTGCGCAGGCTGCCGCACGAGCAGGTTGACCCGCTGGTGCAGGAGATGTGGGCTCAGTACAAGCAGCAGATGCAGCAGCTCGCCGAGGTGCGGCTGACCGCGCCAGACGACACCGAGGGCGGCGAGCCCGAGTAAGCATGACGCAGATCCGCGAAGCCTATGCGGAGCAGTTCGGAGACGACCTGCTGTTCATGGACCCGGGATCGCAGTTCGACAGCTGCATCCTGGGCGTCGCGGAGCGGTGCGGCCTTGGCCCTGTCGTCGTGTACGACACCGACAAGATCATCGCCGCGCTGGTCAACGAGGGCCTGTCCGAGGAGGACGCGCTCGATCACTTCGGGTTCAACATCATCGGCGCGTACGTCGGTGAGAGGACGCCCGTGTACCTGACTCGATTGGAAGAGTAGCCGTGCCGCGCTGCGTCGGTGCCGGGGATTCAGTACCCCTGGCTGACTCCGCAAACCTGGACGGCAGGGTAACGCAGACAGCCGTGACACCCCGGAAAGACGGGGATGAATTGAAGGTGCAACACATGTCTATTGATCAAGCCGACGTTACGCAAACGGGCTCGTTAATGACCGGCGAACAGCTCCAGAAATACTGGGACGCGAGCCTAATTGCGTCGTGGCGCCGCAGCCAGCATCTGCTTGCCGCCATCCTCCGCTGGGAGCACTTGACCGGGCGCCGCTTTACCGACGTGCTGGGTCAGCTTCGCCGCGCGCCTCGGCCCAACATGCCCTGGAAAATCGGTGTGCGTGTGTTCGTCGCCGAGTATCTCCCCAAGATCAGCGACCGATTGTGGAATCAAGCTCCCGAGAAGGACGTGCTGCTGCTGAGAAAGCTGCAGACGTCGACGTACGACACGATGCGCACGGCGATGCCGACGCAGGGCTTGCGCGACATAAACAACAAAAGGCGCCAGGCCCGCAAAGCCGGCAGCGAGGTTGTCTGGGAGACAAACCAGTACTTGCAGCGTAACAGTGCCACCGATTGGAACGTCACTAAGGGCTCGCGCAGGATGACCGGGGGCCGCGGTTGACAGTCCTAAGAATTGATCTCGAGACCTACAGCAGTGTCGACCTCAAGAAGTGCGGCGTTCACAAGTACGCGGAGGCGGACGACTTCGAGATCCTGCTGTTCGGCTACGCGTTCGATGACGAACCCGTCCAGGTCGTCGATCTGGCGCGTGGCGAACCGCTGCCGGTCCGCATCCTCGACGCGCTGCATGACCCGGCCGTGATCAAGGCGGCCTACAACGCAGCGTTCGAGACGACCTGCATCGCGCATCACTTCGGCGTGCAGCTCGACCTCACGCAGTGGCGCTGCACCAGCGTGCACGCGCTGTACCTGGGCCTGCCCGGCAACCTGGGCGAGGTGGGCAAGGTGGTGGGGGTGGACGAGGACAAGCAGAAGCTGTCGGTCGGATGGTCGCTGATCCGCTACTTCTGCCTGCCGTGCAAGCCGACGAAGAGCAACGGCGGGCGCACCCGCAACAAGCCGCAGCATGACCCCGAGCGCTGGCAGTTGTTCGTCGATTACTGCAAGCGGGACGTGGAGACCGAGCGCGAGATCGCCAGGAAGCTGGCCAAGTTCCCGGTGCCCGACGTCGAGTGGCAGCTGTGGCACCTCGACCAGAGGATGATGAACCGCGGCGTGCTGGTCGACGTGCCGCTGGTTGAGGCTGCGATCGAGGCCGACAACCTGGTGCGCGAGCGACTGACCGACGAGGCGGTGCAGCTCACCGGCCTGTCGAACCCGAACAGCCGTGACCAGCTGCTCGAGTGGCTGCAGCAGGAGATGGACGACGACAGCATCGGGGACCTGACCAAGAAGACGGTGCCCAAGCTGCTCGAGGCGACCGACAGCAACGTCGTCGAGCGCGTGCTGCGGCTGCGCCAGGAGCTGGCCAAGACCAGCGTCAGCAAGTACCACGCGATGGGCCGGGCGGTCTGCAAGGACGGCGCGATCCGCGGGCTGACGCAGTTCTACGGAGCCAACCGCACCGGCCGCTGGGCTGGCCGAATCGTGCAGGTTCAGAACCTGCCGCAGAACAAGCTGCGCGACATCGACCTGGCTCGCAACCTGCTGCGGGCTCGCGACTACGAGATGCTGGAGATGCTGTTCGGCAGCGTGCCGGACACGCTCAGCCAGCTGATCCGCACGGCCTTCGTCGCCAGGTCCGGCACCCGCTTTGTGCCGGTCGACTTCAGCGCGATCGAGGCGCGCGTGATCGCGTGGCTGGCCTGGTGCCAGTGGCGGCTCGAGGTGTTCCGCACGCACGGCAAGATCTACGAGGCGTCGGCCGAGCAGATGTTCAAGCTGCCGGCCGGCAGCGTCACCAAGAAGAGCCCGTTCCGCCAGCGCGGCAAGGTCGCCGAGCTCGCGCTGGGCTACCAGGGCGGGGCCAACGCGCTGGTGACGATGGGCGCGCTGAGCATGGGCCTGGTCGAGGACGAGCTCGAGCCGATCAAGCAGGCCTGGCGCGAGGCCAACCCGGAGATCGTGCAGTTCTGGTACGCGTGCGAGCGAGCTGCGCAGGGCGCAGTGCGCAACAAGGCCGAGGTCACTCTGCCGGTGGCCGACGGCCGCGCCAAGCTGGTGTTTGCCTACGAGGCCGGGTTCCTGTTCATCACCCTGCCGTCGGGCCGCAGGCTGTCGTACGTCAAGCCGCGCATCGAGGCAGAGGACCTGATGCGGGAGCGGTCCGACGGGGGCAGCTACGTGGTGGCCAGCGCAGGGTCGCTGACCTACGAGGGCATGGACCAGAAGACCAAGAAGTGGACCCGCCTGCCGACCTACGGCGGCAAGCTGGTCGAGAACCTGACCCAGGCGATCGCGCGGGACTGCCTGCGCGAGGCCATGCTGGCACTCGACGAGGCCGGCATCCCGCAGCTGTTCACGGTGCACGACGAGGTCGTGACCGAGGTGCCCTACGGCCAGCTCGGGCTGAAGGATGTGGAAGAGATCATGGGCCGGCCGATCAGCTGGGCGCCGGACCTGCCGTTGCGTGGCGACGGATTCGAGACCCGGTATTACATGAAGGAGATCGACTGATGAATCGTCAGAGCATCGACGACGCTACGCCCGAGGAGTGGAACGCCTCGGCCAGGGCAGTGATGGGCACTATGGCCACGCAGCTAGGCGTGCCGAGCGAGTGGTCGCACCCGACCGCACCGAGCAACACGCGGCAGGAAGGCGGCGGCCACTACAAGCAGTTCAAGTTCGAGACCTGGGACGTGATCGCGGACTGGGGCCTGGGCTACTTCGACGGCAACGCGGTGAAGTACCTCAGCCGCTGGCGGCACAAGCACCTGACCAAGGCCGCGCAGATCGAAGACCTGCGCAAGGCCAAGCACTACATCGAGAAGCTCATCGAAATGGAGACGCGAGATGGCAAATGACCTGAAGACGCTCACCGCCGAGGACCTGGCGCCGCTGCTGGGCCGAGCGGTGAGCACGATCAAGACCGACGTGCGCCGGCGCCCCCAGTCGCTGCCGCCTCGGCTGCGGATACCGGGCAGCAAGAAGCTGCTGTGGCTCGAGGCGGACGTCACCGCCTGGATCGAGAAGTGCAGGAAGGCCAGATGAAATGTCCAGACTGCGGTGCGTGGGTGCGCGTCCTTGAGACTTACCGCCGGGTCGACAACGCAACCCGGCGTAGATACGAGTGTGCCAACCTGCATCGGTTCACGACGGTCGAGCGGGTTGAGGTGGTGCAACTAGGCGGTGCCAGGCCGCGCAAGGAGAAGCAGGGATGAATTTTGTTTGCCCCCTACCGCCGATGAAGGTGATGGTGCGCGCCGAGTACTTGTACGACTTCGAGCGCGGACACGGCAACCTGGTCGAGGGGATCTGGTGCACGGTCAAGTCGCACCGCGGCGAGGCGTTCCGGTTCGAGACGTACCTGCCGCAGTACGGCGCGCTGTACGACAAGCTGCCGATCAGCGCATTCCGCTGGCGCGACTACGAGGCGCTGTTCACCGACGAGGCTGGCGTGATGCGGGCTGCGCCCGAGGAGGACCTGCCGCTGGACATGCTGCAGATCTGGGACGCGCTGAGCTACTGGGTGACGGTGGTGGAGAAGCCGCTGCTGTCCGGCCTGCGCTGCGAGTTCTACGGCAAGGACAAGAAGCTGCACCCCGGCGAGTACCTGTTCACGCTCGACGGTTGCAACCCTGACCCGCGGATCCCGGACTTCACGTTTGTCGAGACGGTCGACGAGCACAAGAGCTACAACGTGCTGAAGCTGGACAACGGCCAGTTCGCGCTGCAGCCGAACAACAGATGCCGGTTCTACGACCCGGCGTTCGTACCGCAGGAGCTGAAGTTCCCCGACTTCAAGGTGGCCACCGTCAAGTGGACCGTCGAGAACAAGGCGAAGTGGCGGCTGGGCGATACCAGCGATGTGACGTATGACGGGAGGGGTGAATGACGCCGACCGAGATCCTGGACTTCGCGAACCGCACCGCCGCCGGCGGCACGATCAAAGTAGACACCGAGGGCGACGAGCTGGTGCTGGACCTGGGGCCAGTCATCGAGCAGGTGGCCAAGGCGGCGATGGAGCTCGAGCGCGAGGCCTGCGCCAAGGTGTGCGAGGAAGTGATGCGCGGCCGATCGGAGCCGAGCGACGCCGGCATGTGCGCTGCGGCGATCAGGAGCCGGGCGTGAAGATGTACCCGGTCAAGTTTGAGATCGTCGACGACATCGGCGGTCTGTTGTGCATCGTTGAGGCTGTTGATGAGGCGGCAGCAACCGTCGCCATCAAGCAGCTGGTGAACGAGGCGTCGTGGCGTGAGCTCAACAAGCTCGTGCTCAAGGCGCTGCAACAGATGGAACTGGAATGAAGCCGAAGCTGGTTCCTGTTCTTGAGATGTGCATCTCGTCCGGCGCCGGCCTCGGCGTGGCCCGGGCGTTCAAACACAACGACAATCCGTCTTACGAGGACCTGCAGGACAAGGTCGCACAGGCGATCTGGGAGCAGCTCCACGAGTGGTTCGATTTTGAGGAGCTGCAAGATGAGTGACAAACCGCCCAAAGTAACCTTCGCCCCTGGCTGCTTCGACGACTTCGACGGTACGCCGGAGGAGCTGCAGGAACTGATCGCCGCGATCCACCGCATGGTGGCCGACGGCACGCTCGACCGCGAGGCCACGCCAGTGCCCGAGGACGAGGCCGAAGAGATCATGCAGAAGATGGCCGAGCGCCAGCCGAGGCACTGACATGGCGTGGTACGACTGGCTGATCTTCGGCGTCTGCGTCAGCTTCTACATTCCCCTGCTGTGGGTCCTGCGCGGCCTGCCCAAGAACTATGAATCCGCCGAACAACAAAAACAAACGCATCATTAAGATCAACGCGATCACCCAGGCGCGCCTGATCAAGCTGCTGCTTGAGGGCACGTACAACTGCCAGGAGCTGGCCGACGAGACCGGGCTGCACTACGTCACCGTGCTGCAGTACACGCGCGAGCTGCACCGCATGAAGGCGGCGCACATCACGGCCTGGGAGAAGGACACCCGCGGCCGCGATGTGATCAAGGTCTACAAGCTGGGGGAGGGGCGCGATGCGAAGCGCCAGAAGCTCTCGCCCGCCGACCGGCAGCGGGCGTATCGCACCAAGAAGCGGATGCAGTACATGCTGGCCGCGTTCCATCAGCCGAGCTTGTCTGCTAGCTCGTCGACGGTCGGGTTGTAATAGACCGCCAGGCTCTTCAGGCTGCGATGGCCTGTGACCTTGGACAGCTCGAGGGCGTCTCGGAACTTGGGCGCCATGCGCGAGATGCCTTCGTGCTTTCCATCGTACAACCGCAGGTCAGCGTCAGCCAGGCCGGCGGCCTTGCGCGCCACCCGGTAGTAGCAGCTCAGCGTTCCCGAAGTCACGCCGAACAAGGTGTCTTCCGGCTTGCGGCCTTCGGTCAGCTTGGCCAACAGCTGCACGGCTTTGGTTGACAGCGGCACGTCGCGATCGTCGCCGTTCTTAGAATCGTGCAGGCGCAGGTAGCGCTTGGCCAGGTTCAGGTCGCGCACCTTGGCGTTGCAGAACTCGCTCGGGCGCATGGCCGTCTCGATGATCAGCAGCAGGCCCCAGGCTGCCCATTCGGTGCCGGCCTGCGGCTGGCGCTCAATGTCGAAGTTGCAGGCGGCCAGGAATGCGTCGAGCTCGGCGTCGCTCCAGCGGCGCTTGCGCGGCTTGCCGGCGCCGCCTGCCGGGCGGCCGACTTCGTGCAGCGGGTTGACCGCCCAGTGATAGCCCCACTCCCGAATCGCGTGCGAGAAGATCTTCGAGATGAGGTTCATCTCGCGGTTGACCGACGGCGCCGAGATCTCTTTGAGCCTGGCGTCGCGCCAGCTGCGGATGTCACCTGGCGTCAGGTCGGTGGTGCGGCGCGCTGCGAACTCCGCTTCGCGCAGGATCTTGTTGATGCGGACAATCTCCCACCTCGCGCCCTTGCGGTTCGGCGAGACCTCATCGCGGAACTTCTCGAACAGTTGCCCGATGGTGTCCTTGGCGAACTTGCTGGGGTCCCGGTAGGTGTGGTGCTCCATGTCCGTCTCGGTCTTCTTCGCCCAGCCCTCTGCGGCTTTCTTGGTGGGGAAGATCTTCGACTTCGGTCTGAAGCCGACCTTGCGGACCTGAGCTCGCCAGCGGCCGTCCTTGTACTGGGTGACATGCGCCATCTTTTTCTCCTGATCACAACTGCACACAAACTGCACACGCAGTTTTCAGAAGATAGTACATTCAAAGGCTTAGGCGTGCAATATGTATCCTCTTCTGGGCACCAACGTACACACTACCTATAGCGTTTTTCGCATTAAAACAACAACTTAACCGTACAAATTTGTGCAGTCGCGTACCCCTGAGTACCACCTGACTGCACAAAAACTACACACGATTACGGCTTCTCTTCGCCCTCAATCGTAAGGCCGTCCTGCACCCGGCGCTTCTTCTCCCGGAGCCGCTCGACCTCAATGTCAGCCGCCTCGCCGGTGCGTGCGCCGCGCTTCTCCAGCTCGCGGATCTTGCGGATCTGGGTGTCGAGGTTGCTGATGATGCGCCGCTTGTCGCTTTCCTTGGACTTTTCTTCCTTGTCCAGGTCGTACGGCCGGACCTTGATGCCGACCGTCTGCATCGCCGCGTACTTGGGCTGCACCGGCATGCCGTTGCGGTCGGTGCCGGTGTAGTCGATCACGCCCAGCGGGCCGGCGTCGACCGTGATCGGCTTGCCGGTCGTGTTGGCGATCACGTTCATCAGGCGGTCGAAGTGGTAGTTGCCCACCGCGATCGCCGGGGTGTACTGGTCCCACAGCCAGGATGCCCGCTTCTGCGCCTTGTCGCCGGTGGTGTCGGTCAGGCTGTTGGCAATCTCCTTGTTGTAGAACGCGTCGCGGTTGCGCAGCATGGCCTCGATCGTGGTGAGCACCGGGTTGCTCGGCATGATCGGCTGCGGCAGCGCGACGCCCCCCGCCTGGTTGTTCATGTCCAGCAGATCGCCGCCCGGGAAGATCTTGCTGACGTCCAGGAACAGCGGCAGTCCGGTCAGGTCGTCGGTGCCCAGGCGGATCGTCTTCTCGGTGCCCAGCGCGCTCTTGCCCTTCAGCCACTCGGGCAGGTTCTCTCGCTCGCCCTTCTCCAGCTGCTTGACCTGCTTGCGGAACTCGGCGTCGGTGACGTAGCGGTACATCACCTTGCCCCACCACTCATCGTCCTCGCCGCCCAGGCTGGCCGCCATCGCATACATCATCGCGTTGGCCGCGTAGACCAGGCCGGCTGGCGCGGCGAAGCGCCACGGGTACTCGAGCAGGGTGCGGGCCATCACCGGGATCACCTTGTAGGTGTAGGAGACGAACGGCAGCGCCAAGTCGCGCGCGATTCTTACGCCCTTGGGCAAGTCGTCGTACGTGAAGATGAACTGCTGGCTGTACTCGCGTGCGTCCTCGGGCTGCATGCCGCGCTTGCGCGCGTCGCGGTAGATCAGGTAGCGGAAGAACAGATCCTCGTTCTCGTAGGCCCACTGCATCACCGGGCGGGCGCCGTACTTCTTGCCGTTCCAGCTGACCGTGTAGGCCAGGATGTCCCAGATACCTTCGCCGACCTTGGCGATCTTGGACTCGGACATGCCGGCCATCGCCCTCAGTTGAGGCGGCATTGAGGCCACCAGCTCGGACTGGCTGAAGGTGCCGGTGAACAGGCCGATGTCCTTGGCCTCCTCCACCATCGGGTCCTTGGTGACCAGGTCGCGCACGGCGCCAGCGTACTTGTGCACGTCGAGGTACGACACGCCGGCGAAGTGCGCCATCGTCAGGTTGGAGATCACGTTGTTGGCGTGCGAGACGGGGTTCAGCACCGTCTTGCCTTCCTTCCACTTGGCTAGGCCAGCTCGGTAAATCTTGAACAGGCCTTCCATCATCGACTCGTCGTTGACGGACAGGTGGTCCATGATCTCCCGCGGCACGTACTTGCCGGCCAGCTTGCCGTAGCGAGGCGCCATCGTGCCCTCGACCTTGCTGTCGGGCACCAGCACGAAGCCGTCCTTCGGCGCCGAGCTGGCGTACTGCTGGGCCAGGCTCTCGTACAGGCGGCCGAGCGCGATGTCGCGCTGGCTGCGGTTGTAGCCCATCACGAAACGGAACATGGCGTCGCGGATCTCGCCCATGTCCTCGCGCTCCTGGCGGGTGTAGTCGCGCCACACCTGGACCTCGGTCGACGTTGCCGGGTCGTAGTTGGGATCCCGGATCTCCCAGCCCTGGCCCTGGTATGTTGCCAGGTCGGAGACGTCGATCGTCTCGAACTTGCCGCGCGCCTTGAGGCTGTTGCCGCGGATGCCCTGCATCATCGGCTGGCGACCCAGCAAAGCGCGGGCTGCCTTGGACCAGGCGGTCACTTCTTCGCCGAGCTTGGACTCGTAGAAGCGGGGCAGGTACTTCTGGTCCCAGCGGTCGGCGGCCTCCTGGCTCAGCATGCCCAGGCGCACGAGCTCGGCCGACTGCTCGGACATCAGCGTCTGCATCGAGGCGGCGATCTGCAGGACGCGCTGGGGCGGCGTCACGCCAGCCCTGAGCTCGCCTTCGATCACGTCGGAGATCATCTCGCGCTCGTCCTTCGGGATCTTGGCCAGCTCCTCAGCGGTCATCGCGATGCGGTTCTGCACGCGCTCGACCTCGACCTTCATGTTGCGCATCGCGCGGCCGAGCTCATCGCTGACCGGCTTCATCGACATCAGGTTCAGCGTGTTGTTGGCGACGTTGGCCACGATGTCGTAGCCCTTTGCGCCGAGGCCGAAGTTGACGCGGCCCAGCTCGTCGCGGCCAAACATCCAGCTCTCGCGCTGGCGCTGGCGGCGGCTGAACAGCGGCAGCCCCTCGGCCACCTTCTTGCGCATGGCGTCGGTGACGTCGAAGCCGGGTTGCTCGAGTGTGACTGCGGCGCCTTCAATGTAAAAAGTGAAGCGGGTGTCTCGGCTGATCACCTCATCAGACCTAGACGTCAGGCTGACCGTGCTCATCTGCCCACCACCCACCTTCGGCAGCAGCTTCTTCACCGCCGTCGGGACGATGGTGTCGTAGAAGGTCTTCATCCCTTCGCCGCCGACCTTGAGGTCTTGCGTGCGCAGGATGGTGTTGCCGTCGTCGCCTTTCTCACCCTTGCCATCGACAATCTTCTGCGCAATCTCTTTGCCGACCAGCGCCTCAAGCTGCTCAGGCGTCTGCTGATACTCGGTCAGGGGACGGCCGCCGCGACGATCGGTTGCGCGAATGTAGTACTTGCCAGGATCGGTCTGCTCGTACTCAATGTAATCAATCTGCTTGCTCAGGTCATACCGATCCGCCGACTGCGCGCCGTTGACGAACGCCACCTTGTCGTAGCCGCCCTCGGCTGCCATCGTGACGATGCGCTTGAGCGCCAGGTTCAGCCAGCCCTCGGTCTTGGTGACGAAGGGGCCGGGGGGAATTGCATTAACGCCTTTGGAGTTCAGGTTTGTGATTTGCTGCGCAATGTTGCCTCTCTCTTGCAGGATTGCATCTGCGCGATCTTGCAGCTCAGCAAGCCGGTCACTCCCTTCAGGAAGAGAAGCTATTTCTTGTCTCACAGCCTTCCGCTCTGCGGACAGCTCTTCGCTCTTGCGCACAAGCTCGGCCAATCGCTGCTTGTCGTCTGATCGCGAAAACCCTTTTTTCTTCGCCTCCTGCCCCCAGTCCGACTGGATCTCCTCGACGAACAACACCTTGTTGCCGTCGGCGTCGGTGCGGTCGTTGACGCGGATGTGGGCGATGACGTTGGCCTGGTCCCAGTGGATGGACTTGTACTTGGCCTCGGCTGCTTTCTTCGCGGCGACAGGCACCACTTCGCCCCCGCGCTTCTTCGCCAGCGCGTCGGCCACTTCCTTCTCCGCGTACTGGCCCAGCGACTTGCCGTCGGCCGTCACTTCATAGACCGTGGTCGCTTCTTTGCTCGGCAACCTCAGCAGCACCTCGCGGTAGTTCTCGCCGCCGGGCAGGGTGTATTGAGCGTACTTGGTTGGCAGCGTCTCTTGCGCTGAGTCAAGGGCCTCGACAGCTGCGTCCATTGCAGCCTCTTCGGTTTTGTATCCGTCGCCGATCCACTCGTCGGACAAGAACGCGGTAAACGTACCGTCGTCATTGGCGCGAGCCCACGCGTCGTCGGGCGTGTAGTTCGAGAACGCTTCATCAGCGGCGTCATCGCCACCCAGCACCACCTCTTCAACCTGCACGCCGCCCGCCTTCAGGTACTCGGCGACCTGCTCCTTGCTCACCTTGCCTTGCTGGAGGTCGAGCCAGTCGTTGATGCCGGACCACTCCACCTCGTCGGCCTTCACGGCGCCTTTGTTGACCAGGCCCTTGATGGCGTCCTTCCAGCCCTGGGCCGGCGCGGTGTTGGTCTTGATGCCGTCGATGCCCGCGGCCAGCGCGGAGTAGAAGCCGAGCGGGGTGCGGCGGCTGAACCGGATGTCCGGGTTCGCCGGGTCGAACGCACCGCTGTTGCCGATGGCGCTTTTAATCTGCTCGGGGCTGAAGACGGCGATACCCGTTGGCGGATCGTCAACGCTGTTCTCGAAGTCGTAGTACGAATCAAAGCCAGCGGCTTTGATCTTGCGGACGTTTCCTTCGAGGGTGGCGTAGTCTTCAACGGCTTCTATTCCAGCCGCCCGCAAGTGCTCAGGGTTTCTGGCGTCGAAGATGTTGCTGGCGCGTAGGTACGCTGCGTATACCTGCCCACCGTCTCCGATGTCCTCGTCGCCGTCTGCCAGCCTCTCCTGCTCGGCCTCGTTTGCCTGCTCGGCAAACCCGTTGGCAAACTCTGGATCAAACGCGAAGTGCGCAGCTACGCCTCGATAGCCTTTGAACACGCCAATGTTCGACACCGCCGTGCCGTGGTACATCACGCGCGGCTCGCCGTTCTCGTCGACCACCTTGCTGTCGCCGAACCAACGCTTGAAGGCGGGGGTGTCGGTTTGGCGGCGGCTGAACTGCACCTCTCGCGCCACGATGCCGCGCGAGTCGACGTCGCGCTCCTCATCAAAGCGCTTCGCTTCAGTCAGCGGGTAGAGGAACTTGGTCGACCCCGGCTTGATGTCGAACGCCGAACCTTGCGGCACCAGGTGCTCGTCCTCCAAGTCGCGGAACCGCTGCTCGTCAACCTCAATCGGTTCGCCGATCTTGACCGAGCCGATCAGCTTGGCTTTGCCTTCGCCAGTGCGGATGATGCCAACGGTCTGCCCAACGTACGGGCGCAGGCTGTCGGTGTTGCGCGACTCCATCGTCTTCTCACCGTCGACGATCAGATCAGCGTAGCGGTTGTCGCCGTCGTTGCGGACGTTGATGCCACGCTGGCGGCTAGCCTTGAACCCGTACTTCTCTGCGTCAAACGGCGTCTCGCGCGGCAGGTCAGCAACTCCCGCCGCGTCGTTGATCGCCTTCACCTCATCGTCTGACAGGATCCGCGTGACCTTCATCGACCCGCCAATCAGCCAGTTACCCGTCATGTTGGCGTTGGTCTTGTAGCGGTAGTAGCCGTCCTCCGGCACCTGGTCGGTGATGTGCGCCTTGACCGGCACGATCTTGCCGTCCTTGTTGGTGCCTCGCTTGTTGGCCTCGGTCTGCCAGTCGCGGTCGGCTGCCATCTCCACCTCGGCCCACACCTGGTTCTCGGGGCGGATGTCGGGAGCCTTCAGGTCCGGGCTGCTCTTGCCGCCGATGTGGGTTGCGATCGGCACATCGCCGGCATGCCAACCCGGCCTAAACGCAAGCGGACCCAGCTTGGACTTCACCTTGCCGCCGGCCGCCGATGGACCGATGTCGGCGTCGAGCCACACCCCCATGTCCACCGGATCGTTGGCGTTGACGAACAGCGGGAACAGCTGGCCGGGCTTCTTCGGGTCGACGCGGAAGAGCTTGTATGCGGTAACGGTCTTCTTGGGATCCGGCTTCTCGCGACGGCTGAACGCCAGCGCCTCGTCGCCTGCGCCCGGGTCGGTCGACACGACAGCGCCCTCGGTCAGCAGGTCAGGAAACTGCTCGGCCAGGGCCTGGAAGATCTGAGTGCGCTCTGCGTCCACCTCGGCCAGCATGTCGCTCGCGGCCATGATCTGCGCCCGCTCCGCCGGAATGCCGTCGGCTTGGTACTGATCAAGCCGCGCCAGCAGCGCGTCCTGGTCGGACTGCGACATGCGCGACACCAGCGCCATGCAGCCGCTCATCTTCATTGTTGCCATGCGTTAGCTCCTAACAGCGGGGTGGCCGCCATGACGACGGCCAATACGATTTCATCTTCTTCGGCGATCTGCATCTGCAGCGCCCAGTCGGCCTGCTTCTCGGGCTGCACGGGGTTGTAGTCCCGCGTGCGCTTCTTGCCGTAAGCCCTGGCGTTGTTTTCGGCGTACGTCCCGGATCGGAGGGTCGCCGGGAAGAACGTACTGCTGTTGACAAACAGATCAGCAAGCAGCTGCTGCGCGCCCCCAGCCTGGGTTATCGCAGCCGAGTAGAACGTCTGGCTGTTGGTGACCAGGCTTGGCGCGAGGGTTTGCGGTGCGCTGGTCGCGCTTACCGTCGGGCTGTAGAACGTCTGCGCGTTGTCGTACCGTGCTGGCTGCAGCGTGACCGCGCCAGGCGCGACAGTGGCGCTGTAGAACGCCTGCGCGTTTGCGTACAGGTCGGGCAGCAGCGTCTGCGGGCCGCCGGCCTGCACAACGCTGGGCGTGTAGAACGTCTGGCCGTTGGTGAACAGCGCCGGCGCCAACGTGACGCTAGCCGTGACCGTCGGGTCGTAGAACGTCTGGCCGTTGCTATACAGCGACGGCGCTAGTGTGGCGCTGGTTGTCAGCGCGGGCGGGTAGAACGACTGCGCGTTGTCATACCGAGCCGGCGCCAGGCTGTAGGTAGCCGCAGCCGCCGGTGCGTAGAACGTCTGGCTGTTCGTGAACAGCGCAGGCGACAGCGTGACGGTGGTGGTCAGCGTCGGCGGATAAAACGTCTGCGCGTTGTCATACCGCGCCGGCGCCAGGCTGTATGACGCGGCAACCGTCGGGCTGTAGAACGTCTGGCTGTTGTCGTAGCGGGCCGGGGCTAGCGTGTTGCTGGCGCTAACAGTGGGGCTGAAAAAAGTCTGGCCATTTGTGACCAGCCCCGGCAGCAAAGTTTGCGTAGCCGGGCCCGCCCCTCCTTGACCAAGAAGCAGCGGCAGCAACACGGTTTAGATCACTTCAAAAGTGATTTCAAAAGCAAGGTTGCCGACAGACGCGACGGTGCCCTGCACAAACCGCAGGCCCGAGTTTTCGCGCACAAGCAGATCAGCACCCTCGTTGCGGACAAATTCCGCGCCTACGGTGCCCGCAATTCCGCTGGATGCGTTGGTTTCTTCAGTGAACACCCACCGCTGCCCGATCAACGCGCCTGCGGTGGCGCCTCCAGTCGGGGCTGACCGCGCCGTAATGCCAGACAGCGCGGCGTTGTTGGTGTCCATCTTGCTGATGGTTATGGCGGTCAATGATGTGCCGTCTGCTGTAGCCGCCGTGCCGCCAGTTCCAACTGCCGTAGTGCGGGTCAAATTTACTTCGACGCCGAGCGTGCCAGTGACTGCCGTGTCATTGTCCACAAAGCAGTACGCGGAAAGAACGCGGATCGTGACTCCGCTGCCAGTGGCATTGAAAAAATCAAGAAAGACTTTGTTAGCGCCGACCGCTTGAGCAGGGCAAATCAGACGGTACTGAGGCAGGCTGCCTTGGATGTGCCCGTCAGGCAAAGCCAGCATGACAACTTGGTACTCTTTGGAAGACACCAGTTGCGTTGCAACCGTTGCCCCAGTGCCTGGGGTAACGGCGATTGAGTCATTGGGTAGAGACATGATCTACCTCAGAGCTGGAAGATGCCCGACGCGTTCCAGGTGATCGTGATGTCGCCGCCGTTGGGCGTGACCGGCAGGCCCGACACGCTGGTGTCGATCCACGCCACCAGGCGCGAGGTGCCTGCGGCGCCGGTGTCGATGTAGATCAGCAGAGCCTCGGCGCTGTTGCCGCTGACAGCCGTGTAGGTCACGTTGTCGCCGTCGAACAGGCCGTTGGTCACGGTTGTGTTGTTGATCGTCTGCGGCGTGCCCACCACACCCGACACGCTGGAATAGAACTCGTGCGCGGAGTTGTAGGGGTAGGTCGCCGTGTCGATCAGGGCGACCTTGACGGTGCCGTCGTTCAAGTCGGTGTTAGCCGACGCGTCAAGCAGGGCCTGCTTGTACAAGGGGTAGATGGCGTTTGCCATTGGGTGCTCCTTTAGATTTGCGCCGTGGCGCGAATACTGGTCAGCAGACCGTTCTCATCGCGCTCGACCGTGAATAGCCATTCGCGAACGGGCGCGCTTGGTTGCGGGATCGATGCCAGGGCCTGGCTCAGCATCTGCGCGACACGCTCCTGCGACGCGGCCACTGGGGCCATGTCGACGTTGACGGTCGGCGCGGGAGTCGGGGCCGGAGCCGCCATCGGCTGCGGCTCTGGTTCTTTCTTCGTGACAGCAGGCTGCTTCTCAACCTTCTCGCCGTCAGTGTTGTAGCGAGAAGTGCCAACGGAAACGGAGGCGCCGCGCGCCAGGGCCATCTGCTTGAGCTCGGCCATTGACTTGACGGTCTTCATTTGCGCAGGCACTCCAGCAGTCTTTGCATGGCGCCTTCACGCTCCTCGACATCGTCGAGCGCGTCCTTGGCGTCAAGCGTTATTGTCGCGGTCTGGCCGGTGTCCTCGATCAGGACCGGCAGGCTGATACGGCGCCCTGCCAGCTGTTCGCGCGGGACGTCTTCGACGTCGCGCTGGCGGGCGCTGGCCGCGGGCCGCTGGTTCAGGTAGTCGCCTTTGTCGCCGTAGACGTAGCGGTCGTCGGTCTTGGCGTAGAACAAGTCGCCGGCCTGGTAGGCCTTCAGCATCTCGTCGGCTGCGCCGGCGTAGTCTGCTGCCTCGCTCTTCTTGTTCGTGCCGCCGAGCAGCTTGAACAGGTTGTCCTTCTCGTAGTACCAGAGCGCAGCCTGGATGTCGGCGATCGTGATGTCCTGGCCGTAGCGGCGCTTGATGATGCGCTGCGCGGTCTCGACGGTGCGCTGCTGGAAGTCGCGCTCGAGGTCTGTGCGCGGCAGCGCAACCGGATCCTCGCGGTTCTCGATCCAGTTCTTGGCCGCGCGGCGCAGGTCCGACTTCACCTTGTAGCCGCCCTTGCGGTACAGCTTCTCGAGCTCAGTCGCGTAGCGCAGCGCCTCGTCCGGGTCGGCCACGACCTGGCCGACGTCGCTGTCGGTCAGCTCGTCGGCGTCCTTGCCAAACTCCGGCATCGTGACCTTGCCCTTGGGGTCAATCTTCTTGGGCGCGATCGGACCTTCGCGGTCTCGCACAAAGCGGTACTCGTCAAGCAGCGCCGAGATGAAGGTCTGGTACTGCTCGGCCTCGCGCGCGGGGGCGTGCACGAACGAGAAGCCGAGGATCCGGTTCCAGGTCCGGCTGAACCACAGGTCTGCGGTCAGAGTGCTGTAGTCGCCGTGCAGGTTGTTGATGAACGATCCGATCTTCGGACCGAACACCATCCAGCCGGTAACCTTCTGGCTGGCCGCGCCGTCGACAGACAGCGGCTTGCCCTTGTAGTACAGGGTCGTGTCGGACCGCAGCCTGGCGTTGATGTTCGACACGAGGTCCTTCTTGTTGAAGAAGGCCCGCATCGCGTCGTAGCCGTTGCGGTTGATCAGCTCCTCGAGCTTGAGGATGTTGTTCTCGATCGCGTTCGTCTCACCGCCGAACGTCCCTTTGAGCGCGGCAACGGCCTCGCCCAGGGTCATGTTCTGCCGGGTGACCAGCTCGTATACGCGACCTGCGTACAGCGAATTGCTGAACACGTCGTTGCCCTGGCTGGTGATTCCCAGCACGGCGTCGAACATGAGCTCGCGGTCGCGGTCGGTCTTGATCTCGGGGAAGACCGTTGCGTACTTTTCTTTGGCCGCTTTCAGCGCGCGGTCGTACCAGCCGATGGCGGACTTGCCGCTCGAGGTGTCGGTGATGTTGTAGATCACCTCGTCCGCGATCGCCTCAGCGATCAGCTTGCGGGCCTGGTCGCTGTAGTCGCCCGGCTCAATGAGGCCGGCTTGCGCGGACTGGTTTTGAAGAGCCCAGAGAATGTCCGACACCGAGACGGCGCCGCGGGCTCCAGTGGGCTTGATGTCGAGCTTGACCTTGCCGGAGGCAATGCCAACGGTCGACTTGGTGGCGCCGCCCTTGGGCAGCAGCGCCTGGCGGATCAGCTCTTGCTGGTCGGCGTCGAGCCCGAAGCGCTGTCCAAATCGCGATACGGCAAATCGATAACCTTCGCCCCCGACTGCTTTTGCGTACGGGACAAGAACGTGATCGACGGTCCTTCGGAATAGATCGGGTCGTCCGGCTTCGCCACTTCCAAGCCATGCTGCTTGGCCAGAGCTTCCACCCGATCCCTTGGTATAGCTTTCCGCTTCATTGAGCTGGCTCCTTACATACACTACCTTCGGCGCACCGAGGCCGGCGCTGCCTGCAATCCGAGCCGCTTTTTCCATCAGCTCGGCCAGGCCGGCCTCGTCCCCAAAGTGCAGGAACCGGACCGCCTTGCCGTCAGCGGTGGAGCTGTAGTCGATCCCCTCCGCTTGTGCAGATGATAGCACTGCTTTCATCTGGGCGTCAGTCAGCTTTTTGCTGCCGCCGATGTAGATCGCCGGTATCTCTCCCGGCGACTCCTCGGAAGTCGGCTGGAAGACGACCGTCGCATCCTGCGCGAAGGCGAATCCCAGCAGCTTGGACAGCTCGTCGGCCTGCTCGAAAGTCAGGTCCTCGGCGTACAGCGCGAAGCTGGGCTCCGGCTTGTTGAGCCAGGAACCGTGCAGCGGTGCGACCCGCAGTCCCTTGATGCCGAACGCGTCCTCGACCAGCTTCTTGAAACCGCCGGAGCGCAGGATCTCGTAGACCTTCTCGCCGATCACTTCCAGGCGGGGGCCGTACTGGGTCGGCGCCGAGAACGGGGGCGGCGGCAGGTCGGAGCGGGTGAAGTTCCAGTTGAACTCGCCCGGCTTGGCGCCGACCACGATCGCCATCCGGTTCTCTGCCTTGGCGCTGTCGACCGGCTGTCGGGCGCTGAGCTGCGGCGCGGTTGCGGCGCCTTTGCGCTGGCCGTAGGTGTCGGCAAACTGCTTGGCGGCCTCCAGGTCGTTAAACATGTACACGCCGCCTCGGCCCCGTTGAATCGCGACGCGGTACTTGTATTTGCCGATGAACTTGCCGGCTTTATCAAAGGACGCTTCCGCTTCCTTTTTGGCGGCAGCGGCAAACATGTCTGCTTGTTCTTGGCCGAGGAGCTCTGGGTTGGGCGCTTTCACGCCGGCCAGGTTGCGGCGCTGCAGCGCCTCCTCATCCACCACAAACCCGCTTTTGCCTTCATACAGCCGGACGCCGCTGGCCTTCGCCTGGGGAGCCTGCGCAACAGCTGCAGGCACGTCCATCTTGGGCCGGCCCGGCGCCGGCTGTCGGGTCGCGCGGCTGTAGGCGATCAGCGCCTCGCGAGCCACCATCTTCGCCTGGTTCAGGTCGCGCACGTACTTGTCGACGCGGGCTGACTCCTTGCGGCTCTGGGTCTTGGTGCCGCGCAGCTGCGCCAGCAGGTTGTCGATAATGCTGAGCCACTTCTCGACGAATCCTTTGAACCCTTCCGGGTCAGCCTGGGCGACGTCCTTCCAGAACTGCTTGTCGGTGGCCCGGTTGCCGAGGAAGTCGGCGGTCATCTCCGAGCGCGTTTCCGGGGCAGTCAGCAGCTGCTGGATGCGGGCTTCGCGCGCGGCGGGATCCTTGATCCCGACCAGCTCGTCCTTGGCCAGGAACTTCTCGAGGTAGGCTCGCTTGCCCTCCTCGGTCATGTCGTCGTAGATGCTGTCGATCTCGGCGACGAACTTCTGGGCGGCGGTGCCGGTCAGGCCCTGGGCCGTCTCGGCCTTGGCGATCTGCTCGACGGTGTGCTTGAACTCGTGCAGCGACGTGCGCGCTGCGTTGATCTCGACGTTGGCCGTGTTGACGAAAGCGGCTTTGCCGATCGCCAGGCCGTTGAGAGCGTCCGGCCGCGGGTCGTGGTACGCGTAGACGCGGCCAGCAAACTGGCTGCCGATCGCCTGGGCGATCTCGTTGACCGCGGCGTCAAGCTCAGGCGGGGAAGCAGAGAGCTGAGCAGGGACCGGGTTGCCGGTCCGAGCAGCGTAGGTGTCTAGGCTTCGCTGAGCAGCTTCTCGCGCTCGCTGGGCTCCAGCTGGTCCGCCCACCGGCGCAGCAGGTACGTTCCGCACCCCCGGCTGGTCGGGGATGGCCGCGAAGCGGTAGGAGACGATAGGCTGTGCTGCTGCACCGTTGGCGGGTACACCTGGCACAGCCGGCTGCGAGCCGACGTCGGGGAGGGTGAATGTGGGTTCGACACGTTGCTGTCCGTCGGCAGACAGTTCTGCACCAGGGCTGGTAGCAAGTGATTGTAGGTTGATTGTGGGTTCGACACGACCGGCCTCCAAGTTAGCACCGCTGCGCCGAGCCGTCAGCTCAACGGACGCGCCCCTGCGCGTAATCGCAGGGATGGTTTCGTCCCCGGCAATTTGCTCCAGCTGCTCGTCTGTCAACTGCTCGACAGGCGTGCCCTGGATACGCTGGGGACGCGGTGCATTCATGGGGGCCGGCGCTGCGGCCGGGGCGCCTGCTGGCTGCAGACGCAACTTGTCAAACCCGAACTGCTGCTCGACGGCGGGGTCGACCGCCGGCAGAGCTGCCGTGGCCGCCGGCAGAGCTGCCGGCATGGCAGGGACCGTCAGCGGGTCCGGGATGTTGACGTTGATCGTGCCAGCCGCGTTCTCAGCGGCCGCGACGGCGTCGTCGACGGTAGCGGCCTGAGCCACCTGGTCGCGGATCTTGCCCGGGTCGACGGTGAGCTCAGGGCTCACCATGCGCGGGTCGTAGCTGTCAGGCGACAGCAGCGTGCGCGCAGCCTGGTCGACGAACGGGTTGACCGGCGCTTGGGCCGGGCCGCGCAGCTCGTTGACAGCGCCCAGCGCGGCGAACGGAGACGACGTCACCAGCGCGGTGCCCATCGCCTCGGGCACGCCCTCGGTCAGGTTCTGGCTCGGGTCGACGGTTCGCGTGATGACGTTGCCGCCAAACTGGGTGCCGCCTTCCTCGACCTGTTCGCCAAGAACTTCCTTGCCGAACGTCTTCACGGCGCCGCGCGGCGACGCCATCTGGGCTGCTCCTCGGGCGAGCCCGCGAGATGCGATCGAGGCCTCGGCTCCCATGAAGCCGAACACGCCCAGCGGCGCGGTGATGACGGCAGCCAGGCGCGCCTTGGCGGTGGCGATCTCCTTGATCGCCTCGTCGCTGGACTTGCCCTCAGCGGTCAGGCGCTGGTAGTCGGGGTTCTGCTTCCAGACTTCCAGGCCGGTCTGCTTCGGGTCAGTCAAGCGCTCGTAGACGCTGCCGGCCGCGTCGCCGCCGGCCATCACAGCGCTCGCTGCCACGCCGCCTGCAGTGGTCCCTGCTGCCTGCGCGCCGGCGCGAATGGCCCCGCCGCTGATGGCCTCGCCCAGCGCCAGCGTCGGGCTGGCTTTGCTGGCCACGTTGACCGCGCCGCCGAACAAAGCGGCCCCGGCCTTGGCGCCGCCCAGCACGCCGAGGAACATCGGCACTTGCTTGACCGCCTCGGACAGTCCCAGCGCAGGATTCGTCACCAGCTCGGTGACGGTGGCGGCGTACTTGTCGAAGAAGCCGTCTTCGCTCTGAATCCGCTCGCGCAGGTTCTGCCGCTGAGCCTGCAGCACCTCGGATTCCTGCGCCTGCCATTCCTTCTGCACGTCGCGCAGGTACTGGCCCAGCTCGCTGCCCGGCGCAATGATGTTGACCGGCAGCTGCACCAGGCTGGTGGCGCCCTGGCTGACTGCGGACAAGGTGTCGATGGCCCACTCGCCCGGCGTGCGGAACTCCTCGGCCTTGGCCAGGCGCGCACTGCGCTGGTTCTCAGGGTTGGCTGCGCGTGACAGCAGGTCGGCCACGCCGGGCTCGCCGCGCTCCTGCATGGTGGCTGCAACGCGGTTGACCGTCGGGTCGCTGCTCTGCGCCATTCCGCTGCGCACCAGGTCGGCGGCCGCTGCGGTTTCCAAGCGGATCGGTCCGGCGCCGTACGACAGCCGCTGATCGCGGTTGGCCTGGTCCTGTTGCGGCGTCGGCTGGTAGTCCTCCATGACGCTGCGGTACTCAGGCCGCAGCGCTTTGCCGACGCGCGCGATCAGGCCCTCGGTCGGAGCCGGCGCTGCCGACTCGCCTTGCATGGACGTGGCTGCGGCGCTGTAGTCGATCGGCTCCGATGACGGCGGCGGCTCTACTGCAGGAGCGGGGGCCGGCGCAGGAGCGGGTGCCTTGGTGGGCTTGTCCTCTTCCTTGGCGCGGCCAGACTCCAGCAGGTGCGACAGGATCTCGTCGTCGCTGTAACCTGCCTTGCGTGCGCTGCCAACGTCGAATTTGCGCTGCGAGGCAAGGTAGTCCGCGATTTCAGAACGGCTGTAGCCCGCCTTGAGCGCGCTGTCGACGTCAAAGGACATGAGGGATTACTGGTTGAAGCTGGCGAGAGGAGGCCGATCACCCGACGCGCTGGTGGCGCCGGGGTTCTTGCGAGTGAAGTTGCGCAGCGCGGTGTTGGCGTCTTGCCAGTCCTTCAGCGCGGGTTCAACGTTGGCGTAGCGCTCTTTCGCCTTTGCGTCGCCCCGGGCGGCCTTGTTTTTAAGAGACGTGAGCTCTTCGTTGACCTTGTTCTCAGCCACACCCAGCTGTTGCGCCAGGTTGCGGTTGGCCGCTTTGAAGCGGCGCTCGAGGTCGATCGAGGTGTCGCTGTCGCTGCCGCCGCGGCCGCTGCGGGGCGGCTTGGCCTGCTCGCGCTCGACGCCGCCCTGGTTGCGCAGGCGCTGCTCGGCCAGGTTGCCAGCCGACTTGGCCACGTCTTCTTTCTCGACCGCCTCGGTGTAGCCGGGCGTGCCGACCTTTGTGACCTGAGTGGTCGCAGTGTCGGTGCCGGTGTCTTTGGCCTTGCGCTCGGCCAGCGGGCGGTTGGCGGTGTACTTCCTGTCCTCGAGCTGCGCCTGGAGCTCGGGCACGCCGCCTTCGATCGCGGCTTGCGTCTCGGCTTGCGTACGCGCGACCGTGGCTTTGCCTTCGGTAGGAGCTGCAGCCAGCTTGCCTTCGGCTTGAAGAGCCGGCAGCCGTTTGGCTTTCCACTCCTCAACGCGCATTTCTTTTTCCTCAAGCAGCTGGGTGAGCTTGGTCTGGTAGTCCAGCTTCTGCTGGTTCTCCATCTCGCCCTTGGCGTAGGTCTGATAGCCCTCGGCAGCGCCCTTCAGCGCGCCGGCGATAAGTCCACCCAGCATGTCAGGCCTCCGTCGGGGGTTGCTCGGGTTCCTCAGCCGCGGGCGGCTGCTCGCCGCTGGCCATTTTCTGGTCGACAAAGCCGACCATCTTGTCGATGCTCAGGCCAGCGCCTTCCAGGATCGACGTGACCATGATGTCCATCGCGTCGCCAATCACTTTGTTGGTGATCTTCGCCATGCCGCTGCGGCGCATAAAGTCGGCGGCCTGGACCAGCAGCTCCACGCCAGCGGGGATCATCACTTGCGGGGGCAGGCTGCCGTTCGCTTCGCCGTAGATCGTTGCCAGCAGGCCTGCAATGCCTTGGCCGAGCTTCTGGGCGACGTCGCCCTCTTGGGCCTTGAAGATGTCCAGCGCTGCCTGGTGGGTGTCCTTCGAGAACAGCACCTGCATGCCGGACGCGACGACGCGCTCGTAGGCTTCTTTCAGATCGTCGGGGATCTGGATGCCCTCGGCGATCTTTTCCGGGGTGATGCTGTCAGCGTTGTCAGGCGACTGCGCGCCTTGGATGAGACCTTGTTCCATAGACATCTCCAATTATCCGCGGGGCGGCGGTTGCATTGCGCCGCTGACCAGACCAGGCGCGCTGACTCGGAACGTGTTCGGGTCGACCTGAATGTTGGGCCGCACGTTTTGGTAGTTGTAGTTGAGTTGCGCGCGGCGCCGCTCTTCCTGCGCAATGCGGTAGCGGATCTGCTCAGCCTGCGCACGGCTGAGTTCGCCGCTGGCCTCCATCGCGTCGATCTGGGCTTTGGTCTTGCCGCTGACCCAGTCCATCGCGCCGGAAATTGCGCCGCTCATTGCATAGGCGGCGCCCGGGTTGGACTTGGCAAAGTCCATCACGCCAGAGCCAAAGTTCTTGACCTTGTCCCAGGCGCTGAGCGCGGAGGGCGTCTGCTGCGTGCCGGCTGCGAGGCGCGCGTCGGTGGGGTTGACCGAGGCGGCCGGCGTCGGGCCGGCTGCGGTGGCCTGGCTCGGCCCAGCCATAGCCGCCTCGACCGGAGCAGGGCCGGCGTTGCCGGGCATAAAACCGGCGTCCATTACCTGCGCAACATCGGCCGGCGTTGCGTTGAGCGGCGTGGCCGGGCTGCCGGGCGCCACGCCAGGTACTGCGCCAGGGGCCGCGCTGCCGGACAAGGCGTCGCTGACGCTGAACCCGCCCTCGGGTGCGATCGGATTCGCGCTTGCAGACAGCGGGCCGGCGTCGATTCCGGCCAGGTCCGTTCCCTGGATCGGGTTCGGTATTTCAATCGGGTTGACCTGGACGTCCGGCGTCGCGGTTGGCGTTCCTTGCAGCGCCGCGGTAGGGGCCCCAGTTGCCGCGCCGCTGCCGTAGCCGAACGTCTCGCCCAAAGTGCCCGAACTGAACATGCCGGCGCTCTCAGCCAGCGCGCCCACACCGCCAGCCAGGCCGACGAACATGCCGATCTTGGACAGCTTGGAGTTGCCGGTCAGGTTGCCAACCAGGCTCAGCGCGGAGCCGGCAAACATCAGGCCCTGCATCAGCGTGGCCGTACCAGCCAGCACGGCGCCGCCGGTGGAGAACAGCGTGCCGATGGAAATGATCGCGCTGATCGGGTCGTTGCGCTCGCCGAAGGCGGCGCCGCCGTGCGGATCGCCGATCGGGTGCTCGAGCGCCATTGCGCGCGTCATCTCGCGGCTGAGATACGTTTTTTGGTGGCGGCCGTAGTGAACGCCGCGAGGCCGGTGAAGCATGCTTAGCTCCTCTCGAAGGGCAGATGCCCGAGCATGTAGTACTGAAAAACCCCGTCCGACCAGGTTGGCTTGAAGCCGACCCGCTCGACAAAAAGTTGCTTGTCGCGCGATGCGAGCTGCACGCGCGTGGTCAGGTAGCCGTGTCGTGCCAGCAGCGGGGCGAGGAACTCGCGCGTGCGTTGGCGTAGAACGGTGCGGCGCCGAAACTCAGGCGTAACGCCGAAATGAATCTCCGGCCCCCGCATCATGGCGGTGGCCGCGTGTTGGCCGTCGATGAAGCCGGGCACCAGGTCCCAGCCGTCCAAGGCAGGAACTTCTTCGGGCCGATCAAACAGCGGCCGAAGAAGCTCCTCTCGGGTCATTGATTACAGCTGCAGGCTGTCGATGATGGCCATTGCGCCGTTGACGTAGGTTATTTGGTCGTCAATGGCTGATCGCAGCGACTCCGGGGTTAAGTCCGGGTTGTTGTAAAGGTCGGAAATGTTCTTCATTCCCTGCTGGTACACCTCAGACGCGCTGGCCGAACGCTGCATCATCGTCTTGTACTTGGCCTCGGTGTCGGCCAACGACTTGCGCGTCGCTGCGTCAATGTTCTGCAGCTCGATCTTCGTTTGCTGGTCGGCGTTGGCCAACGCGTTTTTGAAGTTCGCGTCGTACTGCTGCATCACCAGCTTGGTCGAGTTCTCCGCGTTCTGCAGGTTGGCCTGCGTCTGCAGTTGCGCGTTAAGCTGGTTCGTCTGGTTCTGCGCACTGGCGTTGAACTGCGAGCTCTGCGCCGCGTTCTGCGCATTTGCCAGCGACGTTTGCGTAGCGCGCTGGGCGTTGTCCAGCGACACTTGCGTGCCGAGCTGCGAGTTCTGCAGCGACGCCTGGTTGGCTGCGCCGGCACCAAACTGCGACGCGGCGTTCTGCATGCCGGCCGTCTCAAGCGCGAATTGGTTGCCTTGCTGAGCGCCAAACTGCGCGGCGGTGTTGCGCGCGGCCTGGTTGGCAGCCGAGGCCTGGTTGCCGGCGTTGGCGTTGAACTGGCCAGCGGCGTTCTGTGCGTTAGCGTTGAACTGCGAGGTCTGGTTCGCCACGTTGGCGTTGAACTGGCCGGCTTGGCCGAACATGTTGGCGTCAGCCTGAGCGACCGGCAGCGCGTTCTTGACCATCGCGTCGTAGCCCGCCCCGATCGCCATGCTCGAGTTGAGCAGGCCGCGCTGGTTCATGCTCTGCAGCGCGTTCGTCTTTGCCTGCTGCAGCAGCGGGGAGTTGGCTGCCAGAATGCCTTGCAGCTGACCCTGCACGGTCTGGTTGTTGGCGACGTTCCAGTTCGTGCCAGTGGCCGTCGAGGCGTTGTAGCCTTGCGACGACATGTCGAACGGGTTGTACGTCTTGGCGGTGCCAGGCGTTGACGCGGTGTAGCCCTGGCTGCCAGCCGTGCTTGTCGTAGCTGTGCTGGCGGTTGCCGGGTTGTACGTGCCAAGGCTGGTCGAGCCAACGGAGCCAGGAGTGGCGCCGGTAAGGTTGGCGCCGACGTAGCTGCTCAGCTGGCTGTTGGTCGGTGTTGAAGAAGTGGCCATGTTTGGACCTTACAAATGAAAAAAGCCGCGGGCTCGCGGCTTTGGACGTACTAATCCGTGCTTCGGATTTTAGGTCAACAAGTCCTCACACTCAAGAACTAACTGACCCGCCTGGTGTAATCGCTGCTTACTTACTGGCTAGCAAGAAAAGGCCAATGTTCGAGAACGCGTAACCGGCGTAGGCGATCGCCATTCCGCCGTTGCCTTTGTAGCCCTGTTCGACCGCAACGTAGGCGTAGATCACGCCGGTCAATGCAATAAGCCAGCCGCTCATGGTTCACCGTACAGTTTGCCGCGAAAGTAGGCCCGGCCGTCGTCGCGGACCGCGCAGAACTCAGGGTGCAGCAGCATCCCGTCGCGCCAGGTCAGCACGGCAAAGCCCGACTGCCAGTTGAATCCCGGCTTGCTTTGGCGGTAGCTGAACTCGTCCTGCCACTCGTCAGCCAGCATTCCGGTCTTGATGCCGTAGTGCGTGTTCTTGAACCCGCGGTGCGCCTTCGCCGACAGCTCGTGGGTGTGGCCGGTCACCGTGTGGCAGCCGCCCTTGATCACGTCGTTCCAGCCGCTGTGCACGCCGGAATGCCAGTCGTGGATCACCACGCAGTCGTCGTTGACGTCGATCCGCTCTGAGTCTTCCCAAAGCGGCAGGTGGTCGCGCAGCGTAAAACCAGCCACGCCCTCAAACTCCGGCACCATGTTCGACAGCCTGGTCTCGAACCGGGCGCAGTGGTTGCCGTAGGTGCGCAGCAGCTTGGTGCCGCCAGGCCGCACCTTCTCAATGTCACCCAGCCGGTCCTTGACCGCCTCGAGCTCTTCCTTGATCGTCGGCGCTTTTTTCCAGCGGATCCGGCCATGTCTCGATGCCATTCCGCCGTCCAGAATATCGCCGTTCAGAATGACCGCCCTGACGTCGGTGCCCAGGTCAACCAGCAGGTTGCACAGCGCCTTGTGCGCCACCGGCACGTGGCCGGGGCTGTAGTGCGCGTCGCTGCCCACCAGGATGATGCCGCTGTCAATGTTGAACCGGGTCACGTCGCGGCGCGAGTTGACCACGATCTGCAGCGTCTCCTGCTTGTACTTCAGCGCCTTGTCGCTGTCAGCTGCGAGTAAGATCCCCTGGCTCTCGAGGCGGTTGCGCCGCTGGTAGACAGCGCGAACAGTGATGCCGAGAAGCTCTGCGATGCGTTGCGGCGAACCGACGCGCTTCCACAAGTCTATGAATTCAGCCTCGGTGATCTGAGACGCCGGCATTTCCACCTCCAAACAACACGCGCTCAAGCACGTTGATGACCCTGTGTTCAGCTACTTCTTGTTGTTCTGCCTTCGTTGTCGGGTCCTGCGCAGTCGCCACCAGGTCGTACAAGAAGACGTGCAGGCACTCGTGAAGTGCCGTCATCGACAGCGAGCTGTCGTTGATCTCTGTAGCGCCGAAGTCGCCTAAGCGGTAGACCGCCAGGCGGGCGCCGTTGTCGCATTCGACACAAGCCATCGCGCCGCGGGCCGGACGCTGTCCGCGCTCGATGCGCCAATCCCCAAGGTTAAGGACCTGCTGCCAGTGCCGCATGTAGCGGTCAAACTGCGCCGCCTGTTCGGCGGTCGGCTTGTTCACTGCTTTTGGCATACCTGCTTGACGTAAGCCTGCAGACCTACGATCCTCGCTTCCAGTCGGTCAGCTTCCGCAGCCAGCTCTGTAAGAGCCGTTGCACAACTTCCGAGTAGCTCGCGCTCAAGTCGGGCTCCTCCATCAGCTCGGGAGGAGGCGGCGGAATCTGCGCTGGCGAGATCACGGTCGCGGGCGGCGAGCTCGTTGCGCAAGCCGTCAAGAGCAGACTCAGCAGCAAGGGCGGCAGTAGCCGCTTTACGCTTCTCTTCGACATATCGCTTCTCCGCTTGTTGGCGCTGGGCCACCAGCGCTTGCTCTTTCTGGCGCACGGCCTGTTCAGCCGCCAGCGCTTTGGCCGTAAGTTCGGCTTTTTCTTTGTCCCACGCAGACCTTACAGCTGACTTACCGCCGCGGTATGCCGTGAAGTGAGTGCCGGCCAGGATCGCGACAAGAGCCGCGGCAACCCAGACCCTGGGGTTCAGGAGCCAATACATTGCTGGTACTCCTTCTGTCGGCGCAGCGTGAGGCCGCGCAGTGGCGCGCCGCGGAACTTGTCCCAGCGCAAGATCTCTTTGCAAGCCCCGGCGTAATCGCCCTCGTTGAGCTTGCGAACCAGGGTGCTGTTGCAGAACGCCGAGCTGCCTATGTTGTATGACAGGCTGATCATGGCGTTGTACTCGTACTGATGTAACGGCACCGTTACGCACTGCTTCAGCGCGCCTTCAAACTGTTCGATGTCCTGCAGCGCCCGGGCCAGGGCCGCGGTCGGCGTCGTGCGATCGCCTGGCTTGACACCGCCGGTGGTGCCGAAGCCGATCGTCGGCACGTCACCCGGGACCGGGATGTAGGCCTCCTCGCGGTAGCCTTCGTGGACGACGATCCCGACCAGCGCGGAGGCGCTCAGCGAGAGCGCCGCCACGTGCATCCGGGTTAGAGCCACATCACCCGCCAGCAGAGCTGCGGCCAGAGCAACCAGAACAACATTAGTCGTTGTCCTGATCTTCAAGTTTCTTCTTGGTCAGCTGCAGGTGCTGGTGCTTGTACCACCAGTTCACCAGCAGGCCGATCACCGCGATGGCAAGACCGCCAAAAGCTGCGATCTCGTTGGCGGTCATTCCAAAGTAGACGGCCGCGCTCGACCCGCCGTAGGTGGCGGTAGTCGCTGCTTTGCTGGCCAGCGTGTGCGTCGTGTCGTGCGCGATACTCATTCCTCTTCTCCTACTGAACCCGCAGCTCTGGCGGCACGTGAGCGCGATTGCGCTCGGCAAGGTAACTTTGATAGCAGTGGTCGACTTGGCCTGTGATGACGTAGAAGAACCAGTCCGTCACAGGGCGCCACAGCCGGCCCCACCACTTGCCGTCGCGCTCCAGGCGCCAGGCGTAAGACGACAGCGACTCGTCGGCCCAGCCGCCGATAAGCGCGCACAGCAGCTGATCAAACGCGATCAGCACCTGTAAAACGTAGTGCTTCATACCGGCCAGGTGAGGGCGGGCAGCTCCGGCTCGACGTCGGCATAACCGCTGGGGATCGGGCGCGTGCCGGCCTCGACCTCGGCCAGCATCTCGTAGAGCTTCGCCCAGGTCGCGTCGCGCTGGGCCACGCAGTACTGTCCCTCGGCGGCGAACTTCGGTGTCGGACTCGTTGCGTACGTGCAGGCGGACAGGATGCCGTCGTACTGTCGTGTGCGCGCGAAGGCGTCCAGGCGCGCCTGGGTCGAGGCGACGATGCTGCTTTGCAGCGCCGCCTTGCGACCTGCAATCTCGTCTGCCGTGGCGGCGCGCACCGTCCACTGCTGTTCCCAGCGATTGACGGCCGGCACGAAAGCGGGCTGTGCCTGCTCGACCGACTGAGTCAGCGCGTCGTGGTCGGGGGCGCCCGTCACGACGACCGGCACTACGTTGTAGTTGCCCAAGTCTTCGTCGGACATGTTGACCGGGAAGCTGGTGTTCGGATACTCGGCATTCAGCAGATTCAGGTTGTACGGGTACTGGACGATCTGCAGTCCGTTGATCTTTGCGTACATGGTGTTTCCTTACAGTGCGCCGACGGTGACGAGGATGGCGCGGTAGCGGTTGGTTCCAAGGGCCGCGCTGGCGGTTGCTGTCTTGTTGCCGGTCGCACCTGCGGTTAAGCCTTCTTGGTAGGCAACTTCAAGCGTTATATCTACAGCAGGCCCGTTGTGACTTGACTCCACCGCTTCTGTCATGCCAGAAGGCGGCGTAAACGTAACGACGCCTTGGTTGCTGTTTGCTTGAGCGCCGAGGTACAACAAAATCCCGTTTGCTGTTGCGGTTACACCGTTTGCAGTAATGCTGGTTGTGGCCGAGCCTGTATTGGTAGTTCCGGCCGAAAGCGTTGCGGCATTAACTCCGGCGAGCGTAATGATTGCCGCCGCCGCAGACCCCAGCCCCGATGTCGTTGCCGAGTAACTTGCAGCCTCCGACCCATCCGCAACTCGGTAAAAAACGTACATTCCCGGCTGGAATAACGTGGTTGTAGTGCCATTGCCGGCCAGCAAAGTCCATCCACTTGGCGTTGATACGGTGACGTCCGTAATGGATCCGTTTGCTGTAGAAACAACAAACAGCAACAAGTTGCCCGGAACACAGGCAGGCGTATTAACAGTTACGGAAAACGAACTTGATGATGCGTTTCCGCCTGTGTTGACGGCCATGTACTGCGCGTACTTGGTATACGACGCGGCGGGCTTGATGGACGTGAGGACACCAGCCACAAGCGTCGAGGCCCCCATTTCAAAACTGCGAGTGCCCGAGCTTCCCGCGAGTGACAACGCCGCGTCCTGCTCAACAAGGCGAGATGGCTGCGTGCCATCACTGTCGATCGCAATCGTCTGCATCGTCGCGGGGCCGGTGATCGTAATACTAGAGGCGTTGCGCGCTACCGCAGCAAATATGCGAGCAAAGTTAACGCTTGCTGTGACCGCTCCTACCACTAGAGGGTTTGCGCCGGTTGCGATTGTGCCGATTGCGTCATAAGCGCCGTTTCGGTAGGTGGCAATAGTCCCGCTAAGGTTGCCGGTGCTGCTGGCCGTAAACGTGTAGCTTGCGCCTTCGCTTGCTCCCGCAACCTTGTACGCAATACGCAAAGAGGGCCGGGCGTTTTGATCCGCCACTTCTGTCCAACCAGTGTCACCTGTCCATGTTGCTTGTGCGTCGCCGTTAACGGCAGAAATCATCAGATCGCCTTCACGGGTGCCGGTCGGCTTGTTGATGGTTAGCGTGGTCGTGGTCCCGGCGGTTCCGCTTGCTTGCGAAATCAGGAACGGGCCGGGTTGTGTACCGGCTGGGCGCAGCGCCAAGGTGGCGCCTGTATCCGAGTAGTTGACGTCATTGGCGGTGCTGAAAGTAAATGCAGCCGGGTTAAACGCGCCGCCGGTCCACGTCTTGTAGCCGAGGCCGATGGTAACGTCGACGTTGGCTGCGTTGGTGCTGCCCGACGTGATAAAGCCAGACAGGTCAGAGCTTGAAAACGTCTGAATTCCTGCGGTATGAGCTCCTACACCGCCCGCAAGAATTACGGCTCCAGAGGTCACAGGCGTGATAGACGGCGGGTCGACAAGCACCCCCGTTCCAGCGGTGCTTGTGGTTACTGCAACGTCACGCGGGAGATACGGGTCAACGCCGCGCCAGACTTGAATCGCGATTGCGCCGCCGTTATTCACATCCCCCGTACCGCCTATTAGCGTTACCGTGGTGTCTGGGGTTATGCCCATGACCTTGTGACCAACAACAAGGGTGCCTTCGTCACCCGTAGTGTTGGTTGCGTAAGCAACTTCGGTGTACCCGCTGATAGATACTCCCACGTTAGCGCCACCAACCCCAAAATACACAACGACCACGTCACCAGCAGACGCAGACGATGCCAGCCCGCCCGTCAGGTTGCCGCCGAACGTGATGACCTGATTGGAAGTCGAGGGAGTAACCGACGTCGCATAACCGCCGACGTACTGGATGGTGGCAGCCGCAGGCGCGGTCAGCGACGCGTAACGAGCCAACATGCTCATCGGACGAACTTCCCGTAGATCGTGGTGCCGGCGTCGCGGGTCCAGAGGATGAACCAGTCGGTGCCGCTGGACTGCAGCGTCACGCCGTTGTTGGCGAACGTGGTCGTCGTGGTGCCGTCGGACTTAATCCAGTTGATCGTCGGCCAGGTGATCGTGGCTGCGCCCAGGTTGACGCCCTCAATCAGCAACTCGCCGAGTGCACCCGACGGCGGCCAGGCGCTGATTGACAGCGTCTGCGCTCCGGTGTTCGGCGCCCAGCGCTGATGCGAGCCGTTGCTGTAGACCAGTGCGTTGGTCGTGCCGCTGTCGTGGTAGTCCCAGCCGGTGTCTTGCAGCAGCACCCGCTGCAGCAGGTTGTCGCTAGCGCTGATCGCACCGTCGGTCGCAATCCGCAACCGCTCGCTGCCGCCGACGCTGAAGATCAAAGGCAGGTTGGTGCCAGAGCCAGACGCGGCCGACGTCAGCGACGCCTCGCTTGCGTTGATCTGCAGTTGCGCATACGCACCGTTGGTCGGGTCCGCCGTGTTGTAGGTACGCAGAGTGGCGATCTGTGCCGTGCCGTTAGGCAGCAAGAACACGCCCGTGTTGCCGTTGGTCGTGCTGGTCTGGATCGCGGTGCGGCTGTTAAGCGTGGCGTTGCTGAAGTCGCCGGTGAGGCGCAGCGCCGTGCCGTTGAATACCAGGTTGCCGGTCAGCGTGCCGCCGGCGAGCGGCAGGTAGCTGCTAAGCGCGGACGGAATGACGTAGTCGGTGCCGGCCACCGCAGCGCTGAACGCGCTGGTGCCGTTGCCCTTCACAATGCCGGTCAGCGTGCTGACGCCGGTGCCGCCGTTGGCCACCGACAGGTCGGTGGTGAGCGTCAGGCTGTTGGCCGTGAGGTCGCCGCTGAACGTGTGGTTTGACGAGTGCGTCGGGTTGGCTTGCCAAGTAATGGCGCTGGGGTAGATCGTCAGCGTGTCGGCGCTGTTGTCGCCCAGCTGCACGTTGCCGTTGGCCGTCAGCGTGGTGAACGTGCCAGCCGCCGGCGTCGTGCCGCCGATTGCAGCGTTGTTGATCGTGCCGCCCGAGATGACCGGGCTGGTCAGGGTCTTGTTGGTGAGGGTGTCCGTCGTGTCGCGGCCGACCAAGGTGTCGGTGGACGTCGGCAGCGTGAGCGTGCCGGTGTTGACGATCGTGCTGATGACCGGGCTGGTCAATGTCTTGTTCGACATCGTCAGCGTGTTGGTCGTTGTAGCGACAACCGTCGTGTCCACAGCAACGGTGCCCGAGGACGTGATCGTGCCGCCGGTCAGGCCGGTGCCTGCGGTGATGCTGGTCACCGTGCCAGTGCCAGACACCGAGATCCACTCGACGTCAGTGCCGCCGGAGTTCAGCGCCAGCACCTTGCCGTTGTTGCCGGTGTAGCTGGGCAGCAGGCTTGTGCGGGCGCCGGCAACCGTTGTTGCCCCGGTGCCGCCTTTGCTGACCTGGACCGTGTTGAGGTCGATCGTGATCGTGCCGCTGGACGTGATCGGGCTGCCCGAGACCGACAGGTCGGTGGAGCTCACCGCAACACTGGTGACGGTGCCAGAGGCGACGGCTGCCCACTCAACGTCAGTACCGCCCGAGTTCAGGCGCAGCACGCGCAGCGCGTTGCCCGAGTAGCTAGGCAGCAGGTTAACCCTGGCGCCCGCGGCGGTCGAGGCACCCGTGCCACCGTCAGCGACATCCAGGTCGGTAATGCCGGTGATGCTGCCGCCGGTGATCGTAACGCTGTTGGCGTTCTGCGTTGACAGCGTGCCCAAGCCAGTAATGGCCGTGTTGGGAATGTTGCTGAACGTGTTCGACGCGCCAGACATCGTTTTGTTGGTCAGCGTCTGGGTGCCGCTGACCGTTGCCACAGTCACGCCGCCCACCGTGGCGCTAGTCGCAGCCAGGGTCGTGAACGTGCCTGCGGCCGCGGTCGTGCCGCCGATGGCGGTGTTGTTGATCGTGCCGCCGGAGATCGTGCCGGTCGAGATCGTCGGGCTGGTCAGCGTCTTGTTGGTCAGCGTCTGCGTGCCGGTCTCGGTAACCACCGCCACGCCAGAGATCGTGATGCTGGTCGCCGCCAAGGACGTGAACGCGCCGGTCGTGGGGCTGGAACCGCCGATGGCAATGCCGTCCGCCGTGCCACCGCTCAACACGCCGTTGTTAATCGTTGGCGAGGTCAGCGTCTTGTTGGTCAGGGTCTGGGTGTTGCTCGCCGTCGTGACCGCCGAGCCGGCCACCGTAATGCTGGTATTGGCCACCAAGGTGGTGAACGTGCCGGCGGCAGGGGTGCCGCCGCCAATGACGGCGCCGTCGATCGTGCCGGCCGAAACGACCGTGCCGCTACCCAAAGTCTTGTTGGTCAGGGTCTGGGTCGTGCCGGTGCCCACCAAGGTAGTGTCGGCGTCGGGAAACGTGAACGTACGCGTGGTGCCGGTCGTGATGCCGCTGGCTTGGAAGACGGCTTTCTTGGTGCTGTCAGCGTTGTCTTGAATGGTAAAGCCGTTGTCGACCACGTCTAGCGAACCAAGCGAGCTGACCACGGTCAGGGCCGTGCCACCGCTGTTGACCGCGACCAGCTTGTTGGCGTTGCCGACAACAAGCGACGGCAGCTTGTCAAAGCCGGCTGAAACCAGGTCGAGCTCAGCGCGCAACAGCGCGGACGAACCCGGTGAGTTGGGGGTCGGGTACGTACCGTGGGTGTAGTAATTGTTGGCCATTAGCGTATTCCTCGACGCGGCGTGTAATGCAAGATGACGCTGTTCACCGTGAACGGCTGGAAGAGGTTTGACACCGACGTGAATCGCACGGCAATGTTCTCGGCGGTTCCGTTGACCTCGACCTCAGACGGTGACACGTTGCTGCCATCCCACACGAAGTTGTCCCAGACGAACGTGTCCCAGAACGCGCCGGCGCGCAGGTTGGTGATGATTTCTTGGTCCAGCGGCTGGTCGATGTATTCGCTGCGGTAGCCCAGGTCGTAGCCAAACGCAAACTCGGCGTAGCTGTCGCCGGTCATCTCAATGCTGGCCTTGCGGTATCGCTTCAAGATCCGCGGGCTCTTGATCGAGTTGATGACCAGGTTGAAGTTGGCCGGGATCACGCCGCCGTCAAACGAGGTGCCGGCATCAAGCCGGTACACGTAGCCGTTGGTCGAACCGAAAAAGCTAGTCTCAGTGCCGTCCGGCTTCTCGCCCTCGACGATGCACGTCACGGCGTGCGAGAACTGCACCGGCATGGCCCCGAGAAACTTGCCGTTCAGCATCGTCAGGTACAGCCCGGTGCCGTCGGAAAAGAAAATCCGGTATTGCGACTTCTCGCGGTTGACGCAGGATCCGGTGGCCAGGTTGCGGCGGATCTGGATGAACGGCCGCAAGTTCATCGTCAACGAAGTTGGCGTGAAGTTGCCAAAATTTAGCGTGGCGCCCAGGCCGATCACGCCGCGATCGTCCAGCACGTAAGCCTGGTCCATCGTTTGCGCGGTGTACTTGATTGCGCCGGTGCCGGTGTTGTAGTTGGTGAGCTGAAAGTTTGCTGAGCTCGTGCCATACAGGACCGACGTGTCGCTGCGCGTGTACACGCCTAGCGAGCCAGTAGTCTGATCGCCAGGCATCACCAGCAGGTTGGTGATGATGTCGTTCATTGCCAGCTCGCCGGCGCCTAGCAGCGGCGACCACTGGTAGGGATCGCCAAGCGCAGAGAACTGCAGCGAATGGTTAAACGACAGGAACAGGTGCTGCTTGTGGAACGCGATGTGCGTTGGCGTGTCGGGCGACATGCCGGTGTTGATCGGCACATACGTGGTGCCGTCAAACTCAAACGCGCGATTCACGCCGTCGCAAGCGTAGAGCTTTTTGTTTGCTGAGCCGCCGCCGCCAAAGTTGGCAACGGTCGTCTCAAATCGCCCGTTCGGCGACAACGTGTTGGCGGTTTGCGCGCCGGTAGCTTTGGCAACCACCGTAGCCCCGACCTGCAAATTCTCGGCGGCTTGAAACGTGCCGGTGATTGATGCAAACACCAGAATGCCGGCAGCGTCGCCGCCAGAAAAGCTGCCGGAACGCACCGCAACGCGCTTGATTGTCCCGGTAGCTCCGCTTGTAGCGCCGGTAACTACCGCGTTGTCGGCAAGCAGGGCGTTCGTTCCCGTGTCAAACGACAGGCGGAACCCAAGCGCGACCTGAGTCCAGCCGGAGCTGGTCGACTTGTACATGTTGGCCGCCGTGCTGCCGACGTTGTTGCGCCAGGCGTAGACGGTGCCGTTGTAGAACGCGACGCCGAGGATAGAGCCCTCGCCGGGTACTACCCCGATGTCGGCGCGGTAGTCGTTTGCTGCCAATAGCCGGTATTCGGCGTCGGTTTTTGCGCTGGCAGATATTCCCAGCAGCTCGACCAGCGTGCCCTGCGTCACGCCGCCGACCTTAAATTGCTCGCCGTTAAGGAACGAACCGCTGACGCGGGTCACAACCAGCTCGTCATCGTCGATCGCAATGACTTTGCCGGTGACAGCAGAGCTAGACCCGGTAATGGTGTCGCCAACAGCCACCGATCCGGTCAAAGTAAATTTGATCAGCAGGTAGGTGGCGTCGGACGGGTTGGGCCGGCCGTCAAAGCGTTCGTATCCGGCGATGCGGGTGTAGCCGCCGGTGATTGAGTGCTCAAAGTTAGATGCCGCGCGGGCGACGCCCGGCGGCAGTGACAGCATCGGCGTGACCTGGTCCAGGCCACCTTGCAGCCTGGCTAGATCGTATTGAACGGGAGGCGTCTGCAGCGGCACGGCGCCCTCCGGTTAGGCCAAAGGCGGGCCGCTGACGGGGGTCGGCAGCTGGTCAATGTCCAGGCGGTTGATTAGCCGCTTGTATTCCGCTTCGCCGCGTTGAAACACCTCGGGCGCCGCCTCGTAGCCACCGTAGAACATCATGGCCCGGTAGACGATCAGCATCTGAAACCGATCCGGAATGCCCGGCTCGTCGGTATTCGCCGAGAACTCGGTTGGCTTTTTGTAGTACTCGCCCGTGATCACGTACGGCTGGTCCGGGATCGCCCCGAACGCCAGGCTTTTATCGACGCCGGGCACGATCGACACAACGACCGGGCGCGCGTACGTGGTCCGCATGTTCCCGTAGATGTACAGGTTGCGGAAAGTGTTGTAGTCCATGTAGTTCATCAACTGCTCGTCTTTGTAGGCCTGGCCTACTGACGAGCAACGGAAGCTGTCGCGCTTCCAGTTGCCGAACGTCGAACCTACGCCGGCTTGCGTCGGCGTGTAGGTCTGCTGTTGCGTGACCGTGTTGAACTGCACGGCCTCGCGCATCCACTGCCAGTCTTCCTTCGCTGTCTGCAGATCCACCCAGGCGGAGTTAATCCACTGGGTAAACCGCTGCGCCTCGCCGCCGACGCCAACCGTGGTGGTCAGCGCGGGGCCAGACACACCGCACTCGACACGAGCGCGGTTGACAAGCTGAAGATAGTTCACCGGCAGTCCTTTGCTTAGGCCGGCTCAGCCAGCACGTGCTGCAGCCAAGCGCGGCCGCGCGGGTTCGGGTCGTCGACCAGGTCGAACGGGTACGCCAGGCCGTGGCGGGCGCGCAGCTCGGAGACGTCAGGCGCGGCCGGGTTCGGCGTGTGCTGCGTGTACTTTGTCTCTTTCATGCGGGCCAGGATCTCGACGTACTTGCGCCGGACCTTGGTCGGCACGCCGCGGATGATCGGCTGGTTGGTGCCGTTGCAGTTGACGATGACGTGCGGCGCTTGGTTCTCGTCGGTTGTGCTGTGAACCATCACAGTCACCACCTCGTTCATAAACGCCTCGGTTGCGGCCAGCTGGCCGAAGTCCTGGGACTCCGCCACCGTCTCGATAACGGGCTGGTCGTCATTGATCTCGATGCCCGTAGCCGGGCCTTCTTTTCTTGCCATCTCAGGTTCTCCTGTTGGTTGACGAAAACGATGTGCCAAAAAGAGGGGCACCTTGTGGGTGCCCCTCAAACTCCCAGTGGAGGATCAGGGAGATGGCAACTTACTGCGCCGAGCCCGGCATCGACATGCAGTCGTAGTAGGCGTCGGTCACGTTGGCAGCGCCCAGGTCGGTCGTGCCGGCCGTGAAGGTGGTGGCGCCGGTGGTGACCTTGATCAGGCCAACCAGGGTCAGGTTAGCGGCGGGAGCGCCGGGCACCGGGCACGGGTCGCCGGACGTCACGATCGGGCCCTGCGAGGTGGTCACGTTGCCGGAACCGTCGATCCACACGCCGAACAGGCAAGCCGAGTTCTGCGGCACGACGGTAGCGCCGGACGAGAAGGTCAGGTTGTCGGTAGCGCTCTTCGACTTGAACACGCCGTTGGTGGTGTACGTCAGGGTGTTTGCGGTCTTGAACGTGGCGGCGTTGGTGCCCTCGGCCAGGCCGGCGGCGGTCAGCGACACGAAGCCGCTGTTTACTTGGGAAAGGTTGTAAGACATGGTGCGTTTTCCTTTACGCGGTGGTGTTGAGAGTGACGGCCGTGGCGGTGCTGTCCGTCACGTTGCTCGTGTTGCTGGCGCCGGTCGTAACGCCGCCGTGAACGTGGGCGTTGTAGTCGGTCAGCAACTGGTTGTGGGAGGCTGCCAAGGCAGTCAGGTCGGTCAGGACGGATTCCAGCAGCGCACGCAGCTCACGCGAGGTGAGCTCGTCCGGCACTTTGACCATCCGCACATTGATGCTTTCGCTCATTGGTGGGTCCTTTTAAGAAGGGGCCGCATCACTGCGGCCCCAGGTCATCACAGAGCGGTGACGCCGGCTTCGATACGAGCCATGAACGCGTCGTTCAGGCGAACGGTCGCGAACCAGGTCGAAGCGCCCACGTAGCCGAACTGGCCCAGCGGGTTGGCGTGGTTGGTCTGGCTGGCCTTCAGCACGATCGGCTTGATGGCCGACATGCCCTTGAGCGCAACCTGGCCCCAGCAGTCTTCACCGATGATGATGAAGGGGTACACGTCGACGTTGGCAGCGCCAACCGACAGCATGCCGTTCAGCGTGCTGGAACCAGCGGCGGCGAAGGGCTTCAGCAGCGGCGAGCTGATGAAACGGAAGTCTTCGCAGGCGCCGATTTCGCGGTCGTGGATCGGCTTGAACGAACCGTACTCTTCCACGCGGGTGAAGCCCGGCAGGTTACGGATGTCGGACACGGCGTCGGTGTGCACAAACACGATGTAGGCCGGCTGCACGGCGCGGGTGCCGAAGTTGACACCAGGAGCCAGGCGGCTGGTCACGCGGCGAGCGCGGTTCGACTCGAGGGTACGAGCGGCCTTGCGCAGCGCGTTCAGGCTGATCGCGGTGTTGATACCCGAGCGGCTGGAGCCGTTCGCGTAGATCACCGTCGAGCCGGCCTTCAGCACGCCGTAGCGGACCATCTCCATCACTTCAGCCAGGGTCTCGCCGGTCAGCTTGACCATCTCGCCCGGGATGTCGTCTTCGTACAGCTGCTCGACCTTGCTCGAGTACTTGAACAGAATGCCGTACTGCTGCAGCTGAACGGTCACGTCCTGGAACGAGATCGTGTTGGCGTTCGGGGTCACGCCCTCAGCCAGCACGAAGTTCGAGGCGGTGACGTCCGGCGTGCCGACGTAGCGGTTGCTGCCTTCGATCGAGGTGCCGGTGGTGGAAGCGCCGAACGGCAGAGTACGACGGAACACCAGGGTGTCAGTCGAGTTCTGCGGCATTTCGCGCTGGGTGCCGAAGTCACCGAGGACGGTGATCGGCTGGGCGTGCTCAAGCATGCCCTGAGCGGCGCGGATCAAGTTCCGCGACGCAACGGTTCCATAATTCTGGATAGACATTTGTCAGGTTCCTATAAGGTTAAAAGCCTCGTTGGGCGCGTTCTTTTTCGCGCCGCTTGGCCTCGTAGTTCCAAAGTTCTTCCGGCGACAAGTCGTCCATTGTTTTGGGCGGCGGTGTCTGTCCGGGTCGTACGGTCGCGGCTGCAGCGAGACGTGCTCCGCGCTCTTGCTTGACCTCTGCGGCGGGTCGGACCTTCGCCTGCTGGAACATGTCCAGCATCTTGATCGCGTCACGCGCTGCTGAGCTGTCGGCTAGGGACCGCACATCCTGGGGCTGTTGCGCGAACCAGGCCATGAATTCCGGTGTGTTCACCGTGTCACGCCAGTTCTCGTACTTGCCTTCGATGCGCGCTTCTTCGATGGTTCGAGCCATCTCGGCTTTGCTCTGTGCGACTTGCTGCTGCACGTAAGCGGCGACCTGTTGCGGGTCGACACCTGCTTGCTGCGGCTTGAATCGCGAGAGCTCGGCTGCGAGCTTCTCTTCCATCGCCCCGGCCCACTCCGGGAAGTCTTGCTTGAGCTGCTCCCACTTCTCGGGGTTCTTGACCGCTGCAGCCATTTGTCCCTGCGAAGGCGCTTGCTCGGGTGCGACCGTCGTCGCAGCCTGCCGTGCCTGCTGGAATTCACGTTGCATTGCGGCCACGCGACCCTCGGCGGTCTTTACGTGGTGCAGCAGTTGGGCGTTGGCCTGCTCCAGTTGGTTGATCTTGGCCAGTGCGGCCTTGACCTCTTCCGGTAGCCCGGCCAGCGGATCGGCTGGCTCAGCTGGTGCAGCTTGCTCGGTGACGATTTCTTCCTGTGGCGGGGCTTCGTCAGCCTCCGGCACTGGGGCCTGGAGCTCGGCAGCGGGCGACTCGTCGCCGGCGTCGAGTTTTGTGGCCTCCTCGTTCCAAAGCTCTTGTAACTGCTCCTGAGTCAGTTCGTTTTCCACTGTAACGCCTCCAAAAACAAAAGCCGCCCGAAGGCGGCTCCTTTGCCAAGGTCAGCCGGGACTATTCGTCCGGGTTGACCACCACACCTCGAGCTGCCGCGTTGGGCAGGTCAAGGAATTTTTTTAGTATTCTGATCTCGCCGCGCAGTGCGGCGGTGTCGTCCGGTGCCAGCGCCAGCGAGTCGTTCTTCTCGCGTGCGCGCTTGAGCTGGTCCTCGGCCCACTTGCGCAGGAGGTGCCAGGTAGCGGACTGGAAATCTGGGTTCATCAATGAAAAAAGCCGCTGGTCAGCGGCTTTTCGTCAAATTCGGGGCGCACTGCCCCCCGGAAATTGTAGTGCCTGACTGGGGTACTGCGCAAGACCCTGGTTTCACGCAAGAAACCGCAGCTTGTACAGCGTCTGCTGGTACAGCGCCACGACCGCATCGATCTCGTTGTGCAGGGCGCTCTCGTCCCGCGGGCAGATCTGCTCGCGGTGGTCCTCAATCCAGGCCATCTGCTGCTCAAGAACGTCGGCGATCTCGCCCTCGAACTCGTTGTCCATCAGCGGCACGTCCAACAGCTCGTTGTACCGGCCCTGGTAGGCCTCGGCAAACGAGTCGATCAGCGGGATGACGCCCTCGTAGAAGCCGCCCAGCGCCATGTGCTCGGCGTAGCTGCGCGTTTTGAGGTGAGCCCGGTGCGCCATGTCGCGCCCCAGGAACACCAGCGCTACAAACTCGGCTGGTTTGCTCACTTCATTGCTCCTTTGATCAGGCCCTTGCCCGCGGTCTTAGCTGACTCTTTAAACGCCTTGTCAGTCGGCGCGCCTTTCTGGCCAGGCGTACGCATGCGCTCGCCGCTGCCTTCCTTAATGCGCTCGCGCTTGGCGTGGATGTTGGCGTAGAGGCCCTTGCCCATGACCAATCTCAGTAAGCGACTTTGGCGTACCGCGCGTGGATCGCAACGATCACGTCAACGTCGGTGCCAGTGCCGCCGGTAGTGGTCGGGCGGATGTAAGCCGGCATCTCGTTGACGCTGTGCAGTCCCGCAGCGGTGAAGGTCAGCGCCGTGGTGCCGCCCTTTTGCGTCATAGCGTGCCAGTTCGTGCCGTCGTTGCTGCCTTGCAGTCGCACGGTGGCGCCGCCAAACGTGCCGATCGCCTGGACGGTAATGTCCGCGGCGTACGGCATTGCGTACGGTGCGCCGTCGTCGGCGTTGCCTAGCGCTTCCCAGGTGAGCAGGGTTGCGCCGTTGACCTTGTTGCGGTCGGTGTTGGTGAGAGCGATAGTGGCCATGATGTTTGCTCCTTGGCGTTGATTTTAGAGTCCTCCGGTGCCGCCTGGATCGAACCATTCGATTGGCGGCGGCGGTTCGACAGGTTGCTCCGGCTCGGGTGCCGGCTGCTGAGGCGTGCTTGAGACCGTGCCGCGGCCAATGCCGCTGGCAAGTCCGTTGCCGCGAATCACGTCGCCCAGCAGACCGCCGCGCTCTTGCGCAGCCAGGCTAGGCTGCCCCAGCTTTTTCATCTGAGCCAAGGTCGGGTCCGGCCGCTTGCGCAGCAAACCCTGTTGCTCGGCTTCAGTGGGTTTCGTCACGTAGTCGTACGTGTACTCGGTCGCGGTGTAGGTGCCGTCCGGGTTCTGCGTGATCTGCGTTGTTCGGTCGGGCGAATAGATTCCCGTCTGCTGGCCCTGTGCGTCCACG
>JACCDP011223631.1_pt1 | contig 59291 bp, 84 predicted proteins | sample 7445841 | NCBI WGS metagenome assembly JACCDP01 (sample SAMN15323441, study PRJNA562643) | freshwater metagenome | isolation source: river surface water | place: USA:Blue River Watershed | collected 2017-08-17 | reverse complement strand
TTTGATTCGGTGTATGAGTGGTACACCTCTGGCCCACGGCAGCGCTTGCAGCCAGGCGGCGCGATTGTGATTGTGATGACACGGTGGTCAAAGCGTGATTTGACGGGCCGTGTGATCAAAGATTCCGTGCAAAGGGGCGGGGACGAGTGGGAAGTGATCGAATTTCCGGCAATTTTGCCCTCCGACAAGCCGCTGTGGCCTGAGTTTTGGAGCTACGAGGAACTGTCTGCGCTGCGCTCGGAGCTGCCAAACAGCAAATGGCAGGCCCAGTACCAGCAAAGCCCGACATCGGATAGCGCGGCTATCGTCAAAAGGGAGTGGTGGAGGACTTGGCACGACGACAGGCCGCCAAATTGCTCGTTCACTTTGATGGCCTGGGACACGGCCTTTGAAAAATCCAACCGCGCCGACTATTCCGCCTGCACAATCTGGGGTGTGTTTTATCACCCGGACGACAACGGCTTGGAACAGGCAAACATCATCCTCTTGAACGCGATCCGCGACCGTGTTGAGTTTCCAGAACTCAAGAAAATGGTGCTGAGAGCGTACAGGGACTGGGAGCCAGACAGCACAATCATTGAAAAGAAGGCGTCAGGTGCGCCGCTTATCTATGAGTTGCGTGCGATGGGCGTTTCTGTGCAGGAATTTACGCCGGTCAAAGGGAACGATAAGATTACACGGTTGAATGCGGTGTCGGATCTGTTTGCATCTGGACGAGTCTGGGCACCAAACACCAACTGGGCGGAAGAAGTGATTGATGAAGTCGCCTCTTTTCCGTCCGGCGATCACGATGACTATGTTGACACGGTTTCGTTGGCGTTGATGCGCTTCCGCAGGGGCGGATACATCCAAACAGACCTCGATGAAGACGATGACAATGTAAAGTCGTTCAGGCGCAGGCCCGTTTACTATTGAGGAATACAACATGGCAATCGACAAAGCGGTAAATAAGGCCCCTATGGGCATCATGTCAGACGCAACGATGGAGGAAGGTGAACCGATTGAGATTGAAATCGAGGATCCTGAGTCAGTATCAATCAAAGCTGGTGGCGTTGAAGTTATTTTGACGCCCGAGCCAGAAGGCCCAGATGATTTCGATGCCAACTTGGCCGAATTCATGGACGATGACGAGCTGTCTACGCTGGCCACCGACCTGTTGGGCGATTTCCAGTCCGATGTGGACAGCCGCAAAGACTGGATCCAGACCTATGTGGATGGCATCCAGCTGCTGGGCATGAAACTGGAAGACAGAACAGAACCCTGGCCCGGCGCGTGCGGTGTTTACCACCCATTGCTGTCCGAGGCGCTGGTGAAATTCCAATCCGAGACGATCATGGAGACTTTCCCAGCGCAAGGCCCGGTGAAAACCCAGATCATCGGCAAAGAAGACAGCGAAACCCGTGACGCTTCAACGCGAGTCAGAGATGACATGAACTATCAGCTCACGGAGAGAATGCCCGAGTACCGGCCAGAGCATGAGCGCCTCTTGTGGGGCCTTGGCCTGGCCGGAAACGCTTTCAAGAAGGTCTATTACGACCCAAGCCTTGGCCGACAAGTCGCTTTGTTCGTGCCAGCCGAGGACATGGTGGTGCCCTACGGCGCATCCAGCTTGGAAACCTCGGAGCGCGTGACCCATGTGATGCGCAAAACCGAAAACGAGATGCGCAAGCTGCAAGTCAGCGGCTTTTACCGCGACATTGAGCTGGGCGATCCCACTGATACTTTTGATGATGTGGAGAAGAAGATCGCTGAGCGCATGGGATTCCGCGCCAGCAGCGATGACCGCTACAAAATCCTTGAGATGCACGTTACCCTCGACCTGCCAGGCTTTGAGGACGAGGATGAAGACGGCGAACCCACCGGGATTGGCTTGCCGTATGTGATCACCATTGAAAAGCACAGCGCCACCGTGCTGGCCATCCGCCGCAACTGGCACCCAGACGATGAGCTGAAGCTCAAGCGCCAGCATTTTGTCCACTACGGCTATGTGCCAGGCTTTGGCTTCTATTGCTTTGGCTTGATCCACTTGATTGGCGCATACGCCAAGTCCGGCACCTCGTTGATCCGCCAGCTGGTGGATGCAGGCACGCTGAGCAACTTGCCCGGCGGCTTCAAGACCAAAGGCCTGCGCGTCAAAGGCGATGACACCCCGATTGCGCCAGCTGAGTTCCGAGATGTGGACGTTGCAAGCGGCACGATCAAAGACAACATCATGACGCTGCCCTACAAGGAGCCAAGCCAAGTGCTGGCTGGCTTGATGGACAAGATCATTGATGAAGGCCGCCGCTTTGCTTCTGCTGCCGACCTGAAGATCAGCGACATGAGCGCCCAGTCACCAGTGGGCACCACGCTGGCCATCTTGGAGCGCACGCTCAAAATCATGAGCGCCGTGCAGGCCCGCATCCACTACAGCATGAAGCAGGAGTTCAAGCTCCTCAAGGCCATCATCCGCGACTACACCCCCGAGGAGTACAGCTACCAGCCCGAAGACGGTGATCGCCGCGCCAAACAGTCTGACTACGACCGAGTGGATGTGATCCCGGTGAGCGACCCCAACGCCGCCACCATGAGCCAGAAGGTTGTGCAGTACCAGGCTGTCCTCCAGTTGGCCCAGCAAGCGCCCCAGCTCTACGACTTGGCACAGCTGCATCGCCAGATGCTTGAAGTGCTTGGCATCAAGAACGCCAACAAGCTCGTCAAGCTGGAAGAAGACAACAAGCCCAAAGATCCGATCAGCGAGAACATGGATGTGGTTCGCATGAAGCCACTGAAGGCTTTTGCATATCAGGATCACCAGGCTCACATCGCCACCCATCAGGCTTTCATGCAAGACCCGATGACGGCGCAAATGATTGGCCAGAACCCGCAGGCCCAACAAATGATGGCTGCGCTGCAAGCACACATTGCAGAGCATTACGCTTTCATGTACCGCAACCTGATCGAACAACAGGTTGGCGCACCCCTTCCTCCTCCCGATGCAGAGGAGCCGCTGCCCGAACAATTCGAAGCAGCGTTGTCTCGCATGGTCGCGCAGGCAGCACAACAACTGCTCATGCAAAACCAAGCCAATGCTCAGCAACAACAAGCTCAGCAACAAGCACAAGACCCTGTTCTCCAGATGCAGGCGCAAGAACTCCAGATCAAATCTCAGGAGGTTCAGCGCAAGGCGCAGAAGGATCAACAGGACGCCCAGCTCCGTATGCAGCAGCTGCAACTGGAACAAGAGCGCATCGCCTCGCAAGAGCGTGCCGCTATGGCCAGCGTGCAAGCCAAGCAACAGGTGGACATGGAGCGCATCCAGTCCACCGAGGAGATAGAGGGTATGCGACTCGGCCTTCAGGTCAAGAAAGACCAGGAAGCCTTGGCCTCGAAAGAGGAGATCGAAGGGATGCGAATCGGCATCGAAATCGCCAAAGCGGCGCAACCAGCAAAGAAAGGGAAACCTGAATGAGTATGGACTTGCTCAAGCATCTTTCAAACAAGATGCAAGAGGAGATCAAGGTCATCACTGATGATCTTGCCTTGGGGAAAGCCAAGGACTTTGGAGACTACAAGCACGCAGTAGGAATGCTGCGCGGCTTGATGGTCGCAAATTCAATCATTGCTGAAACAGCAGAAAGGTACGAGGAAATTCAATGAATGAGATCCTGATCGGCACAAACCCCGATGATCCAGGAGAAGCAACGGTCTTGCCAGAAACCGCAGAGCAAAAGGCAAAACAACTTCCTGATCCGTCTGGCTATCGCATCCTGTGCGCTATCCCAGAAATCGAAGACAAATTCGACAGTGGCATCGTCAAGGCTGACATCACAGTCCAGCACGAGGAGCTGCTAACCACCGTACTTTTCGTGGTCAAACTTGGCCCGGATTGCTACAAAGACCCATCGCGTTTTCCCAGTGGCCCTTGGTGCAAAGAAGGAGACTTTGTTCTCGTTCGACCGCACGCAGGCACGCGACTAAAAATCCACGGACGAGAATTCCGCATCATTAACGATGATTCTGTTGAGGGGGTCGTAGAAGATCCTCGCGGCATATCACGCAAATAAGGAGAGATCATGGCAACACAAAATCAAGAACAAGACACCGACATCACGGTTGAGATCGAAGGACAAACCGATGTGGAGGTTGATGTCAAGGACGACACGCCCGAAGAAGATCGTGGCCGTGAACCTCTCCCGGAGGAAATCGTTAAGGAGCTGGAAGCCGACGAGCTAGAGGACTACTCGGAAAAGGTGAAGGTTCGACTCAAGCAGATGAAAAAGGTGTGGCACGACGAGCGCCGCGCCAAAGAAGCTGCTGACCGTGAGCGCCAAGAGGCGATCACCCTGGCCCAGCGTCTTGTTGAAGAAAACAAGAAACTAAAGGCCAAAACCAACTACTCTGAGACTGCGCTGGTCGCCTCCTACAAGGAAGCAGCCACCCGCCAGCTCAAAGAAGCTCAGACCGCTTATAAGGATGCGTTTGAATCTGGGGACTCTGACCGAGTGTTGGAGGCCCAGCAGGCACTGAACGCCGCCCAGTTCCGGGCAGCCCAGGCTGAAAGATTTAAGCCAACCCCTTTACAAAAAGAGGATAATGAGGTAAACATAGCAAATCAGCAGGCACAGCCGGTTGTCCAGCGTGATACCAAAGCCGTTTCGTGGCAAGAGCGAAATCAGTGGTTTGGTAAGAATCGCATGATGACAGCGATGGCTCTCGGCTTGCATGAAGAATTGGTGGAAAAGCATGGGCACGCCTATGCGACCACGGACGAATATTACGACCGCATCGACAAGACCATGCGTCAAAAGTTCCCCGAGGAATTCACCTCTGACACGCAGACTGGGGGCGGCAAGCCCAGTCAACGCGCAAACAAACCTGCCACCGTGGTTGCTCCCGCATCACGAAGCACGGCCCCCAAAAAAGTCGTGTTAACCGAAAGCCAAGTTCGCTTGGCGAAGAAGTTGGGCGTTTCCATTGAGGAATACGCTCGTGAATTTGTGAAACAGGAGAATCGAAATGGCTGAAAATAGACTTGCACGCGAAGTACAAACCCGTAGCGCATCGGAGCGCCCAAAGCAGTGGCAGCGCCCCGAAACATTGCCTCAACCTGACAAACAGGCAGGCTACGTCTACAGGTGGATCAGGGTTACGATGTTGGGCCAGGCAGACGGCAAAAACGTCTCATCCAAGTTCCGAGAGGGCTGGGAGCCGGTACGCATCGAAGAACAACCCCAATTCAAGCTGCTCGTCGATCCCAATAGTCGATTCAAAGACAACATTGAGGTCGCAGGTTTGTTGCTCTGCAAGATGCCAGAGGAGTTCTTGGGCCAACGCACGGCGTACTACGCCAAGGTGTCCAAGGACAACATGGATGCTGTGGACAACAATTTCATGAGAGAGAGCGATGCTCGGATGCCCTTGTTCCGTGAGAAGAAGTCATCCAGCTCGTTTGGTCAAGGTCGTTAATTCAAGGAGTCCTAAATGGCTTACCCTTCCGTTTCAGCCCCCTATGGGCTAATTCCGATCAATCTGATCGGCGGTCAGGTCTTTGCCGGTGCGACTCGTCAGATTCCCATCAACTCTGGTTCTGCCACCGCCATTTACTTTGGCGATGTGGTGAAACTGGGTAGCGATGGCACTCTGTCGAAAGACACTGGTACTGATTCTGCCACCCCCGTTGGTGTTTTCATGGGTTGCTCGTACACCGATGCCACTTTTGGCAAAGTGTTCCGCCAGTATTACCCCGCAAGCACCTCTGCTTCCGACATCATGGCTTATGTTGAGGATGATTTCGACGCCCTGTTCAAGGTCGCCGTTGTATCGTCTGGCACGACTATCAGCTATGTGAACCGTACCTCCGTTGGCAACAACGCTGTGCTGGTTCAAAACAGCGGTAGCACCGTCAACGGCAACTCCAAAGTCGCCGTCAGCTCCACCACTGCTACGACCAGCACCTGGCCGGTTCGTATCATTGATGTGGTTCCCGAAACAGCCATCGCTGGCTATCCTGGCTCTTACACTGAAGTTATCGTGAAGTGGAATGCCGGTATGCACCAGTACACCAACCCGACTGGCGTATAAGGAGTAAATCATGGCAATTTCACGCGCACAACTACTCAAGGAACTGCTCCCTGGCTTGAACGCATTGTTCGGTCTTGAATACAAGACCTACGGCGAACAGCACAAAGAGATCTTTGAAACCGAAACTTCTGAGCGTTCGTTCGAAGAAGAAACCAAACTGTCTGGATTCTCTGCCGCCCCGGTGAAGAATGAAGGCAGTGCGATTGCTTACGACAACGGCCAAGAAGCCTGGACTGCACGCTACAACCACGAAACCATCGCTCTGGGTTTCAGCTTGACCGAAGAAGCCATTGAGGACAACCTCTATGACACTCTGTCCAGCCGCTACACCAAAGCCCTGGCTCGTGCTATGGCCTACACCAAGCAGACCAAAGCAGCAGCCATCCTGAACAACGGCTTCAGCTCGTCCTACCCCGGTGGCGACGGCGTTTCGTTGTACTCGACGGCTCACCCGCTGGTGTCCGGTGGCACCAACAGCAACACGCCCGCTACGGCAGCTGACCTGAACGAGACTTCCTTGGAAGCCGCCGTTATTCAGATCGCCGCTTGGACGGACGAACGTGGCCTGTTGATCGCCGCCAAGCCCCGCAAACTGATCGTTCCTCCGAGCCTTCAGTTCGTGGCAACCCGCTTGCTCGAAACCGAGCTGCGCGTGGGCACCGCCGACAACGACATCAACGCTCTGAAGAACAACGGTTCGATCCCCGAGGGTTACACGGTCAACAACTTCTTGACCGACACTGACGCTTGGTTCTTGACGACTGACGTTCCCAACGGCTTGAAGCACTTTGTCCGTTCGCCTCTCGCCACCTCTATGGACGGCGATTTCGATACTGGCAACGTCCGCTACAAGGCTCGTGAGCGTTATAGCTTTGGCTGGTCAGATCCTCTTGGATCTTTTGCCTCGCCTGGCGCTTGATGAAAAAAGAAAAGGAGGGGGAGTATCTCCCTCTTTTTCTTTGACTTGCCTTGCGGTATAGTCAAAACACTGGGATTTTTTAACGTAGCGCAGCAGACAGGCCCAGCTGACGACATGCAGACTGTTGCGCGACTCGCATGTGAGGCTTCAAATGGCTCAAACTTCTTTTTCCGGCCCGGTAAACCTTGGCGTTTTCACTGTGGCTACCGCACCCACTGGCGCTTCCGAAGGTTCGGTTGCGTTCTTCACCAATGGTGCTGCTGGAAGCCCTGTGCTGGCTTTCTTTGACGGCACCAACTGGCTGCGTTGCGACACCCTTGCCGCAATCTCTGCCTCCTGATAGGAGGCCGAGATGGCAATGCAAACTGATGTCCGGGCCAGTGCGGCCCTATCGTCAAGCGGCGCATTCAACGACCAAGGCGGCAACGCGCTTGGCCGGACTCGCATCAAGGCGATCTACATCATCCCAGGTGCATCTGCTGGCAGCGTGACGTTTAAGGACGGCGGCTCTGGCGGAACAACCGTGGCGGTGATCAACACGGTTGCGTCAGCAACGCAGCCGACTTACATCATTCTTCCAGGCCAAGGGATCCTGTGTGACACCAGTGTGTATGGCACGCTGTCAAACGTAGGTTCTGCGGTCATTTTCTACGGGTGATTCATGCAAAACGAGCAGAGCTTCAACCTGGCTGGTCGCAAACTATTTGTGGCCTTGCCTGCCTATGATTTCAAAGTCAGCCTGAAGCTGGCTGTCTCGCTGGCCAGATTGGCCCAGCAGCTGCCGCACCACGGCGTTGAGTTGAACATTGGCAGCATCTGCGGATGCTCGGTTGTGTCTCGCGCTCGTAATTTGCTGGTCAAGGACTTCTTGGAGTCCAACTCAACAGACCTGATGTTCATTGATGCCGACATCAACTTTGAGCCTGACGATGTGCTGCGATTGATGGCCTGGGCCTCGGATCCTAAAAAGGGAATCGTGGGCGGCGTGCCTCGCACTCGCAAGACCAACAAGGTCTATATCGCCCAGCTCGATCAAGATGAGGAAGGCCTCACGATGAACCGCATGGGGCTGGTGCGTGCCAAGCGCATCGCCACCGCTTTCATGCTGGTGCGCCGAGAAGTCTTTGAGCGTCTGGTGGATGAGAACCCCCAGTGGAACTACTACGACCACAGCAGCGACCGGCAGCTCAACGCCGTGTTTGACTTCCTCGTCACAGAGGAGGGCTACATGGGCGAAGACTACCTGTTCTGCGACCGCGCACGCGCCATCGGCTACGAGGTCTGGATCGATCCAACGATCAAGCTCGGCCACATGGGCGTGCAAGAGTATGAGGGCGATTTTGGTCACGATGTTCTTTACCCAATGATCAACCCTATCCAGGGTCAAAAGGTGGCGTAAATGGCGAAGACACCGGCATGGCAACGCAGCGAGGGCAAAGACCCAAAGGGCGGCTTGAACGCCAAGGGCCGGGCATCCGCCAAAAAACAGGGCATGAATCTAAAGCCTCCGGCTCCTCACCCCAAAACAGACAAGGACGCAAATCGTCGCAAGGCATTTTGCGCCCGCATGAGTGGGATGAAGGAGAAGTTGACTTCAGAGAAGACGAAGAAAGACCCAAACTCCCGGATTAACAAATCATTGAGAGCTTGGAACTGCTGACATGGAAATAATGCTATGGAACGCACTGCTGTCTTTCATCTCTGGCCTGGGTCTTTGGCTCCTGAAGGTCATGTGGGACGAGCTGCATCGCATTCAGGTATTGCTGAATCGCACACGGGAGGAGATCGCCCGTGACAACATCACCAAAGATGAGATTGATCGAATCTCCCACCACATTGATCAGCGCTTCAACAAGCTGGAAGCAAAGATCGACAACCTGATGCAAAGGAACAATCATGCCTAAAGCAATGAAACCGGCCATGCCACCCATGAAGAACGCTGGCGCTGGTCGTGGTTTTGTAAACCCCAAGCCTGTCAATGTGAGCGAGGAGGACTATGTGTCCCCCAAGGATCGCATGATGATGGAAGAACAAATGCGCGATGCCAAGATGATCAAGGACACCGAGGGTGCCTATGAGAAGTCTCGCACCACATCATTCAGCAAAGGCGGCAGCGCCTCTGCTCGTGCCGATGGGATTGCCAAGCGTGGCAAGACTCGCGGCATGATGTGCTAAACGGTGAATGGCGTGAGAAGCAAACTCGGTACTTGGGCCTCTGGCGGCAAGTCCGTTGAACAAGGAGGTCATGCTATGCCAGCAACGTCTGCAAAGCAAAAGAAATTCATGGACATAGCGGCTCACAACCCTGCGTTCGCGAAAGCGGCTGGCGTGCCGTCCAAAGTCGCCAAAGAGTTCAGTCAGTCCAGTAAAGGTATGAAATTTTCGAAAGGTGGAGATATGAAAGAGTCCAAAGCAATGATGAAGAAGGAAGTGTCGTTCATGAAAAAGAAGGGCGCTCCCAAGTCCATGCTCAAGCATGAAATGGCAGAAGCTGGCATGGAAGCCGGTGGCATGTCCAAGAAGCTGCCCAGCGCAAAGCAAATGGGCAACCTTGGCATGAAAGCTGGCGGCCTGGCTGCTGGTCACAAGTCTGCCAACGGCGTGGCCAAGCGCGGTCTGACCAAGGGCACCCAGGTCAAGATGGCCAAGGGCGGCATGACCAAGAAATACTGCTGATCATGAGAGCCAGTCGCGGCATGGGGATCGTAAACCCCGGCAAACTACCGAAGCAGGGTCGCCGCAAGGACAACCCTGACGAATTCGATATGTACGCCGGTGGCGGCCAAGTGGGCCTGTACGCCAACATAAACGCCAAGCGCAAGCGCATCGCAGCCGGTTCCGGCGAGAAGATGCGCAAGCCTGGCAGCAAGGGCGCACCGACCGACAAGGCTTTCCGAGAATCTGCCAAGACTGCCAAAGGGTAACGGTGTTACGGTGTGGCAAATCACCTGCGTAAAGAACGAAGGCGGCAAAACCCGCCCGCCCCTGCACCTGTGCCCACGCCACCAGTAACCCCGCAACCAGGAAAACCAGCATGACAACGACCGGCACCACCTCATTTAACCTCGATCTAGCCAACCTCATGGAGGAGGCCTTTGAGCGTGCGGGTGGCGAGATCCGGTCTGGCTACGATGTGCGCACTGCACGCCGCAGCTTAAACCTGCTGACGATTGAATGGGCAAACCGTGGCATCAACCTCTGGACGATTGAAGAAGGCCAGATCCCCCTGAATCAGGGGCAGATTGCCTACAACTACCCAGCGGACACCATCGACCTGCTGGATCAGGTTGTGCGCACCCAGACGGGCATTGATCAGGTGGACATCAACATCACCCGGATCTCTGTTTCGACCTATGCCACGATCCCCAACAAAAACGCCCAGGGTCGCCCAATCCAAGTCTGGATCAACCGCCAGTCTGGCACTGTGGCTGCAACCGATCTGACGCTGACAACTGGAGGCATCAATGCCGCCCAGACCACGATTGAGCTGAGTGGCACGCCCACCACGCTGCCGCAGGTTGGCTTCATCAATTTGGGCAGCGAAACGATCCAGTACAGCGGCATCAGCGGCAACACGCTGACTGGCTGCATCCGTGGCCAGAACAACACCACGGCAGCCTCCCATGTTGCTGCCACCAAGGTCTACCTGAATAACTTGCCCTGCGTCAACGTTTGGCCAACGCCCAACCAAGACAACTACTACACCTTTGTGTACTGGCGTCTCAAGCGTATTGATGACGCTGGCAATGGCCGCGCAGAGCAAGATGTTCCGTTCCGCCTTATGCCCTGCCTTGTGGCCGGGCTTGCGTACTACATCGCCATGAAGATCCCAGAGGGCCAGGCCCGTGTGGATCGCCTCAAGCTGGACTATGAGGAGCAGTGGCTGCTGGCCTCGTCTGAAGACCGTGAGAAGGCCGCCCTGCGGCTGGCACCACGCGAGATGTTCTTCTGAGGTAAACCATGCCGAATAGGTTTGCCTCCGGTAAGTATGCGATCTCCGAGTGTGATCGCTGTGCTTTCCGCTATCCACTCAAGCAGCTGCGCCGTCTGGTCATCAAGACCAAGAACGTCAACCTGCTTGTGTGCCCAACTTGCTGGGAGCCGGATCAGCCGCAGCTCCAGCTGGGCATGTACCCCGTGGATGACCCACAGGCGCTGCGCAATCCGCGCCCTGATACCAGTTACCTGACCTCTGGCCTGAGTGGCCTGCAAACGCAAAATTTGACCGTGCCAAACACCGATATGGATGCCTTTGGGCAGCCTGAAGGCGGCAGCCGGATCATCCAGTGGGGGTGGAACCCGGTCGGGTTAAATAATCCCCTCCAACTCTCGGGATTGCAGGATAATTTGGAAGCACTCGGCCAAGTTGGTTCTGTGTCCGTTTCAACCTCATAGGAGCAACCATGAACAAATATTTGTCCGGCGGCGATGTCAAACAAGTTAAGCGCATTGCCAAGACTGAAGTAAAGGGCCATGAAAAAGCCATGCACGGTGCCAAGGCGTTTGCAAAAGGCGGCGTGACCAACATGCAGCGCCGTGAGCTGGGTAAGGGCCTGGCCAAGGTGGCCAACCAGAAAAAGACCAGCTTTACCTACCGCAAGATGGGAGGCAAATGATGAGCAAGGCAAACGACAAATTCAACCACTTTCCTGCGGATACCAAGGATCCGATTGGCAAGTACACCCAGCCTCGTGAATACAAGGACACGCTGGGCGAGAACGGCTACCCCAACAATGTGCCCAACACTCAGACGTTGCGCACTCGGGGCACCAAGCACACGACTCGCGGCAACAGCAGCAGCGTGAAGATGGGCTGAAATGAATTACTCGACGCTGTTTGAAACGATCAAGGGGTACGTCGAAAACGACTTCCCCGACACGACCTGGACGGACTCTGCCGGAACCGGGACGGTGACCTTCACTCAGAAGGAACAGATCGATACGTTCATTCAGCAGGCCGAGCAGCGCATCTACAACACGGTGCAGCTGCCTGCCTTGCGCAAGAGCGTGACGGGTAACTGCACCATCAGCAACAAGTACCTGTCAATGCCAAGCGACTGGTTGTCCATGTTTTCGCTGGCAATTATTCGCTCTGATGGAACGCAAGAATATCTGTTGAACAAGGATGTGGAGTTCATTCGATCCGCATTTCCTGATCCAACCGACTTGGGTGAGCCAAGCCATTACGCAATCTTTGACAACAACACCATGATCTTGGGGCCGACACCGGACGACTCCTATGACATGGAGATGCACTACTACGCATACCCAACCAGCATCGTGAACGCACCCAGCGGCACGACCTGGCTGGGTGATCACTTTGACAGCGCTTTGCTGTACGGCTCTTTGATGGAGGCTTACACCTTTATGAAGGGTGAGCAAGATGTGATCGCCGTGTACAAGTCCCGCTATGACGAGGCTCTGGCACTCTTGAAGGCGCTGGGCGATGGCAAGGATCGTCAAGACACCTATCGTTCCGGCCAAGTGAGGTATCCAGTCACATGATGATCGAATCCATGCTTCCAGTTGTCTCTGGCGTAGAGGTCAGAACCACCAGCAATCGTGGCTTCACGCCTGACGAGGTGGCTCAGCGCTGCGTGGACAAAATCATCTCCGTTGGCGACCAAACGCATCCGGCAATCCGGGATCAGGCGCACGCCTTCAAAGAGCATATCCGTGCTGTAGTTTCCTTCTACATCAAGGATGCAATCAAAAACGATAGGCACACTATCGCAACTCGCCTTCGGGATGCAGGACACCCCGAACTCACAACAATTCTGGAGAGCTAATCATGGCATTCACTGGTAACTTCATGTGTACCAGCTTCAAGGTGGAGCTGATGAAGGGTGTTCACAATTTCACCGCTTCTACTGGCAATACTTTCAAGCTGGCCCTGTACACCAACAGCGCATCTTTCACGGCAGCAACGACCGCCTACACCACCACCAACGAGGTGACGGCCAGCGGCTCGTATGCGACCGGCGGCGGCGCTTTGACAAACGTGACTCCGACCAGCTCGGGCACCACGGCGTTTACTGACTTTGATGATCTGTCGTTCACCACGGCAACCATCACGGCCTACGGCGCGTTGATCTACAACGACAGTGCAACTGGCGACCCCACGGTAGTGGTGCTGGACTTTGGCGGTGCCAAGACCTCCACCAGCGGCACGTTCCAAATCATCTTCCCGGCAGCCACCTCGTCTGACGCCATCATCCGTATTGCCTGATAGGGCGGCAATGTGGCTGATGTCCGTGTACCGCTTGGAGGCTGGGGTTCTCTAGCCTGGGGTCAAGCACCCTGGGGTGAGGGCGCTGTCAGCTTGGTCGGCACCGGCCAGGTTGGCTCAGTCACGGTCAAAGCGGACGCAAACACCACTGTCAGCGGGCTGCAAGCCACGGGGTCAGTTGGTTCGGTCACTGTTGCGGCCAGCTCGTCGGTAACGGTAACAGGTGTTACGGCTACCGGCCAAGTTGGCCAAGTAGATGTCACTGGCGCGGCTGCGGTCAGTCTGACTGGCGTATCGGCCACCACGGCGGTTGGGAATGTCACGGTCACCGGCACGGCGGTCGTCGAGCCAAGCGGCTTGCAAGCCACGGCATCGGTTGGCTCAGTCACGGTTGCAGCCAGCGCAGATGTGCCCGTCACGGGGCTTTCAGCCACTGGCGAGATGGGCAGCGTCCAGATCATCGGCTCTGCGGTTGTGGAGCCTACTGGCGTGTCTGCAACGGGCGATGTTGGCAGCGTCAGCGTTTCGGCCCAGGCCATCGTAACGGTAACAGGTGTTACCGCTACAGGAGAGGTTGGAAGCGTTCAGGTCGTCCAGAATATTGATGTGTACCTGACTGGCGTGGCAGCCAGCGGAGAAGTCGGCCAGGTGACTGCCTCGATTCCGGTCGAGGTTTACCTGACGGGAGTGTCTGGGACTGGGCAAGTTGGGTCGGTAACCATCACTGGCGCAGCTATCATCAACCTTACGGGTGTTTCCGCTTCCGGTATTGTCGGGAATGTTTTAATATGGGGGCTGATTGACGACAATCAGACTCCAAATTGGGCGGCCATTGATGATGGCCAAACAAACAGCTGGACGGCTGTGAATGATGCCCAAACACCAAATTGGGAAGAAATCACGCTTGCAGCGTAAAGGAACTGAGAAATGACGATCAACTACACCACACTGCTGGGATTGGCCAAGCCAGTTACCGGCACCGAAACAGGCCAATGGGGCGATGTTGTCAATGACGAGATCACCTCGCTGCTGGAAGATGCCGTAGCCAACGCTGCCACGTTCAGCGTCACCAGCGGCAACGTCACCCTGACCACGACCAACGGCACGAGCAACCAGGCTCGGATGTCCACGCTGATCATCACTGGCACGCCCGGCACAACGCGAAATGTGATTGCGCCCAGCCAGGCCAAGATCTATGTGGTGCAGAACCAGTCCGACAGCTCGGTGGTGATCAAGGGGTCTGCAACGACCGGCGTGACCATTAAGTCCGGCGCTCAGAGCGTGGTGGCCTGGAACGGATCAGACTTTGTTGAGCTGAACAAGTTTAGCGGTTTGACTGTGCTGACGGCTGATGCAACCATCTACGGTATCACCGTAGGCCGTGGCGCTGGCGCTGTGTACACCAACACTGCGGTGGGTGCGAGTGCGTTAGCCGCAAACACAACCGGAACTCAAAATACAGCGGTTGGATATAACGCCGCAGCTGCGAACACCACGGGCATTCAGTCCACATTTGTGGGTGGATATTCTGGTGTTGCAAACACTACCGGAAGCAACACAGGGATTGGCTATGCGGCCCTTTACTCCAACACAACTGGGACAAGAAACGTGGCAGTGGGCCACAACGATGGCACTGGTATTCCTGCGCCATTGCAGTCCAATACCACAGGAAATCAAAACGTAGCGGTTGGTGTTGGAGCGCTTGCCGCTAACACCACGGGTTCAAGCAACGTAGCAATTGGCTACCAAGCAGGATACAACAACACAACTGCCACATACAACGTGGCTATCGGCTATCTGGCTGGCCAGGGTAACTCAACTGGCACGAACAACGTGTTCATTGGGCCAAACGCTGGAGCCGTGGTAAATGGTGTAAACAATATTGTTGCAATTGGCAACAACGCATTGATTGCCAACACAACAGGAAGTTCCAACACTGTTGTTGGCGGTGCGGCAATGGTTTTGAACACCACTGGCAGTGGACACAGCGCATTCGGCATCAACTCACTCTACAGCAACACCACCGGAGCATCCAATACGGCATTTGGTGCATCCTCGTTGTTTAGCAACACCACCGCCAGCAATAACACTGCCTTTGGTTATCAGGCACTGTATAGCAACACCACTGGTAGTCCGAACACGGCGCTCGGTTTTCAAGCCATGCAATCTGCCGTGACAACGACAGATACCGTGGCGGTGGGCTATCGTGCGTTATTTGCAATTACAGCAGGCGCTAATAACACGGCTGTCGGTAACAGTGCATTGGGCAACGCAACTGGGTCGCATTCGACCGCTGTCGGCTATGCGGCGGCTGTTTCAACCACCACCGGAACTGTCACTGCTATTGGTGATGATTCACTGTACTTCAACACGACTGGTACGAACAACACGGCTGTCGGTTATCTCTCTGCATTTACAAACACGACAGGTGGTCAACTTGTTGCGATTGGTGAGAGGGCTTTGTATAGCAACACTACGGGCAATGGAAGTGTTGCCATTGGATACCAAGCCTTGAACAGTAGCACTACTGGTTCAAACCATGTGGCGATTGGTCAACAAGCCCTGTTCAATAACACCACAGGCTCTCAAAACACTGCGGTTGGCTACGGCTCCCTTTACGGCAACACCACAGGGTATGAGTCCGTGGCGGTTGGTTTTGCGGCGTTGTTTAATGGGACTACTGGTCGAAACAACGTGGCAATCGGCTATCAGGCCATGTACGCCGCAAACACTGGCGACTACAACGTTGCAATCGGCGGCTCAACTTTGGGCTCTAACACTTCCGGCACGTGGAACGTAGCGATTGGTAAAAACGCCATGCAAAGCAGTTCAACGGGCGGCTCCAACACAGCAGTTGGCGGCTCGGCTCTGAACGCAAACACAACAGGAGCCAACAATACGGCGGTTGGATACCAAGCCGGATATTCCAACACCACTGGAGCAAACATCTTTATTGGTGTGCAGTCTGGTTATTCAAACACCACTGGAAGTCGAAATGTCTACATCGGTAATAGTGCCGGTTATTCTGCAAACTGGACAGGCGGAGATGCGGGTAACATCTACATCGGTACGCAAGCAGGTGCAAACACAACTACTGGTGCGGCAAACACTTTCCTTGGTTCAAACGGTTCTTCACAACTGGGTGCGGCTGGTCAAAGTGTGACCACTGGCTCATTCAACACACTACTTGGTGTGTCGTCTGGTTATTACATCACCACGGGTTCCAAAAACACCGTCATTGGTTCGTACAACGGCAACCAAGGTGGCCTCGACATCCGCACTGCCAGCAACTACATCGTGCTGTCGGATGGGGATGGGAATCCGAGGATTTATCACGACGGGACAAACACAAATTTAACAACCGCAGGAAAATTAAAGTTTACCGCAACTGGCGCAATTTCTGGAATTGAGTTTTATGGTAATGGGAAAAACACTGTTAGTGGCCCCGGAACAGGTGCATACATAGAATATCAAAATTCAGGAAGTTATTTATTTAACTCTAACCAAACGTATAACATTGGCTCATCAAGTGCAATGGCCAGTTTGGTATACACAACAGGCATCACCTTCCCCGCCACACAAGTCGCATCGTCCGACGCCAACACGCTAGATGACTATGAGGAGGGGACTTGGACTCCTCAAGCCACCATTACATATCTATCAGGGACAATTACCACGACTAGCAATTACGGGTACTACACCAAAATTGGAAAGCAAATAACTTGCTGGTTCAATGTGATATTTAATATCACTTGGTCTAGTTCAAATGGAAATATCGGCTTGAGTGGTTTGCCTTTTGGCGCTAATGCGGCAACCCAGAGCGGCGGCAGTTTTGGAACGGCTCGCCGCCAAGATTCTGGTGGCATTATGTTTCAAATTGAATCTATTAACTCAGGCGCAACAGTCTCTGTGCTTCGTCCGTATGACAACGGCTCTATCGGCTCAGGAACTGGAGTACAAATCACTGGGTTCTTTACCTATCAACAGGTTTAAACAAAAGGAAAAATCATGGCACTTTCAGAAGTAACCTACATCTCTCAATTTGACATTCAGCCCAACGGCTGTATCGGCGTTCGCAAGACCACCGACATCTTGAAGGACGGCGTTGTCATTTCCTCAACCTATTGGCGCACTACTTTAGTTCCAAACGACCCAACGGCTCCATCGGTTTTGGATGAGGCGTACTACGCCAACATTGCAAATTACGCTTGGAGCCAACCGTCTCCACAGCCGTATGTCCCCCCAGCACCTAGCCCAGCACCTAGCGTTTAAGGAGAAATCATGACTGAACTTGCAACCCCTATCGTTGAAAAACCCACTGCCGAGGAAATCGCACAGCATTACAGCGCCGCGATGGACTCGGTGAACCTAATCAACGCTGGCAAGCCCGAAGGCATGGAAGATGCCGACTGGGCTGACTGCCTGTCGCGCAACAAAGAGCACCTGAAGATCATGCTGGCCAAGGATTTTTGGACAACTCAGGATCTTGAGCCCCTGCGCCAAGCATCGGCATAATCACCCTAGGGTAAGCCGCTGCCCCATCCCAGCGGCACAAGGAGCTAGAAATGAACGATCAAAACGTAACTCTGCAACTGGGCCTGGTCAACGCCGTCCTGCAATATCTGGGCACCCGCCCCTACCAGGAGGTCTTCCCTTTGGTTCAGGAGATCCAAGCTGTTGTGATTCCCCAGCTGCCCGTGCCAGAACAAAAGCCTGCTGATGCAGCTGCTGCCGAATAAGGTGTGATGTGATCACAACCTTTGAGGCAACTCAGAGTGATGGGGCCATCGTGCCCCGTCATACGGTCGAGATCCTGTGCCCATCATGTGGCCGGGATGTCGATGCTCAAGAACTTGCAGATCTGAAGTGCAACGACTGTGGACAAGACCTGTCAATGCCCAAGCAGAGCGTAGCTATCCATGCCACGACTGTCCCGGCAGCCGGAGGCGCAACGATGGGGAATTGATATGTCCAACTCCGATGAAATTGCATTGCTGAAGGCCCAGGCCAAGGCGGAACTTAACCGGCTTGAAGCCCAGTCACCGGCCAAAGAAGTGGCAGGCAAGGCCATCGGAAAACATGGACTGGCCTACATCACCGCCATCGTGGTGGTGGGCGTAGGGGCCAGCCTGATGCTGGAGGAATCAAAGATTGCCGCCGTCATCGGACTGGTTAGCGCGGCGCTGACCGCACTCATCTCGATGCTCAACGGCATCGCTGGCGCATCTCCCAAGCAGGAGAAGCCAGAGTTTGAAGTCATGAAGCAGCTGATCGACAAGCTCGACCGGCTGGATCGCACCGAGCAACCCATGCGGGTCGATGTGGAGGGTAACAGAGTTACCGTCCGCAAAGGTGACGATGTGATTTCCACAGGAGGCCAGTGATGCCCATCCCGGCACTGATCGCACCCCTGCTTGCCCAAGGCCTGAGCCTGATCGGCAACGCCGTCATGGCCAAGGGTCAAGAGTGGGTTGAGCAGAAGACTGGCGTAAAGATCCAGCCCAACATGCCCGAGCAGGACATCCTGGCGCTGCGCCGTTACGAGATGCAGCACGAGGAGGAGCTTCTTCGTCTGCGCATCGAGGACAACAAGCTCGACCTGGAGACATTCCGCGAGGAAGTCAAGGATCGCGGCTCTGCCCGTGACCGGGACATCGAGTTCATCAAGCGCGGCATGACCAACAACCGAGCGAACCTCATGTTCTTCCTTGCCGTTGTGATGGTTGGCGCAATGGTCTGGATCGTGTGGAAAGACCAGAGCATCAACGAGTACGTCAAGGGCATCTTCACGCTGGTACTGGGCCGCTTCTTGGGCTACCTGGACAACATCTACTCCTTTGAGTTCGGCACGACTCGTGGCTCCAAGGAGAAGGACGAAACCATCAAGCAGCTAACCGGGGGTGGCAAATGAGTCTGAGCCAAGAACAAGCCGCCTTTCTGCTGGATGTGACCAAGCTGATCCAGTACGCCACTGAGCAGGGCTGGATGGTCACTGCGGGTGAGCTGTATCGCACCCCAGAGCAGCAAGAGATCTACCTCAAAACAGGCAGATCAAAGACAATGGCAAGTCTGCACCTCAAGCGTTGCGCTGTTGATCTGAATTTCTTCAAGAACGGCCAGTTGACTTGGGACAAACAACTGCTGGCACCCCTTGGGCAATACTGGGAGTCGCTGCACCCCAAGAATCGGTGGGGCGGCAACTTCAAGAGCTTGATCGATGTGCCGCATTTTGAACGGAACGTCTGATCATGTCATTCATCAAGCTCCAATTTCGCCCAGGCGTCAACCGCGACCAGACCAACTACTCTAACGAGGGCGGCTGGTATGCCTGCGACAAGATCCGTTTTCGCTCCGGCTATCCTCAGAAGCTGGGCGGATGGTTGCGCTCTACCTCGGATACGTTTCTTGGAGTTTGCCGCCAGATGTTTGGCTGGATTACCAGCTACGGCGACAACTTTCTTGCCGTTGGAACCAGCAAGAAGGTCTACCTCAACAGCGGATCCAACTACTACGACATCACGCCCCTGCGGGAAACCACGGCAGCTGGCGCAGTGACTTTCTCTGCTGTGACCACGGCACCATACAGCACCACCATCACGGTCAATGACACCAACGCCAACGTCGATGCTGGCGACTTTGTGACATTCAGCGGGGCAGTCAGCTTGGGCGGCAATATCACGGCAGCAGTCCTCAATCAGGAATACGAGGTTTTGGCCTCCATCAGCGCCAACCAGTACACCATTACTGCCAAAGATCCGACGACCGGATTGCCGGTTACCAGCAACGCATCAGACTCTGGCACGGGCGGCACCAACACGGTCGGCGCTTACCAGATCCCGATTGGGTATGACACCACGACTTACGGCTACGGTTGGGGCGCTGGTGGATGGGGCATTTCGCCTTGGGGCCTTGGCGCATCCGCCCCCATCATTCTTCAGCAGCGCGACTGGTGGTTTGACAACTTCGACAACGATTTGGTCATGAACATTCGCAACGGCGCGATCTACTACTGGGTGCGCGGAGCTGAAGCCGATATTGATACCAGCCTGGCTACACGGGCCGTTCTGCTGTCATCTTTGGCTGGCGCAGAGAGCGTGCCCGTCGAGGCCATGCAGATCCTTGTGTCTCAGAACGACAAGCACTTGCTTGCATTTGGATGCACGCCCTACGGCTCCAGCTCGACGGCTGATTTCGACCCATTGTTGATTCGCTGGGCTGCGCAGGATGCCCCGGAGTTTTGGACGCCTGGCACTGTGACTGTGCCCAGCACTGGGAATTTGAGCAGCGCGGGATTCATTCGCGTGTCTCGTGGCTCACAGATTGTGCGTGCGCTTCCAACTCGCCAAACCATTTTGGTGTGGACGAACACCCACTTGTTCTCGCTGCAATACACCGGCACAACCGAGGTATTCGGCCTGCAAGAGATTGCCGACAACCTGTCGGTGATGGGGCCACGCGCAATCATCTCGGCCAACAACGTGACCTACTGGATGGGGACGGACAAGTTTTATGGCTACGCTGGCGCAGTGGAGACGCTGCCTTGCACGCTGCGAAACCATGTGTTCAACAATCTGAACTACAACCAGAAGGATCAGGTCATCGCTGGCACCAACGAGGGCTTCCATGAGATCTGGTGGTTCTATCCCAGCAAGAACTCTGAGCAGATCGACTCCTATGTGGTCTACAACTACTTGGAGAGGATTTGGCACTACGGCTTGTTGGCCCGCACGGCATGGCTGGACAGCCCGCTTCGCGCTTATCCGCAAGCTGTTGGATACGACAACATCCTCATGGATCACGAGCGCGGCATCGATGCTGATGGCGCACCGATGGAGTCGTACATTCAGTCTTCGGACTTCGACCTGGCTGATGGCGACCAATTCATGTTGACGCGCCGGATCATCCCGGATGTCAATTTTGAAGGTTCGACTGCTTCCACGCCAACTGTTGACTTCATGATCAAGCCTCGCAACTTCCCAGGCTCGACCTACCAGTCCGACAGCTTTGACACGCAAGGCGTTGTGCAGTCATCGGTTGATGTGTACACCGACCAGATCTGGATGCGTGCCCGCGCCCGTCAGATGGCTTTGAAGGTGATGTCCAGCGACTTGGGTGTGAATTGGCAGCTCGGCTCACCTCGACTCGATGCTCGTGCAGATGGACGGAGATAACGCATGTCGATGCTCAAGTTCCGTGCGCCGCCGCTGCCAATCGCAGGGCCGGACTACAAGCAGGACTACTTTGCCCAGCTGATCCGCGCACTGACTTTGTACTTCAACCAGCTGGATTCGCAAACGCCAGTCCAGTGGGAGCAAGTGATTGCAGATGAGTTCACTGGCGGGGATTTTGTTGGGTTTGGCAGCGGCATCCAGTTGCCTCACATTTCTGCATCAAATGGCAGCGACCAGCTGGCCACGGCAGACAATACGCCCACTATGGTGCTTTGGGATACGCTGGAGTCTGGCGAGGGCTTTACGCTGAACAATGATGGCACGGCCACGGCCTTGTATGCCGGGGTCTACCAGATCAACTTTGGCCTGCAATATGCCAACACCGCGAATGCTCAGCACGATGTCTTTGTGTGGTTGCAAGTTGATGGCGTTGATGTCGAGAGAACTGCGGTCAGCTTCACGATGCCTGCCCGCAAAAGCTCCGGCAATCCATCGTACCTGTTGGCCTACAGTAGCTGCACCTTTGCAATCAACCCCAACCAGAAGATCGCCTTGTACTGGGCAACCGACAAGGCTTATGTCGCATCCCCATCAACCGATGGCGTTTACATGGAGGCAAACCCAGCAATCACATCGCCATACGCAAGGCCTGCCATTCCGTCAGCAAACGGATCTATCATTTTCGTGTCAGCACTTCCAACACCGACCGTGACCGGCGTGTACGGCGTGGGGTATGTTGGTAGAGTGACTGTTTCAACCACCTAAATCAAATACAAGAGGGTCACATGAACGAATCACAATTTCTGGAGTTTTTGACAGGCTTGGCCAGGATCGTCAAGCCGATGCACCGTAACACTGTTACCGTTACAGACCTAGATACCGAGTTCAAGGAAATGAACATCGACAGCTTGGATACGCTGATGATCGTCATTTACACCTGTGAGCTGCACGGCATCGAGGAAGAAATCGGGAAAGAGTGCAATCCCAAGAATGGCAGGGAACTTTGGGATTTCATTCAGGAACACAAGACAAAAGACATCACTGATGTCGCCGCAGCGTTGGAGGAGTGCAAATGATCTACCTCACGCACGCCCAAGCTGCATACACCGACAAGACCGAGCTGCTGGATGGCTTGTATCCCCAGCGCGTTCACTGGTTCCCCGACACCTACGCCCGAGTGCATACCAAGATGGTCTATGCACCTCACAAGCTGGCCGAGAAGGTGCTGAACCCGGATCTGTGTGAGTGGCTTCGCGCCACCCCCATGAAGACGGCATTTATCCTGGCCGGTGGCAACCAGCATTTTGCTGGCATCAACAAGATGGCCAAGTCGTCGCTGGTCTATGAATACAAGTTCCTGCCGCTGACGCTCACCCAGGTCTACGCCGGGCGGGTTGCGCAGCAGCTGGGGGCCAACGACCTGATCCAGACGGATGCCACGGCCTGCGTGTCCAGCCTCAAAGCCTGTATGGATGTGCAGACCCTGATCCGGTTCTACGACTTTGACCGGGTGGTCGTGCTGGGCGTGGAGGATGCGGTCAGCGCCAGCGTTTTGGACTTCTTTGGCGAGTCCGGGGCCAGCCTGACGGCAGCCAAGGAGGAGCAAACCGGGGCTGTGCCATCGGCTTTTGACGAAAAGAACCAAGGCTTCTATGTTGGCCAGGGTGCCGTGCTGGCGGTTTTCCACAGCCAGAGGGCGGTCAACCAGCTCAAGATGCGTCCATTGGCCCAGTTGCATGGGGCCTACACGGCCTCAGAAGACTGCTCCAACGCGATTGGCCAGCGTCAGGATGGGCAAGGCTACATCAATGCCATGAAGGGCGCTATGAAGGTGTCAGACCTGGCTCCCAAGGATATTAAGGTCGTCAAAACGCACGGCACCGGAACGGCCAGCAACAACGCTGCCGAGAAATCTGCGATTGAGTCTACTTTGGGGGGCTTTATCGCAACGAGTTTTAAGCCTAAAATTGGTCATACGATGGGGGCAAGCGGGCTTCTGGAGAGCGTAATGCTCTGCGAGTCAATATCCAGAGGCGTAGTCCCAGCCATTCCCAATCGCACCCAAAACGACTCGGTATTTTTGTCGCAAGACACGGAGGCTCCAAGTGGGCTGTTTTTGAGTTTGGCGGCGGGTATGGGTAACGTCTACTCGGCTGCTATTTTTGAGGTGATGTGAATGGCAAACCTAGTAGACAGCAATCAGACGATGCTCCCGGTCAACGAGATCGTCGCTATCGCAGCACAGAACATGGACTCACCTGTTCCTCCTGCTGCAATCATCCAAGGCATCAAGGCTGAAATGAAGCAGCCCAATTCTCTGCCTATGCGATACGGCAACACATTGTTCCTGTGTCATCGCGGCAAGAACCGGGTTGGAATGTTTCGCGCCCTAAATGCCGACACCGCACGCAACTTCTTGGAAAACGGACTGCGCTGGGTCACCACCTCATACGAGGCTGGATTTGACTACATGGTTACGCAGTTTGACGACCCCACGTTGTTGAATATTTTCAAAGCCATTTCTCGGCGTCCACCGCGCCAGAACATGGGATACCAGGCGCGAAAACTGAAAGATGGCAAGATCCAAGTGATTTTGCAACTTGGGCCAAAGCGCGAAGGAGATAAAGCATGAGCGCAGTTGTTGAGGCCGTAAGTGATGCAGTAAGCGGCGTTGTCGATGCAGTCGGTGACGCAGTTGAATGGGTTGGAGATACCGTCAGCAATGTGGTTGATTCCGTGATGGACGACCCGCTGAAAGCCGTGGTGCAGGTTGCAGCCGTGGCCACCGGAAACGCATGGGCGCTTCCAGTGATTGAAGGTGTTGATGTGCTTGAAGAAGGCGGTGATTTGGGCGATGCCCTGAAGGCTGCCGCCGTGACCTACGCCGTGCAAACTGGCGTTAGTTATGCGATGGATTCATTTGGAGCCACTGGCGCTACAGATACGACCGGCAGCGGAACCACCCAGTTCTTTGACGATGGAACATCCATTCAGTCATTCGAAGATGGCTCTCGATTGATCACCGACTCTGCTGGATCTGTTTCCTCGGTTCCCGCGCCAGACCTTGGTGGCGAAGTGTTTGACCCGGCCACTTTGAGCTGGAAGCCAGCAGCTGACGTTACTACCGAGTTGCCGCCCGGCGTGCAGCCAAGTGGCGCAGAGACATTCCCTGTTAGGGAGCCTGGCCAAATCACCAGCACAGATCTTCCCGCCACAGATGTTGCGGCAACGGACATCAGCACGAAGAACGTGCCATTGGTAGAGGCTCCTGCCGGAGTTACCACCGATGTTTTGGCATCTACGCCGACTTATGACACGATGGAGCAGTTGCTCGTTGACAAGGGCCTCATCACTCCAGATCAGGCGGCAGCAGCTACGGCGGCGACCGACCCGTATGCCAACCTGCCAGAGAGCTTTGGCAATGCGGTTGCTGTTGACCCCAACACTCCGGCGATTGATCCAAACGCCAAGACCTACGACACGATGGAAGATCTTTTGTATGACAAGGGCCAGCTGACCGATGCCCAATACAAGGATCTGACTGGCGTGGCTCCAGTGGTGGATCTCAGCAAGCCTGCTGTCCCGATGCCCGATGTGTCCGTGGTTGATGCAGCCAAAGATTTGGGCAGCGCAGTGATCGACACGATCAAAGAAAACCCCTGGACAAGCGCTGCCGTGATTGGCGGCGGTCTTGCGGCAACTGGCGTTCTTGGAGGCGACCAAACTACGCCTACGACCACTTCTACGCCAGCCACAAAAACTTACACCTACGGCCCCGGCGCACCGATCAATCGGACTGGCTTGGATCAGTTGTGGAGTGCGGCGTCGAAGATCTATGGCGGTGAGCAAGGAGTGATGCAGCAGCTGGGCATTCAGCCGCCACAGTTCCAGTCAAACTTTCAGCCGCTTCTGGGTGGTGCAGCCCCCGGCGCAGGTAAAGTTGGCTTGGGCGCTTTGGGCCAAGGCTTCAGCTACACGCCAATGGGCCGTGCGCAGACATTCGACATCAGCACGCTGTCGCCTGAACAAATCGTGCAGCTGCAAGACATGGTGGCACGCAAGAAACAACCGGGCGAAGGATTCTAAAAATGCAGACACTTGAACAATTCCGTCAAGAGCTGGCCCAGCTGGCTGGCACCCAACCGCAAGGCGCACCAGCTCAACAGCTGGCGCAGCAAGGCCGAGGTGGCGACTCAATGCTGGTTCACATGCGGCCCGACGAGGTTGCCTCCATGCAGCGCATGGCGCAGCAAGCTGGCACCTCGATGTCGATCAACCCGCAGACAGGTTTGCCCGAGGCATTCAAGCTCAAGGACTTGTTCAACATCAACACCTACACCGACCCCATCGAGAAGGGCATGAAGTCCATCGGCTTGGGCGGCGTGTATGACACACTGTCTGGGGCGGCAAAGACCGTTGGCGAAAATGCGCAGTACATCCTTCCATTCATCCCCGGCGGCGCTTTTGCAAGTGTTGGCCTTGGTAGCCTGGCGAGTCCGCTGGGCCGTGGCATCTTGGGCGGTGTTGCTGGCACTTTCGCAAGCGGTCGCCCCAACCTGAAGCGCGGCCTGATGGCTGGTCTGACTTCCTACGGCTTGAGCAGCGCCTACGAAGGCTTGCAAGCTGCTGGCGGTGGAGCAACCCCGGTTGGCCAGAGTTACGACTCGTTTGGCACCCCGGTGGAAGCTGGTAGTGCTGCCGCACAGAACCCAGAACTGTCTGGCGCGGTAGCAGAAAACGCAGCCCGCCCCATGTCCGCCGAGTTTGATGCTGCCTCTAAAGGTGTCAAGAACCTGATGTCCAGCGACAGGGCTGTGAGCGATGCGGCTGGCAAGGCCTTTGGCAGTCAGTTTGGTATGGGCAAGGCTTACGGCACCATGATGGGCGCAACGGGCGTGATGGCGATTGACGAACAAGAGCAGCAGCTTGAGCAAGCTCGTGCGGCTGGTCAAATTGCAGAGGCGGAATATCAGCAAATGAAGGCTCGTATTGCAGCTGCACGCAAACGCGCAGAGGAAGCAGTCCGCGCCAACCCGTACAGATTTGCAATGGGTGGCGATGTGCCATTGGCCATGAAGGCCATGCCCGATTCTGAAACCAACCCATACGGCATGAAGCGCGGCGGTCAGCCCAAGTTCATCAATGGCGCTGGCGATGGCATGAGCGATTCCGTGCCTGCTGTGATTGACGGAAAACAACCAGCACGACTTGCCGATGGCGAGTTCGTGATCCCTGCTGATGTGGTGAGCCACTTGGGCAATGGATCGACAAAGGCCGGTGCCAAGCAACTCTACTCCATGATGGATCGAGTGCGACAGGCACGCACCGGGACAAAGCAACAGGGCAAGGAAATCAAGCCCTCCAAATACATGCCAGCGTAAGGAGCCAAGATGGCAACATCAACCACCACCGTAAGCGGCCAACAGACGATCCCGGAGATCCTGGAGCCGTACTTTACCGGCGCAGGAACTGCTGGCCAAGCTGATTTTGTCCCAGGTCTGTTGCCCACGGCGCAGTCCCTGTTCTCGCAGGACTACGCCACCGTCTACAAGCCTCTGCAAGATAAAGGCTTTTTGGGCGAAGGCCGGATTGCCGGTTTGTCCCCAACTCAGGAGAGCTTGGGAACCCAGATCAAAGCTATGGGCACGCCCAGCCAGTTTGGCACGGCCACCGGCTACGCCAACCAAGCTGCAAGCGGCCTGGCTGGCTTGCTTAACGCATCAGCCCTGACTGCCAACGCCCCGGATCTGACGACATTCCAAATGGCCCCCACGGGCACCGTGAATGCTCCCGGCCTGAATCAGTACGGCATGAGCGCGGTGCAGGCTGGCTATCAGCCAAACGCACAGGGCGCATCGATGAGCGCGGCCCAAACTGCATTCCAGCCCAATCTGACCACATACCAGATGCAGGCACCCGAGCAGTTCACGATGGATGCCGCACAGCGCTATATGTCGCCCTACACGCAGAACGTGACCGACATCGCCAAGCGCAAGGCCATCGAGGATGCTCAACGCACTCAGATGGCGGGCAACTTGGCCGCTGGCCGCAAAGGCTCTCTTGGTTCATCCGGCAATCTGCTGGCCAGCACAGAGCGTGAGCGCCAGCTGGGTCTGCAACTGGGAGACATCCAGGCTCGTGGCCTTGAGTCGGCCTACCAAAATGCCCAGACGCAATTTGAGCGTGACCGCGCAGCTGCGATGGGTGTTGGCCAGCAGAACCTTCAGGCTCAGCTTGGCGTGCAGCAGCTGGGCACGCAGACCGGCTTGCAGACTGCTTTGGCCAACCTGAACAACCAGCAGCAGGCCGCCGTCCAGAACATGGCCGCACAGCTCCAGACGCAGGGCCTCAACGCCCAGCAGGCGCTGCAAGTTGCCTTGGCCAACCAGCAGGCTGGCATGACCGCTGGACAGCAGAATCTGGCTGCCCAGCTCCAGACCCAGCAGCTTGGATCGCAGCAGAACCTTCAGGCGCAGCAACTCAATCAGGCTGCCATGCAAGAGGCTGCTCGTCAGAATCTTTCCGCCGCTTTGGGTGTGCAGCAGCTTGGTGCCCAGCAAAGTCTTCAGGCCCAGCAGGCCAACCAGCAAGCGGCGCTTCAGGCGCAGGCTCAGCGGATCTCTGCCGCCCAAGGCTTGGGAGGATTGGCTGCGACCACTGGTCAGCTTGGCGTGGCTCAACAGGCCGCCGAACTCGACCGCCTCAAGACTCTGGGTGCCTATGGCGACTTGGAGCGTGCATCCGCGCAGCAGCGACTGGACGCCCAGTATCAAGACATCCTGCGCCAGATCGGCTACCCCGAGGAGCAGCTGGCCAAGATGGCCAACATCCTGCGCGGCGTGCCGCTGGGCGACACCGTGTCCACGCAGGCGACTACCACGCCGCCACCGAGCTTTGCATCACAGCTGGCCGGTATGGGCCTGTCGGGTCTGAGCCTGTACAACCTGATCAACCGTCCGCAGTAAAGGCCGCATATGAGCATTCTTGACGCATTGAAAGTACAAAAGGCCAACCAGCAATCTGTCTCTGAGCTGGCTGCGTTGCCACAAAACCAGATCATCCGGCTGGCGCAGATGGGGCAAATCCCCGCTGATGTCGTGCCGGTGGTCATCAACGAGAAAGCCCGGATGGCCAAAGAGATGGCCAACTTGCGTGCATCCCAACAAATGCAGCAGCAAGGCGGCCAAATGCCGACCGTGATAGAACAGGCCATGCAGGCAAACGCCCAAGCCGAAGCACCGCAGCCGCCGCCCGGATTACCCGGTGCGATGCCCGGTGCCCAGGCACAAGCGCCCATGCAGATGCCGCCTCAAGGTGCAGCTCCGCAAGGCGCTCCCGCTGAGCCAGGCGTGGCCGGTCTACCCACGGGTGGCATGTTCCAAGGTCAGAACTTCCAAGCCGGTGGCATCGTTGCGTTTGATGATGGCGGCAGCGTTCCCGGTTACGCTGGCCCCGAGGGATCTTTTGTTCAAACGCCCGGCGGCCTCAATGTGCTGAGAGAAGAACTGGAACCCAAGCCTCCGGGTGCTGGCCCAGCCAGCCTGGCTGAATTCATCCAGCAGTACAAAGATCTGACTTCCGGCGCTCGTGTTGAGTCTCCCGAGGAGATTGCATACCGCGAAGCTGTGAAGAAAGGCAGTCTGGGCAAGGAAGACATTGAGCAGCAGAAGTACATGCGCCTGTTGCAAGCCGGTCTTGGCATCATGGGCGGCGATTCGCCCTACGCATTCAGCAACATCGGCAAAGGGTCGCAAGAAGCTCTCAAAGGTTACGGGGAAGACCTTGCCTCTCAGCGTTCGCAAAGAATGCTTGACCTCAAGACGGCGGCTGAATCGGCTAAGACCCGCCGCAGCGAGGAATTGCAGGACATCCAGGGCGGCTCCAAGTTATATGGCGAGTACCTTGATCGTGAGCTGCGCCGCGATATTGCCAAGGACAGCCAGCTGGGCGCCAAGTACGCAGACAACTATCTGGCCATGAAGAAGGCTGGTGGCGACAAGCGCCCGGACGAAGTGATCCGCGATGAAGGCTATCGCCAGTTCTTCCAAGAGTATGGCTTTGCCTCTGGCCGCGCCGCCACTCAAGCCAACATCGCCGCTGGCGCACAGGGCGTTCAGACTCAGGGCCAAACGCAGACCGCACGCTCCACTGCCGTCAGAGAGTGGAACGACCTCAAGTTGTCTGACCCGATCAAGCGCGAATACAACCGCCTGGCATCTCAGGACAAGAAAAACAAGGAGGCCGGGAATCCGACCACCTTGGCAGAAGATTACAAGAACCAGCAGATCGGTAACATGGAACGCCGCATTCTGGGGTCTGGCCCATCGGCAGCTCCGGCAGCCGCCCCTGCGGCAGCTCCAGCTGGCGGCAACACGCCGCCCGACATCAGCAAAGTCAAAGGTGCGCCCGCAGGCAGTCGGGTGGGTGCATTCGATCCACAGAAAGGCTGGGAAATCAGAGGAAAAGACGGTACGCTACTGGGGTACGCGCCAGTAAAGAAATGAGGTGATGAATGGAATTCGTACCGCTGTCTAAGATCAAAGATCAAGACCAAGACCTCCAGTTCGTCCCACTCCAGTTTGTTCCACTGCAATCCGAGCCGACCGATCCGAGCGAACTGATCCTCTCTCCTGAAGAACGGGTGATGAGCGCTGTTGGTGCGCCTGAAGAACCTGCGCCGCCGCGCCGCGCCGCGCCGACACAGCCAGAGCTGCGCCCCTACGAGCCGACCATCCTGGAGAGGATCCAGGGCCTGATCCCCGGCAACCGCGCCAAGGCAGCCAACGAATACGCCGCACGCCAGATTGCCAAAGAGCGAGGCATATCCGTAGACGAGGCCTATCGCCAGATGAAGGAGTCCTTGGGAGTCCGTGGCGTTATGGGTGGCCGTCCGTCTGGCCAACCGATGTTCAACCCCGAGGGCCGGGCACCGATCAAGGCCGTGGCCGAGGCTGCGCCTTATGTGTTTGAGGGGTTGCTGGACATCCCCAAAGGCATGGGCGAGGCCGCGCTGCGTACCTACCGCGCTGGCGACATTGAGAATGCCGTAGACACTGGCACGGTGGACAGGATGATCACCTACTTGGGCGACGAGTCCAAGGACATCTTCATCCCCAACATCCCGGAGCGCTTGGGTCTGGATAAGAAGGATCCCAACTACCAAGGCTTTATGGGCCTGGGCAAGAGCTTGGGCTACAGCTTGACCACGATGGTGGCCTCTGCCACTGCTGGCACGGCTGCGACTGTCACGACCGGCAGCCCGATTGCTGGCGTTGCAGCAGGCATGGGAACCTCTGGCGCTGTGGCTTACCGCGCCAGCAAGGACGACTTCCTGAACCGTCTGCGTGACAAGCTGAACAAGGATTCGGAGAGGGTCTACAACCGCCCCATGAGCAATGAGGAGTGGGACAAGGCCAAAAAGAGTTTCAACGCTGCCGCCGTGGAGTACGGCGCATGGGAAGCCATTCCCGAAGCAATCAGCAATGCCATTTTCTTGAAGGCTTTTGCCGCCCCCGTCAAAGGTGCCAAGGGCGCTAAGTTGGCCGGGTATCTGGAAAAGGCCACATCGATTGCAGCCGAGAACGTCACCGAGACGGCAACCGGCTTGGGCCAGAACGCTGCCGAGCTGAAGGCTGGACTGACGGAAGACGAGATCACTGTTGCTGACGCATTCAAGCAGCAGTTCATCCAGACCATGCTGACGATGGGCGTGACCGCTGGTGGCATGAAGGGCGTCGAGTACGCCAACAAGTATTACAACGAGCAGGTGCTGCCAAAGATTGATCCGGCATCTGCCCTGGCCAAGGCCATCAAGGCCGACATGGAACACGCTGGCTATACCAACGCCGCATTCCGCATGAAGTCTGCGCTGGAGCAGGAGGGTCGTCCGCCCAATCTGCCCGTGGCACCTGTGGTTCTGCCGCCTTCTGGAGAGCCGCCAGAGGAGCCAGAAGTCCAGGCTGCTGCGCCCGCAGCGCCTGCCGAGCCGACACTGACCTTTGAGCCGCTGGTCGCCGGGCAGGATGTCTATGGTCGCACGGAGCCGAGCCTTGAGGGTGGTGCGCCCCAGCGCGTTGTCCGACCCGAGGATCTGGCCGCAGAGGCGCTGCCCGGTATGCCAACCGGCACCGAGCTGGAGGAGCCAACGGTAACACCTGTTACCCCTGCCGAGCCGTCACAGGCCCAGGTTGCCGTGACCGAAGCTGCCGTCAAGCCAACCCCTGCCGCAGCCGCGCTGCCCGAGGTGGCCACTGTGCCGCCCGTGACAACGCCCAAGACCTTTGAGCCAGGCGCCCCGCAGCACGAGCTGCAAGGCCTGGCCACGCAGGAAGTTCCGCTGAAGGATCTGAAGCTGTCCAAGGATGTGCCCCAGTTCAAGATCGGCGCATCCGACAAGGGCGTGGTGGAACCGCTGGGTGGCAAGTTTGAGCGCACTGGCGTGGCCCCGATTCAGGTCTGGCGCAGGTTGGATGGCACGCTGGAGGTGATCTCTGGCCGCCACCGTTTTGACCTGGCTCAGCGCAGCGGCGAGGAAACCATCCCCGCCCAAATCCACGACGAGGCTCAAGGTTTTGGGAAGCTCCAGGCTGCCATTCTGGATGCTGAATTGAACATCCGTGATGGCCAAGGAAAGGTGAAGGATTATGTCAACTACTTCAAGGAAAGCGGCATCGACCGCGAAACAGCCGACTCAAGAGGCCTTCTGGCAAGGGCAACGGGCAAGCGGTCTTTCACCATCGCAAACCAAGGCAGTGATGAACTCGTTGCCGCCGTTCGTGGCGACCAAATCGGGGACGAAGCAGCGTACTACATCGCGCTGAACGCACCGAGCGACCCGCGCCTGCAAGGCGTAGGCATCAAGGCTGTGATGGACGGCAAGTCCATGAACACAGCTGTGAACACCATGCAGGCCGTCAAGGCTTTGGCTGGCGAGAATGACACGACCACCGATATGTTCGGGTTCGATGACAGCGCCATCAAAGAAGCCGAGGAGATGGCCAAGATCGCGGCCAGCAAGCAGCGCGAGATCCAGACCCGCTTGTCTGCCATCAGCGGAGCCGCCAAGAACCCGGCGGTGGCCAAGGCCGAGGGCATTGATGTCAAAGACCCAGAGGCGGTGCAGAAACGCATTGGTGAGCTGCGCCAGCTCAAGTCGGCATGGGACAACTGGTCAACCAGCCCGCAGCTGGTGGCCGAGATCCGCGCTGCCCGTGGCGTTGCCGCACCAGAGCTGACTCCCATCGAGGAGCCGCTGCTGGCAGCCCAGACCCGCGAAGATCTGCAAGCCAAGGCTGATGCAGAGGCGCAAGCTGCGCGTCAGCAAACTCTGGCCGACCAAGAGGCAGAGCGCCGCGCCCAGGCTGACCGCGAGGTGGGCGAATTCATGCTGACTGGCAGTGACCGGGCAGCTGATGTGGCTGCGGCACAAGGCCAGCAAGACATCTTTGGAGCAGCAGCCGAGGAGCCTGGCGTGCTGCCGGACGAAGACGATCCCGGCGTGCGCGGCGCATCTGACGAGGAAGTCGCAGATGTTGCAAAGGCTTTTGATCAAGCCAAGAAGGCGCAAGAAGCCGAAGGCATCACCCGCATCTTTGACGCGCCAGCCAAAGACGAGATTGTTCGCATCGAGTACAAGACAAAGTACGATGGATTCCTGACCATCGAGCAGGCCAAGGCCCGCATCGAGGAATGGAAGCGGCACGCCGAGCAACAGGGCGAGACACGCGAAAACTCCAACAAGATTGTTTTGTCGTTGTTCGACATGACTGGCGAGTGGAGCAGGCCTTGGGAGGAGGCTGGCTATCAGGTGTACCGCTTTGACATCCAGTCCGATCCAGAGATGGGCGATGTCAACAAGTTCTCTGCCGAGTTCTTCAATGATCTGTATGGCGCATTCGAAGGCCAAGATGTGTACGCCATCCTGGCTGCCTGCCCATGCACTGACTTTGCATCCAGCGGTGCCCGTCACTTTGCCGCCAAAGATGCCGATGGCCGCACAGTTGAGTCTGTCGAGCTGGTGCATCAGACGCTGCGCACAGTGGAGTATTTCAAGCCGTCCATCTGGGCGATTGAGAACCCCGTGGGCCGCATTGAGAAGCTGACCGGATTGCCACCTTGGCGTCTGTCGTTCAACCCCAATCACTTTGGCGATCCCTACACCAAGAAGACCTTGCTGTGGGGCCGCTTCAATGCTGACCTGCCGACCGCACCAGTCGAGCCTGTCGAAGGTTCGAAGATGCACCGCATGTATGGCGGCAAGTCGCAGGCCACCAAGAACGCACGCAGCGTGACCCCAGAGGGTTTCGCCTACGCATTCTTCATGGCCAACAACGTCATCGACAACCCTGTCATGGCGGTGGCCAACAAGTACGACATGATGGATCCCGCCGTCATCAAGCAAGCCGTCGATGCTGGCATGACATACGAGCAGATCTCCGAGATCGTGGACGATCCGTACTACTTCAGCCAAGACTACCAGGCTGCCAACGACGATCTGCGTAACGCTGTTACCCCTGCCGAGGAGGCGGTGGCCGACACGCAAGACCGCATCATTGGCATGACCAGAGAGCAGTACCGCAACGATGCAGAGACGCTGGGCCGTGCCGAACATCCTGCGCTGTCCATTGAGCTGGATGGTCAGGATGCCAAGAGCCTTGTCGCCAAGTACGGCGAGAAGAATGTGCGCTTCCTTGGCCGCCTGTATGGCATCAGCGTCAAGGACATCAAGAGCGTTGCCAAGAAGCTGATCGACATCAACAACAACCTGAACACGGTTGCTGGCAAGAGTGTCGATGACTTCAAGGCTATGACCAAGGCCCAGATGGAGCCAATCCTCAAGCAGCTGGGTTTGTCAGCGACAGGTCAGAAATGGCAGCTGGCAGAGAAGCTGGCACGCTACGAGGCCGATACCATCAAGGCATTCAACCAACGCCTGCAAGATCTCAAGCACCAGGCTGCCGTCACCAAGGCTGTGCAGCAGCGCAAGGAAGTCAGCGACGAAGTTCTGAAGGACTACCCCGAGCTGGTGCTGTACGCACGCGACCGCGACAGCGATATTTACAAGAGCGCAGCCCGTCAGGTTGCACTCAAGCTGACCAGAGATATGGTGGGCATGGAATGGCCAGGCGAAGTGCAGCGTATGCGTGACAGCCTGGAATCCATTGAGGATCCGCTGGAGCGCCAGGTCACATCCGATGTGGCAGATGCCATCGAGCAGTATTACGAGAGCATCTTCAACAAGCGTGCAGAGGTGGCAGAGAAGCTGGCCACGGCACAAGCTCCGACCATGCAAAGCATGATGGCTGAGCAGAAGCGCCTGAAAGAGGAGCTGGCCGCAGCAGAGCAAAAGCCCGCAGCCGAGCTGACCACCAAAGAGCGCGAAGAAGAAATTGCACGCATCAACGCGCAGATGAAGAAGCTCATCATGGAGCAAGTCAAGCTGCCGATTGAAGACGAAGCCCGCGAAGCTGAGATCGACAAAGAGGTGCTGGCACTCAACATCCGCCTAAAGGAGTTGAGTGGCAAGACGCCCAAGCAAGCACCAGTCATCGAGAAGAAGGCTGCGCTGTCGGCTGCTGAAGTTGAGGAGATGAAGCAATCTCTGGTTGAGTTGCAGCGCGACCTGGCCACCGTGATTGGCAATGCTGGCAAGCAACGCATTCAAGACGACATCGACGCCATCGAGCAAGATCTGCGCGATGCCGGAATAGATCCCCGCACCTTTGCCATCGAGGCTAACGAGGAGCTGGGCGACGATGTGGTCAACGACGAACAGCCAGCCCAAGACCTGCCGTCCAACCAGCGACTGCTGCTGCTGCCTTGCAGTGACATGAAGGCGTCTGCCGCAGCCCCTGCGATGGAGCTGTACAAGGGCGTGTTCTTCCAGACCTACAAGAGCAATGTGCAGCCTGGCGCATTCCCGCTGGTCGTGATCCTGTCGGCCAAGCACGGGTTTGTGAATGCTGATGAGCAGATCGCCCCGTATGACGAGGTGATGAGCGCCAAGCGTGCAGACACCATGCTGGCTGATTTGTCCAAGTATGTGACCAAGGCCAACTGGCCAAACGGCATCACCGATGTGATGATCGTGGGCGGCAAGGAATACCAGCGCGTCATGCGTGCTGCTGTTGCTGAGTTGCAGTCCTACGGCATCATCGATCCAGACGCAACCATCAACGCAACCAGCGGCGGTATTGGTGTGCAGCGCCAGCAGCTGGGCGAGTACCTGCGTGCAATGCAGCCAGAGACTCCTGTGCTGACCAACGAGCCAATCATCATTGATGTTGAGGCGCGTGTCATTGACGAGAATGTTGCGCTGCTCCCAGCACCAGAAATCCACACACTGGAAAAACACTACGGCGTCAAGCGTGGCACCGCAGAGTTTGCCCAGATGGTCAAAGACGACATCGTTCGCTTTGCCAACGAGGGTGCCCAGGCTGTCGCCAAGGCTATCCGCGACATTATTCGCAAGCTGCACGCTGGCGTTTTGTCGATGGCCATCATCTTCAACCCGACCAACATCACCCCCCCTGAGTTTGTGTTCCATCCGAGCTACACCTACACAGTGGAGGAGCAGGTGCTGGCCGAGGTGCCAGATGCAGCCGTGTCGCGCATGTCACCCAGCGCACGCCAGGCTTACAAGGTTTTGTACCCCAGCGTCAAGGATCGCCTGATCAAGGACAACAAGTTCATGGTCATCGCTGACAAGCCGTCTGCCCGGATCTTTGTGTTCCGCCCAGACGGCTCACTGCTGCTGGACAAGAAGTCCCTGTTTGGCCTGGCCCAGGGCGACTTCTACAAGGGTAACAGTGATCTCCCGCAGAACCGCATCACGCCTGCTGGCCACTTCACGATGGGCCTGCGTGACGCAATGCGCAGCCCGAGCGAGGCACGCACCGCTGGCGAGTACGATTTCAAGAAAGTGTTCGTGCTGGACAAGGCCATCGATGGCGAGTACAGCGTCACCATGTTCCACTCTGTTTGGTTGAACGAGACAGATGCAGCTGCACGCGCTCGTGCGCTGGAGAGCGAGGAGGCAACCGACTCCCGTTATTCATTCGGCTGCATCAATGTGGACAAGCCGACCTACAGCATTTTGGTCAACAACCATCTGCAACAGATGGATGGCGCGTCCCTGTTTGTGGTGCCCGACGACCCGGCCAACCTGGCTGCCATGCTGTCCGGCCAGCAGAAGGTGGGCGACGAGCTGACCCGCACCGGCTTCAAGCCAGTCACCATCACAGTGGCCAAGAATGTTCCGCTGCAAAGCGTGACCGAGCGCAAGCTGCCCGGCGAATCAATCGTGTCAGAGCGCCGCAAGAAAGCCAGCGATTTCCTCATGAACACCGAATGGCGTGATGAGCAGATCAAGGAATACACCAAGCTGCGTGCTGAGCTTGCAAGGATCCCCAAGAAAGTTGCCAAGGGCGAGGTGGGTCTGGATACGCAAGAGACGACCACTCGTTTGATCCAGCAGACCCGCGATTTGAATCAGATGATTCGCGCATCGGCACCGCGCCGCGACAGCGCAGAGAAGTTCTTGGCTCGTGCGCTTGAGGAATACGATGCTGGCAACATTGACGAGGAAGTGTTTAACGTCATCAAGCTGGCCTACGACAAGTACCCAGATCTGCTGGAAGGTCTGCTGCTGAGCGTCAAAGCGCCCGGCAAAGGCATGGGTAAGGCTGCTGGCCAGTTCGATCCGTTTCAGCGCATCGTGCGCCTCTACAAGGGCACCAGCGGCATCTACAACCCTGTGACCATCCGCCACGAGCTGACGCACAGCCTAGAGCAGATGATGACTCCAGAGCAGCGCATGGCCGTGGTGCAAGCCTGGGGCAAGGCGCTTCAGCGTGCGATCAAGCAAAACCCCGACGAGCTGCACCAGAAGTATTTCCATGCAGTCATGGACTTCATTGACTTCCCGTCAGATAAAACTTTCCGCGCCGCGCAAGATGCGCTGCCAAGCTATGAGATGTACCAGTACATCAACCCGTCAGAGTTCTGGGCTGTCAACGCCGAGAAGCTGATGGCCGCCGAGCTGGGTGGTGCGTGGGACAAGTTCAAGCGTGCGATCCGCCGTTTGTGGGATGGCCTCAAGAATGTCTTGGGCTTCGACAACCGCTATGTGGTGCAGAAGACATTCAAGGATGTGATGAATGGCCGCCGTGAGCGCGTCACCAAAGAGATGCTGGTGGATCTGGTGGCCAGCACTGGTGGGAAGTTCACCACGCTGGAGAACATCGAGGACGAGAAGAACCTGATGTCCAAGTACAACCGGCCTCACACGCCGCAGCTGGACACCACGCCACTCAAGACCTTTATCACGCGCCAGTTCAAGAACGGCAAAGAGTTCTTCCAAGACGCAGCCGAGAACCCACGCGAGGCAATGGTCGGTGCTGGCGACTCCGTGATGGACGGCATGATCTATTTGCGCAACAAAAATGTGTGGTACGGATCCGGCCTGGAGGCCCGCGACTTTGATCGCTACAACGGCGAGCTGAAGACCAGCCAGGGCTTTGCTACGGCATCGGTCGCGCTGGACAACGCCATCCGCAGCGGCAACATCGGCGTTGAGGTGATCTTCAAAGGCGGACTGAAGTTCGACAAAGACTCCAACAACTTTGTCGCCGTTGAGCGCGGCATGGGCATGAAGGGTGTCTACGAGGCCGAGGCCAAGCTCAAGAAGAAGCTGGGCAACCAGCTGGGCACCGACATCATCCAAGGCTATCTGGAGGCCAAACGCTCGATCAGCATCATGAACGAGCTGTATGAGCGCGAGTCTGCCTACGAGGTGGCCAAGGAGCAGCTCAAGTACATGAAGGAAAACAACGGCACCGAGGAAGAAATCGCAGAAGCCCAGGCCGTCAAGGATGCTGCGCTGGTCGATCTCGATGCCATCAAGAAAGCCGCCTCATCGGTCAATATGTCCGAGGAGGAGATGTACGAGTTCGCGCAGCTGGACAAGAAGCACTCCGAGCTGCGGGACATCATGGACAACTGGACGGCCATCAACCAGAACCTGCTGAAAGTCTGGCGTCAGGTTGGCTTGCTGTCCGAGGGCCGCTACAACACCCTGGCATCGATCCAAGACTATGTGCCTTGGTTCCGAATCATGAACGACGAGGAGGATGTGCATTCGCCCCTCCAAGCCACAACCCGCACGCTGACCAACATCGGGCGCGAGAAGCTGTTCAAGCGCGGCAAGCCCCTGTCTGTGGTGGACTTCCGCGCCAAGGATGGCCAGAAGGATTTCAAGATCCAGCCGTCTTCCGTGGTGAAGGTGATGGTCAACGGCAAGCCGGTGGCCGAAGACCTTGTGTCTGTTACGCCCAGCGGCGATGTGCGCCTCGACATGGATCTGAAGGAAAACGATCTGGTGGTGTTCCAGACCAACCGCGAGATCGAGAACATCATCGACAACATGACGCGCAACGTCATGCGCATGACCATGAACGGCATCCGCCAGGCTGCCGCCAACCGCATCGTGTTGGAGTACGCCAGCCGCAACGAGAAGGGCAAGATCATGGTCTTCCCGTCCGTGGACAAGGAGAAGGGCCGATTCAACTGGGTGGTCAACGGCAAGAAGGTCGTGGTCGAGATCCAAGATCCGCTGGTGGCCGAGTCGATCTACGGCATGGAGAACCTGAATCTCCAGATGTGGGCACCGCTTGCAGCCGTGGCCAACCTGACCCGCCGCACTATCACCCTCTCCGGCGTGTTCCAGATCAAGCAGGTGTTCAAAGACGCGCCCACCGCTGCGCTGGTCACGGGTGTCAAGAACCCGATTTCTCTGATCGGCGGTGTGTGGAAAGGTTTCCTCACAAGCCTGACCTTCACCGACCCGGTGGTGGACATCCTCAAGGCGGCTGGTATCGGTGGCTTCCACAGCCCTGCACGCACGCCAGAGGCCGAGATCAAACGCCGCCTGGGCATCATGAACCGCAATGTGTTCAGCGCCGTCATCAAGGGGCTGGATCACATTGGTGACGCATCCGACATGGCCCAGCGCGTGGCGGTCTACAAGCGCGTGATGGCCGAGACTGGCAACGAGACGCAGGCCCTGTATCAGGCAGCCAACGTCATCAACTTCTTGCACCACGGCTCTGCTGGCTACGCCCAGGCTGCGGTCAAGGTGGTGCCGTTCTTGGGTGCCTACGCCAACTCGATGGATGTGCTGATCCGCGCCCTGATGGGTGGCGGCCTCAAGGGCATGAGCCGCAAGAAGGCGCTGCTGCGTTTGAGCATCACGATGTCTGTGCTGGTGAGCCTGACCCTGCTGTACTGCATGTTGGCTGGCGCAGATCCAGAGTACGACGAGCTGGACGACCAGACCAAGCTGAAGAACATCATCATCCCCGGCACGAAGATCATTCTGCCGATGAACACCAGCGCGGCCTACTTCTTCAAGGCCATCCCCGAGCTGATCTACAACAAGGTCACACGCGAAGGGACGGACAACGAGTACGACCGCCGCCGGATCCGCAAGGCCTTGGGCGATGCTGCACGCGACATGCTGCTTGGCCCCGAGCCAATCCCTGCCGGTATCAAGCCGGTCATCGAAGTGGCCATCAACCACGACTTCTTCACTGGCCGCCCTGTCATCCCAGAGGGCCTGAAAGATGTCGAGGCAGCCGAGCAATACACGGCCAGCACATCCGAGCTGGGCAAGAAGCTCAGCGCCCTGCTGGCAATCCCCGGCACAGATGGCAAGCGAGTCCTCAACCCCATCGAGGCAGACCACATCATTCGCGGTGTGTTCGGCACAGCTGGGGCGATGGGCCAGTGGATCAGCAACTCCATTGGTGCAATGGCAGAGGAGCGCCCCGAGCCAACGGCCAAGGAAGCCCCGATCACCGGCTCATTCCTGCGCGACGAGGTGCCCCGTGGCCGCGAGGATCTGTTCTACGACTTCAAGTCTGCGGTCAATGAGAAGTACCAGACTTGGAAGAAGATGATGGATCGTGGCGACTACGATGCAGCCGATGCTTACCTTGAGAAGAACGGCGATGTGGCAGCCATGAACGATTACATCGTCGAGGCCGAGGATGAGCTGAAGGAGATCAACGCTGAGATCCGCAGGATTGGCGAGACACGGGAGAAGGACATGACCCCGAAAGAGCGCCGCGAAGCCATCGAAGACTACAAGCGTCTGAAGGCCGAAATCCTGGAGCCGGTCAAGGATCTGAGACGCGAGGTTCTGAAGTAAAAAGCGGGGGCACACAGGCCCCCGTTGAACTTGGCAACTGCGTTTTACCGCAGCGGCTTTGAGTCTAAGGGCAGGATGACGATGGTGCAATGGCCGCCAGGCTCAATCCCCTGCCTGATCACATGCAGCTCATCAATCTGGTTGTCAGATTCGTAGCAGCCTGCGTGTTCGCAAGCGTCCAGTAAGGCCTTGAGGATGTTATCCACATCCCTTGCCCTGCGGTCGGGCGGAAACAGGGCCACATGCACGGCCAGACGGCCCTCCAGCCCGACAATACCCTGCTCAGCACATTCCTCTGCCACGGCCTCTCGGAAGATCTTCCCGGCCTTGCTGATGAAGCGCATGTTCCCCCTGGCCATCCAGTAACGGTTGACGCTGGGAGGCCACGGCAGGAGGAGTTGAATGGGTTGTTGCATCCGGCGAGGGTAACACTGTTACCCCTGCAATGCAACAGATGAATTGATATGGGTACAACCTGTTGACATAGCACATGAATTGCGTTACAGTGAATTCGTGTTTAACGGAGTAGGAGATGAATGACATGACTGAAGAAGTGGTTTGCGCGGAGGATTCGCCAATAGAGCAAACCGCAGAGAGGATGGTCAGAGTGACCCGGACATACTGGGAAATGATGGCTAAGCGGGTGGAGCTGGAGCAGGACAACTCTCCAGTACGGAGGAAACGAAACGAGGAGGAAAACTGATGAAACGTCCAATGACTTGGATTGAACGCGAGATCTACTACGACAAGATTCGTGGTTACATCTTGCACGCTGCTGGTGTAGTGATGTGGTTCTTGATGGTCGCCGCATTACTCAAATACCTTTGGAGGTGATGATGAAACTGACCAATAAACACAACCTGCCGCAGACGTTCGTGAATGTGCTGAAGCGGCCAACCTACAGCAAGGGCCGGGCAAACCTGTCCGTCACCCAGCTGATCAACAGTCCGAAGATCGTGTCGCTGACCCAGCGATTCCAAGACGAGCTGGAGGAGGATGTCTCCGATCTGGTCTGGTCGCTGTTCGGCTCAGCAGTCCATGCCGTGCTTGAGCATGGCAAGGATCCGCATCATGTGGTCGAGGAGCGCATCCACGCATCGCTGGACGGCTGGAACATCAGCGGCGCGGTGGATCTCCAGATCATGAACGATGACGACACCATCAGCATCCGTGACTACAAGACCACGAGTGCCTGGGCCGTCATGAACGACAAGATCGAGTGGGAGCAGCAGCTCAACATCTACGCCTGGCTGGTGGAGTTCGTGAAAAAGAAGCCCATCCGCGACCTGGGCATCGTGGCCATCATCCGTGACTGGAGCCGCCGTGATGCGGCCAACCGCGAAGGCTACCCCGAGGCACCGATCAAAGAGCTGCCGATCAAGCTGTGGCCATACGAGCAGCGGGAGGAATACATCCTGCATCGCATCGCCCAGCACTCGGCCTGTGAGTTTGCGATTGAGGCTGGAGAGCAGCTGCCCAAATGCACGCCAGAGGAGATGTGGGAAAAGCCCACGGTCTATGCGGTGCGCAAGAAGGGCGGCGTGCGTGCCAAGTCGCTACACGAATCCGAAGCAGAAGCCAACACGGCGCTTGAGAAATTGGGCAAGGACTACGAGATCGAAGTCCGTCCCGGTGAGCGCACGCGCTGCGCCAACTTCTGCCCGGTGAACGCCTACTGTCAACAGTGGCGGGATTATCAAGATGGTTGGATTGAAACTACGAAGGAGTGAACATGACTGCTAACGAAACACAGGTCGGTGGCGACCACTACAAAGACAAGGCCATCCAGCCTTGGGATTTCATCACGGACAACGGGTTGGCCTATCTGGAGGGCTGCATCGTCAAGTACATCAGCCGCCACCGCGACAAGGGTGGGCTGGAGGATCTGCACAAGGCGAGGCACTATCTGGACAAGCTGATCGAAGTCGAGGAGGCCAAGACCCCCAAGATCAGCCGGGCCGAGCTGCTGAAGGAGATCATGCCAGCCGTGAATGAGATGTTTGGCACGGAGTATGAAAAGCATCCGATCACCGACATGGCCGAGCTGGCCAGGCTGAGAGAGAAGGCTGACAAGGCGGCTGCAAAGTTCGTGAAAAAGAACCGCAAGCCCAAAGCGCCCTACGGCCTGAAAGCCGATGGCACGCCCTATCAGCGCAAGCCGCGCAACTGGAAGGAGTGATTGTGGAAGTCCTATCGGCAATCACGCCTATGCCAATCGCGGACATCAAGTTCTCCTACGGCTACGACTACTTGGTCTACAAACCGCAGGAGGACATCACCGGCATCGAGCTGGCGCACCTGCTGCACCTGTTCGTAACGGCATCGCTGCAATCATCCAGCCAAGGCTGGCATCTGTACGACTACCCCGAGTTCATCGAGCGCAAACGACTCATGCGCCATTTCACAAAGGAACCAAAATGACCGTTCACAAGAAACTCATGGATGCACGCATCGCGCTGCACGCCATGCCCCTCAAAAAGTCTGGGTGGAATGACTTCTCCAAGTATTCATACTTTGAGCTTGGCGACTTCCTGCCCGAGACTCTGAAGCTGTTCCACGCATCCAACCTGTGCGGCGTGGTGACCTTTGAGATGGAGATCGCCAAGCTGACGCTGACGGATCTGGATGACGGCACCGAGCTGGTCATCACCAGTCCGATGGCCGAGGCCGCGCTCAAGGGCGCACACGCCATCCAGAACCTGGGTGCAGTGCAGACCTACATGCGCCGATACTTGTGGGTCACTGCGATGGAGATTGTCGAGAATGACTACCTCGATCACGTTCACAACAAGAACGCGCCAGCGCCCGCAGCCAAACCTGCCAACCGCGCAGCAGCACCAGCAGCAGCTCCGGCAGCAGCACCCGCACGCTCTGTGGCGCAGCGCCCGCCAGCCAAGATCGAAGGCCAGGAAGGCGCATGGCAGCTGAAGGTCACCCTTGAGCCTAGTGGCGATGTGGCCGAGTGGCTGGGCGTGATCTCTGACGCTTGCAAGATTGCGCTTGAGGTCGCCGGGTCTGAGGAAGATGTAATGCAGATCTTCAAGAAGAACAAGCAGCTGTTCGATGCTGTCAAGGCGCAGGACGCAGAGTTCTTCAAAGGCCTGATGGCCAAGTTCACCGAGGCGAAAGCCAAATTCAACCAGCCCGCACAGGAGCAATCAGCATGAGCAACTTCATTCCGAAACCCAACACGGGGACGCTGTGGCCGAACGACCGCAAGAATTCCCCCAACCACCCAGACATGCGTGGCGACTTGGCGCTTGACCGCACATTCCTGCAAGACATGATCGACAAGTCCGAAGGTGATCTGGTGAAGATCCAGATCTCCGCATGGGACAAAGTGATCGCTGGCAAGAACTGTCTTTCCATGAGTGCATCGGCACCCTATGTAAAGCCTGATGGCCAGTCTGGTGGCCAGCAATCAGGTGGCTATCAGCGTGCCGGTGCCAGACCGCAACCCGCGCCAGCTCCTCAACAGGCTGGCATTGAAGACGACGACATACCCTTCTGACCATGAAGCATCTACTGCTTGTCCTCGTCATCGTAATTGCCGGTTACGCCGCCTGGGTGTTAGCCGACAAACGTGAGCGCATGGTCGCCATGCGTCACATCACCAGACATGGATTCCGCTTGGGATTCATTGTTCTGATCCTCGTGCTGCTGCTGCTTGCTGCAACACAAATTCCATCCACTTCAATCATCTGAGGAACACCATGAAAAAACTGCTGCTTATCCCAATCGTCGCCACACTTGGCGCTTGCACCCAGATCGACACCGGCAACATCGGCGTTGAGTCCACCCTGGGCCAGGTCAAGAAAGAAACCATGCCGCCCGGCGTGTACTTCACCATGTTTAAGCGCGTCACCGAGGTGTCGGCCAAAGAGCTGCGCCTTGAGCTGAACGACATGAAGCCCCAGACCAAGGACAAGATCACCCTGGCCGATCTGGATGTGGACATCTTCTACCAGATTGACCCAGCCAAGGCATCCGAGATCATGACCAAGTGGCCTGGTGATGCTGTCGAGCTGAAGGGGGAGGACGGCGTGCGACTGGGTAACAACTATGTCACCCGCCAGGCGCGGGAGGCCATCTACAACGCCATCTCCCAGTACGGATCTGAGACTGTCCACACTGAGCGCGTTGGCATCGCCGCCAAGGTGGTCGAGTCTTTGCAGAAGGATTTGGACGACTCAGCTGGCAAGGGTATGTTCTTCGTGCGTTCTGCCAACGTGCGCAATCTTGTGACCGACCCGGCACTGGAGCAATCGATCAAGGAGGCGGCCAACCGCAACTTTCAGATCGCTGCCAAGCAGAAAGAAGTTGAACTTGCCAAAGCGGAAGCCGACAGAAAACGAGTGGAGGCACAAGGTGAAGCGGATGCTATCCGACTTCGTGCGCAGGCAATCCAAGCCCAGGGTGGCAAAGAGTATGTGGAGCTGGAGGCAATCAAAAAGTGGGACGGCAAGCTGCCCACGACGATGCCCGGCCAAACCACTCCGTTCATCCATGTGAAATAAGGAGACAGATATGAATTGGGCAGGAATCGCATTTGTAGCGTGGATCATCTTGGCATGGTTCACACATATCGCTGTGTGTCTCAAATCAGCAGCATGGGGCTTCTTGATCGCAGGAGCCATCTTCTTTCCTGTCGCCTGGGTGCATGGCACTGGCGTGTGGTTTGGATGGTGGTGACATGAAGACCTTGCAGTTTGAGGCAGTGAAGGTGGCCCTGAAGCAGGACAAGACGGGCTATGTGCTGACTCTCTGTATGCACCCAGACGAGATCCCGGAGGAGCTTCTCCGCGATTTCGTTGGGGCGCGGTATCAGGTCGTGATGGTCAGGCTGGACGGCAACGAGCAGCCGATGGATCGTCAGGAGGAATACGCTGGTGATCGGGCCATCAAGATCGCTGGCGTGCTATGCAGGGATCCAGGGTTCTGGGAATACCTGCATGACGACAACCAGATCATTGATGTCACAGAGAAGGAAGCAACAGAGTGGCTGCGTGAGTACCTGGGGGTGCGCTCACGCTCTGATCTGAAAACCAACATGGAGGCCAGGCTAAGACTGGACACTCTCAACATGGAGTACGCCGCATGGAAACAAAAAAACTAATCCCGTATTCGGTGTACCTCCCGAAGGAGTATCACGACAAACTTAAAACTGTAGCCAAGGAGCGCAAAGCCTCGGCCATGATCCGTGACGCAATCATGATGATCTTGGACGGAGACGATGCGTACAAGGGAGGCTACAACAAGGGCGTGCGTGACGCTGCACAGGTGGTATACGAATGCAAAGAAGCGCAGATGGTGGCCATCCAGGGCAAAGACCTTGGCGTCATCTTGAATGACCGAATCAAAGAACTGGAGATGAGATGAACGAAAACGTCAAAGTAGGAGTGGTGGGAGTTGCCGCAGCTGGTGGCACGAAGACCGACTACGAATTCACGCAGGACTGGTTTATGTACGGCGCTCAGCTGTGGCCGCACCTGATCCAGCATTTGCCCAAGCATGATGATCCGCGCCGGGTCTTGGAGATTGGATCGTTTGAGGGGCGCAGCACGGTCTGGCTCATTGAGAACATGATGCGTCCATACGACGAGCTGGTGTGCATCGACACATGGGCTGGTGGCGAGGAGCATTCCAAGCTCAACATGGGCGACATCGAGGCACGCTTTGATCGCAACATCGAGAAGGCCGCAGCAAAAGTGCCACACCTGAAGATCCAGAAGATCAAGGATGTATCTACCTGGGGCTTAGCCCGCCAGATGGATTGGCTGGAGAACCCGCTGTTCATGTTTGACTTCATCTATGTTGACGGCAGCCATCAGGCCCCGGATGTGCTGTGCGATGCAGTGATGAGCTGGCGCGTGCTGCGTGATGGCGGAGTGATGGTGTTTGACGACTATATGTGGGGTGACCCACGGATGCCGCTGCATCGTCCGAAGATTGCCATCGATGCGTTCATGAACATCTTTGCGGCTGAGATGATAGTGCTGCACATTGGCGGCCAGATTGCCATAAAGAAGCAAACGCCATGAGCGAGTTCGACACCCGTGTGCGTGGTATCCCGTGCATTGTGCGGGTTACCTACTGGGAGCCATACATCCCAGCCAAGATCTCTGGCCCGCCAGAGAATTGTTATCCAGCCGAGGGCGGCGAAGGTGACTGGGAGATCCTGGACACCAGAGGCCGCCCGGCCCCGTGGCTGGAAAAGAAGATGACCCCCGAAGATCATCGCAAGCTGTCGAGGGAGGTCTTTGACTACATGGAATCTGCGGAGGCGGACTATGACTACTGAGCCAGTGAAGCAATGGCTGGATGCCTTTGAGGACGCCCTGCAAAACGCAGTGATTCACGGCACAGGGTTCATCAAGGTCACTACCAATGGGCCGCAAGGCTTGGAGCTGTCGGTGGTCAAGCCGGAGGACTATCGCTACGTCATGGAAGATCCCCCGGACAGGCCGCGCAAGTCGCAGGCTTTGACCACGGAAGAAGTGGAGGAGGCATGGCAGGCAAGCGCTGGCGCGAAGGATCGGCTGAAGGCCTTCTATGACGGAATGGATGACAGGCTGTGGCGCAAGAACAAGCTGCGGCAATACAAGGAGGACACATGAGCAACATCACCGCCCTGCGTGGCGCTGTCGTTCCCACCAACGAGCCAAACCAAGCCCTGATCGCCGCGCTCAAGGACATCCTTTCTGATGCGGAGTCTGGTCGCTTGCAGTCGTTCTATGCCGCTGGCTTTCTCAACGATGGCCTGCGGATGTCCTGCTTCCTGGGCGACCACTCCAATGTTTATGAGGTGATCGGATCCATTGAGATGCTGAAGAACGACTACATCACACGCTTTACGGAGAGGCTATGACCCCCCTGATCCGCGAGATGATCAAATACTCCCCGCAGCCGGAGTCATTTATGTGGTTCGATGCTGGCCGCATGATGCGCGTGGAGGAACACACCAAGGTGCCGGTGGAGATTCTGATGAATCTTCCATTCCCTCGCACGGCCATCTGCTGCCAAGTTGGATCCGATGAAACTAAGATGGTGCTGGCGCTGATTGCTGGCGAGAACAGCGTCACGGTTGGAGGATACCGACTCAACCCGCAAAACCTTTTCAAGCCGTTCGTCTACATGCTCACGCCCGATGGGTTGCGCTACTACTTCAAGGACAAGGAGATCACGGAGGAGAGCATCAAGCCAGCCTTCAGGATCGTGACTGTTGCCCTGATGGTCATCAACTCGCAAGCGCAGGCATATCAAGCTGTTGCGCAAAAGAGCTTTATCAACCAACGGCGCAAGGCCAAGGGTAAGCAGCCACTATTCGACTGGCACACTGTTGTCATCGAAAGATCTGCGCCCAAGCAGGAGGCCCAAGGCGGCACACACGCAAGTCCACGGCTGCATGACCGGCGCGGCCACTGGCGCAAAATGAAAAGTGGCAAGACTGTGTGGGTCAAGTCCTGCAAGGTCGGTGACGCCAGCAAGGGCGTTGTGTTCAAGGACTACAAACTCAAGGAAACACATGACGCTATCTGAACTTAGCCGCTATCACTGGGCGCTTTCAAACCAGGCCTACTTCATGCACCGCGCATTGGCAAACTTTGAGAATGGTCACGAGCAGGAGCTGTGGGTTTCTTTGATGTTCTGGATCGAGTCCAAACAAATCGCTGACGAGATCAACAACGCCAACGACAACATGGCTTTTGCTCACGCCATCGGTCTGTCGCATGGAATCAAGAGGGCATTTCAATGAACTACCGGGACAACAAGCTGCTGCGTGCGCTGCGCGAGGCCCCTTGCATGATGTGTGGGATCCAGGACGGCACGGTGGTGGCAGCTCACAGCAACCAGCTGCGTGACGGCAAGGGCAAGGGCATCAAGGCCCATGACTACCGAATCGCAGCTCTTTGCCATCGATGCCACCATGAGATCGACCAGGGTGCCAGGCTGAGCAAGACCGAGCGCGTGGCCGCATGGGAGGAGGCGCACCGAAAGACTATAGGCTGGCTGTTTGACAAGGGATTGCTGACTTGTGCATAATCACACCTGTCTAAGCCTCCTAGCAGCGGTATTGGACAACTCCTCGGATGTTCACATCCACCCCTGACCCCCAGGCCCTCCCCCTGGGGGTCTTTCTTTTGTGCCGCAGATCTTCTACAATTCATTTGCCCGTACCCACGGGTATTCATGTGAACAATTCGAAAATGAAAGGCTGCTATGGCTACATCTCAACGCATCTATCTCGTGACCACCAATGACGGCAAGGAGCGCCTCGTGAAGGCGACCCAGCGCCAGCAGGCACTGTCTCATGTGGCTAACTCGCTGTTCACCGTCAAGGTGGCCAGCCAGGACGATCTGGTCAAAGCTCTGACAAGCGGAACCCAGGTCGAGCAATACAAACAACCCGACCAGATGGAGATCCCAGAGTAACACCTGTTACCCTCCAAAAAAAATTGTTGACACACCCCCAAAAAGTGTGTCTATAATTTGCTCGCTAGGTGTGGAAACCAAGCAGCGTCGAAAGCCGTTAAGTCAGATCCCGACCCCGAATGGGGTAGCGTCCTTCCAAAAGATGGATGTTTTTCCACCGGGGTCTGTCTTAACGGCTTTTTTCTTTGCCTCCACACCCAGCCGTACTCCGCACGCAGCAGCGCACCTGAATCGGTGGCTCGGAAGAAAAGACACGGCGATCACGACACCCCGGATCTGCCGTACCAGCCTGTCAGCGAGGGACTGGTGTAGTCGGTAGGACAAGGGTGGAGTGCCAAGCCTACCGATGAATGAATCGCTGCCTCCGGGGGACTGGAGCCTGGCCAAGTGCCTGGTTTGGGTCGTGGGTGGTGATCCACCCCTTGGGGGAACTGGAGGTGGGAAGTCATGTGATGACTCGGCGGCAATTCATCTGCGATATTGAGGGGTGGCGCAGATGGAAGACGCAACGTAAACTGTTTGTCCTTTTTGCTAGGAGAAAGAATGAAAAAATTAAATCTCAACGCCATCAGACTTGATGGTGAAACACAGGCGCGGATTGCACTGGATAACGCCCAGGTCGCAGACTACGCCGAGGCCATGCGGGACGGGGACAAGTTCCCACCCATAGTGGTCTTCCACGATGGCAGCGATTACTGGTTGGCAGATGGGTTTCACAGATACCACGCAACCAAGCAAATCGGGCACACAAGCATCGAAGCGGAGGTCAGGGTAGGGACGGTAGAGGAGGCACAGATCTACGCCTTTGGGGCCAACGCAAAGCGCGGCCTATCCACCAACCACGAAGACAACCGCAGCATCATCATCAGGATGCTGAATCACCCAATCAGTCGCACATGGACGAACGCAGAGATTGCCCGCCATGTTGGCGTTTCCAAGATGACCGTTGGTCGCGTCAAGACCAGCCTGGAATCCACGGCCACCAAGGCCCCAGGCGACAACAAGAAGACCTATCAGCGCAAAGATGGACAGAAGGTCACCATCGACACCGACAAGCTGAAGACCAAGAAGGCCCAGCCCGAGGCCGAACCCCCCCAAGAAGATGAGCGTGATCACAAGATCGCTGAGCTGATCGATACGGTCAACGAGCTGAGCGCTGAGAACCAGCGCCTCAAGGATGCCATCGCGGTGGGTCAATGGGATGCCAGCGAGATCGAGAAGATCGATGTGCAGGACACCCTGGCCGAGCTGCGTGAGCAGATCCGTATCATGGAGATCGACAACCACGCCCTGCGCGACAGCCGGGATATGTTCCAAAACCGCAATGCCGAGCTGATGAAGACGGTGAAGGTGTTGCAATCCAAGCTGAAGAAGCTGGAAGCATGAGATAGGGCATTTGCCCTGGCCCACACCGAAGGGAATTCGGTAGCACGAGGAGAAGCGTATGGAGTTGATGCTGCGTGAGCATCAGATGCAGGTCATTGAAGCCCTGCGCGATGGTTTCCGACAGGGCCATCGGACACAGTTGCTGTATGCCCCAACGGGGTTTGGCAAGACCGAGGTGGCCATTTACCTGATGAAGGCCACCAAGGAGAAATACAAACGGGCAGCGATGGTGCTGGATCGTTTGGTTTTGGTAGATCAAACCAGTCTGCGCTTGTCAAAATACAAGCTCAACCACGGGGTCTACCAATCAGGTCATTGGAAGTATGACACCAGCGAGAGATTGCAGGTGTGCAGCGCCCAGACCCTGGAGCGCAGGGAAGACTTTCCCAAGGTGGATCTGTTGATCGTGGACGAGTGCCACATCGCACGCAAACAGACCATCGAGTTCATCAAAAAGAATCCCGATGTGATGGTGGTGGGCCTGACGGCTACGCCATTCACAAAGGGCCTGGGCGATGTGTATCGCAATGTTGTGTGCGGGGCCACCAACGAGTGGCTGGTGTTGAACAAGTGGCTTACGCCGCTGAAGGTGTTCATAGCCAAAGAGATCGACATGACCGGGGCCAAAAAGGTCGCGGGCGAGTGGGCGCAGGATGTTGTGACCGAGCGCGGCATGAAGATCACAGGCGACATTGTGGAGGAGTGGATCAAGAAGACCCATGAGATCTACGGCAAACCCGAGAAGACCATCGTGTTCTGTGCAGGCGTGGCGCACGGGGCGGATCTGGTCGAGCAGTTTGCACGCAAGGGTTATAACTTTGTGTCAATCAGCTACAAGGACGACGACGACTTCAAGCGTCAAGCTATCGAGGACTTTGCCAAGCCAGACACCGAGATACACGGCCTGATCGCCACCGACATCCTGACCCGTGGCTTTGATGTGCCCGATGTGAAGATCGGCGTGTCTGCCAGGCCGTTCAGCAAGTCGCTGTCCAGCCATGTGCAGCAGATGGGTCGCATCATGCGCCCGCACGCCAGCAAAGAGTTTGCCGTGTGGCTGGATCACAGCGGCAATTACCTGCGGTTCCGAGATGACTGGGACGAGCTGTATGAGGACGGCGTGCAGGAGCTGGACAAGAAGGTCGAGAAGGCAAAGAAGGAGCCGACCGAGAAGGAAAAGAAAGAGTCCAAGTGCCCGGCGTGTGGCTACCTGTGGCCCCGTGGGACGGACACCTGCCCATCATGTGGCCATGTGCGCCAGAAGCGCAACCAGGTCGAGGCGGTGGCCGGGGAGCTGCAAGAGCTGGCGACAGTCGGCAAAGCCAAGAAGGACGACAAGCAATCCTTCTACTCCGAGCTGATCTACTACGCTGCCCAGCGTGGCTACAACCCGCATTGGGCATCGCACAAGTATCGGGAGAAGTTCGGCGTGTGGCCTCGCGGTCTGATGGATGTGCCAACACCCACCAGCACCAAAACGGCAAGCTGGATCAAGAGTCGCAACATCGCATGGGCCAAGACCCAGAACAGAGTGAGGATGACAGCATGACAAATGAAGAAATGCAACGCGCAATTTTCAAGGGCAAGCTATTGATTATCGGTTTGGTCGCGGTGCTGATTGTGCTGCTGGCGAAGGCGGTGTTCTCATGACCAACACATGGCCTTTCCCAACCCACCCGCTGCCGCCCTACAAAGAACCCAAGGGGCCAAAATATCCACATGACGCAGAGGAAGCACCACTATGACAATCATCGACGATCCAGAAGACGAGGCATGGGCTGAAATGGAAGCCCGCCAGCAGCAACAGCAGAAGCAGGACGACTGGGTTTGCCCGTTCTGCTATACGAAGGGCTGCCCAACACCCAAAGAGTGCCGGGAGCTGGCGCTGCGTAACCAAGTGATCGAGGAGATCGCCCAGCACATCGAGAAATTCCATGTGTTCGGTCAGGACACCATCAGCTCATTTGCAATCTACATACGAGGACTAAAAAAGTGAAACCCGAAACAAAAGAAAAGCTGTGGATCGCCGCCATGTGCGCGGTCTATTTCATCATCAACTTAACATGGTTTTTGAAATCGCAATGATTGATTCAATGGACAAACTCTACGAAGCCATCCGCCAAGACAATGCCAAGCGTCAGGTGGGTATCATGTTTGCGCTGCCGATGTTTGGCGGCATGTGTCACGGCGACTTTGCCCTGGCACTCATGCGAACAGTCTCATTCCTCGGTGGTCTGGGCTATCGCGTCAGCACGCAAGCCATGTTCAACGAGTCCCTGATTACCAGGGCACGCAACAACCTTGCAATGACATTCATGGATGACCCGACCATGAATCTGCTGATGTTCATCGATGCCGACATCGTGTTCAATGAGCATGATGTGCTGCGCTTGATCTTGGCAGACCGCGAGTTCTGCGGTGGTGTCTACCCGCGCAAGGCTTTCAACTGGGACGCTGTGGCGCGTGCCGCCCGAGCAGGCAAGGATAGTCCTCAAGACTGGTCTTGCTCCTACATTTTCAACGCTGTTGGCATGGAAGGCAATCAGTCAGATGACGATGGCATGGTCGAGGTCACGCACGCAGCCACCGGGTTCCTGCTGCTGCGCCGGTCGGTGTTTGAGAAGCTGCAACCCGTCACCCAGACATACGAAGATGTGATCCAGGGCAAGAAGGTCACGGGCTACGACTACTTCAAGGTCGGCGTGGGTGAGAACGGCAAATACACCAGCGAGGACTACTGGTTTTGCAATGAGTGGCGCAAGATCGGCGGCAAGATTTATGTCAATCCGTATCTGCGGCTGGGGCACATCGGCACGCACACCTACAACGGCAACCTGGCGAGGATGGGGTCGGAGGAGCTGTGAGGAGAACGCGCCCAGACGCTAACTTTGTGGCTGAGCAAGCCCAGCGCATGACCGAGCTGCTGCAACCCAGGGGCAACCTGAGTGTTGAGGATCGGGAATATGCGGCGGAGAAGCTGGAGAAGCTGAAGGACGAGAGGCTGCAAGGCATTTTCGTGGACTTGATTGGCTGGGGTGATGACGAGAGGGCAGAGGTCGAAACCTTTGTCGCCATCGCCATCGAGGTATTGAAGCGCACCAACACGAGCAAGATCAGGGAGTGTGCCCAGATCGTTGAGCTGCGCCATTTGATGAGGGATATGAAATGAGTGGAGTGTTACCTGTTGATTGCACGCGATGCGTGGGGGTCAGCACAGACGAGGGGGAGTTGGTTGCGCCGTGCAACACCTGCAAGCGCATTCTGTGGGCGCGTCCTGCGCCGGAGCGTGCGATCTGGGTGGGCAGACCACCACGGGACAAGCTGGGTCGTTGTTCGCTGCATTGGCACATCGAGGAGGGGGAGACATGAGATTTGAAGACTTTGCCAAGCTGCACGGATTGAAGATCGGCAGCCTGACACCCGGCAAGTGGGTCGCTGTGCCCACCGAAGACCACCCGCACAAGCGTAACGGGCGTTACAAGTGGCTGGGTGATGTTGGCTGGGTGCAGAACTGGGCGACGATGGAAGCCCCAGAGATGTGGCGCAGCGAGGAGAAGGACTATCGTGCCACCCAAATGCGGCGTGCTGTGCAAAACGCAGACAGGGAGCGCATCGAGCTGGCGGAGAAGGCTGCGAGTAAGGCGGGCTGGATCCTGCATCAATGCAAGCCCGACATTCACGAATACCTGAAGCGCAAGGGCTTTGAGGACGAAGTGGGCAATGTGTGGCGCACCGAGGACGGCAGCGCGTTACTGGTTATACCGATGCGGATCGGCTCCAAACTCGTCGGCTGCCAGCTCATCGACGGCGAAGGGAATAAGAAGTTCCTCTATGGTCAGCAGTCGAAGGGGGCATCGTTCGTTATGGACGCAAAGGGAGTGCCAATCTTCTGCGAGGGGTATGCCACCGCCCTCAGTATCCGCGCCGTCATGAAGTCCATGAAGGTGCGGTATGCCATTCATGTGTGCTTCAGCGCAAGTAATTTGAAGGAGGTATCGCGGCACATCAGCGGGGGGATTGTTGTGGCAGACCGCGACCCGAATGGCGTGGGGGAAAAAGCCGCCCGCGAGACAAATAAACCTTATTGGCTCAGCGATACAGTCGGTGAAGACTTCAATGATTTTCATCTGCGGGTCGGCTTGTTTAAGGCAATGGGATCGCTCAAGAAGACTGTTTTTTCTTGTGGTGCTGGCGCATCAAGCGCAGGAATTTTGCCTCGATCTGGCGCACCCGTTCCCGTGTGATCGCCTGTGACCTAGCTGCATCGGCAAGGGTAGCACCCTTTGCCCTTGCAGAAAGCATTTGCCAGTATCGTTCGATGTTTTCGCCTTTAACCTGTTTGCCATAGAGTGACGCGAAGACCTCCCTGGTGGGGAAGTCCACGAGCTGGATCGGGTGGTCAGCGTCCCCAGTCGAGAGGGGAACGCGACCCCCGTAGAGTCGCAGATTGTTCATTGTTGTGCCTCCAGCTCGGTGATGGCGGTCTTGACCCGTGCAATCAGGCGCGTGACCACGCCGTTCTTGTAGCAGGCATCCTCCTGTGCGTCCTCAAGAAAAGGCAAAACTGTGCAGAGTAAATTAAGCAGCTCGGGGTGTGTCATTGGATTTTCTCCTTGTCGGTGGGTGCTGAAAATGTGGCGTAGACCTCATCGATCACGCCGTTGATGTAGCCCTTCAGGACTGTGCTGGGCACAAGCCCATGCACTCCACAATTTGCGAGATATGCCGCCAGCAGCGGCACTACCTCGTTGATCGTTTCTCCTGCCAGGGCTGCATCCAGCTTGCTGGATAGGTCACTCATTCTCCATGTCCTCCCAGGCTTGCAGGTCTGCAACGATGCCCATCTCGTCGTCGATGTCCTTGGGTATGCGCTTGGCTGCGTCCTTCGCGTCACCAATGCCCTCAAGGTAATAGTCGCCATCGCTGTCGAATCGACCGCAGAAGCCCATGCCAGGCTCCCAGTAATATGCCTTCACTTCAAAGCCCAAGGCTTGCAGTTTTTCGTAGGCGTAGATTGGTGGCGACCATGCGCTCTCAAACCCCATGCTGATCTCGTTGGGCGTGTCGCGGTTCAGGTGGGCATCGCCACCGCCCACATCCCACTTTGTGCCCCACTCGCTCACGCAGAAGTCATACCAATTTGCGTGCCCGAAATACTTGAGATTTAGCTGCTGGGTGAACTCGTGCAGCTCACGCTTGTAGCCATCGCCATACGATCCCGCCATCGTTTCTTTCAGCTCCTCCGGCACGGGGACAAACTCGTCCAGCAGCTTGCCCTCCTCGAATGCTTTGGCTGCGCGTTCGATCATCTCGGGGTCTTGGTGTTTCAGGGTCAATGTGTTGTTGCAATAGTTGGGCATGATGTTTCTCCTTACAAAATTAAATCGGTTTCGCCATTCACTTCGCGGATGTATGTCACACCCTCGCTGTGTTCGGTGTAGTTGTTGGACTCGTCCAGATTCATCGCTTTTTCGTGCGCTTCCCAAAGGTCGGCAGCGTCCACCTCATACTCGCGGATGATGGTTTCGTGGATCAAAAATTTAGGCATGGCTGGCTCCGATCTCGTTGAAATGTTCGTCCAGCACTCCAGCGTTTTGAAGTGCCACCTCGATGTTGAAAATGAAGTCGTTCAGCATCTTGGGCAGGTCGGTGCAGCCGTATGCTTCGCGGATGGACTCGACCAAAAAATGGCGGTCTGGGTGTCACCCTTGTAGGTTAAAAACTTTTCGCTGGCTTCAATAATTTGCGGCATGTTCGCCCTCCTCGGTTTCGTTGATAGAAGTTTCACCCTCGCAGTCATTGCAATAGGCATGGTCGTAGACGCTCTCCAGCACCCACTCCTGGTTTTCAATGTCCCACGATGCCCACGCATCGCGCACCACGCTGTCGCCGCCACAATGGGCGCAAGTCATTAGTCGTTTCATGCGTTTGCTCCAATCGTCTCAATGTCACGGGTCTGCCAATAGGCAACCTCGGCGCGTTCTTTCGCTGCTTGTTCTTCGTGATACTGCGCCACACTCTTGCCCTCATTCAGGCAGTCGGCAGCCGATCCATAGAAGCCCCAGCATGAATCCAGCTCCTCGCCTTGCGGGTCATAAACGCGATACCCGTAGACTGACCCGGTGATGTATTGATCCAGGCATTCGATCTCGGCACGCAGACAGGCATAGGCTTTATCGCGCACCTGCTTGGTCAAAATCTTTTTGCCCCAGTTCTCGATTGCGGTCTGCTTGGTCATGTAGATCATGCCCACCATGCCCGAATCCCAAGGGCACGAAAACCCCGATGTGTTGATCGTGATCCCTGAATGGTCGTAAAGATAAATCGGCAGCTTCAGCAGCGTGTCGTCGCGTCCGATCTCGCTCAGCTCCTCATTGCTTGCGACCTCATCGCCAAAGGTGTAGCGGCAGCGATCCACCAGCACCACCTTGCCCAGGTTGTCCCAATCTCTGGGGCTTTCCGGGTAACTGTCCAGCTCGACCACCACCCGGAACCCGGACGGCAGCGTTTCGTTTTCTACTTGATAGCTCATGGTTTCAACTCCTCAAAAAAACAAACCCAAAAAAACCAGCAGCAGCCAGAAGACGGCGACCACCAGCACCAACAAAGCCCCACGATTGCGGGGCGGTTTTCCATCGGTCACTTTTCACCTTCCACCCGTTCGGCTGTGATGACCTTCGCCATCAGTTCGGCGGGCGTGCTGCTGCGGGGCGCGACCATCTCCCAAAATCGCGCCGCCTCACCTTTGCCCATGCGTGCCGCCCAGGTGTAAAGGTCGGCGGTCTGGCACTCGATCACCCGGAAGCACTCGAAAAAATCGCCCCGTGACCAGTTGGCAGGCGGCAGCACCTCCAGCAGATAAAAAAATCGCTCCTCGTCGATTTCGTGCGGGTCTTCGCCCCGGTTTTCGCGCATGGCTTCATAACGCGCCATTGTGTCGGTGTAGTCGTTCATCGTTTCAGCTCCTAGCAGTTAAGACGGGAAACCCCCGCCCCATTGCCCCCGGCGACAGGGGCAACAGGTCGGAGGCTTTAGGCTGCTGCCAGTTCGGCGGCGGCTGCGTCCTGCATGGCTGCCAGCTCAGCGGCTGCGGCTTGCAGCTCGGTGATTTGGTGGGCGTAGCGGTCGGCGCGTTCGTTCATGCGGTCGCGGTAGTGCCCCAGCTCGTCGAAGGTGTTAAACCATGCCCAAAAATCGGCATTGGCTTGGTCGCGGGTGCGGCGGCACTCCTCCAGCTTGGGGCGGTAGACTGTTTCGCCCATCAGGTCGAACAGGACAGCGCGAAACCCTCGGCGCGTGTTCTGGTAGTCCAGGGCGCAGGATTCAACGATCAGGAAAAAGCCGCCACAGCTCAGCGTGCGGGCGGAGAGAATGCGCGAATGGTGAAAGCGCAGCGTGTTGGGGTCAGCGTAGTGGGTGCGCCCCATTAGATTATCTTGCGCGTTGTCTACCGCATGGCTGCGGCGGTCGGTGTAGGTCGATGTGTGCAGCGCGGCGGCGATGGTTTGGGCGGTGGTGGGTGTCATGGTGTCAGCTCCTCAGAATGAAAGACAAAAAACGGCGAACAGGTAAACGGCGGCAGCAGCCAGCAGCAGCCCGGCAGCTTGCGCCCACAATGGCGGCGCGGGGTCTTGCTCGGGTGGTGGCGTGTAGTTCTGGCGGTGGCGGTCTTGCGGGGTCATGGCTTCAGCTCCTCAACGGCGACGACAATCCCGGAAACCCGGAACAGGAAAGCAGCGAAGGCGCACGCCTCCGGCAGCGTGTCGAAGGTGCGCCCGGCGCAGGTGTAGCGGGTCATGGCTTCAGCTCCTCGAAATCGGCGAACATCCAGCAGCAGGACGGCACGCCCTGGCTGTCGTGTCGCAGGTGGTCGGCGGGCTTGTCAGTCCCCAACGGGAACAGCACCAGCCGGGTGCAAGTGAAACCCAGCGGCAGCAGGGCGGCGACTGTCGCGGAATACTTGCCGCGCCCGATGGCAACCCGAAACCCTCGGGCGGTGCGCTCGTAGAAGTGAGAACCCGCAGCCGTGCAGGTGTCCATAACCCGCAGGCGGTCGGCGGTGTCGCGGTCGGCGTAGGGTGTGGCGGTGGTGGTCATGGTCTAGGCTCCGGGGTGAAAATAAACGGCATCGAAGCGAAGGCACGCGCCGCGCAGCCCGGTCGCCTCGCATTGTGTGAACTCGTCGCGGTCGTTGGTGTCGATTGACCAATGCGCGAAGGTGCAGCCGTCCGGGGTTTCCTGGCGTGCTGCGCGGTCAAGGTGCGCGAAGTCCTCCAGCTCCTCCGGGGTCAGTCCCTCCTCGTCGCCGTATTCGACCAGCGGCGCGAAGTGTTCGCCCAGCGTGTAAGAGATCACGCAGACCCGGCGGGCGGGCGGGGTGTCGGTGGTCAGCAGCTCCGGCGAAGCCAGCCAGCAGCGCAGCAAGTGGGAATAGCTCGGCAGCCCGGCGTTAGTCACGAAGGCATCAGCCTGCGCGATTGCCTCCGCTTGGGTGTCGGTCAGCTCGGTGGGTGGGGTAGTGTGTAGTGTGTGCATGGTCAAGCCTCGCGGATGAAATAAGCCCAGCCACGGGCGCGGGGCACGCGCAGCAGCCGGGGATTAGAAAAGCCGCCCAGGTGGGCGAACTGGTAAGCGGTTATGCGGGAATAGCCGGGCATGGGGTCAGCCCTCCAGCTCTGCGGTGGTCAGCGGGACAGCCTCAAGGGTGAGGGTGTAGGTCTGGGTGTAGGGGTCGGTGTCCATGCCCAGCATGGCGGCAGCCTCGCGCAGGGCTTGCGCCGGGGTTTCAGCCCAAAGGGCAGCAGCCCAGCGGGCGGGTTGCTTGTATTGCACGGCGTAGAAGGTTTTCATTGTCTCAGCCCTCCAGCTCGTCGGCGTAGTCTTC
>JACCDP010436527.1_pt1 | contig 59469 bp, 51 predicted proteins | sample 7445841 | NCBI WGS metagenome assembly JACCDP01 (sample SAMN15323441, study PRJNA562643) | freshwater metagenome | isolation source: river surface water | place: USA:Blue River Watershed | collected 2017-08-17 | reverse complement strand
TGCTAGAAGGCTCCCCCGTAGCGCGTTAGAAGGCGAAGCCATCCCCCGGAAACAAAAACCCCGGTAACCTTTTGGGCTACTGGGGCTTATCGCGAAATGGAGCGGGCGAAGAGACTCGAACTCTCGACGTCCACCTTGGCAAGGTGGTGCTCTACCAACTGAGCTACGCCCGCGAGAGAGCGTCAAGGAGTAGGGGCGCAGCAGGTTCCGTCAATAGCTATTTTCCCGGAAATGCGGTTCCGCGACTAATTCCTCAAAGCAGCACCAGATCGTTGCGGTGCACGACCTCGAGGCGGCGGCGGCCAGGATGTAGCGCGGCAAGTTCGTCACTCTGGCGGCCGGCAAGGGCGGGAATCTCCTCGCTGGCGAAGGCGGCCTTGCCGCGGGCGATGACACTGCCGTCCGGCGCGGCGATGTTCACGATATCACCCGCGGCGAAGGAACCGGAGGCTTCCGTGACGCCGACCGCCAGCAGGCTGCGGCCCTGTTCGCGGAGGGCGGGCACGGCGCGCGCGTTGACGCGGATGGTTCCGGCCGGGCGTTGGAAGTAGGCGAGCCAACGCTTACGCGCCTCGAGCGGCAGGCCGCTGGGGACGAAAAAGGTTCCCGGGCCCTCGCCGGAAAGTAGCCGCCCGATGATACCCGGCTCGGCACCGCTGGCGATGAAGACGCCGCAGCCCGACTTGGTGGCTAGCTTTGCGGCGGAGATTTTCGAGACCATGCCGCCGACGGCGGTCTCGCTCGTCGTGCCGCCAGCCATGGCCTCGATCTCCGGGGTGATGCGTTCGACGACCGGCACGATCCGGCCGGTACCCTTCAGATCAATCAGACCCGGCGCGGTGGAAAGGATGATGAGGTGGTCTGCCTGGGTGAGGCTGGCCACGAGGGCGGAGAGTGTGTCGTTGTCGCCGAATTTGATCTCCGCGGCGCTCACCGTGTCGTTCTCGTTGATGACCGGGATGGCATCGTAGGCGGTGATCTGCCGCAGCGTCTCGCGCACACCTAGAAAACGGCTGCGCGAGCGGAGATCCTCGTGGGTCAGCAGCACCTGGGCGACGGTGATGCCATGCGGGGCGAAGGCCTCGCGCCAAGTCTCCATCAGTCGAGATTGGCCGATGGCAGCGCACGCCTGCTTGCGGGAGACATCCCGGGGGCGGCGTTCGAGGCCGAGCGCCCCCATGCCGAGTCCGACGGCTCCGGAGGAGACCACGATCACCTCGGTACCGTGGGAGCGGAGGGCGGCTAGCTCGGTTGCGACGCCCGCGATGCGCGCGGAATCGAGCCGGCCCACGCCCGAGGTGAGCACGCCAGTGCCGAGCTTGACGACGACGCGGCGCGGGAGCGCGGCACCCGCGGAAGGCAATGCGGCGGGAGGCATGGCGGCGAGGGGCCGGAGTACGGCCGCCTCAAATGGTGAGCAATTCCTTTTCCTTGGCGGCGAGGTGCGTGTTGATGTCGGCGATCGCCTTGTCGGTGGCCGCCTGCACGTCCTTTTCGAGACGCTTCTCGTCGTCCTCGGCCAGCTTGCCGTCCTTTTTGAGCTTCTTCGCGGATTCCATCGCGTCGCGACGGACGTTGCGCACGTGGACGCGGCCCTCCTCGGCGAGCCGGTTCGCGTTCTTTACAAACTCCTGCCGGCGATCGCGGCTCATTTCCGGCAGCGGCACGCGCACGACCTTGCCGTCGGGAATCGGATTGAAGCCGAGATTGGCGTCGATGATCGCCTTGGCGATGGCCTTAACCATACCGGCATCCCACGGCTGGATCTGAATGATACGAGCGTCCGGAGTGGAAATCGCCGCGCACTGCTTGAGCGGCATATGGGAGCCGTAGGCCTCGACCATCACGGTCTCGACCATGGCGGGCGTGGCCTTGCCGGTGTGGATTGAGCTGAACTCGTGCAGCGTGTGATCCACGGCCTTCTTCATGCGGGCCTGGGTGTCGGTGAGGATGGGATGGGACATGGCGGAAAAGGGGAGATTGTGGCGAGGGCGGGTGGCGGATCAGTTTTTGACGAGGGTACCGATCTTTTCGCCGACGATCGCTTTGCGGATCGAGTGCTCGTCGTTGAGGTCGAACACCAGGATCGGAACGTTGTTGTCCATGCACAGCGAAAACGCCGTGGAGTCCATGACGTTCAGGCGCTGCTTGAGGGCGTCGATGAAGGTGAGTTGATCGTACTTCACCGCGTCGGTGTGCTTTTTCGGATCCTTGTCGTAGATGCCGTCGACCTTGGTCGCCTTCATGATGATGTCCGCGTGCAACTCGGACGCGCGGAGGGCCGCGGTGGTATCGGTCGAGAAGTAGGGGTTGCCGGTGCCGGCCACGAAGATGACCACGCGACCCTTCTCCATGTGACGCATGGCGCGCCGGAGGATGAACGGCTCGGCGATCTGGTTCATCGGGATGGCTGACTGAACACGCGTGCTGACGCCCAGCTTTTCGAGGCAATCCATGATCGCGAGGCCGTTGATCACGGTCGCGAGCATGCCCATGTAGTCGCCGGTGGTGCGGTCGACGCCGCGCTTCTCGCCGTTAAGCCCGCGGAAGATGTTGCCGCCGCCGATCACGACGCCCACCTGCACGCCGAGTTCGTGGATCTCCTTAACCTGGGAACAGACGTGGAACAGGGTGTCGGCGTCGATCGGGTCGCCGGATTTTCCGCCCCGCAGCACCTCTCCGGAGAGCTTGAGGATGACGCGTTTATATCGGGTGCGAGTATCGGCGGACTTGGCGGAAGGCATGAGTCCGGAGGCAACCGTCCGCGAAAAACTTCGTCAAGGCGGGAGGTGCCGCGAGAGGCCGTTTCGGGGCTTCAGCGCGTGTCCTCGCGGGTGATCGCGGTCACTCGGCCGGCGTGGAACTCGACCCGGAAGCGGTCGCGCACAGTCCTGGCTGGGTAGTCGAGGTAGTAGGGATAGGCCGCGCCCCAGCCCCAACGGTTGCGCCCGCTGTGGTAGTGCCCGGTGAAAAGTATCCGGCCGTCCGCCTCGTAGGAAAGGAAGTGCCAGATGATGGTCTCGCCGCGGGCGTCAGTGCGCACGGTGGTGCGGTCCGGATCCCCCAAGGCCAGCCGCACCGCCTCGGGCTCAAAACCGAGCGCGATCTGGCCGGATTGCACGAGGACCTTGTGTTCGGCGTTGAGCCGGGCGAACGCCTCAGGGTTGGCCTTGATGCGGGACGCGGGCGTGGAGCAGCCGGCGGCCACCAGGAGAGCGGCGGCGCCGAGGGAGAGCGAAAGACGGTGCAGTTTCATGCGGCTGATTTGTTTGGGACAAGTTCGCCCATTCCGGCGAAAGCTCGCCGCCTGCCTTGCGGGATTCCGCGCGGCGATTGCGGTCAGGCCCAGCTGCGCCGGGCGACTGGCGGCTCGACTTCATCGACCGCGGCCCCCGGATTGCCGGGATGGAAGCCGTGCACCCCGTGCTTCGCCGGATACGTGGCGGGCTGATCGTCTCGTGTCAGCCCGAGGCGGAATCGCGCCTGGGCGACCCGATGAATTCCCCATTGATCATGGGGGCGCTGGCGCGCGCGGCGGTTCTTGGCGGCGCGGTGGGGATCCGGGCAGATTCCCCCGCGGACATCTCGGCGGTGCGTGCCGCCGTCGACGTGCCGCTGATCGGAATTTTCAAGCGGGATATCCCCGGATTCTCCGTGCGGATCACTCCTACGTTGGCCGATGCCCTGAAGGTGTCGGAAGCGGGAGCGGATGTTATCGCCGTGGATGCAACCGCGCGTTCTCGGCCGGAGGGCGGCACCGCTGGAGAGCATATCCGCGCAGTGAAGACCGCGACAGGGAAGCCCGTTTTCGCCGATGTGGCGACATTTGAGGAGGGCGTTCTCGCGCAAGAGGCCGGGGCCGACGCGGTGCTGCCGACGCTTGCGGGATACGCGGGGGTTAGCGCAGTCGCCGACGGACCGGACTTCGCGTTGCTGGCCCGCCTGGTGGAGACCCTGCGTGTGCCGGTGATCGCGGAAGGCGGGATAGCGACCCCGGCGCAAGCGACTCGCGCCCTCGATCTAGGGGCTTGGGCGGTGTGCGTCGGAAGCGCGATCACGCGCCCGCGCTGGATAACGGAGTCGTTCGCCTCCGCACTCCGCCGCGGCGGTATGCCGGGCTGAGTCACCTTTCAGGCATACCGGGGACTCAAGGACCCATGCGGCCGCGGCCGACGCGTGGCTCGCCCGGAGAATGGGGGCGGCCTTCGCCCGGAAAACCGTTGCGGCCTCCGGAGGCGGGCGCTTCGTTGCTCCGCTTTATGAAGCTCTGGTCCCAGTTTTTCGTACCGACCCTGAAGGAAAGCCCGGCCGACGCCGAGATCGCCTCCCACAAGCTGCTGGTGCGCGCCGGCCTTGTCCGGAAGCTGGGCGGTGGTCTCTACACCTACATGCCGCTCGGGCTGCGGGCTCTCCAGAAGATCACGCAGATTTGCCGCGAGGAGATGGACTCCGCGGGCGCGATCGAGCTGTGGATGCCGCACGTGCATCCGGTCGAGCTCTGGGAGCAAGGCCCGCGCTGGGCCGCCGCGCGAGAGATCATGTTCCGCGCCGACAGCGCCGGCGATGGCAAGCGTACGTCGAAGGATCCCGAGTTCGTGCTCGGGCCGACGCACGAGGAGATCATCACGCCCCTGGTGAAAACGGAGATCACGAGCTACCGCGACCTGCCGAAGAATTTCTACCAGATCGCGACCAAGTTCCGGAACGAGATCCGGCCCCGTTACGGCCTGATGCGGGCCCGCGAGTTCATCATGATGGATGCGTACTCGTTCGACACCACCGACGAAGGCGCGGTGCGCAGCTATCTCGCGATGAAGGCGGCCTACGAGAAGTTCTTCCGGCGTGTCGGCACGCAGGCGATCGCGGTCGAGGCCGACACCGGCGTGATGGGCGGCAGTTTTTCCCATGAGTTCATGGTGCCCGCGGAGGTGGGCGACGACGACGTGATCTACAACGAGGCCAGTGGCTACGCGGCCAATCGCGAGAAGGCCACCAGCGCTTTGGTGCCGGCCGATCTGGCTGACTCGGCCCCCGCCGGCGCGGTCGAGGAGTTTGCCACTCCAGGTGCGGTGACAATCGCGGCGCTCGAGGCGGCGCCTTTCAACGTTCCCGCCGACCGGCAGTTCAAGACCCTCGTTTACGTCGGCGACGGCAAGCCGTTCCTCGTGATCCTGCGTGGTTGCGACGAACTGGAGGAGGCCAAGCTGGGCAGCCTCGGCTTCACCCTTTTCCGTCCGGCCACGCCCGAGGAAATAGTCCCCGTGCTTGGAGCGAAGCCCGGCAGCCTCGGCGCCACGCGCGGCTCGCTCAAGGAGCCCGGCGCCCTGGCGGGCGTTTTCGCCGACCATGCGATCCGCCTGATCGGCAACGGTGTGACGGGCGCCAACAAGGACGGCTTCCACCTGCGCAATGTGAACGTGAGCCGCGACCTCGCGATCACGCGCTTCGGCGACTTCCGCCGCGTGCGGGTGGGGGAGCCCGACCCCAAGTCGGGTCAGCCGCTGCAGGTGCGTCGCGGCATCGAGGTGGGCCACATCTTCAAGCTGGGCACCAAGTACTCGGAGAAGTTCAACGCGGTCTACACGGACGACCAGAAGCAATCGCACCTGATGGTGATGGGCTGTTACGGCATAGGCATCAGCCGCACCATGCAGGCCGTGATCGAGCAGAGCCACGACGCCGACGGCATCGTTTGGCCGTGGAATTGCGCACCGTTCCAGGTGCTGATCTGCGTGCTCGACCCGCAGTTGCCGGAGGCGATGGAACTCGCGCGCCGGCTCGGCGCCGCGGCGGAGTCGACCGGGGCCGACGTGCTCATCGACGACCGCGCGGAGCGGCCGGGCGTCAAGTTCAAGGACGCCGACCTGATCGGCCTACCGCTGCGTCTCACCATCGGAGGCAAGGGCCTGAAGGAGGGTGTGATCGAGCTGAAGTGGCGCGCTGGAAAGGACGTCGTGAAGGTCCCCGTCGCGGAGGCCGAGGCGCGCGTCGCCGCCGAGGTGCGCGAGGCCGCCGCCCGCGCCGGCTGAGGCGTTCCGTTTACCTCATCATGAACCGCCTCTTCGCTTTCGTCGCCATGCTCCTCGGAACCGTGATTTCGGCCGTCGCCGCGGACGCGCCCTATCGCCACGTTGTGCTGTTCAAGTTCAAGGACGGAGTCCCCGCCGCCGACGTCACCAAGGTTGAGCAGGCGTTCATCGCCCTGAAGAAATCGATCCCCGAGATTCAGGGGCTGGAGTGGGGGACCAATGTCAGCCCGGAGGGTCTGGCCAGCGGTTTCACCCACTGTTTCTTCGTGACGTTCAAGGACAAGGCGGCGTTGGAGCGCTACCTGCCGCATCCTGAGCACAAGAAGTTTGGCGCCCAACTGAAAGGGCTGCTCGATAAGGTGCTGGTGGTCGACTACGTCGCCCGTTGATCGGACGGTTCAGCCGGTGAACCGCCCGCGATAGGCCCAGAGGCCGAGCGCGGGGTTCGAAATATAGAAGATCCGTTCGCCGCCGGGCAGGGTGTTGAAGCCGTCCTTCAGCTTCGCCGGATCGTAGCAACGCGTCATTTCCGCGAGGTCGGCGTACTTGAAGCCGACGCCCTCGATCTCCGCCCGCGTCAAATGGCCGGGGCAGTAGGTGATCGAGAACCGCCCCTCGCTGGAGCCGTGGATGAGATGCGCTGCGGCGCTGAGGTTGTTCTGCAATTCGGGATTAGCCTTGGTCGCCGCCAACGTGCTCGGCGTGCCGTGGTAACCGTACTTGCGGATGAGGCGGTCGATTTCGTGGTCCTCGCCGAACTCTCGCAGGCCGGGCGCCAGGATAATGAGCTCGCCGCGGTCCGCCATCGCCATGCGCGTGCGGTACACCGCCTTGTTGCCGAGCCAGGTACTCTTGAACTCGGAGGGATCGAGGTAGACCACAACCTTGTCGAGCGGGGCGTCAAGCATCTCGAAATTCACCTCGAGCGACAGCTTCGCGGCGCGGTTGAAGACCTCCGCGTCATCGCCAATGAACAAACCGCGCACCTGCAGCGCACCGGTCGCATCGCGGCTCACCACCGTGTGGATGTAAACAATGGGGAGGTGCGCGGTGAACTTCTCGCCGGCGTAGTTGAGAATACGGCGCACCGGGGTGTCGGCCCGGCCCATCATCCGCTCCATCCCGTAGGCCGCACCAACGAAGTGGCTCTTGTTGATGCCCTCGACGCCGCCGGTGCCGACGAAGATGTTCTTGTTGTAATTCGCCATGCCGATCACCTCGTGCGGCACAACCTGCCCGATGGACAGGATGAGGTCGTGACCGCCCGACGCGATCAGGTTGGCGACCTGCGCAGGCCACGGGAAGTCGACGGCGCCGCCGGAAACCTCGCGCACAAACTCACCGGGCACGGTGCCGACCGTGGTGATGCCGGTGCGCCAGTTGTGGATACGAAAGAGGTCCGCCGGCACGGTGGGAAACATTTCATGGATCTGCTCCGCAGTCATCGGCGAATGCGTGCCGAGGGCGGGCAAAACATCCTTCAACGCGGCGCCGAAATGCTCGTGGACGAGGCACGTCAGGCGGCCCGCCTGCGAGTGGAAGCGCGTGAAGTCCGGCGGCACGGCCAGCACACGCCTGCGCGGGCCGAGGCGGGCGAACGCGGTGGCGAGACCGGCGCGGAGATCTTCAGTGGTGAGTACGTCGGTGGCCGAGCCACGGGAGAAGAGGAGCATAAAAAAGGGCGGCTCGTGAAGAGCCGCCCGAGGAGGGTTGGTAGGGCCGCGCGGCCGGTCAACGTCAGCGTTGGATGCGGGCCGATCCGCCCTTCGCGAAGGCCTTCACCTGCTCGACGGTCGACATGGTGGTGTCGCCCGGAAACGTGGTGAGGAGGGCGCCGTGGGCCCAACCGAGGTTGACGGCCTCCTGTTCGGAGGCGCCGCTGAGCAGCCCGTAGATGAAGCCGGCGGCGTAACCGTCGCCGCCGCCGACGCGGTCCACGACATCGAGCTCGCACGTCGGCGACTGGTAGGTCTTTCCGTTGACCCACGCGACCGCGCCCCAGGAATGGCGGTTGGTCGAGTGCACCTCTCGGAGGGTTGTGGCTACGACCTTCACGTTCGGGAACTTCTTCACGGCCTTGTCGATCATCGCGAAGAACGCGGTGGGATCGAGCTTCGAAGCCGCCTCGACGTCCTGACCCTCGATGCCAAGGCCCTTCTGGAGATCTTCCTCGTTACCGACGATGACATCGACGTTCTGCACGATGCGGCCGAGCACATCCAGCGCCTTGGCGTGGCCGCCCCAGATATCCCAGAGCTTGGCGCGATAATTGAGGTCCAGCGAGGTAACGGCTCCGGCGGCCTTGGCGGCGCGCATCGCCTCGACGATGAGTTCGCCGGTCGTCTCGGAGAGGGCCGCGAAGATGCCACCGCTGTGGAACCAGCGGACGCCCGGCGCGAAGATCTCCTTCCAGTTGAAGTCACCCGGCTTGAGTTGGCCGGCGGCCTCGTTGCTGCGGTTGTAGAACACCACCGGGGCGCGCACGCCCTGGCCGCGGTCGCTGTAGACGGTGGCCATGTTGGGCCCCCGCACGCCGTCGTGTTTGAACCTTTTGTAGAAGGGCTTCACCCCCATCGCTCGCACGCGCTCGGCGATGAGGTCGCCGATCGGGTAGTCGACCATCGCGCTGACGATGCCGGTGTTGAGCCGGAAGCAGTCGGCCAAGTTGGCGGCGACGTTGAACTCGCCGCCGCTGACGTGGATGTCGCAGTGGTTCGCCTTGCGGAACGGGATGATACCCGGATCGAGGCGATGGACGAGGGCTCCCAGCGACAGCAGATCAATGGCGCCTTCGGAGCGGAGGTTGAGACCGTATTTCATGATGGAGGAGGAATGGAAAAGAGAGGAGGCGGGCCGGCAACGATGGCGGCGTTTGGACCGTCCAAACGGTGATCGTTCCTGGCGCGCGCGCGGTGGGTCAATAGCATATCCGGCCAAGCGGCGCGGGTTAGGCATTGCGATCCGGAAGTGGGCTGGGGTTTCTGATCGCACCCCATTTTTCCCATGACCGCAAACCCCGTCGTTAGAACCATCGTCCTCGCCGCCGCCGCCCTCGCGCCCCATGCCGGTTCGCGCGCCGATGTCCATCTGCCCGCGATTTTTTCCGACCACCTTGTCCTGCAGCAGGAGGTGGCCGCGCCGGTTTGGGGCTGGGCGGAACCGGCCGAAAAGGTGGCCGTAACCTTCGCCGGCCGGACGGTCGAGGCCGTTGCGGGAGCGGATGGCAGGTGGATGGTTAAGCTGGGTCCGTTGGCCGCTAGCACCACCCCCAGCACGCTCACGGTCAAGGGGCGCAATGAAATCGTGATTCGGGATATCCTGGTTGGCGAGGTCTGGCTGGGCTCGGGCCAGTCCAATATGGCGATGACGGTCGCGCGTTCCAAGGATCCGGAGGCCGAGCAAGCGTCGGCGAATTTTCCTGCGATCCGGATGTTCAAGGAGGAATCCCCGCGGGCGGGATCTCCGCAGCATCAGGGAAAGGGCAAGTGGGTGGTCTGCACGCCCGCGACCGCGGGCAATTTCTCAGCCGCACTCTATTTCTTCGGCCGGGAGATCCACCGGAACCTCGGGGCGCCGGTGGGTTTGATCAACTCGTCGGTCGGCGGCACGCCGATCGAAAGCTGGATCGCGGAGGCACCTCAGCGCGCGGCGTCCGAGTTGAAGGGCTTCTTCGCGGGGCTAGAGCAACCCCGCAGGCTTTCAGAGGAGGAGCGGCGGACGTACGAGGCAAATCTCGCCAAGTGGGAGGAGGCGGTGAAGGCGGGCAAGAAGACGAAGGGCAAGGCGCCCCGCCGGCCCCAGGACCCTGCGGAGGTGGCGAACCGGAAGGCGGACGTCGGCGGTTTGTACAACGGCAAGATCGCGCCGCTGATCCCCTACGCGTTGCGCGGCATCCTGTGGTACCAGGGCGAGGCGAACACGTTCCCCGGGAAGGCGGAATTCTACGAAGCCCAGCTGCGACTCCTGGTGAGCGACTGGCGCGCGCGCTGGGGCGGCGAGATCCCTTTCGCGTGGGCGCAGTTGCCCAACTTCTCCGGACTGGGCCGCGACTGGCCCGCGGTGCGTGAGGCGATGCGTAACGCACTGGCGCTTCCGCGCACCGGCATGGCCATCACCGTCGATGTCGGTGAGGCGAACGACATCCACCCCAGGAACAAGCAGGAGGTCGGACGTCGGTTCGCGCTTTGGGCGTTGGGAACGGTATATCAACGCGCGGTGCCCGCCGTGTCGGGGCCGCTGCCGGCGCGGCATGAGGTGCGCGACGGCAGGATCACCGTGCGGTTTGACCATGCGAATGGCGGGCTCATGGCGAACGGTGGCGCGTTGCGAGGATTCGAGATTTCCGGGGCGGACGGAGCGTGGAGCCCCGCCGAAGCGCGCATCGCGGGCGATGCCGTTACGGTTTCATCACCGACGGTCGGTAAACCATACGGGGTGCGTTACGCATGGTCGAATCTTCCGCAGGTAACCTTGTTTAACGGCGCCGGCCTGCCGGCTTCACCGTTCATGCTCGCCCCACCCGCACCGGGCGGGAGCCGATAGCGCATAGTTCCGCGCGGATCTTCTCTCGGAAGGTCGGCTGGTGTGGCCCAGGATGTTCATCGCCTGGGGTGGGTTCCGTCGGATCGTCGGAAATTCGATCCGAATGCCGGGTGCACGGTCTCGGGCGAAAGGAGCGACGCAGGGTTTCCGCGGTGCCAGGCGCGGCAGCGGCACGGGCTTCGAAAACAGATACTCACTTGAGAGCGGTCGCGGCCAAATTTTCCGGCAGTCTTGCCGAAACCGGGCCGCACGCGGATAGCTTCCAGCTATGCTGCTGAAAATCGGCGTCATCCTGATGTTCGCTTCCGCGTTGCCGTGGCTGGCTTTGCCCGTGGCGGCTTGGCTGGCTCCCACCGCGGCCGCCAAGGCCGCGTGGTCGACCGGACTTTTCGTCGGCGCGGAGATTCTGTTCTGGGGCGGTGTGCTGCTCGCAGGACGCGATGTCTGGAACGCGGCAAAAGAGGCGGGATGGCGCCGGGTGGTGCCGGAACTTTGGCGCAAACTCCGGCCGTCAGATGGTCCCGCTCGCAGCGGACCCTCGGACAAAGCCGGTTGACGGATCCTCACGACTTTTTCCCGCGACGCTCCTTGAGCTCGCTCTTCTCCGTCCGTCCGGCGGCCCGAGGTTGGCGGCTAGGGGCGGCGAGTTCGGTCTCCATGCCCTTGTCTCCCTGCTGGCGCATCCACGAGTCGAGTGCGGAACTGAGCCTGGACTTCACCGCGCCGAGCTCCGGATTGCCCGCCAGATTTCGCGTCTCCAGAGGATCCGCCTCCAAGTCATACAGCTCCTCCGCCGGCCGCCTGAACAACCAGGCGACCCGCGCGGCTAGCGCCGGATTATCACGGGCGTCCGCCTGCCAGGACTCGATGATTTCCCCGCGATGGATGCCTGCGATGTCGTAGGTATTCTCGGGGGCTAGGTTCCGGATGTATTTGTAGCGGACATCGCGCGCCGCACGTATCGGGTAGGGCTGCTTGTAGCCGTTGATGCCGACGGTGGTGTGCTGGGCGAAGACGACGTCACGGAGTCGATCCGAGCTCCCCAGCAGCACAGGGAGGAAGCTTTTCCCATCGAAGCCGCGCTGCCCCTCGGCATCCGGGCAGCCGGTGTCGATCGTGCGCGGGTCGACGCCCGCGATCTCGAGGACCGTGGGCGCGACATCCACGTACTGCAGCAGGGCGTCGCTCGCGCTACCGGCACGGATCCGTCCCGGCCAACGCACGAACGCGGCGCCGCGGATGCCGGTGTCATAAAGAGACCACTTGCCGCCGTAGGGAAACGAGCTGCCCTGCTCGCTGAGGAAAACGACAACCGTATTCTCACGCTGGCCAGCCGCATCGAGCGCCGCGAGGCAATCGCCGACCTGCCGGTCGAGCGACGAGATCTCCGCGAAGTAGGCGGCTAAGTTGCGGCGCGTGACGGCATTGTCGTGCAGATAGGGCGGCACCTTAATCCGCGCCGGGTCGTAGAGGTTCCGCGGACCGCGATCCCACGGGCTGTGCGGATCGCTGGAGGCGAAGACCGCCAGCCAGGGCTGGCGGGCGTCCCGGGTGATAAAACGACGGAAGGCCGCGACGTCATCGGCGTCAGGGCTGATCACTTCAAAGGGAAACGAGGCGGCCGGGGCCACGTGGGATTTGTTCTGGAGCCCGACCCGGTACCCGCGGTCGCGCAGTATCCCGAAGAGGCTCCGGGTACCGTCATGGGCCATGGTGTGGTTTGGGTAGGCACCGCTGCGGACCGGGAATAACCCCGTGTAGAGGGCGTGCCGGAGCGGGGAGCAGGTCGGTGCCGGCGTGAACATACGCCGCAGGTTGATGCTTTCCGATGCGAGCCGGTCGATGTGCGGGGACTTCACATCGGGACTGCCCATGCAGCCGAGATCGCCGCCGTTCAGGTCGTCGGCGACGATGAGGAGAAAGTTCGGCCTGCCTGGTTCGGCGGCGGCTGCGACGGCGGTGAGCGCGAGGAAAGGCAGGAGCAGACCGACGAGGCGACTGAGGTTGGAGCGCATGGAGGGTTGGGCGGTGATTTCCGATTGGCGAACTTGCCGGACGTGAATCAGGATTTCCGGATGTTCGATCCTGTCGAAAAGCTCAAGGAGTTCATCCGCCACCCCAGCATCTCGGCCGACTCGGCGGCCCGCGAAGGCATGCGAGGTGCGCAGGAGTTCGTGTCGAACCTGCTCGGTTCGCTCGGATTCACCGTCGAGGTGGTGCGCACCGACGTGCATCCGATCGTGCTGGCGCATCGCGGAGGCGAAGCCTCGTGGCCGCACGTGGTGATTTACGGTCACTATGATGTGCAGCCGGCGGATCCGCTGAACCTCTGGCGTACCCCCGCCTTTGAGCCGACGATCATCGGCAACCGGATCTACGGGCGGGGCGCGGCCGATAACAAGGGGCCGCTGCTGACCAACATCGCGGCCGTGGCCAAAGCCCTCGAGGAGAATCCCCGCCTGCCGCTGCGGATCACGTTTCTGATCGAGGGCGAGGAAGAGATGGGCAGCCCCAGCTTCCCGGTGTTCCTCGAGAAGTACGCGGCGCGCCTGCGCGAGGCCGACTTTGTTTTTTTATCCGACACGGCGCTGCCAAACGAAAACCAGGTCGTGCTCACGTGCGGACTTCGCGGACTGACGCTGTTCGATGTCCACCTCACGGGTGCGAAGGGTGATCTTCATTCCGGACTCCACGGCGGCGTTCTTCGCAATCCGATCCAAGCGCTGGCGGAGATCCTGGCTTCACTCCATACCCCTGACGGCCGCGTGAATGTACCAGGCTTCTACGACGAGGTGTTGGACGTGCATCCGTGGGAACGCGAGGAACTCCGCAAACTCGGAACCGATGAGAAGGCGTACGCGGACTTTCTCGGGATCGATGCTTTTTACACGACCCCCGGCTTCAACCCCTTCGAGTCGGCGCGGTTTCAACCTACGCTCGAATTCAACGGGATTGGCGGCGGCTACCAAGGCGAGGGCACCAAGACGGTCATACCCAGCAAAGCTTTCGCCAAGATCAGCTGCCGACTGGTGCCGAACCAGGAACCCGACGTGATCAAGCAAAAGGTCATGGACGCGATCCGCGCGCGGGTCCCGAAAGGCATCAAGCTGGAGTTTGTCGACCAGCATAAGGGCGATCCTTACGTCGTTGTTCCGCCCGGCCGCAGCAACACGCCGAAGGACCAGTCGCCGGTGCTGGCCCAGGCCTTCCGAGCGACCGAGCAAGCCGTAGGTGAGGTTTGGGGTCGTCCGCCGCTCTATCTGCGCGAAGGGGGGAGTGTGCCGATCATCGCCTCCATCAAGCAGGTCACCGGCCTCGACTCGATCATGCTCGGCCTGTTTCTGCCGGAGGACAACCTCCACGCGCCCAACGAGAGCTTCAACCTCGACGTGATGCGGAAGGGCATCGAGACCACCCGGCGCATTCTCCACAGCTTGGCGGCAGGAACGCGCTGAGCCCAGTGGGTAAAGCAAAAAGCCGCGGTGAGCACCGCGGCTTTGTTGGGGTCCTGAATTCCCGACGGATCAGAAGGCCTTGGGCGCCGCCGCCGCCGGATTGACGACGACTAGGTCAACCCTGCGGTCCTTGGCCATGGTGGCGTCGTCCGCGTTCTTGGCGGCCTCAAGGCTGCCCTTGGAAAGCGTCTCGACCCGCTCCGCCGGAACACCGAGCGACTGCAGGTACTTGCGCACGGCGGCCGCGCGACGATCGCCTAGGCCGAGGTTGTATTCCGCGGTACCGCGCCAGTCACAGTGCCCCTCGAGGAGGAGCCGATGCGTCGGATTCTTGTCGAGGTACTCCTTGGCGACCTTGAGCTTCTCCCGTTCGGAAGCGCGCACATCGGACTTGTCGAAGTCGAAAAGGACGGTCTGGCCCTGCAGCGCGGTGCGGTTGTGCCCGTTGGGGTCGAAATCGGCACCACGGTCTACGAGGCCGGTGGTGTTCTGACCGAAGGAGGCGTCGGTCGGCACCGCGGGACCGGTCGACTGTGGCCCGAGGACGGTCGAGCCCGGGTAGGGACGGTCGGGTTTCTTGGTGCAGCCCGCGAGCACGAGGGCGGCAACGGCCAAAGAGACAGCTACGGACTTCGAATGGAATTTCATGAGTAAATTGACGCGGGACGGAACGAAAGAGCTATGTCGGAGGCCAACCGGCGTTCGCAAGGGGTTTTTGCGCGACCCGTTCAGCGGGGCGAGGACGCGGTGACAATGCCCTGCTCCAACGCGTAGCGCGTCAATCCCGCGATGTCGTGGAGGTTGAGCTTCCGCATCAGATTGGTTCGGTGGTTGTCGACCGTCTTGGCGCTGATCTCGAGTTTGGCGGCGATCTCCTTCGTGCTGTGGCTTTCAGCCACTAGCTGAAGGATCTCGCGTTCGCGGACCGTGAGGGAGGAAGCGGAAGCGTCGGCCCCCGTGCTGGTGAGGACGGTGCGGAGTAGGGAGGCCACCCCCGGGCCGAAGTAGGTCCCTCCGCGGGCGACGGTCTCCAGTCCGCGTTTGAACTCGATCAGGCCCGCGGTCTTTTCGACGAAACCGTGCGCCCCGGCCTCGAGCATCTCGCGAACCAGCACGGGGCTTTCGTGACCGGAAAAAACCAGCACCCGCATGTCGGGATGTTTGGGCACGACTCGGCGAAGGATATCGACCCCGTTGAGCCCGGGCAGCTTGGCGTCGAGGACGCAGACATCAGGTTTTTTCTCCAGACAGAGCTGGACGGCGGCCTGACCGTCACCGGCTTCCCCCACCAACTGGTACTCGGGATCCAACTTGAGGATCTCCGCGATCAGCTCACGGATGGCAGTCTGATCCTCGATGATAACTAGACTCTTCATTGGTGTGGGCGGCTGGGGGTCGGCTTGGTGGGTCGACTGGGATTCGAACCCAGAACCAACGACTTAAAAGGACGCTGCTCTACCATTGAGCTATCGACCCGGATAAACCGGATGAAAGATTTTTCCAGCTGAGGGGTTGGCAAGAACTTTCGCCCCTCGGGCGGCGAAATTGACCGGAACCGGAATCGGGATTATTCGTCGAATCTGCACATTTGTGGGAACCTTCGCCGAATACACGAATCAGAGCGGGGCAGAGCGCATGACCGCCAAAGCCCAAGAGGTTGCCCTGGATCGCATGCTGGTTGACCGTTTCAAAAACGGGGATGAATCCGCCTTTAACGAGATGGTCGCCCGACACCGTGACCGTATCTACGGCATGGTCCATCAACTCCTCCGCAACCACCAGGATGCGGAGGAGGTCACCCAGGACGCTTTCATCCGCGCCCATCGCGGCCTTGCCAATTTCCGGGGGGACGCCGCCTTCTCGACCTGGCTCTACCAGATTGCGACCAATCTGGCCCGGAACCGTTACTGGTACTGGTGGAGGCGGAAGCGCGACCGCTCCGTCTCGCTCGACGCCCCGGTGGGGGAGGACAACGACATGACCCTGGCCGACATTATCCCGGCCGAAGTCGATTCACCGGATGAAGTGACGGTCAACGAAGAGTTCGTGAACCGCATCTCCAAGGGAATGGACAAACTTTCCGCCAGCCACCGCGAGATCCTCGTGCTGCGCAACGTCAAGAATCTCTCCTACGAGGAGATCGGCGGCATTCTGGGAATATCAGTGGGCACCGTGAAGAGTCGGATCGCCCGCGCGCGGGAAAGCCTGCGCGCCAAGCTGGGGGAAGACTTCAAATGAACGACCGCGAGTTTATCGAACTCCTCAACCTGTATCTCGACCACGAGATCGCTCCGGCTGACGCCGCGCGGCTCGAGGCCGAGGTGCGCGACAATCCCGAGCGACGACGGATCTACCTCGATTATTGCCGCATGCAGAAGGCCTGCGGACTTCTGGCCAAGGATTTCGCGAAGGAGCGTCCGGCCGACCGCCAGGAGTCCCGGTCGACCGGCTTTGGCTGGGCGGCGGCCGGATTCGCCTCGTTCGGCGTCGTGGCCGCCGGTGTCGCCGTGGCTTTTGCACTCTGGCAGCGTCCCTCCGGTCGGGTCGTGGGGGAACTCGCGTTGGCGCAGTCGACCCAAGCGGCGACCGAGGCTCCGGCCGCCCCCTTGGCTCCGCGTCGCGGACGTGCGGCGGCGTCTGACCAAGCCTCCGTCGGGCAACTGGTCCTGACGGGCGAAACGCTCGGCCTCTCGGGCGGATTGAGGCTGCGTTCCTCGGCTTCGGCGACAGCGGCTACCGGGGATGAACTTGATTGGCTGCGAAACTTCGCCGTGGCCGCCCCGCCTTCGACGGAAGCCGCCGCTGCGCTCCACTTCAATCACTCGGCCGGCGCGGTTCGCCCCGAGGTACGTAACCTGGGGCTGAAGGCACAGGCCGAAGCGGCCGAGATGACCGCTTTCCGTTTCTCAAGGTGACGGCGTTCAGCCGTTCAGCGCGCGACGGATAAGGGCCGAAGTGTCGGCGTCCGCTCCGAGGGCGACCGCGGCCCGCCGGACCGCGGTGTCGGCGTCGGACGACTTGTAGCCGAGCGCTACCAACGCGGCGACGGCGTCCCGATGCGGAGTGGAAGGGGCGGCGGCCTCAGCGGCGCCAGGAAGCGCTTCACCTGCGGCACTTCCTCCCACCTTGTTCCGGAGCTCCACGACCAGCCGCTCGGCCGTTTTTTTACCGATGCCTGGACAGCGGGCGAGAGCGTTTATATCCCCCGCGCGGATCGCTGCCTCCAGCGAAGGCAGGGCGAGACGGCTCATGATGCTCAGCGCCATTTTGGGGCCAACCCCCGTCACGTTCTCGATCAGCAGGCGGAAGAAGTCGCGTTCCTCGGGCGAGCTGAATCCGTACAACGTCTGCGCGTCCTCGCGGTAGATCACCAGAGTGTGAAGTTTGACGGCGGAACCGGGGCGCGGCAGACGCTCGGCGCTGGTCGAGGGCAGGTGGACCTCGTAACCGAATCCTCCGACTTCCACCACCGCTCCGAGCGGCGAGGACGAGGCGAGGGTGCCTTGGATCGAGGTGATCACTTATTTCAGGGCGAGAACGTCCTGCACGTCGTAGACGCCCGCAGGGCGGCCCACGATCCACCGGGCGGCGCGGACGGCACCCCGCGCGAAGATCCCGCGATCACTCGCCTTGTGAACCAATTCGACGCGCTCACCCAGAGCCGCGAAAATCACCGTATGGTCGCCGACCACATCGCCGCCGCGGAGGGCATGGACGCCCACCTCCGTCGGCTGCCGCTCCCCGGTCAGGCCCTCGCGGCCGTGCCGCAGGGCTTCCGCCGTGAGTTTCCGTTCCTCCAGGATGATCTCAAGCAGACGCGCGGCCGTGCCGCTCGGGGCGTCCTTCTTGAAACGGTGGTGCATCTCGACGACCTCGGCGTCGTAGTCGGCTCCCAGGACCGCGGCAGCGCGCCGGGTGAGGGCGAAGAGCAGGTTGACCCCGACGGAGAAATTACCCGCCCACACGCACGGAACACCGGCGGCGATCGCCAGCAACCGCTTGCGCTCGGCGGCTTCATGTCCGGTGGTGCCGATCACGACCGGCTTCCGTAGCTCCAGCGCGTGACGCAGGATTTCCCCCGTTGCGGCCGGGGAGCTGAAGTCGATCACGGCGTCGGCGCTGGCCATTCCGGCGCGAAGGTCGTCGCCAACGTCGGTCTCGGCGGCGACGGTCAAACCCGCTTCCCTCACGGCGGCGGCGACCGCCTGGCCCATGCGTCCGCGCGACCCGTTGATATGAATGGAGAGGGGCATGTTCAATCGAGCGCTGCGAGCACAGCCTCTAAACGCGCACGGTTGGCGTTGCTCATTTCACAAAGCGGAGCGCGCACGCCGGAGTCGGCGATGATGCCGGCGCGGGCGAGCGCCACCTTGATCGGCACCGGGTTGGGCTCGATGAACAAGGTGCGGAATGCCGGATAGAGACGACGGTGGACCCGCGCGGCCGCGGTGAAATCATTGGACCGTGCAAGTTCGACGATCCGACGGACCTCGCGGACGAAAAGGTTGGACGCGACGCTGATCACGCCCTCTGCGCCAACCGCCATGAAGGGAAGGGTGAGCGAGTCGTCGCCGCTGAGCACGGTGATGTCGCGCCCCATTGCCTGCTTCAGTTGGTCGACGCGGTCGACGCTGCCGCCGGCCTCCTTGATCGTGGAGACGTGGCGGTACTTGGAGCGCAGCCGCTCGACCACCTCGACGCTGATCTCGATCCCGCAGCGGCCGGGGATCGAGTAGAGCACGAGCGGACGATCGGTGCATTCCGCAAGGGCGGAGAAGTGGCGGAAGAGCCCCTCTTGGCTCGGCTTGTTGTAATACGGGGCCACTACGAGCATCGCGTCGGCGCCGGCCTCGTGGGCCAGACGGGTGAGCTCTAGCGCCTCGTGCGTCGAATTGGAGCCGGTTCCGGCGATGACCGGCACGCGCCCCTTCGCCTCCGCCACCGTGAAGCGCACCACTTCCATGTGCTCCTCGTGCGATAGGGTGGGGGATTCACCCGTTGTGCCGACCGGGACCAGCCCGTCGATCCCGCCGCGTATCTGGTGCGCGATAAGTTTGCGCAGATCGGCATAGGAGACCTGCCCGTCGCGGGCAAAGGGAGTGGCGAGGGCGGTGATGGCGCCGGTAAGCGGTCGTCGTGGCATGATGTCGGGCAATGAAACCTTGCCGAACAAAGCACGGCGAACTACTTGCTCCGCAACGCTTTTTTCCCCATGCCCGCCCCCGCGTCGCCGACGCCGCACACCGAATTGTTCAACGACCTGCTGCGCCTCGCGGTGGAAAGCAAGGTGAGCGACGTCATCGTGAAGGCAGGCAAGCCCGGATACGTGCGCCGCGCGGGCAAGCTCGAGGCCGTTGAGATGGAACCCATACCTTCGGCCACGGCGGAGGCCTTCGTGGTGGAGCATGTGCCGGCGGTATTCCGGAAGAACTGGCTGGAGGACGGGCAGGTCGACTTTGCGTACGCGGCAGCCGGAGTAGGGCGGTTCCGCGTGAACGCCTTCCACCAACGCGGTCAGGTGAGCGTGGTGCTACGTCACATCAAGGACTCCGTGCCGACCTTCGAGCAGCTCGGCCTTGGTCAGACCGAACAGGCGCTGGTGAAACTCGCGCAGGCCAAGGATGGTATCCTGCTTGTCTGCGGAGCGACCGGTTCAGGCAAGAGCTCGACGATGGCGGCGATGCTGAACTGGATCAACCGCAACCTCGACCGCCACATCGTCACCATCGAGGACCCGATCGAGTACACCTTTGTCGACGACAAGTCCCTCTTCCAGCAACGCGAGATCGGCCTGGATGTGCCGAGCTTCCAATTGGCGATCAAGGCGGTGCTCCGGCAGAACCCGGATATCATTCTCGTCGGCGAGATGCGCGACCGCGACACGTTCGAGACCGCGATCGCCGCGGCCGAGACGGGCCACCTGGTGCTTTCCACGATGCACGCCGCGACCGTGGCACAGTCGCTGAGCCGTCTGTTCGAGTTCTTTCCGGCGGAGGAAGTCGAGCAGGCCCGTCGCGCCATCGCCGGCTCGCTGCGCGGGTTCATCTGCCAGAAGTTGGTGCCCACCGCGGAGGGCGACAGCCGCGTGCCCGCGAATGAGATCCTGGTTGCCGATGCGACAGTGCGGAGCCTGATCCTCGAGGGCCAGAACGAGAAGATCCAAGGGTTGCTCGAGAGCAATGCCGACAGCGCGACCTTCTCCTTCAACAAGGATCTCTACCGGCTTTGGAAGGCCGGTAAGATCAACAAGGCGGACGCGATCAAGTTCTCCCCGAATCCGCAGCAGCTGGAGATGAACATGAAGGGGATCTTCATCAAAACGTGACGGCTCCCCGGCCAGCGCGAATCCCGCTCGTCCCGGTCGTGCTCCTCCTGATCGCGTCCGTCGGGGCGCAAACTCCGGACCAGACGAACGCGAGTCCTGCCGAGCCCCTCGAGCAAGCGCGGCGGGAGCTGGAAGCGGCAAAGGGAATCCGGATCAAGGAAGGCGAAACCGGGCTGCGCGACCTCCGTTCCGCTGTCCCATCTGTGCCGCTGCAAGCTTCGCCGTCCGTCCCTCTGGCGGCACCGCGTTCGGAAATCCGTTCCAGCCTGGAGAAGCCGGGCCGCAATTGGCTCGTCGATGCGATGGAGAAAAAAAACGGCGTAGCCAGCAGGAAGGACGAGGAAAAGGCGGAACGCGCAGGGCGCGAGCCGTTGCGGGATGGCTTGATCGCGGATCCCGAGGCGCGCGAACGCGAGGCGCCGGCGGGCGACAACGCGCGCGACCCGGGAAACGAGGAGCGCGAGGGTGGGACGGGGCGGAAACGCGGGCCGGAGATGAATCCGTTCGCACGTTTCATGAAGGATTGGGTGTCCCCGCAGGATTTCGCGCTGCTGCAGTCGACGCTAACCTCCCCGCGCGAGGCCGGTTCCGCGAAACCGGCCGACTATGTGTCGGCGCAGGCATCGGATATTTCATCCGCGGTTTCGGTGGGCCGCCAGGACGACAAGGGACTCACTTCGCTTTGGAGTGGCCGCCCCACCGGGGTGGAAGACGCCAGCGGACGCGGCCGGACGAGGGAGAATCCATTCCTGCAGTTTCTGCCAGGAGACGTACCAACCTCACGCGGTGGAGCGCCGGCGACTGTTTTTCCGGGTCCGGTGGCCCCGGTGTTAGCACCGCCACCATCCGTGGGTGCTCCCGCCCTGCCACCGAATCCGAGGGGGCCGGTGCCCGATTTCGTGCGACCGATCGCCGACGATAAGCTCTACCGGCAGCTGAAACGCTTTTAGGGCTTGGATTCCGCACCCCGCGCGATTCTCTCGACCGTTTAATCATGGCGTTGGCTTTTCTTTTCGCGGGGCAGGGAGCTCAAAAGGTCGGAATGGGGGCGTCGCTTTGCGACGGCTCGGCCGCCGCCCGCGCGTTGTACGACCAAGCCAACCAGCTGCTGGGTTGGAACTTGAGAAGTGTCAGCTCCACAGGTCCGGACACCGAACTCACGCAGACCAAGGTCTGCCAGCCGGCGCTGTTCACCCACGGATTGGCGACCCTGGCGGCGTTGCGGGAGGCCGGAAAGGTCCCGGCCGGCGAACCCGCGATGGCGCTGGGGCTGAGCCTTGGGGAATTGACCGCCTGTTGCGCCGCCGGTGTCTTTGATTTCGCCACGGGCCTACGGATAGTGGCCGAGCGCGGGCGCTTGATGCAGGAGGCCTGTGAGGCAACTTCTGGCAGCATGGCGGCCGTGATCGGAGAAGAGCGGGGCAGGGTGGCTGAACTCTGCCGCGACTTCGAGGTCGAGGCCGCGAATTTCAACGCGCCGGGCCAGATCATCATTTCCGGTGAAAAGACGCGGATCGCCGCCGCCGTCGCCGGTGCGAAAGAGCGCGGAATGAAGAAAGTGATGCCGCTCAATGTCGCCGGCGCCTATCACTCGCGCCTCATGGAGCCCGCGCGGGCGGCGTTCGCGGCTTTCCTGGCGCCCATCCCGTTCGCCGCACCGCGCTTCACCGTGTTCACCAACACCACCGGAGCCGCAATCTCGGATCCGGCCGCCATCAAGGCCGCTTTGACCTCCCAGGTCGTTTCGTCCGTGCTTTGGGAAGACTGCATGCGCGCCGCCTCCGCCGCGGGCGCCACGGAGTTCTGGGAACTTGGACCGGGCGGCGTGCTCGCCGGTCTCGCACGCCGCACGGAAAAGATGTGGGCGGTACGCAGTTTCGCTGAGTTCACCGACGTCAGCGCCTGATCCGATGTCCGATTTCCGCTACACCCGCAATTTCTGCATCATCGCGCACGTCGATCACGGGAAGACGACGCTCTCCGACCGCCTGCTGGAATACACCAACACGGTGGAGCAGCGGGTGCTAACCGACCAGCACCTCGACGCGATGGACCTCGAGAAGGAGCGCGGCATCACCATCAAGTCGCATCCCGTCACGATGCGCTACCACGCGAAGGACGGGCAGGCGTACAAACTCAACCTCATGGATACGCCCGGCCACGTGGACTTCTCGTACGAGGTGTCCCGCAGTCTGGCGGCGTGCGAGGGAGCGGTGCTGCTGATCGACGCCGCGCAAGGGGTCGAGGCCCAGACGGTCGCCAACGCGCAACTGGCGTTCAGCCAAAAGCTCCGGGTCATCCCGGTCATCAACAAGATCGACCTGCCTAGCGCCAATCTCGAGCTCTGCATGCGCCAGTTGGAGGATATCCTCACCATACCCGCCGAGGAGGCGATCCTCGCCAGCGGCAAATCCGGTATCGGCATCGAGGATATTCTGGAGGCGGTCGTGGCGCGAGTGCCGCCGCCGCGCTGGACCGATTATCCGCAGGTGCGCACCCTCGTTTTCGATTCCCTCTACGACTCTTACCGCGGCGTGATCTCCTACGCGCGGGTCTTCTCGGGTGCGATCAAGGCCGGCGACCAGATGCTCCTCATGAGCAACGGGGTGAAGTCGGAGGTGAAGGAGGTCGGAATTTTCACGCCCAAGATGGAGAAGGTCGACGTGCTGCGCGCGGGCGACGTGGGCTACGTCGTCTCCAACATCAAGAGCACCGCCGACATCAAGATCGGCGACACCATCACGCTCGCCCAGAAGCCGGCCACCGAGATGCTCCCGGGGTATAAGGAGGTCCGGCCGATGGTGTTCTGCGGTCTCTATCCGCTGGAGAGCGGCGACTACGAGAAGCTGAAGGCCGCGCTCGGACGCCTGCGACTGAATGACTCCGCCTTCGTCTACTCCTCGGAGAGTTCGGTGGCCCTCGGCTTCGGCTTCCGCTGCGGCTTCCTCGGGCTGCTCCACATGGAGATCATCCAGGAGCGCATCCGCCGGGAGCACGACGTGGAGATCATCTCCACTTATCCGAGCGTGGTTTACCACGTGGTGCGCCACGGCGGTGAATTGATCGAGATGGACAACCCGGTGAACCTGCCGGATCCGGGCGAGATCCTTGAGATCCGCGAGCCCACGATCACCGCGTCGATCATCATCCCCAACGACAGCATGGGCGATATCCTTTCGCTCATCATGGAGAAACGTGGCACGTGCGACCACACCGACACGCTGGACATGAACCGCGTGATGCTGAAGTGCGTGCTGCCGCTCAACGAGATCCTCGTCGATTTCAACGACCGCCTGAAGAGCATCACGCACGGTTACGGTTCGATGGATTACGAGCTCGGCGCCTACCGGGTCTCCGACCTCGTCAAGATGGAGATTCTCATCAACGGGGATCCGGTGGACGCGTTCGCGAGCATCGTCCACCGCGAGAAGGCCGAGTCCAAGGGACGCGAGCTTTGCGAGAAGCTGGCCGAGATCATCCCGCCGCAAATGTTCAAGGTCGCCATCCAGGCCGCCATCGGCGGCAAGATCATCGCGCGCGACAACGTCCGCGAGATGCGCAAGGATGTGACCGCGAAGTGCTACGGCGGCGACATCAGTCGCAAACGGAAGCTCCTCGATAAGCAGAAGGAAGGTAAGAAGAAGATGAAGCAGATCGGTAAGGTCTCGATCCCGCCCGACGCCTTCATCAAGGTGCTGCAGAACAACTGACCGTCGCCGTTTACCACCGCCATGTTCGGAATCTTCGCCTCCGCGGAACGCAAGATGCGCGAGAACGCCGGCAACTGGCTCGAGCTGGCGGACAAGGTTTACCATTACCGGCGTGATGTGCTGACGGCCTCGCAGCTGACCGAGCTCCAATCCGAAACCGCCGGGCTGAAGTCGCTCCTGAAGGGAAAGGCCGGCGCCGAGAAGCTGAAGCTCGGGATCGAACGGCTTGAGGAGGTGCTGCGGCGGACGGGTGGGGCGATCTACCCGAAGTCCTCGCTGGTGGAGAACGTGGAGTTCTTTCTGGTAGCCGCGATCGTGATTCTTGGGATCCGCACGTACTTCCTGCAGCCCTTCAAGATTCCGACCAACTCGATGTGGCCGACGTACAACGGAATGACGCCGGAGGCGTTTCCCCGGAAGGACGCCGAACCCGGGTACGTGATGAACGCTGTCCGGTTCGTCGCCTTTGGAGCTCAACCGAAGCGGGTGGACGCTCCGGCCTCCGGAGAAGTCATGATTCCCGTCGGGGCGGGCGGGCCGAGGGTAACCATCCCGTACCGCGAGGTCCCCGGTCGAACCTGGTTGGTTTTGCCGACGACGTTAAAGGAGTATGCGATTTACGTCGGGGGGAAGCCGGCCACGGTCCGCGTTCCGCTGGATTTCGATTTCGAGTGGGCGGTGCGGGATTGTTTTTTTCCGAATTCCACGCCGTCGCACGAGCCGGGCGGCGTGGATCTGGCGCGCGTGCTGGCGCGGCAGGCCGACGCACCGGCAATCGATGGCGGGAGGATCCGGCTGCTGCGGACCGGGAAAACGGTCCGCGAAGGCGAGCGTGCCATGGCATTCGATATTCTGACCGGCGATCAGCTGTTCGTGGATCGCATGAGTTACCACTTCATTCCGCCCGCGGTCGGCAGCGGCTTTGTGTTCCGAACCGCGAACATCGACGGGATCGCCCGGGTTTACGGGGACCAATACTACATCAAGCGCTTGGTCGGTATTCCCGGTGAATCGCTTGAGATCCGGAATTTCGGGCTCTTCACGAACGGCAAGCCCACGGAGGGTTCCCACGTTTTCGCGGCCAACGCGAAGCGTGAAGGGAATCATGTCGGTTATCGTTACGAAGGGCTGTTGTCTCCGGGGCGGCAGGTGAAGCTCGGTAAGGATGAGTATTTTGCCCTGGGGGATAATTCCGCGAACAGCGCCGATGGCCGCTATTGGGGCACGGTTCCTGCCAAGGATGTCGTTGGGCGCCCGGTTTTGGTCTACTATCCGTTTACCAGACACTGGGGCGTCGCCAAGTAACGGCGGGTAAAGGTCTCCCGGTAGTTAGTACGCACAATACACATTATGTTAAGTAAGGTATCGTGAAGAAGCCTGTCCTTGGAAACCACACTGTTCCTTGGCTCGACCACCGGGCCGCGGGCGTCCTTCTGCACCCAACCTCCCTACCCGGAACCCAAGGGATCGGCACGCTCGATCACCACGCCACCCAGTTCCTGGATTTACTCCAGGCCGCGGGCTTCACCTACTGGCAAACCTGCCCCTTGGGACCGACCGGTTTTGGCGATTCACCCTACCAGTGCTTTTCGTCGTTCGCGGGAAATCCGTACCTGATCGATCTCCAGCCGCTCCACGCAGCAGGCCTGCTGACCGCCGAACAGTTAAAGCCGCTCAATACCCTACCGGCTGATCGCGTCGACTTCGGCGGCCTCTGGCAAATCAAGCTGCCGCTTCTTTTCTCCGCCCACGCCGCCTGGGTTCGTCTGGGCCGACCCTCCCTTCCTGCTTACGGGGATTTTTCCGCCTTTCGAGCAGCCCATGCCCCTTGGCTGGAAAGCTACACGCTCTTCTCCGCGCTTAAGGATCATTTCGGCGGAAAACCTTGGTGGGAATGGCCCACCGAAGCTCGCGACTGCCGCGCAGCCCTTCGGTCCCGCTCCCCGCGTGAGTTGGCCGCCCGTACCGAGGGATACGCTTTCATCCAGCACGTTTTTTTCGCCCAATGGCAGTCGATCCGCCGCCATGCCTCGTCGCGGGGCATCCGCATCATCGGCGACATTCCGATCTTCACCGCACTCGACAGCGCCGACGTGTGGGCCAGCCCGTCACTCTTCCAACTGGACCAGGGAACCCTCCATCCAACCGCGGTGGCCGGCGTACCGCCGGACTACTTTTCCGCCGACGGCCAACTTTGGGGTAATCCTCTCTACGACTGGCCGGTTCACGCCCGCGACGGCTACGCCTGGTGGCTGCAACGCCTGCGCGCCGCGTTCACGTTCTGCGATGTGGTCCGCATCGACCACTTCCGCGGCTTCGAGGCCTACTGGTCCGTGCCCGCCGGACGCCCCAACGCGCGCGTCGGCTCATGGGTTCCCGGCCCCGGACTGGACTTCTTCCGCCGGGTTAGCGCCGCGCTGCCCGAGGCCCGGCTGATCGCCGAGGATCTCGGCCTGCTGACTCCGGAGACCGTCGCGCTGCGCGAAGCCACCGGACTGCCCGGCATGGCGGTGCTGCAATTCGCCTTCGGCGGCAGCGCGGACAACGCCTACCTGCCCCACAACCAAACCGCCAACTCCGTGGTGTATCCGGGCACCCACGACAACGACACAACGCTTGGCTGGTACGCCACGACCGACGAACGCACCCGGGACCACGTCCGCCGCTACCTGCGCGTGAGCGGACGCGAGATCAGCTGGGACTTCATCCGCTCGGCCTACGCTTCCGTTGCGCGGCTAGCTATCATCTCCCTGCCCGACCTGCTAAGCCTCGGCAGTGAGGCGCGTCTAAACACCCCTGGTGTTGGCCAGGGCAACTGGACCTGGCGCTACCGTTCCGACCAGCTGGCGCGGCTCTCCGCGCAGTCCGCTCCCTACCTTCGCGAGCTCGGCGATCTCCACGGCCGCTTGCCGGCGGTCAGTCTTGCGTCAGAAACCCGCTGACTAGCGGCAAGACCTCCTCGCGAGCGTCATCCAGCACGTAATGGCCCGCGTCGGCGATGCGGTGAACCGCAGCGTCCGGCATGAACTCCCGCCAGCGCTCGAGGAAGTGGTCGTTGAAACAGAAGTCGCGCCCACCCCAGACGATCAACGCCTCCTTGCCTCGCAGGTGTGCCAGCCCGGTCTCCACCGCCGCAAGCGTCGCATGCGTCGGGTGATTGGGTTCCATTGGGATGTCGCGCACGAAGGCGTTGACCGCCACGCGATCGGCCCACGAGCCGTACGGGAAGAGATAACCGCGCTTCTCCTCGGCGCTGAGCACGCGGCGCGCCATCGCCATCCGCGTGGCGGGCCAGGCGAATCCGTTGCACCCGCGAACGATCAGCGGTCCGATCAGCGGCGCCCGGCACAGTGCGATCCGCGCGGGAATGCGATCATCCGGAAACGCCGCCGTGTTGAGGATCACCAGACGCCGCACATTTTCCGGGTGCCTTCCCGCGAAACCGAGGCCGATCGCACCACCCCAATCGTGCACGACGATATCGACCTGCTCCAGTCCGAGCGAAGTCACCAGGTCCTCAAGATCGGCGATACGCTGTGCGAGCGTGTAGGCGCGGTCCGTCGGTTTGTCCGAACACCCCATGCCCACGTGGTCCGGAACAACGCACCGACGCGTCGGCGCCAGGGCACGCACGAGGTGACGGTAGTAATAGGACCACGTTGGATTCCCGTGAACCATCACGACCGCCCTGCGCGTGCGCGGCCCTTCGTCGAGAAAACTGAGCGCGGTGCCGTCGGCGAGGAGATGCCGGTGCGGCGTAAACGGATACTCCGCCTGCAACCAGCCGGGACTTGGCGTCGCGGTCACCATTCCAGCGCGAGCATCAGGCAATTCAGGCCGCTGCCAATTCCCAGGAGCCCCACCCGCTGTCCGGTTTTCACCGCTCCGGCCTCGGCCGCGAGCGCCAGCGTCGCCGGCAGCGCCACCGAGCCGGTGTTGCCGAGCGTTTCGAAGGTCGAGAAGTCGCGGGCGAGGTCCAGACCCAGGGTCTCATAGAGCTTGCGGCGGTGCACCGATCCGACCTGGTGGCAGATGAAACGGTCAAACTCCGTTCCGTGATCGCGCGAAAACTCCGCCCAAGTCTCCCGCGCGAGTTCCACGCCGGCGACCAACAGCCTTTCCGAGTCGGTCTGCATCGCGAGCGCCTCCGCGCCATGGGTGTCGCCTAGGCATAGTTCGCTGTGCGCGGTCGCGGCTCGCCCGGTGCCGCCGAGGATGCGATGGCCGCGCCCTCCGGCGAGCGATCGGTGGCAGACGACCGCCGCCACCGCCCCGGAGCCGATTGTGAGGTTTGCGAAGTAGGGCTTGATGTCGTTCCGCGACAGCGGCTGCTGGTTGAGCGTGCGCAGGGTCTGCTCGACCAGCGGCCGTCCGTTCTCCCCCGCCGCCACCAGCGCGCAGCGGATTTGCCCCGCCTCGATCATCGAGGCCGCGAGCACGAGCGAGTTCAGGAAACCGAGGCACGCGTTTGACACGTCCATCACCTGCGCCCGCGGCGGGAGTCCGATCTTCCGGTGCGCGAACGAAGCGGTCGCCGGCTCCAGCATGTCACGGCTCACGGCGGCATGGATGAACAATTCCACGTCTTCCGCCTTAAGCCCCGACTTCGCGAGTACCGCGCGTCCCGCCGCGGCGCTGGCATCGGAGGGCCGCGTCCCCGCCGGCCACATCCGGCGCTCCCGGATGCCGGTCATCAATTCCAGCCGCCCCGCCGGGAGCTTCAGCCGCTCGTAAACCGGAGCCAGCCGCGCCTCGATCTCCGCGGAGGTCCAGACTTCATCCGGCATCGCGACGGCCAGCGATTCGATGCAGGCGTGCTCGAACCTCATCCCCCGCCCTCTTCCCCACCCGCCCGCATCGTCCGGCGGATGATGTCGCGGTCGAAATAGTTTGAGCCGAGGCCGGCGTCGACGACCACGGTCGTGCCGTTTAGTCCGCTGCTGCGCGGGCTCAGCAGGAACGCCGCCGCGTTCGCGACTTCCTGCGTGTCGAGGTTCCGCTTCCGGAAGGTGAGCTTCTCGGCGTAAAGGTAACTCTCAACGTAACCGGGAATCCCGGCCGACGCGCTCGTCTTGAGCGGGCCCGCGCCAACGACATTGAAACGCACCGCCGAATCCGCGCTGAAAGACTTCGCGAGAAACCGCGCCGTGGACTCCAGCGCCGCCTTCACCGGCCCCATGTAGCCGTAATTTTCGGGGGTAACCAGCAGCGACGAGATGCCGATCGTCACCACCGAGGCGTCAGGCGCCAGCGTCGGCTTGAACGCGCGCGAAATCTCCACCAGCGAGAACGACGAGACCGCCGTGGCCTGCAGGAAATCGGCGCGCGTCGTCTCATGGAAGGCCCGCGGTCCCGCGCTGTAGTTCGCGAACGCGATCGAGTGGACAAGGCCGTGGATCTGACCGTGGCCGGCGGCGGCGATCTCCGCGGCGAGGCGGTCCACCGCTCCCTCCTGCTCGACGTCGCAGACGAACAACGGCCGCCCGGCAAGGAGTGCGGCCAGCGATTGCCGGCGCGTTTCCGAGCGCACGCTGTAAATGACCTTGCCCCCCTGCTCCTCCAGCGTCTTGGCGACGGCCCAAGCGACGCTCTTACGGTTGGCGACGCCAAACACGACCACCGTGCGGCCGGCGAGCTGCAGGAAGTCGCTCATGCGGGCGGCGCTCCCGCGGGCGTCTTCCAGGCCACCGAGAAATCCACATTCAATACGCGCGTGCCGTCGGCCTTCTTGATCGAGCCGCCGAGCATCGTGAACCCGCCGAGCGCATCCTTTTCCTTCACCTCCAGGAGGATCGTGTCGCCCGGATAAACCGGCTGCCGGAAACGAACGTCGCTGATCTTCGCGATCAACGGCACGCCAGCCCCGGGCGGCCCGCCCGCCGCACGGGCCTTCAAAGCGAGATGGCATCCGGCGGCTTGGAACACCGCCTCGCACAGCAGCACACCCGGCGTGATCGGCGCACCCGGATAATGTCCCCGGTAGAAATCCTCCTCTGCCCGCCAGGTGCGGCGCGCCAACAGCCCATCGGGGGTCTGACTGACGATCTCGTCGATGAAGAGGAAGGGCGGACGATGCGGGATGAGATCGGTGACCGGAGGGAAGCTCATGCGGTGGAGGAGGCGGCGACCGCACGTTTTTCGGCGTGAAGCGCCTTGTCGACCTTGTTCGCGACGATGACGCCGTAGTTGATGGTGCCCAGCCACCCCGACATGATGATTCCGACCGAACCGGCGTGGTAGAGGCCGGGCAGTTTTTCGGGCAGGTCCATCGAGACCTTCAGGCCCTCGAACTTGGTGCCAAAAGACGTGCCTCCGAAATGCGTCGTGTAGCGCTCGATCGTCCGCGGCGTCGCCGCCTCTTTCCAGTCGATCTTCGCCCGCACGTCGGGGATGTAGCGCTCCAGCGCCGTGATCGACTCCTCGATCAGACGCTCCTTCTGGCGTTCATATTCCTCGTCGGACAACCCGGTCCAGTCCTCGTGGCGCGCGTTGAGCGACACCACGACGGTGTAACGGTCGCCGCCCGGCCGCGTGTCCGGATAGTAAACCGAGAACGTGCGGCTGGTCGTGTGCAGGTCGGTCAGCTCGGTGCTGCTAAAGCGCGGGTTGGCGGATGTGAAAACGAGGTCGCCGATGTGCGGGATGCTCTCGCCCTTGCGAATGCCAAGGTAGACCTGACACGAACTCGTGTTGATGCGCACCGCCTTGGCGGCCGCGACGAACTCTGCCGGGAAGTTCTCCTCCCCCGCCAGTCGCAGAATCGTATTCTTCAGGTTCGCGTTCGATAGGATCGCCTTCGCGCGCACGACCCGGCCGCCCTTGGCGACGATTCCCGCCGCGACCTTGCGACCGCCGCGTTCCTCGACGAGCACGCGCTCGACGAGCACCTTCTTCCGCAACTCGACGCCGTTGCGCCGCAATTCGTCCGCCATCTTGCCGACGAGGTCGTCGGACCCGCCGCGGTAAGTGTAGACCCCGGCGCCCATGAAATTGGAGAACACGATGCCGAAGGTGATCGCCGGATCATTGACCGACGAACCGTTGGCGTAGGCGATCGGCTCCATCAGCAGCCGTTTCACGTCGTCGCGTCCCGGGAAGAACCGCTCGAACATCTCTCCGGTCGTCTCGGGATTGTTGTCGTAGAAGTTCATCGACCGCAGGTGGTCGTAGAATCCCTCCACTTTCGCGCGATCGACGCCGAACTGCTCCACGAGGACCCGCGTGTAGTCGTCGCGCGTGAACGTCGTGCGCACATCCATCTGCGGGTTCACAAAGCGCACGTCCTTCAGCGGCACGATTGCGTCCGCGATTTCTCGGGTCCAGTACTTGCGGCACGACTTGAGCATCCCGCTTGGGAACCCGTGGAGGGAGATGTCGAAGATGTGCCCGCCGCGGCGCGTGAACCACGTGGCAAGCCCGCCGAACTGGTAGTGGTGCTCGAGCACGAGCACGCGGTGCCCTGCCTTCGCGAGCACGTTGGCGGCGGTCAGCCCGCCCAACCCGCTACCGATGACGATGACATCGTACTCATCCGCGACCCCTTTGAGCCAGTCGTATCCCATGGAGGCGCGAACGTGGGCACTCCTTCCAATCTTGCCAACCCCGAGTTTGGAAAAACCGCCGGCCCGCCCGGCCGGACCCAAGCGCCTCCACCGCGCGCGTTTCGCTCGGAAAACATCACGAACCGTCGTTACGAGCGTCGTGCCCTGTAGCCGAGGGTGTTTACCCGCCTCAGGCGGGCTCCCTCGGATGGTAGAGAACATCTGCCCCGACCTCCGAACGTAGCACGGCCCCCTACGCTTTCCCGGCTTCTTTTTGCAGCACGTGGAGGTTCGCCATCGAGATGCCGCTGAGCATCGCGCCGATAATGCCGAGGAAGCCCTGGTCGGTACCGCAAAGGTATAGGTTGTCCAAGGCGGTGCGACCGTGGCGGTTTTTCACCGGCGAACCGTAGATCGCGCCGCCAAAATGGCCTGTATAACGCGTGATCGTGCGCGGCGTGAACATGTCGGTGGCCACCACCGCGGCCTCCGGCGTCACGGCCCCCATCGGGAGCGGCAGAAAGCGCCGCGCCGAGTCCTGCACCGCCGTGAACCAGCGCCCCTTCGCCGCCCGATATTCATCCTCCGGCCACGCGCTCCATACGTCGGGACGAGCGAGGCAGGTGACCCGCAGCAATCCCTCGGGCAGGCATTGGCCCGGCCGGTATTCGAAGTTGTTCGGCAGGCAGATGACACCGCTGCGGGTGTCCACGTCGGCCTGAGGACTGGCGTATTCGAAACGTTCGGAATCGTTGAAGAAAACGATCGTATCATCCCCCCAACCGAACGCCGTGGGTTCGCGATTGAGCACCGTGATGGTCTCGACGAACGACAGCCGGCCCGGAGGAGTCGGCCCGACTCCGGCGGGCACGTCGCCCATGATGAGGCGCTCGGTTTCGGGAGCGCCGATCGATGAGATGACGTGGCGGGCGGTGACCTCGGTGCCGTCGTCCAGCACTAGCGCGTGGGCGCGCCCGGCCCGGGCCTCGATCCGCTGCACGCCGCACTTCATCCGACGCTCGCCCCCGGCCGCGCGGTACTTCGCGAGCAGCACGCGGAGGATGACCCTCACCCCTTCCAAAGGCCGCGCGAATCCCTCGAGAAACAGCGCCTTGAACATGATCACGAACTGCCCGAAATCCATGTCCCGCTCCGTCGGGCTGCCGTAGTACATCAGCGGACAGAACAACATGTCCTCCAGCAGCGGATCGGCGATGTGGCGCCTCACCACCTCCCGCGCTGAGAGGGCCGGCGCGTCGAGGGCGACATCGTCGAACGCGCGGACCGCAGCGACCAGCGCGCGGAAACCGTCGACCTGTGCCGGAAACCGCTCCGCGACCTCCGACTCCAGCACGGTGAAATCGTTGGTGAACCGCAGCGACGTTTCCCCGTGAGGACCGAACGTGATGCGGGAGCCGCGTTGCTCGCACAAGGCGAGTTCCTCTCGCTCGATCCGGAGCTGGCGCAGCAGCTTCACGAGCGGGGTCCCGCGCACGCCGGGCCGGGAGAAGTTGGTCAGCGCGTGCAGGCCGACGTCGTACCGCCGCCCTTCGATGCTGTAGAAACCGTTGAGCCCTCCGACGGCGTTATGGCGCTCGAAGATGCAGACGCTACGACCGAAGTGCGCCAGGCGGATGCCGGCGGCCAGACCGGACATCCCTGCGCCGATGATCACCACATCGTAATCGCGGCGAGAATTCATCGGCTGAGGGCAGAAAAAAACCGGGCGAACCGGCCCGGCTGGCAGTGCGGAATGGCGTTGAGATCAGCCGGCGCGAACGAAGGAAAAATCACGGATGGACGCGGACTCAAACGGATCCGGAGCGAAAGCCGTTTCAGGTGCCGCCTGAAACGGCACCGAGCGCGGTTAGGGCCGAACAACGGACGGCTGATGCCGCAGCCGATCCGCGTCCATCGGTTTTCATCCTTGGTTCAACCCCGCGCCCCGTCGCTCAGCTCTTGCCGGCCAGCGCGTTGAACTTGGGCGTGAGGTACTCCGCGCAGCTGTCGAGCGCGGCGAGCTGCATGTAGTCGGCCTCGGGCACTTCGATGCCGTGGCGCTTCCGGAGCTCCATCACGATGTCGAGGAAGTCCATGCTATCGAGCTGCAGTTGGTCGCGGAGCCGCACCTCGGGCTTCACGTTGCTCAGGTCCTCGTCGGGAGCGATGTCCGCGATGATATCGAGCACCACCTGCCTGCATTCGTCTTTGGTCATGGGAAACGGCGGGAACTAGGCGACAAAGCGTCGAACAATCAACGTGGAATTTATCCCCAGCATGCCGAAGGAGTTGTTGAGGATCGTATCGATCCGCGCGGCCGCCCGCGGCGTGTTGAGGACAAGCCCGGGTAACGCGCACTGGGGGTCGAGATCGTCGACGTTGATGCTGGGATGGACGATCCCGTCGTTGAAAGAAGGCAGGTTTCCGGCGAGCTCGAGCGCGCCGGCGGCGCCCATGGCGTGGCCGATGAAACTCTTGGTGTTGTTGATGTGGGTTTCGGGGCAATCGACCCCGAACACGGCCCGGATAGCCTCGCACTCCTGGATATCGCCGAGAGGGGTGGCAGTGGCGTGGGTGTTGACGATGTGGATATCGCGGGCGGCCAGCCCGGAGCGCCCGAGCGCGGCCCGCACGCACTCGGCCTGCCGGGTCGGATTGGGCAGCACGTAGTCGCTGGCGTCGCTGTTCACGTGGTACCCCGCGATCTCGGCGTAGATCTTCGCCCCCCTAGCCTGCGCATCCTCCAGCCGCTCGAGGGTGTAGAGGCAGCCGCCCTCCGAGATCACGATGCCATTGCGCGCCTTGTCAAAGGGACGGGAGGCCTTGGCGGCATCCTCGTGGGTCGCGAGCGCGTTCTGGGACTTGAAGCCCGCGAAGATGCCGAAGGTGTGGATGCTCTCGCTCACGCCGCCGCAGATCGCGAAGTCGCACTCCCGGAGGCGCAGCATCTGCGTGGCGTGGATCAGGCCCAGGTTGCCGGCCGCGCAGGCGGCGCCGAGCGTGTACGCGGGGCCGGTCACGCCGAGGTTAAGGGAGGTCTCGCCGGCCGGGTTGTTGGCGACCGTGCGAGGGTTGTGGTAGTGCGACCAGAACTTTGTGTCGTAGGCGAATTTCGAGATGTTGTGGATCTCGTTCTCGGTCTCGACGTTCCCGTGTTCGGTGCAGCCGAGATAAATCCCGACTCGGTCCTTCGGGAGGGCATCGAAAGCCACGCCGCTGTCGGCCAGCGCCTCCCGAGCACAATAGATGGAAATACTACCTGCACGGGTGCCCACGCGGAGCTCCTTCCGCTTCTGGTACTTCAACGGATCGTAGGTGCACACGCCGGCGAGTTGCTGCCCCATGTGGCGCACCTCGATGCGGCTGACACCGGAAACGCCGTTGAGCAGGCTGTGCCGAAAGTCCGCGAGCGTGTTGCCGTTGGGGGCCGTGAGACCGATCCCGGTGATGACGATGCGCGCGGGCTTCATTCGTGATTAAAGGAAAATCGCTAGCCACGGAGTCACGGAACGCAATACAAGCCTCCATTCATGAATGTCCTCGTCGTCGGCGGAGCGGGTTACATCGGCAGCCATTGCGTGCGGCAGCTCGTCGCCGCCGGCCACCGGCCGGTGGTACTCGACAACTTCGTGTATGGCCATCGCGGCGCGGTGGCGGCCGGCGTAACCCTCCACGAGGGCAGCCTCGGCGACGAAGCGTTCGTCGGGCGCGTGCTGCGGGCGGAGAAGATCGACGTGGTCATGCATTTCGCGGCGTTCTGCTATGTCGGCGAGTCGGTCACCGATCCGCTCAAGTATTACTTCAACAACGTGGTCGAGACGCTTCACCTGCTGCGAGCCATGGTCGGCGCCGGCGTGAACAAGTTCGTGTTCTCTTCCACCTGCGCGACGTTCGGCGTTCCCGCGTCGCTGCCGATCCACGAGAACCTGCCGCAGGCGCCCATCAACCCCTACGGCCAGAGCAAGCTCGACATCGAGAACGCCCTCAAGGCCCTCGCGGTCGCGCACGGGCTCAACTTCGCGGTTTTCCGCTATTTCAACGCCGCCGGCGCCTCGGAGGACGGCTCCATCGGCGAGGACCACGACCCGGAAACGCATCTCATCCCCCTGGCGATCGACGTGGCGACCGGGCGCCGCCCACATCTCCAGCTGTTCGGGACCGACTACCCCACCCCTGATGGCACCTGCCTGCGCGACTACGTCCACGTCGATGATCTCAGCCGCGCCCACATCGCGGTGTTCGACCGCCTCTCCGCCCGCGGCGCCCAGCTTTTCTACAACCTCGGCACCGGCCGGCCGACCTCGAATCGCGAGGTGATCCGCGCGGTCGAGCGAGCAACCGGCCGGCCGGTCAAGGTGGTGGAGACCCCGCGACGCGCCGGCGACCCGCCCGCGTTGTTTGCCGACTCCTCCCTCGCCATCCGCGAACTCGGCTGGAAGGTGCGCTTCCCCGACATCGACTCCATCGTCGCCACCGCCTGGCGCTGGCACTCGACGCACCCGAAGGGGTACGGCGATCGCGGCCGCTGACCGGCGGAACCGATCCTTAGAGTCGCGGCGGCGCCGGTTTGTGCGGAGCCTCCCAGGCGAACGCACCGCGCGTGTTGACCTTGCGGCGGTAGACCTGGTCGCCGCAGGTGGCGTAAATCGTGTCGAAGGCGGGACCACCGAAACAAAGATTCGTGATGCGGCCGTTGGGCAGCGGCAGGATCGCGTTCACCCGCCCGGCCTGGTCGCAGATCTGGATGCCGAGCCGCGTCGCCACGTAGAGACGACCGTCGCGGTCAACCTTGAGACCGTCGGCGAAGCTCATGTCCTCCTCGTCTGGCTCGTGCAGGTGGAAGTAGCGCTGCTTTTGCGCGAGCGTGCCGTCGGTGCGGATCTGGTAGCTGTACACCCAGTGCGAGCGGTAGTCGGCGACATAGAGTAGTGACTGGTCGGGTGAGAGAGCGACTCCGTTCGCGAAGCGCAGACCGGAATCGACCACCTCCTTGCGGCCGTCGGGCCGTACCAGCCAAACGCGGCTCGGCTCGTTGGAATTCCCGCCCGGAGGATGCGTGACGTAGATGTTGCCGTTGCGCGCCACCACGAGGTCGTTGCCGGCGATTCCCTCGGCGAGGACCCGCTGCGCACCGCCCGGAGCGATGGCCACAACCTGCTGTGCACCCGCGGCGGCGGCGTAAAGCGTTCCGTCCGGTCCATAGGCCTGGCCGTTGGTGCGCTGCGTGTTTTCCCGCGACACCACGGGACGGCCGTCAGGTCCGATCCGGTACGCCCGGGAGGCGCGGATATCGGTGAAGGTCACCACGCCGTTGGCGTCCGCCGCGGGCCCCTCGGTGAGCTGGTACCCCTCGCCGACGAGCGTCCAGTTCTCCCCGGGGATCAGGAGCGCCGCGAGCACCGCGTTCTTGGTGGCCGCCGCGGGCCGTACCGCGTCCGGCCAGCCGCGCCAAAGCCACCGCATCGCGTCGGGGAAAACCGCGGTGCCATGCTTGCCGTTGTGGCCGCCCTCACCCCAGACGTGGCGCGTGTCGTAACCGGAAAACTCGAGCGCGCGCTGCATGGTCTGGTTCGCCATCCACCAATCGCCGCCGTAGATGTTATTATCGTTCGAACCTCCCTGCAGGAACACCCGGAGCGGCTTCGGCTCGAATTTCCGGATGAGCGTGGGATAACGGTCACCTCCCCGCAGGCCCACGAAGGTGCCGATCGCGCTGAACACGCGCGTGAACGCGTCGGGCCGTTCCCACGCCGCCGTCCACGCCGCGATGGCGCCGGAACTGGATCCACCGATCGCCCGGTCCGCCGCCCTCCGCGAGAGGCGCAGCGGGCGTCCGTCACCGGCGGTCCTCGTCTCCACGAACGGCAGCAACTCCTCCAGCACGAAGCGAGCGTAGGCGTCGCCCAGCCCGTCGTACTCGAAGCTCCGGTTGAAACGATCGAGCGTGTCTCCGGGCGCCGCGGATTTCAGCACGCCGGGCGCGACGAAAACCCCGATCAGCACCGGGATGTCCCCGCGCGCGATGAGGTTGTCGAAGACCACCGGCGCATTCCACTGCACGCGGTCCTGGTTGACGTAGAGGCAGGCCGGTTGCGCGGGATCATACTGGCGCGGCACGTAGACGAACACCTCGCGGGAAGTCCCCGGGAAGAGGCGCGAGCCCTCGATTGTGAAGCGCAACGTCTCCCCCTTGGGCACGCCGGCCTGGACCACCGAGTCGGGATGGGGAGGATAATCGTCGGCGGCCGCGGCGCGCAGCCCGCCGGAAGCAGGGATGAGAAGGAGGCCGAGCGCGAGGAAGGCGCGGCCCGGGGTGAAGGCGGGGCGTGACATGGGGAAAGCGGTAAGCCGGCTCAGCGGACGGCAAAGACCGATTCGTCGATGAGCATCTTCTCCGGGTAGACGACGCGGCCGCGCATGAGCAGGTCTCCTTCGAACATGTCATGGCGCACATCCGCGAGACGGATGCCTTGCTCGAGGCGCTCCGGACGCATGCCGGTCAGGATGGATTTCGCCTTCTCGTCGGCGAGGATCACCGGGGCGTGGTAGGCGAACAGGTAATCGAGCTGCCGCGCGCGGATCAGCTCGCTGATCAGCTGCGCGCCTCCCTCGATGAAAACCCCGGGGATCCGTTCCTCCGCGCAACGCCGCCGGAAATCCGCGATCGGCACCCGCTGGTTGGACGACTCGAAGATCCAGACCTTGATGCCGGCCTCGCGCAGCTTGCGCACGTACCCCAGGCCCCCGTGAGGCGTGGTGACGACAATGGTGCGGTCGCGGAACGCGTCGGTGAAGACGTGAGGCGGATTCTTGTCGACGACGGTGCGTAGCAGACCGTCGAACACGAAACGCCACGGGCACCATTCCGGCACGCCCGGCAGACGGACGGTAAGCCGCGGGTTATCCTTCAGCACCGTCATGGCCCCGACCGCGATGGCCGGGAACAGACGACGCCAGCGGTGGACATCGGCGCGCGAGGCCTCGTTCGTGATCCAACGCGACTCGCCCGTGCGGCAGGCCAGCTTCCCGTCCAGCGTGGAGGCGACCTTGGCGGCAATGAGCGGACCGCCGGTGGTGACCCAATGATTGAAGATCAGATTGAGATCGGCGCACTCCCACTCGAGCACGCCGGTGACGACCTCCACCCCGCGCTCCCGCAGCACCTCGAACCCGCGGCCGGCGTGGGCCGGGTTGGGATCGGTGGCGCCGATCACCACCTTGCTGATCCCCGCGGCAAGAATCGATTCGGTGCAAGCGCCCGTCCGTCCCTCGGTGCAACAGGGCTCCATCGTCACATAGAGAACCGCGCCCGGTCGCGGGGCCCGGCCCAGCGCGGCGAGCGCCGCCTTTTCCGCGTGCGGCCCGCCATCTGGGGCGGTCGCCCCCTCCGCGACGATCTCCCCGCTTTCTACCACGAGGGCGCCGACCATCGGGTTGGGGTGTGTCGTGCCCCAGACCCCGCGCGCGAGCTCCAGCGCCCGACGCATGAACCAGACGTGCTCGGATTTATCCGCGGACATAGGGGTTGCCGGCGCGCTCCTCGGCCACGGTCGTGGCGGGGCCGTGCCCCGGGAAAATCTTCGTGGCGGGCGGAAGCGTGTAGATCTGTTCGCGGATCGAGCGCAGCAGGACCGCATGGTCGCCGCCGGGAAAGTCGGTCCGTCCGATACTACCGCGGAAAATCGCATCGCCGACGAAAGCCGCTCCGAAGGCCTGGAAGTAAAACAGCACGTTGCCCGGGCAATGACCGGGGACGTGACGCACCTCGGCGGCAAGGCCGGCCGCGGAGCGGATTTCACCCGGCGAAAACCAATGGTCGACGCGCACGCCCTCCAGGCCCAGCCGCTCGCCCATGAAACGCTCCATGATTTCCGGCGTCTCGATCAGCGCGCGGTCATCCGCATGGGCGAGCACCTTGGCGTCGGTGGCGCGCACCACTTCGGCGACACCCTGCATGTGGTCCCAATGGCCGTGCGTGATCCACAACTCGACCAGGCGGCACCCGCGCTGCGCGAGGAGCGGTTTCACCTCCGGCCAGACCTGCCCCGGCGCGTCGATCAGCAGCGCCTCACCCCGGTCCGGGGAACTCAGCAGGTAGGCATTGGTGTCGATCGGGCCCGCGGGAATGACGTCAAGCTGCACACCGTCAATTCAACCCGCCGCGGCCCGCGCGCAACCCCGCAATCAAGCGGGGCGGCGCGAAGCCTCAGGCGAGGCCGAGCTTTTTCAACACCTCGGGCGGCGGTCCCTCGAACTTCTCGAGCGCCACATTGCCGACATACCCGATATCCTTCATGCCCGCGGGGGTCGTGTAATAACCGCTGGCGCAGAGGTCCCGGAAGCGGGCGAAGAACCTCGCGGCCGGCCGCAGCTCCGGCTTGGCGTCGGGCAGGTGGCAGATGTCGTCGCAAATCGCGTGACGCTGCCGTACCACCAGGCTGCTGAACTCGTTTTGAAAGCGGCGCTGCGACTCCGCATCGACCCACGCGAGTCCGTCGCGGATGATCACGCGGTCACGCTCGTGCCCGGGGTAAGGCGCGCTCACCCACTCGTCGATGAAGTCCGGGACCTTCAGGCTCGAGGCGGAGGGCCCCTTCTCGTCGGCAGGGATGATGGTGTCGCAGAGCACGGTCGCGGTGGCTTTCTCCGCGGGGGACAATGAGAGCGGCCAGCAGTCGCCGGCCGCGTACTTCTTGATGAGATCCGGATCGGTGCCGTAGCCCTTGGCCGGGGCGGCCGGTGCGGCGGCCCACGAAAACTGCGTGCCGGCGGTGGTGGCGGCCGAAGCGGCCATCACCCACTTGATCATCGTTCGGCGGTCGAGCGGTGAAGAGGCGGGGTTCATCTCAAAGGTCTCCTTTCTTCAGGCCGGCGAGCAGGTAATCGCTGGCGCGCCAGGCCAGCGCCATGATGGTGAGGGTCGGATTTTTGTCCGCGTTGGAGCAGAAAGGGGCCCCGTCGGTCAGGAACAGATTCTTCACGTCCCACGTCTGGCACCATTGGTTGGTCACGGATTTGCGCGGATCGCTGCCCATGATCGCACCGCCCACCTCGTGGATGATCTTGCCCCCCGGCTCGATGGCCTTCGCGCCGTCGGCCAGCGGCTGGGAACGCGGCTTGCCCCCCATCGCGGTGATCCAGTCGGCGAACGTGCGCTGCATGTGCGCGGCCTGCCGGGTCTCGTGCTCGGACCACTTCCAATGGAATCGCAGCGCCGGTATGCCCCACTTGTCCTTCACGACGGGATCCAGGTCGCAGAAAGAGTCGTCATTGGGGATCATCTCCCCGCGGCCGGCGAACCACATGAAGGATCCGTAGTAGCGCCGGGCCTCCTCCTTGAACTTCCGGCCGTAGCTGCCGCGGGTGATGTTCTCCAGCCCCGCCCCTGTGCCGAACCCAGGCATCTGCCGGCCGCCGCCGAACTCGATGTGGTAACCGCGCGCGAAACCCAGCTTCCCGGCCAACTGCTCCTGATAGAGCCACCACGGCACGTAGGCGTGGTTGCCGCCCGCGCCGTCCTCGTTGTGTGGCGGCAGGTTCTCCATCGCCGGGATCTGGCCTCCGAGCGAGGCGCCGACGGTGTCCATGATGTACTTGCCCACCAGCCCCGAGGAGTTGGCGAGACCCTGCGGGAAAAGCGTCGACTTCGAATTCAGCAGGATGCGCACGGTTTCGCCCGAACTCGCGGCGAGCACCACCACCTTGCCCTTCACCACGCGTTCCTTGCCGGTGCGGCGATCAATGAAGACCACCCCGGTCGCGCGACCGTCGGGCCCGATCGTGACTTCCCGCGCCATGGCGTCGCTGATCAGGTCGAGGTTGCCCGAAGCGAGCGCCGGCGGAAGGTGGACCGTCGTCGACTGGTAGTTCGCCTTGATCGAGCAGCCCCGTCCGCACGGTGTCGCCCAGAAGCACGCTTGGCGCGCTCGCATCGAGTCGGCGAGCAGACGCTGAGCCCGCGGGTTGCCCGGATGGATCTTCGCCGGCAGCACCGCGGGGTCCTGTTTCTCCGTGAGCACCGCGCGGTGGATGGGAATCACGGGCAGACCGAGCTTCTTGCCGTGATGCTGTCCGAAACGCTCAGCGGCCCGGAACGCCGGCGGCGGTTGCAGGCAGCCCCGCGGTGAGTCGGGGGTGTTCTCGAGGCCGTGGTTGTCGCCGTAGACGCCGATCAGCATCTCCACCTTGTCATAGTAGGGAGCAACGTCCTCGTAGTTGAGGGGCCAGTCGAAGCCGAGGCCGTCCCGAGAGCGGGGCTTGAAATCGTAAGGACCGTTGCGGAGCGAAATGCGGCCCCAGTGGTTGGTCCGGCCCCCGAGCATCCGCGAGCGCCACCACCAGAACTTACGCTCGGGCTCGGACGATGCGCTGGTGTACGGCTCGCCCGGAACCTGCCAGCCGCCGTCGATCGTGGCGTCGTAAAATCCGAAGGGCTTGTCGGGAGTGCTCGTGCCGCGCAAGGGGGCGTCGGCATTCGTCTGGAACATCGGGGTCTCCTTCTCGGGATCGTAGTTCCGGCCGGCCTCCAGCATCAGAACCTTGGCACCCTCGAGCGCGCAGGTGTAGGCGGTCTGGCCTCCGGCGGCGCCGGAGCCGACCACGATGACGTCGTACTGAGCCTGGGCCTTGTCCGGATCAATCTGGGGCATGGTTGGTAAAAGGGCTGCGCGGATGAGAATCCGCGCGGGTCCGAAAGCAAACCGCGTTTTGGGTCAGGCCTGCACCGCCGCCACGAATTCCGCCCTGGCTTCCATGTGCGGGTTGTGGCCGCAACCGGGCAGCACGCGCACCTCCGCCTGAGGAAAGTGGCGACGGATGACGTCGTGGTCGCCCGGCTCCACATAAGGGGAATTCCCTCCCGCCACGAACCGGACCGGACCAGTGAAGCAATCGTCCGGCGTGAGCGGATTGGACTCAAGTCGCGGCAGCGCATCCGTAAGCGCCGGAAGATTCACGAGCCAGGACCATTGGCCGGATTCGTCGCGCTCCAGGTTCGTCGCGAGGAACTTCCGCGTGCCCGGGGAAGGCACCCGGCTTTCGAAGCGCAGCTCCGCCTCGGCCCGCGAACGCAGATCGCGCAGGTCGATTTCATTCATCGCCGCGAAACTCGCGCGATGCGCCGGCCAGAAGTAATCGCGCGGAGCGATGTCGACCACCAAGAGCCTCGCCACCAGCCCGGGATACCGGCAGGCCAGCAGCATCGCAGTCTTCCCTCCCATGCTGTGCCCGAGCAGCGTCACCGGCCCGCGCGCATGGACGTCCATCCAGCGCACGACGTCGGCGCAAAGGGTTTCGTAATCCATCGCGGCGTCGTGGAACGAGCGACCATGGTTGCGCAGGTCGGGCGCCAGCACGTGATGGCTCGCCGCCAGGTCCGCTCCGGTCGTGAGCCAGTTGCGCGACGACCCCAGCATGCCGTGCAGCAGGACGAGCGGCGGGAGTCCCGCGCCGCCGAGATCACGATGAAAGAGGATGCGCACCGCGAAACTCCGCGCCCCGCCAACCGCGGAAGCCAGAAAATTACACTGCCCCGTTGGACCACGGTCACCGCCACTCCCGGTCCCGCGGCGTGGCGGCTACGGGGAAACGAAGGTCTTCTCGCCGGCTTCGATCGCGAAGGGCAGCTTGTTTTCCTTCGGCGGGAGCGGGCAGGTCGAGTGGGGCGTGAACGCGCAGGGTGGGTTTTCCGCGAGATTGAAATCAAGCACGAGGCGACCGTTGACCGGCCACGGGGTGTAGAGGAAACGCCCTCCTCCGTACGTGCTCCGCCCGGTGGTGGCATCGGCGAGGACGAAGAACAGCGGATTCTCCTTCCCTTCATCGAACGGCATAAGCTCCCACGTCCGCCCGGCGTACTCAAAAACCGCCTTTCCGGGCGCCGGCTCGGGGCTCACATGCCCGAGCACGCTCGTGACCGGCAGACTGCGCGGCGGGGAAAACTCCACCCATCGGGCCTCCACGCGAAGCGCGGGATCGTGGCCGTGATACTCGATTCCGGGAAACCTTGTCCGCAGCGGCGCCGCGCTGTCCTTGACCCGCAAGGCCAGGCGTCCGCCCCGCTCGACCGTGAAGAAACTCACGGTGCCGCAGGTGACGATGGTCGGACGCTCGGCGCCCTGCGCAAGGCTCAGGCTCACCGTCCGCACTTCCCTCCCCTCGACGCGGGCGTCGACCCGCGGCTCAGCGTGAAAAATCACGACGCGGTCCGGGCCCGGGACCACGCGACCGAGCCGTGCCGGTCCCGCGGCCAGCACCACGCGGTTACCCCGGTCGCTCCCCAGCGTGCTCTCACCCTCGGGCAGGAAATGGAGCCCGACCAAGGTGAGCCAGCCGTCGGGTGCGGTCAGCTTTTCCAGCCGGGCCGCGCGTGCGGCTTGAACGTCGGCGGGGACGGGCGTTGGAGCCCCGGCCAAAGCGGGACCGAATCCACACAGTGCAAGCAACAGCGCGAGCGGGCGGAGAAGCATGGCGTCGAGTGTGCCACGCGCGTCATCGCGTCAAGCCGGTCTCCGGAGGGCAACGACCGCCGCGAGCCACCGGTTCATTTTTCGCCTGTGCTCGGAACCAGGCGGTCGCCAGATTCCGCCACCGTGCTTTCCTTGCGACAAATCTTCCTCCCCGCTCCGCGGCAACCGTGAGTCGCGTCACCTGCTACCGTTGTTTCTGGCCCGAGCCGCTGTGCTGGTGCCGTTCGATCACGCCGATGGCGACGCGGACACGCTTCGTGTTCCTGATGCACCCGAAGGAGTTCAAGCACGAGAAGGCCGCGACCGGACGTCTCACCCATCTCTGTCTGTCCCACAGCCGGATCATCAGCGGAGTCGGTTTCGACGATAACGAGGAGGTGCGGGATCTCATCGGGGATCCGGCCAACTTCCCGGTCCTGCTCTATCCGGGACGTGAGGCGGTGAATCTTTCCCCGCCCGCGAATCCGCCCGACGTCGCCGAAAACCCGTTGGCCGGCTTTCGGGCGGCTTTGGGCGGGCGCACGCTCACGGTATTCCTGCTCGATGCCACCTGGGCGCTGGGACGGAAGATGCTGCGGCTCAGTCCCCGTCTGCAGACCTTGCCCCGCGTGATGTTCACGCCGTCCGCGCCGAGCCGCTATGTGATCAAACAGCAGCCGCACCCGTCGTGCCTCTCCACGCTCGAGGCCACGCACGAACTGCTGCTCGCGCTGCAACAGGCCGGTCTCGACGACTATCCCCTGCCGGATCAACTCCTGTCCCTCTTCCAGCGCATGCAGGATTACCAGCTGCGCTGCGCGTCCGACCCGGCGATGGCCGGTTATCGTCGCGGCCGCTACAAGCCGCCCTCCGAGCGCACGCCCCCCCGCGGACGCAGCGGCCGGCGGCGTCGCAACGTGTTCCGCCTGCCGGACGCCTGACGCCTCTCCCGCACAACAGGCTGGCGCGCCCTCGCGCCGCTCCCAACCTCGACCCGCCCCGACCCCATCATGCGCCTCCCGCGATTCATCCTCCCCGCCTTGCTCGCCGTTTCGTCCGCCACCGCGGCCGAGAAACTCAACGTCGTTTTCATCCTCGCCGACGATCTCGGCTGGGGCGAACTCGGCAGCTATGGACAGAAAAAAATCCCGACGCCGCACCTCGACCGACTCGCGGCCGAGGGCATGCGCTTTACCCGCCACTACAGTGGCGCCCCCGTATGCGCGCCGTCGCGTTGCGTGCTGATGACAGGGAAACACCTCGGGCACGCGGAGGTGCGCGGCAACCGGCAGGCGAAACTCACCGACGCGCGCTACGACGAAGGACAACACCCGCTCACCTCCGGTGCGGTCACGCTCGCGCAGGTTTTCCGGGAGGCCGGCTACGCAACCGGCGCCATGGGCAAATGGGGCCTCGGGCCCGTCGGCAGCACGGGAGACCCCAACGTCAAGGGCTTCGATCTCTTCTTCGGCTACAACTGCCAGTCGGTCGCGCACAGTTTTTTCCCGGCGACGCTGTGGCGAAACGCGGAAAAGGTTCCGCTCAACCCGAAGCCGGTGCCCGGCCGCGCGCGGCAACCCGAGGGCGAAGTGCGGTTGGAGGACTGGCAGGGCCAGACCTATGCCTCGCTGCCGATCGTCGCGGAGGCGGAAAAGTTCATCGCCGCCAACCGGTCGCGGCCGTTCTTCCTTTACCTTCCGTTCACCGAACCGCACGTGGCGATGCAGCCTCCCCGCGCGTGGGTCGAGAAGTTCCCGCGCGACTGGGACCCGGTGCCCTACCGCGGGGAGTCTGGCTACCTCCCGCACCCGCGGCCAAGGGCGGGATACGCCGCGATGATCGCGTTGCTGGACGATCACGTCGGCCGCGTGTTGTCCGCCCTTGAGCGCACCGGCGCGGCCGGGCGCACGCTCGTGGTTTTCTCCAGCGACAACGGCGCCACCCACGCCGGACCTCCCGGCACGCGGTTCCACATCGGCGGCGCCGACCCCGCGTTTTTCAACAGCACCGCCGGCCTGCGCGGCTTCAAGGGCAGCGTCTTCGAGGGCGGGATCCGCGTGCCGATGATCGCGCGCCTGCCGGGGCGCATCCCGGCCGGAACCGTGAATGCCACCGCCGGCTACTTCGCGGATTGGTTCCCCACGCTCTGCGAGGCCGCGGGGCTGCCGCGTCCCGCCGGCCTCGACGGCGAGAGCCTGTGGCCGGCGCTCACTTCGGGCAAAACGACCCCGCGCGCGAAACCGATGCTCTGGGTCTTCCCCGAATACCGCGGCCAGGTGGCCGTGCAATGGGGCGACTGGAAATTGATCCGGCAGGACCTCGCGACGAAGCAGCCGGGGCCTTGGCAGGTGTATAACCTCGCGACCGATCCCGGCGAAACGCGCGACGTCGCCGCCACGCAAGCGGACCTCATTCGACGAACCGAGGAGTTGCTCCGCCGGGAAGTCGCCCCGAACCCGGTCTTCCCCCTCGCCATTCCCGGCGTGACCGCACCCGGACAGTAACCCCGCCCTTCGATCCTGCGACCGTCTTCCTGTTTTTCCTCATGCGCATCCTACCCCTCCTGCTCCTAGCCCTGACCGCGGTTGCCACCACCTCCGGCGCCACGCCCCGTCCTCCCAATATCGTCATTGTCCTCGCCGATGACCTCGGCTGGGGCGACCTCGGCGTGCAGGGGCATCCGGTGATCAAGACCCCGCATCTCGACGCCTTCGCGAAACAGGGCGCGCGCCTCACCCAGTGCTACTCGGCCAGCGCGGTGTGCAGCCCCTCGCGCTCCGCCATCCTCACCGGCCGCACACCCTACCGGAACGGCGTCTTCACTTGGATTCCCGAGGGACGGGAAGTGCACCTGCGCACCAGCGAACTCGCCCTGCCGCGTCTGTTGCGTGAGCGGGGGTATGCGACGTGTCACGTCGGAAAATGGCACCTCAACTCGCACTTCAACCGCCCGACGCAACCCCAGCCCGGGGACCACGGCTACGACTGGTGGCTCGCCACGCAGAACAACGCCGCGCCGTCGCACGAGAATCCCACGAACTTCGTCCGCAACGGCGTGCCGGTGGGCCCGGTGCCAGGATACTCCGCCCCCTTCATCGTGGAGGAGGCCGTCACGTGGCTTCGGGAGCGCCGCGACCCGGCCAAGCCTTTCCTCCTCTCCGTCTGGGCCCACGAGCCGCATTACCCCATCAAATCCGACCCGGCCTTCAAGGCTCTGTATCCGGATATCGATGACGACGTGCAGCAGGAGCACCACGCCAACGTCACCCAGCTGGACCACGCCTTCGGGCGGCTGATGCGCGCCCTCGACGAGCTGAAGCTCGCGGGCGACACGCTGGTTTTCTTCACCTCCGACAACGGCCCGGAGGGCGACGGCATCCGCACACCCGGCCGGGGCTCCACCGGCGGCCTGCGCAGCCGCAAGCGCTCCGTTTACGAGGGCGGCATCCGCGTGCCCGGCCTCGTGCGCTGGCCGGGACGCATCGCGCCCGGGACCGTGTCCGACGAGCCGGTGATCGGCTCCGATATCTTCGTCACGGCCCTGCGCGTCGCGGGGGCGCCGGCGCCGGCGGACCGGGTCATCGACGGTGGGGATCTACTCCCGGCGCTGTCCGGCCGCCCGGTGGAGCGTGCGCGCCCGCTCTATTGGCGCTGCGCGATCGCGCCCGAGCCGCTGAAGACGGCGATGCGCATCGGCGACTGGAAGATTCTTGCCGACGAGGGGCTGACGAAGTTCGAGCTCTACAACCTGCGGCAGGACCGGACCGAGACGAACGAGCTTTCCGCCCGCGAACCCGCCAAGCTGGCGGAAATGACGGCGGCGCTGCGCCGGCTTAACACGGAGATCGAGGCGGAGGGACCGGCTTGGTGGCGCACCTACAACCACGGCAATCCCGGCAAGGCCAAGGGCAAGCAGGCCAAGTCAGCGGCCAATTGAGGACCCGCCCATGCAACGCCTCCTCCTCATTATTTCGTTCGCGCTGGCGGCGGCCAACCTGCTCGCCGCCACGCCCACGCCGCGCCTGAACATCGTGTTCTTCCTGGCGGACGACCTCGGCCAGCGGGACCTCGGCTCGTACGGCAGCACCTTCCACGAGACGCCCAATCTCGACCGCCTAGCGAAGGAGGGCGCGCGCTTCTCCGACGCCTATGCCGCTTGTCCGGTGTGCTCCCCCACCCGCGCGAGCATCATCACCGGACAATGGCCCCAGCGCACCGGCATCACCGATTACATCGGCGCCCCGCGCACGCCGGCCGACTGGAAGCGTAACACCCGCTCGCTGCCCGCCCCTTACGAGGATCGCCTCGCGCTGGAGCGGCCCACGATCGCAAAGGCCCTGAAGGCGGCGGGCTACGCGACGTTCTTCGCCGGCAAGTGGCACCTCGGCCCCGAGGGCTGGTGGCCCGAGAACCAGGGCTTCGACATCAACATGGGCGGTAATGAGAAGGGCGGCCCGTACGGTGGGAAGCGTTACTTTTCCCCGTACGGCAATCCTCGTCTGACCGACGGCCCCGAAGGCGAGCACCTGCCCGACCGGCTGGCCACCGAGGCGGTGAAGTTCATGCGCGCACGCCGCGATCAGCCGTTCCTGGTCTACTTCCCCCTTTACTCGGTCCATACCCCGCTGATGGCGCGAGAGGACCTTCGGCTGAAATACGAGGATAAGCGCCGCCGCCTGGGCCTGGAGGAAAAATGGGGCCGCGAGGGCGAGCGTGACGTGCGCCTCGTGCAGAACCACGCCGTCTACGCCGGCATGGTCGAGGCGATGGATCTTGCCGTCGGCAAGGTGCTCGCCGCGCTCGATGAACTCGGTCTGCGCGACAACACCCTCGTCATTTTCACCAGTGACAACGGTGGTCTTTCGACGAGCGAGGGCTGGCCGACCTCCAATCTTCCACTCCGGGCCGGAAAAGGCTGGATGTACGAGGGCGGCATTCGCGAGCCGCTGCTGGTTCGCTGGCCGGGCGTGTCGAGACCGGGCAGCGTCGTCACGACGCCCGTCAGCAGCCCCGACCTTTACCCGAGCTTCCTCGAGGCCGCCGGCGTGAAACCCGCGTCCGGCCAGCCAATCGACGGGCGTAGCCTAGCTGCTGCGCTCCGCGGCAAGCCGGAACCCGAGCGCGCGCTCTTCTGGCACTACCCGCATTATGGCAACCAGGGTGGCGCGCCCGCCGCCGCGGTCCGCCGCGGCGATTGGAAACTCATCGAATGGCTGGAGGACAATCGCGTAGAACTGTTCAACCTCACCGCGGACCTTGGCGAGAAAGCCGATGTCGCCTCCCGCGAACCGGCCCGCGTCGCGAGTCTCCGAGCCGAATTACACGCGTGGCAACGCGACGTCGGCGCCAAGTTCCCGATCCCCAACCCCGCCTACGATCCGGCGAAACCGAGCGGCCGCCGCGCGGACCGGAAGCAGTAGGCGGAAGAGGCTTCGGCCGTCGCACAAGCATGCATGGTCCGCGGCTCGCAGGCGCGGCTACACTGGACGCCTTTCGGAGGGAGGAGCCGTACCGTCTTTGGACAAGAACCGCGTCCGAGGTGGCCGAGGGTGTTCTCCGCCCAAGGCGGGCTCCCTCGGATTGTCGGAAACGCCTTCCGCCGATTCCCCAACGGCTTCTCGCCTTCACTCGTTCCTCCCAGCGCGGCGCAATTGAACCGTGCCTCGTTCGCGGCGGAGCCGCGCCGCTGCACCCGACGTGGCGCGCGCCGGCTTTCATTCGCCTTGCCGCGCCCCTCGGCCGCTCGCATTTAAACCCGGCCGCCGATGAACATCCACCCGACCCGAGACACCTTCGCGAGCCTCGCCGCAGAGGGCAACGTCATCCCGGTCACGACCGATCTGATGGCGGACTTCGAGACGCCGGTGTCGGCCTACGCGAAGCTCCGCGCCGCGGGCCCGTCGTTCCTGCTCGAGTCGGTCGAGGGCGGGGAAAACCTCTCCCGGTACAGCTTCATCGGCTGCCGGCCACGCAAGGTGTTCGCCTGCGGGCCGCAAACGACGCTCGTTCGCGAGCCCGGGCAGCCGGACCGCACGATTCCCACGCCTTCTGATCCGCTGAAGCTGGTCGAGGAGGAGCTGCGCGGTTTTCGTCCGGTGGCATTGCCCGGACTGCCCCGCTTCACGGGCGGAGCCGTGGGTTTCATCGGCTACGAGTATGTGACTCGGGTCGAGCCCACCGTGCCCACCGCCGCCCGCGACGAACTCGGGCTGCCGATGCTGTACTTCATGCTGGCGGATTCGCTGCTGATCTTCGATCGCGCGAAGCAAACCCTCCGCCTCTGCGTGAACGCCCACGTGCGCAGCCCGGCGGAGGCCGGCGCCGCTTACGATGCCGCGGTCACCGAGTTGAAGGAATTGCACGCGCTGCTGCGGCAACCGCGCGCCCTGGCGCCCGCGCCGATCGCCGATGTGGGGCCGGTCGCGGTACCGCCCGGCAATTTCACCCGCGAGGCCTTCGAGCGCATGGTCGAGGACGGCAAGGAGTTCATCCGATCCGGCGACATCATCCAGTTCGTGCCCTCCCAGCGTTTCTCCCAGTCCTTCGACCGGCCGGCGTTGGATCTGTACCGGGCGCTGCGAACGGTGAACCCCTCCCCTTATCTCTTCATCCTGGAGACGGGCGACTTTGCGATCGTCGGCGCCTCACCGGAGGTTCACGTGCGCCTCACCGACGGTCTCGTCGAGATCCGCCCCATCGCCGGCACCCGGCGCCGCGGGGCCACGCCCGCCGAAGACGCGGCGCTGGAGAAAGAACTTCTGGCCGACGAGAAGGAGCGCGCCGAGCACCTCATGCTGGTGGACCTCGCGCGCAACGACATCGGCCGGGTTTGCGAGTTCGGTTCCGTCACCGTGCCCGAGATGATGGTGATCGAGCGCTACTCGCACGTCATGCACATCGTGTCGCAGGTCGAGGGCCGCATCGCGGCCGGACGCTCCGCCTACGATCTCATGCGGGCCACCTTCCCGGCCGGAACGGTCTCCGGCGCGCCCAAGATCCGCGCCATGCAGATCATCGCCCAAAATGAGCCGGTGCAACGCGGCTTCTACGCCGGCGCGCTGGGCTACGTCGGTTACGATGGCAACATGGACACCTGCATCATGCTGCGCACAGCGCTGGTGAAGGACGGCCGTGTTCATATTCAGTCGGGCGCCGGGGTGGTCGCGGATTCGGTGCCGGCGGCGGAGTACCAGGAGACCATCAGCAAGGCTTCAGCGCTGTTCAAAGCGGTGGCTCTGGCGGAGCGATTCTGAACCGCTCGCAGTTCGGTTCCCGACGGGGGGAATCAGCTCCGAAATAAGCCTTGCATTCACTTTCCGCGAAACGCTTTATCCAAACTTTTATTCCATGAAAGCGACCATCAAGACCCAAGGGCAGCAGTTCACTGTTTCCGAGGGGGACATTCTCACCGTCAACCGCTACCGCGGCACCGAAAAGGGCTCCAAAGTGGAGATCAAGGAGGTCCTCGCGGCCGGTGAAGGCGCGTCCTTCAAGGTCGGCAAGCCCACCCTGTCCGGCGCCTCGGTCTCCGCCACCGTGCTCGAGAACAAGCGCGGCGAAAAGGTCATCGTTTTCCGGAAGAAGAAGCGCAAGGGCATGGAGCGCAAACGCGGCCACCGCCAGGAGCTTTCCGTCATCAAGATCAACTCCATCACCGCCTAACTCGAGGAACCAATCATGGCGCACAAAAAGGGTCAGGGAACATCCAGCAACGGCCGCGACAGCCACTCGCAGCGTCTCGGCGTCAAGTGTTTCGGCGGTGAGTCCGTCATCGCCGGAAACATCATTGTCCGCCAGCGCGGCACCAAGCTGCACCCGGGCAAGAACGTCGGCCTCGGCCGCGACTTCACTCTCTTCGCACTCGCCGACGGCGTCGTGACCTACGACAAGGCGCATCGCCGCGTGTCCGTCGTCACCGCTTGAGAGGTCCACTCTCTCCGCTGAAGCCGGCTCATCCTGGGCCGGCTTTTTTATTGCACCCAAGACACGGCGTTCCCATGCGACCGGTGGGTGTAGCACTCTCCATGAGTCCGAGCCGAATTGGCGGTTTTCTTGCCCTATTGCTGGCCCTCATCGCCGCGCCCGCGGTGGCGACGCCGCGGATCGCCGAGACCCTAGTCGTAGCCGCACCGCCGGATTTCGAGATCCGCGGGCCGGAGGATCTTAAACGCCTGGAGGGTTTTCCAACCCGCCCCGTCGCGTCACTCGATGATCCCGGACCAGCTGTCGGCCGGCCGGATTGGTTCAAACTGCGGCTGGAGAAAGAAGAATCCGACGATGTTACACCCCTCGCCCTTCGCCTGAACTCCGCCACGCAACGGCGACTGGAAGCTCATCTGGCGCAAGGGGGCGCGCTCCTCGCCCGGGCGGTGGCAGGTTACAGCATCCCGCAGGCGGAGCGGGCTTACCCCACCGTGCGGCTCATTCTGCCTCTCGCGGAGTGGCGGGGGCGCGAGGCCTTCGTCTACGTGCGGAACGAGCGTGATCACCGCCTGCCCCTGGATCCGAGGTTCCTGGATAGATCCAAGTGGCAAATGGAAGTGTCCTCCGACTTCGCGCTCCTCAGCGCCTACCTGTCCGGCGCCTTCTTCATTCTGATTGTCCAGACGGTCCTGTACTTCCACTTCCGCGAGCGGGCCGTCCGCGACTACATCCTCCTCACGTTGAGCTTCGTCGCCATCGCGCTCGTCCGCAGTGGCTATCTGGACTTCCACTTCTGTGAAAGTGCGGATGGGTTCCTTCTGGGTGACTGGGGGGGGCAGATCCGGCTGCTCAACACCTTTATGGTCATCCGGAGCCTCCAGAGCTTCTTCGAACTGGAGAAATTTGCGTCTGGGGTGGATCGCTGGCTCAGCCTTTTTCAAAAGATCCTGCTCGGGGCATTGGCCGCGTCCCTCTTCATCCCGGTCGAAGTCACCGCAGTCGTCGTTCCGCTGCTCTACGTGATCATGGGCGTAGCCGCATTCGGGGCCTGCTTCGCCGCCATCCGCGCGGAGGTTGTGGGCGCCCGGCTGATCAGCGCGGGTTGGGTCGGAATAACCATTCTATCCCTGATCGTGAACCTGTCCTCCCTCGGCGTGATTCCGCACGTTGTGGCCAACCCTGCGGCTTGGTTTTACCTCGCCGCGTTCTGGGAGCTGCTCTGCAACACGCTCGGGCTTACCTTCAAGTTCCGCACCTGGGAGAAACTCCGCCACCAGAAGGAGCTGCGGGACCTCGAGCTTGCGGGCATGGAGCGCATGATCCGGGTCATGTGCCACGACCTCAGCACCCCGCTGGCGACGATCGGCATGACGACCGATCTCCTGGAGCTCAATCGGCAGGCGGGGAAGCCGGTCGACCTCGCTGCGACGACGTCGCGCCTCCGGCTGGCTTTCAATGCGATCAAGGACCAGGTCGACACGGCGCGAAACATCGAGCTGCTGAAATTGCACGGCGGCAGTTTCGCGCTCGAGCCGGTCGACCTGTGCGCGGCCTTCGACGACGTCGAGCACCTGGTGCGCGAGAAACTCGCCCGGAAACGGCTGACGCTGCGCCGGGTCGACTGGCCGGAAACCGCCGTCGTGATGGCCGAGCCGCGCATGCTGCGCCTGAGCATCATCGCCAACGCGTTGTCCAACGCCGTGAAGTTCAGTCCGGCCGGCGGCGTCATCGACGTCACACTCCGCCGGGAGAACGCCAGCATGGTGCTGAGCATCCGCGACCACGGCATCGGCATACCGCGGGAAATGCGCGATGCCTTCGAGCGTTCAGGCCGGATCGAGAGCCGCCCGGGAACGATGCACGAGGAGGGTTCGGGCTTCGGTCTCATGCTGATGCGCGACTTCACCGCCGCGATGGGCGGGGAGTTTCGCTTGAAGTCGTGCACTGCCGAGGATTTGCCGCACGAGCACGGCACGACGGTGACATTACGCCTTCCGACCCCTGTGGCCAATGGCGCGAAAAGCACCTGAAGGGGCCGCGACGCGCCCTGCCGCCCCGGGGCGGCAGTCTCTCTCGCCGCGGACTTACCGGCAGTTCCAGGGCCCGCGATTCGCGATGCGCTTCCACCCTGCTCCCGGTGTCGATTGTCTCTTGCCTTGACCGTCCGAGGCGGCACACGACTGGAATCAATGGCACGCTTAAGCCGGGCAGCGCTCGCCTTCACCTTGCTCCTGGGAGTGGTAAACTCCCTGGCGGGCAGTCCGCGGATCGTCCGGACGCTGCTGTTGGACGCTCCCCCGGGCTTTTCGATGGAGCTGCCCGGGGCATTGGAGCGCCTCGAGGGATTTCCTGCCACAACCGTGACCTCGATCGACTCCCCGGCGCCGCGGCTGGGTCAAGTAACTTGGTACAAGTTGGAGCTCGAGCAATTACCTCCCGCCGCGGATGCCACCAGGTCGTTACGACTCCTCGGGGCCGCGCACGACCGCATCGTGGCCTATCTGGTAGACCCCGGCCGCCCGACAAGACGAAGTGAGACGGGTTTCAAGGTGCCGGCGGAACGCCGTGGACCTCACCCCATTAACCTTGTCCTGCCCCTTGAGGACTGGCGGACGGAGCGCGCCGCCGTCTACATCTCGATCCTCACGAAACAGCAGGTTTCGATCAGCCCGGCGTTCCTGACGGAGGCTGAGCTTCTGGCGGAAACCGGTGCCATCACCTCGCTCACCTTCACCTACATTGGAGGCGTGGTGATCCTGCTGCTCGTGCAAAGCGCGCTATTCCTCAACTTTCGCGACCGTGCGACCAGGGACTACGCGCTCTTCTCCGTTGGGCTGCTCACCATCTCGCTGGCGCAGTCCGGCCTCCTCGATCGTTACCTCGGTGGGGCCCTTGGCGGATTCTACCTGGGCGACTGGCGTTATCACATCCGCCTGTTGAACTGCATCCTGGGGATGCGCGCCCTGGGAAGTTACTTCGACCTGCAGACCACGGCACCGGCCTTGCAGCGCTTTTTGGATTGGTCGATTCGCGCCTTGGCCGTGGTCATTGCGGCTGCCTTCTTTCTGGACCTATCGCACCTTCGCGTGGCCGTTTCCGTGGCGCAGCTCGCCTCCATGGTTATCTTAACCGTCACCTGCGCGGTTACCATCCGCCACCGGCTTGTCGGGGCGAGACTGATTTCAATCGGCTGGATGGCCGTGGTGGGCGCGACCGTCTACCTGAACCTCATTCAGCTTTCGGCACTTCCGAGCTCGTCCGTCACCTCCTGGATCGCCGTGACGGCCACGCTCTGGGAGCTGTTTTTCAGCACCGTGGCGCTGACCCATAAGTTTGAACGATTGGCGGAGATCCGGCACCAGAAGGAACTCCGGGAGCTGGAACTGGCGGGTATGGACCGCATGGTCCGGGTACTCTGCCATGATTTGAATTCGCCGCTCGCGACGATCAGCATGACCACGGACCTGATGCAGCTGAATCGGGAAGCCGGGCGGACGGTGGATCTGGACGCCGCGACCAGCCGCCTCCAACTCGCCGTGAAATCGATCAAGGAGATCGTCGATTCCGCCCGCAACGTGGAGCTCCTGAAGCTGCAGGGCGGAGACCTGGCGGTGGAGCCAGTCAACCTCTGCGCCGCCTTCGACGAGGCGGAAAGCCTGGTGCAGGACAAGCTCCGGCGGAAACGCATCACCATCCGTAAAACGGACTGGCCTGAATTCGCGGTCGTGATGGCCGAGCCGCGCATGCTGCGCCTGAGCGTCATCGCCAACGCCCTTTCCAACGCCCTCAAATTCAGTCCGGCCGGCGGCGTGATCGAGGTCGGCATCCGCCGGGAGGGCTCCACGATGACGCTTTCCATTCGTGATCGCGGCGCGGGTATTCCGCGTGAGCTGCGCGAGGCATTTTCCCGCTTCGGGCGCATGCGGAGCCGGCCCGGCACGATGAACGAGGAGGGCACGGGTTTCGGGGTCATGCTGATGCGTGATTTCACCAAGGCGATGAACGGCGAGTTTCGCCTCGAGTCGCGCACGGCCGACGAGGCTCCCGCCGACCACGGGACGACCGTCGAGATCAGGTTAGGCATCCCGGTCGCGGTGACATCCCTCGGCCGCTGATTCCGGGCGACGGAAGAAGGATCGCCATTGCCGAAGCCCCGCGCGGCGCCCTTGCTCGGACCGCCCCGCGCGGCCCCGCCGCCCGTTTCCACCATGAAGTACCCCGCCCGGTCTTACATTCGAAGCGCAGGAATTGACGTCGTGATCCAAGCGCCGAACGCGAACGTCTTCACCATCGATGCAAGGGTATACCAAGGAAACGGAGAACCCTCCGGAAGGCTGGTTCCCCCGTCCAACTTTCCCGCGACTCCGCGCCCCAGCGGCGCTGAATCAGCGGCGCTCGGCGCAAGCTTTGTTCGTTTGCTGCATGGGCTGGTGCGAGTCTGCGCCCTAGGCTGTCCCCAGGCGGCGCGGACCGCCGAGCGCCGAGGTTTCCTCGGAACCGCGCCGCGGCTGCTTCGGCTTGCGCTGTCCTTGGCCTGCCTCGTTCCCGCCACGCTCCCCGCGGCCGCTCCCGCCACCGGCTCGATCGAGGGGCGCGTGCTCAATTCCCGCAGCGGAGCGGTGGCCGAGGGCGCCCGCGTGAGCGTCGAAGGCACGGCGCTGGTCACGTTCACCGACGCCGACGGCATGTACCGCCTCGGCGAGGTGCCGGCCGGCGAGGTCCGGCTACGCGTTTTTTACACGGGATTTCCGCCGCAATTAGAGTCCCTCGCCCTCGCACCCGGCGGCACGCTGATTCGCGATCTGACGTTGCTGGCGCCGGGCGGCGCGGGCCCGGTCGCCTCGGAGGCCCCGGTGAAACTTGATCAATTCGTCGTGGGCGAGACGCGGGAGATGGAGGCCGCCGCGATCGCGATCAACGAGCAGCGGTTCGCCGCCAACGTGAAGACCGTCGTTTCGACCGACGAGTTTGGCGCGGTGGCGGAAGGTAACGTGGCGGAATTCCTCCGCTATCTGCCCGGCCTTACGGTCGATCTGAGCGGCGGCGACGCCCGCTTCGTCTCGATCGACGGCGCTCCGGCCGCCAACACCCCTGTCACCCTCGGCGGCCTGAGTCTCTCCTCACCGACGGGCACCGGCCGCGCGGTGGAGGTCGGCTTCTTCAACCTCAACAACATCTCGCGCATCGACGTCTCGATGTCGCCCACGCCCGACTCACCCGGGTCGGCGTTGGCTGGCTCGATCAACATGGTGCCGCGGAGCTCCTTCGAGCGGGCGCGTCCCGTGTTCAACGGCAGCATCTACGTGATGGCGCGCGACGACCACCTGAAACTCGGCGGCCAGCCGGATTTCTTCCGCGAACCCCGCCGCGTGGTGCACCCCGGCTTCGACTTTTCCTGGATAGTGCCCGTCAACAAACGCTTTGGATTCTCCGTCGCCACCGGCTACTCCGCGCAGTTCTCACACCAGGTCGGCCACACCAACACCTGGCGCGGTGTGAGCACCGCGACCAACGGCACCGCCTTCCCGCACACCGTGCCCGGCAAACCCTACCTCTCGGCTTACCAGTACACCGACTCGCCCAAGGAGTCCCAGCGCGACTCGCTCGGCGTCACGCTCGACTTCCGCCTTTCGCCCCGCGACCGCCTCTCCCTGTCCTACCAGTACTCATCGTTCGACGGCTGGATCGCCGCCCGGAACCTCCAGTTCAATCCCACGCAGATCGTCCCCGGCACCTTTACCACGACTTCCGTCCAGGGCGTGACGGGCGCCGGCAACATCCAGATCACCAGCGGCAACGGCCGCGTGCGCGAGAACCGCACCTACCTGCCGACGCTGAACTGGCGCCATGACGGGCCGGTCTGGAAATTCGACGGCGGCGTCGGCCGCGCGTACGGCAAGAACGCCATCCGCTCGCTGGACAAGGGCATGTTCCTCACCGTGATCGGCCGCCGGTCCAACGTGACCGTCAACTTCGACGAGATCATCGATACCCGGCCCGGTGTGATCACGGTCCTGGACGGCGTGACGCGCGCCCCGGTCGACCCGTACCGCGCCGACTCCTACTCCTTCATCAGCGCGGCGGAAAATCCCCAGCAGGCGTCGGACATCAACTTCAGCTCGTTCCTGAACGCGCGCCGCGACTTTCTCACGGCGGTGCCTTTCACCCTGCGCGCCGGCCTGGATTTCCGTCAGTCGACGCGCGACAGCAACGCGGGCACGAACACCTGGAACTACCGCGGCAGCAACGTGCCGGGCAGCGCGGCCTCCTTCACCGACCCGTCAAGCGGTCAGCGTGATCGGATGTACGGCTTCCCCCGGATGCAGTTCCTCGACCACAAGAACACCGTCGAGTTCTGGAAGAAGAATCCGGGCGAGTTCACGTTCGACGCGAACACCGGCTACCGGAACTACGTCACGAGTTCGAAGTTCGCCCAGGAAGGCATCTCCTCCGCCTATCTGCGGGCTGACGCGGCGTTTTTCCAACGACGCCTTCAGGTGGTCGGCGGCGCGCGCGTCGAGCAGACCAACATCGCGGCGCAGGGCCCCCTCACCGATCTCACGCTGAACGTGCGCCGTGACTCCGCCGGCCGTCCGCTGCTCGACGCCGCGGGACGGGTGATCGCGGTCACCACCGACCCGCTTGAGACCTCCCGCCTCACCTTCCTGCCGCGAGGCACTGACGTCAGGAAGGAGTACCTGCGGGTATTCCCCAGTCTGAACGCGAGCTATCAGCTCCGCGAGAATCTCGTCGCCCGCACCGCGATCTCCACCTCCATCGGCCGGCCGGACTTTAACCAGTACGCCGGCGCGGTATCCCTTCCCAACACCGACAATCCGCCGGCCTCCAACAACCGCATCGCGGTCAACAACGTCGCGATCAAACCGTGGACCGCGACCTCCACCAAGGTCCGCCTCGAGTACTACTTCGCGGGTGTCGGCCAGCTCACCGCCGGTGTCTTCCGCCGTGATTACCGGAATTTCTTCGGCAGCACGGTGTTCCGGCCCTCGCCCGAGTTCCTCGGGCTCTACGCGCTCGATCCAGCCGAGTACGGTGCCTACGACGTCGCCACGCAGTACAACGTGCCCGGCGGCACGCGAATGGAGGGCTGGGACGTCAGCTACAAGCAGGCCCTCACGTTTTTTCCCCACTGGGCCCGCGGCCTGCAGGTGTTCGCCAACTACAGCCGCCGCACGACAAAATCGCGCGACATCGGCACGATCGGCTTCAACGACATCCCGTACAGCGGTTCCTTCGGCCTCAGCCTGAACCGGCCGCGTTACAGCGTCCGGCTGAACTGCAGTTTCCGCGACGACCAGCGCACCAACAACCCCACCGGGGCCTCGATCGAGCCCGGGACGTATGTCTATACCCCAGCGCGCAACACGATCGACGTGCTCGGCGAATACAACATCTGGAAGACGGTCGCGCTGTTCGCCAACCTGCGGAACATCGGCGACGTCCCGAACGAGGACGCCGCCGAGGGCCCCAGCACGCC
>JACCDP010470272.1_pt1 | contig 59506 bp, 36 predicted proteins | sample 7445841 | NCBI WGS metagenome assembly JACCDP01 (sample SAMN15323441, study PRJNA562643) | freshwater metagenome | isolation source: river surface water | place: USA:Blue River Watershed | collected 2017-08-17 | reverse complement strand
TTGTCCTGGTGGCGCGCGAGGAACGCGGCGCCGTGCTCGGGGTCGCGGGCGAACGCGCCCAGGCCGGACCCGGCGGAGAGGTCGCCGTACATGTTGGGGTAGTCGCGCAGGTAGCGGTCGGTGAGGCCGCCCGGCGTGACCTTGCCGGTGGGGTAGAGCTTGCGCGGGTCGTCGACGTTGGCGGCGTCGATGTTGGCCCACCACGTCTGGGCGTGGCCGATGAAGTTGGTCTTTGGATACTTCGCCAGCATGCGGTGGAAGCGGTCGAAACCGTGGTTGTAGCTGCCGGTCTGCCAGTGCATGAGGATCGGCACGCCGTAGGCCGCGGCCAGCTCGTAGAGCCGCTGCATCGCGGGGGAGTCGCACTCGACGCCGAACTTCTGCTCGCCGATGACGACGGCGCCGAGCTTGAGGTACTTCTCGACCACCGCGGGGGCATCGGCGAGGTCGCTGACCTCGTTCGCGCCGAACACGAATTCGCCCGGGTGGCGCTTCGCGACCGCGAGGCAGTCGTCGTTTCCGGAGCAGGTGCTGTCGAGGCCGTTGGCGCGTCCCTGATGCGTGGACACGCTCGTGGTGGGACGACCGGAGGGCAGGAGAATGGTCGTGGTGATTCCGAGCGCGCGTTGGTGGCCGATCAGCTCTTCGTCGTTGCGCGGGCGCGGTAGGATGGGCGCGTAGGTGACCTTGTCGCGGCCGCCGCCGTAGTTCGTGTGTTGATGGATGTCGATGATCGGCTCGGCGGGGGCGGCGGCGGGCAGGCGGGTGGCGGCGAGCGCGGCGGCGGAGGCGGCGAGGAAACCGCGTCGGGAGAGCGGGGCGGGGTTTTGCATCGGCGGCAGGTTGCCGCGGGCGGTCGGCGGGGAAAAGGAGGTTTTCGCGTCAGCGGCATGTTCATGCGCGAAGCGGGATTGCCAGCAGACCGGCCCGAACGTACGAACGCTTTCGTCTTACTCCCGAAAATGAAAATCCCCTCCCGCCTCCTGACCCTGTTCCTGCTTGTCCTGCTCCCGGCGCTGCGCGCCGAGCTTAAGCTCCCCGCCGTGATCGGCGACCACATGGTGCTGCAGCGCCGGCAGGCCAATCCGATCTGGGGATGGGACACCCCCGGCACAAAGGTCAGCGTCACCTTCGCGGGCCAGACGCAGGCCGCGACCGCGGGGGCGGATGGCAGGTGGACGGTGAAGCTCGCCGCCGCGGAGGCGAACGCCACGCCGCAGTCGATGCAGATCAAGGGGTCTTCCTCGCGTGAGCTGAAGGACATCCTCATCGGCGAGGTCTGGATGTGCTCGGGCCAGTCGAACATGCAGTGGTCGATTTCCCAGTCGTACAACGGCGACATCGAGGCGTTGGCTTCGTCGTTCCCGAACCTGCGCATCATCTCGGTGCCCCAGGTCGGCACGCAGGAGCTGCAGCGGGATTTCAAGGGCCAGTGGGAAGCGGCCAGCCCGGACAACGTGAAGAGCTTCAGCGCGGTGGGTTTCCTGTACGGGCGTTATCTTCATGAAATCCTGAAGGTGCCGGTCGGCCTGATCGACAACGCCTGGGGCGGCTCGGCCGCCGAGGCGTGGGTGCGGCGCGAGTCGTTGGAAAAGGATCCGCGTTTCGCCGCCTTGATGAAGACGACCACCGACCGCGAGGCCCTGCTGAAGACGGATCAGCCGCGGCTGGATCACGAGGCGGCGATGGCGAAGTGGAAGGAAGCCTCGGGCAAGGCCAAGGCCGCCAAGAAGGAGGCGCCGCGCCAACCGCAGTCCCCGCTGGCGTGGCTCACCGGCAACGCGCGTCCCGGCAACATCTTCGCCGGCGTCGTGCATCCGACGCTCGGCTACGGCATCAAGGGCGTGATCTGGTATCAGGGGGAGTCGAACGCCAGCCGAGCTTTCGAGTACGCTGAGCTTTTCCCGTTCATGATCGAGCAGTGGCGCAAGGAGCAGGGGCAGGGTGACTTCCCGTTCTACTGGGTGCAGCTGGCCGATTTCCGCGACGAGAAGACCGAGCCGGGCGAGAGCGACTGGGCCGAGCTCCGCGAGGCGCAGACCCGCACGCTGCGGCTCGCGCGGTCCGGTCAGGCCGTGATCATCGACATCGGCGAGGGCCGCGACATCCACCCGCGCAACAAGCAGGAGGTCGCCGCGCGCCTGGTGCGCTGGGCGCTCGCCAACGATTACGGACTCAAGGTTCCCTTCCGCAGCCCCGAGTACCGCAGCGTCGAGTTCACCGGCGGCAAGGCGACCGTCACCCTCGACTGCTTCGGCAGCTCGCTGCGGGCCTTCGACGTCGCCGCCGCGCGTGGTTTCGCGGTCTGCGGCGAGGACCGCGTCTGGCGTTGGGCGTCGGGCAAGGTGATCGCGCCCAACAAGGTCGAACTCACCTGCGATCAGGTGCCGGCCCCGATCGCGGTGCGCTACGCGTGGGCCGACAACCCCGTGTGCAACCTGTACTCCGCCGACGGCCTGCCGGTCACCCCCTTCCGCACCGACGACTTCGATCCGATCACGAAGCCGAAACCGGTGGTCAAATGACGACGGTCCCAGGAAGGCTAAATCCCGCGCCGGCATTTTCGCTGTCGTTGCCTTTCGGCTCTGCGCTGCAGGACGCACTGCGGCTATCCACGGCTTGCATGGTTTAAGGGTGGGCCGCGAGGAGGCTCAAGAGGCGCAAGAGGGTGAGTGAGTTCGGCGGTGTCTGGATTTAAATACCCAGCGCCTCTTGTGCGTTTTTGCGGCTGACCACCGGAGCGAGAGGTTTGATCGGGCTTTCGTGGTGAACAAAACACACCGCCTCCTGACCGGAGTCGGTCATCCCGAAGGGGAACATAGCTCGCCGCGGCTTCAGGGTGGGCCGCGAGGAGGCACAAGAGGCGCAAGAGGATGAGTGAGATCGCGGGTGTTTGGTTTATAACCCCCTGGCGCCTTTTGTGCGTTTTTGCGGCAATCTCGACTTTGAGCAGAATGAGTCAGTTCGGCTCATGGAAATCTCTTCGGTTCGTTCCAGCCCGAATTGGTCTTAGCTGGGCTTTAAGGTGCGCCCACAGGGGTTCCGCCCCGGGAACGCAAAACGCAGTCGCGATTTGAAAATACGTTCCGGAGCCGCCTCTTCCCGCCCTATCAGACGCTGTCTCCCGCTCCATCGCTAGGGAGTCGTCCGCTTTCATGTCCGAACCCGACAACGCCCCTAAGCTCAATGCCGACGCGGAGCAGACCGCGCCGTGGCTCCGTCGCACCGGCCTGATCGCCGGCGTGGTGTTTTTTGCTCTCACCCGGATCCTGCCGCCGCCGGAAGGGATGGACTCAGCTGCTTGGGTCACCTGCGGCCTGGCGCTTTGGATGGCGGCTTGGTGGATCACCGAGGCTGCTCCGCTGCCAGTCACGGCCCTGCTGCCGCTGGTCGTCCTCCCCGTGCTCGACGTCATGCCGCTGCGGAAGGCCTCGGCGAACTTCGCGGCCGACCTGATTTTCCTCTTCCTCGGAGGATTCATCCTTTCGATCGGCATCCGCAAATGGCGGGTGCATGAGCGGATCGGCCTGGGCCTCCTCCGGCACTGCGGCCGGAACCTGCCCACCTTGCTCGCCGGGCTGCTGCTCGTGACCGGATTCATGGGGATGTGGATGAGCAACGCCGCCACGGCGATGGTGATGATGCCGATGGCCATCAGCATCGGGGCCCTTGTGGAGAGGGGCCAGCAGTCCGGCGGACCTGCCTCCAAGGCTCTGCTGCTCGGCGTTGCTTACGCTCCCTGCCTGGGAGGGCTGGCCACCTTCGTCGGCACTCCCACCAACGCGGTGCTGGAGGGCTTCGTCGCCAAGACCTACGGCGTCGAGCTCAGCCTGGCGCAATGGATGAAGTTCGGCGTGCCGGTCGCGGTGACGTTGCTGGTCTGCTGCTGGGCGTTGCTTTACGTGACCTTGCTTCGCCGGGTGCCATCGGTGGACGGCCTGGGAGTCCTCATGGACTCCGAGTACCGCCGGCTGGGATCCTTCAGCCGCGGGGAGGCGGTCACCACCGCGGTCTTCGCCGGCTGCATCCTCTGCTGGATGTTCAGCGGCGTGATCGCGGATGTGACGGGGGTTAAGTTGGACGACGCGGTGGTCGCCATCGCGGCCGCGTTGCTGCTGTTCCTCCTGCCTCTCGGCGGCGGGGAAGGGCGCACCGCGCTAACGTGGAGGGACGCCGAGGGCCTGCCTTGGGGAATCCTGATCTTCTTCGGCGGTAGCCTCAGCCTTTCGGCGGCGCTTACGGAAACCGGCGTGACCCGGTGGCTCAGCAATGAGCTCCAGATCCTGCAGGGCGTTCCCCTCTGGCTCGTCGCCTCCGCGGTGGTTGTCTTGGTGGTGGTCGTTTCCGAGATGATGAGTAATTCCGCGACCGTAAGTGCCTTCCTGCCGATCCTCGCCGGTCTTTGCGGGGGACTCGGGGTTCATCCGTTCCTCGTCATGATCCCCGCCACCTTGGCGGCCAGCTGCGCGTTCATGATGCCCGGTGCGTCGCCGCCCAACGCGATCGCCTTCAGCACCGGCAGCCTGCGAGTCGGCGAGATGGTCCGCACCGGTCTCTTGCTCAACCTCGTGTGCGCCGCCGTCATCCTCCTCGCCGCGTTCCACCTGATTCCGGTGATCATGGGATTCGATCCGCTGACGGTGCCCGAGTGGGCCAAGGGACGGCGCTGATGCCTCGAGGGATCTTTCGGGCTCCTGCGGTCCAGCGTGCGGCCGGAGTCCCGTGCCGGGCTGGAAAGAGTGGCTGGGGATCGCCTCCGGTTTAAAGCCCTCCGGAGCCCTCTGCGGCAGCCGGCGGTACGGCGTTTCCGCTTCGGAGAGAAACGCGACATGTTCCCGGACGGCAACGCGGCTGATGGAGCTGCGGGTGCGCCCGCTGAGAATACGGAAAGGCTTCCGGAGGGATGGCGGAACCTAGTGAGGGGCGTGAAAACCTCGCGTCCGCAGGGGCGGTCGCACGGTTGGCTCAGCCGCGGTCCTTCGTGTCGATGACGATCGTCACCGGACCGTCGTTTACGAGCGCGACGTCCATGTACGCTCCGAACCGACCTGTCTGCACGGGTCGGCCCAATGCCGCAGTCGCCGCCCGGTTGAACGCCTCGTAGAGTGGGATCGCCAGTTCCGGCGGGGCGGCGTCGTTGAACGAGGGCCGGGTTCCCTTTCTCGTGCTGGCGAGGAGGGTGAACTGGCTCACGACGAGGATCCCGCCGGCCGACTCCGTCACGGAGCGGTTCATCCGGCCTTCATCGTCCTCGATGATCCGCAGACCGGCGACCTTTGCGGCCAGCCAGTCGGCATCGGCGGGCGTGTCCTCGCGGCCGATGCCCAGCAGCACCAGCAGGCCGGGGCCGATCTCACCGGCGACTTCATCGCCGACGGTGACCCGGGCGGAGGAGACGCGCTGGATCACCGCGCGCATGCGGTCGTCGGCGACGCCCCTCAGGGCATCGGTACGTGCGGCTCTGTCTCCGCCTCGTAGTTGATGCCCGGCAGGCCGAAGCCGAAGAGCTTGAGGAATTCGGCGCGGTAGCCGGCGATGTCGGTGAGCGCGGCGAGGTTCTCGGTCGTCACGCGCGGCCAGAGGTCGCGCACGGCGGCCTGGATCTCGGGACGCATCTCCCAGTCGTCGATGCGCACGCGCCCGGCCTCGTCGAGGCGGGGCGTATGGCCCGCGTACATCTGCGTGGCGAAGAGTCGCTGGATCTGCTCGATGCAGCCCTCGTGGGTGCCGGCCGCCTTCATCACCTTGTAGAGGATCGAGATGTAGAGCGGCACGACGGGGATCGCCGAGCTGGCCTGGGTGACGAGCGCCTTGTTCACCGAGATGAAAGCCCGGCCGCCGCCCTTGAGCTTGAGCATCGAGTCGATGTTGCGCGCGGCGCGCTCTAGGTCGTTCTTCGCGAGCCCGATCGTGCCGTTCTTGTAGATCGCCCAAGTGACCTCGGGGCCAATGTACGAATAGGCGACCGACTGCGCTCCCGGGGCCAGCAGGCCGGCTTCGGAAAGCGCCTGCATCCACATCTCCCAATCCTCGCCGCCCATCACCGCCGTCGTGTCGGCGATCTCCGCCTCGTTGGCGGGCTCGATCGTGACTTCGGAGACCAGGCCCTTGTCGGTGTCGACGGTCTTGTTCGTGTACGAGGCGCCGACCGGCTTGAGCACGGAACGGTGGACGGCACCGGTGCGCGGATGAGTGCGGCGCGGGGAGGCGAGCGAATAGACGACGAGGTCGACCGGGCCGACGTCGGCGCGGATGAGGTCCAGCGTGCGGCGCTTGATGTCGTCGGAAAAGGCGTCGCCGTTGATGTTGCCGGCGTAGAGTCCGCGGGCGCGGGCGGCGCGGGTGGCTGCGATGGTGTTGTACCAGCCTGGGGTGGCGGGCCGGCCCTCCTCGGAGGGGCGTTCGAAGAAGACGCCGACCGTTGCGGCGCCGGAGCCGAACGCCGCGGTGAGACGCGAGGCGAGGCCGTAGCCGGTGGAGGCACCGATAACGAGGACGCGCTTCGGGCCGCCGGAGATGGGGCCGCGTTTCTGGACGAGGTCGATCCATTCCTGGACGTGGGCGGCGCACCCTTCGGGGTGGGCGGTGACGCACACGAAGCCGCGGACCTTCGGTCGGATGATCATGGGCGCGGATGATTCCGTGCGGCCTGCAGGAGTGGCAAGTGGGTTTTAGGGATCCGAGCTCTGGAGGCCGCGAGGCGCGTCGGAAGGTTGCCTTGGCTGGCTGGTTCGGCGTTTCCGCATGGCGCGCGGTGCGATTGATGTGGCTGCGGGTGCACCCGCGGAAATGTCGAAAAGGCTTTCGGGAGGAAGGCGGAGCGGGAGGGGGCGCGTGAAATCTCCGCACCTGCCGGTGCAGCCACACGGGAGGCGCGTTGGAAGGTTGCGTTGGCCGGTTGGGGCCTCGGGCGCGGGGACTGGGAGGCCCGGTCTAGGGCCGCGGCCTTGCGTCCCGGTTCGGCGCGCGAATGCTCGGCGCATGTCCGACGAAGCCCCTTCGCGTGATCCCTTCCGCGTGGCCCGCGATGGTGCGGGCGTGCTCCGCTGCCCCTTCCAGGGGGAGGCCGTGCCGATGATCCTTCGGCACGCCGATGTGCGCGCGGCCGCGCGCGACTGGCGGACGTTCAGCTCGGACGCGCCCTTCCGCGTCCCGATTCCGTCCGAGGAGGCGGTGCGCACGGTACGGCAGCTGCCGATCGAGACCAATCCGCCCGAGCACACGGAATACCGCGAGATCGTGGAGCCGTTCTTCCAGCGGGCCAAGACGCCGGAGATGGCCGCGAAGGTCGAGGCGCTGATCGAGCGGCAGCTCACGGCGGTCCTCAGTCGCGAATCATTTGAGGTGGTGTCGGAACTCGCGCTGCCGCTGCAGTCGCGGGCGCTGACGCACCTGTTGAACGTGCCGGAGGACGAGGCGGAGATCTGGATCGGCTGGGGCATCCACGTGTTCAAGGTCACGGGAGGAACTTTCAAGAAGGGCACGGTGCTCGAGGATTACCTGCGGGCGAAGTTCGATTCCGTGGCGGCGAACCCTGGCGAAGACTTCTTCAGTGCGCTGACCCGCGCGACGTACCGCGGACGTCCACTGACGCGCGACGAGATGATGGGGTTCGCCAACCTCACCTTCGCCGGCGGCCGCGACACGATCATCCACACGCTGGCCAACATCCTCGCGTACCTCGGGAAAAACCCCGCGGCGCTCTCCTTTCTCCGCGAGGATCCGCGGCGGATCACCCACGCGGTCGAGGAGTTCTTCCGCTACTTCATGCCCCTGACGCACATCGGACGCGTGTGTCCGGCGGGCGCGGACGTGCGCGGTGAAAAGGTTCCTCCCGGCGGAAGGGTCTCGCTGGCTTGGGCCTCGGCGAACTTCGACGGGACGGTCTTCGACGTGCCGCACGAGGTGAGGCTCGACCGCCGGCCGAATCCGCACCTGTCGTTCGGCTTCGGTCCGCACCTTTGCCTGGGTGCGCCCCACGCGCGCCTGATCATGCGCGCCTTCCTGCAGGCGCTGATCGACCGGGTGGAGGCCGTGGAGGTCCTGGCGGCCGAGGAGCACGTCGAACGCGAGGGCGCGTACCAGCGCGTCAACGGCTACGACTCCCTGAAGGTGCGGCTGCGGCCGCGTTGAGGCCGCCGTCGCCTCGCAGGCTCAATCAGCGGGTCGGAGCAGGCGCAGCTTGAGGTCGCGCAGGGCAGCGCCGGTCTCGTAGGCGGCGATTCCGAGCGGCAGCGAGTGCTTGATCTCCCCGAAGCGTAGGTCGAGCCGCCGCCCCTCTGTCTCGAAGTCGACCGCCTGCTCGTCGTCGATCCAGGCCTCCAGCTTCTTCGGCGTCACGCGCACGCGGATGCGGTACCAGCGGTCGGATTTGAAATCGCGAGACGTGGTCGTCTCGTTCTCGGACGCGTCGGAATTATCGATGCAGGATACGCCGACGACCATGCCGCCCCAGCCGCCGACGACGAAGGTCACGGCGGAGTCGCCGACCGGAAACGTCAGCCCACAGAAGAAGTCGCCGCCGGAGATTCGCATGGCCTCGAGGGAGACCTCGTAATTCGTCCGCGGCAGGGAGGGCCCGTCGGTGCGGCTTATACCGGAGAGGTGCTCGCTGCGTTCAAGGATGATGGCGGGCCGGTCGCCGCGGAAGGCGGGTTCGATCCGCACGGTGGCCTGGCTGTCGAAGGCGGACGGCCGCCAGCCGGCGAGGGAGACGCCGTCGAACAGCGGCCGGACCTTGGCCTCGGTTTCCGCGGCTTGCGGCTCGGCGATGATCAGGCCGAGCAAGGGAAGCAGGCGAAGGCGAGCGGGGCGGCTTCTCATCGTGCGGAGGTTGGGCGCGGAGGTGCGGCCCGTCGATTCGTTAACGATTGGCCGGAGGTCGACCGGCGTGCAGTAGGCGTTTCGGCGCTTGCGGGCCGCGGGCGGGCACGGCCATTCAGAAACGATGTTTTCCACGCGCGTGGTCGCCCCTGCGCTTTCCCTGGTGCTGGTGTTCGCCGCCGTCCTCTGCGCTCGGGCCGCCGAAGGGCCGCGCACGCTGCGGATCGGAGTTCCGCAGAATTCGCCGCCGTTGTCGTTCCTCGACGCGCAGGGGCGCGCCGCCGGATTCACGCCGGATTTGCTCCGGCTCGCCGCCGAACGGGGCGGTTTCCGCGTCGAGCTCGTTTCCGATTGGTGGAAGAACCTGGAGCGCGATTTCCTCGCCGGCGGGCTGGATGCCCTGGCGTTGACCACCTCGACCGACGCGCTCCGGCCTCGGGTGGACATGTCGATCATCCACACCACCATCCGTGCCGTCACTTACTCGCGAGAGGGGCAGTCCCCGCTGCGACGGACGGCCGATTTCCGTGGGCGCCGGCTAGGGGCGCTCAGCGGGACTGTCGCCTATGCCAACGCCCTGCGGCACCCGGAGTGGGGGGCGCAGATCCTGCGCTTCGACGATTTCAACGCCATGCTGCGCGCCACGGCGGAAGGCCGGCTCGACGGGGCGCTCCTCACGAGCGTGCTGAGCGCCAACACCGTCGACGAGTTCGGCCTACGCAAGGAGTTCGTCGAGGACATCAGCCACAACTACCGGCTGGCGGTTCGCAAGGGGGATAGCGCCACCCTCGAACTGGTGAACGAGGCGATCGCCAACCTGCGGCACGACGGGACCCACGACCGGCTTTTCGCCCGGTGGATTGGGCCCGTGGAGCCGCGCTCGCTGACCCTCAACGACCTGCGGCCCTACCTCGTGCCCGTCCTCCTGGTGGTGGCGGTCGTCGTTGCGGTGATCCTCTGGCAACGCCGCATGCTGCGCCGGCTTGCCCGTCAGGCGGAGGAACTCCGCACGAACCGGCTCGAGTTGGAGCGGAGCAACTCGCGGCTGGAGGAGGCGGTCGCCCGCACAAGGGAGCTGGCCGAGCGCGCCGAGCAGGCCAGCTCGGCCAAGAGTAGCTTCCTCGCCACCATGAGCCATGAGATCCGCACGCCGATGAACGGCGTGCTCGGCATGGTGGGCCTGCTGATCGATTCCCGGCTTTCCCCCGAACAGCGGTTCCTCGCCTCGACCGCGCGCCAGAGCGCCCAGTCGCTCCTCACCCTCATCAACGACGTGCTCGATTTCTCGAAGATCGAGGCCGGCCAGCTGCGGCTCGAGTCGGCGCCGTTCAGCTTGCGCGAACTGGCCGAGGGTGCCCTGATACCCGTGTCGGAACGGGCGCAGGCCAAGGACCTGGAACTGCTCTGTTCCGTTGCCGCGGATCTGCCTGACCGGCTGAACGGAGACGCCGGCCGGCTTAACCAGGTGCTCGTGAACCTCGTCGGCAACGCCGTGAAGTTCACCCCTTCCGGTCACGTGCTCCTGTCGGTGGCGCGCGACGCCGGCAGCGTTGGCGGCAAGGTGCGCCTACGTTTCACGGTCCGCGATACGGGCGTGGGCATAGCTCCGGCCGAGCAGGATTTGTTGTTCAAGCCCTTCATGCAGGCCGGGGAGTCCGGTCGGCGGCCGATGGGCGGTACGGGCCTGGGCCTCGCGATTTCCCGGCAGCTGGTGGAGCGGATGGGCGGGGAGATCGGTGTCAGCAGCTCGCTCGGGGAGGGTGCCGCCTTCTGGTTTACGGTGGAGCTGACGGCGGCCGGGACGGGCGGCGCTTTACCGGCCGCACCGGCGGGTCTGGCCGGCCTTTCGGTCCTGCTCGTCGATGATCATCCGGCGGCGCGGGACCTGTTGGAGCGGCAATTGCTGGCGTGGTCGATGGAGGTGACATCCGCGGCCGGCGGGGAGGAGGCGTTGTCCCTCGCGCGGCGGCGTGCGGAAGCCGGCCCCGGCTTCCAACTGGCGTTGGTCGATCTGCGGATGCCGGGGATGAACGGCACCGCGCTCTCCGCGGCGCTCCGGGCCGACCCGGCCCTCAAAGGCATCAGGACCGTGCTCATGCCCTCCGTGGTCGATCTGCTGAGCCGCGCGGAGCTTGCCGTAGCCGGGGTCGACGCGGCCGTGAACAAGCCCGTGGCGGTCACCCGGCTGCGCGAAGCCCTGCTGAGCGCCGCGGGACGCACCGCCGCCGAGCCGGAGCGTCCCGGGTCCGGGGAGGCGAAGCCGCCGGAACTCGACATCAACGTGTTGATCGCCGAGGACAACCTCGTGAGCCAAAGCGTGCTCCAGCTCCAGCTGCGCAAGCTGGGCTGCCGTAGCCGGGTGGTGGAAAACGGACTGGCCGCGGTCGAAGCCGTGCAGGCTGGGGGGTATGACGTGGTCCTGATGGATTGCGAGATGCCCGAGCTCGACGGCTTTGAGGCGACGCGGCGCATCCGAGCCTGGGAAAGGGCGCGCCGGGATGCCGGTGAGGCCGTGCGGCCGGTTCCGGTGATCGCCCTGACCGCCAACGCGATGCTTGGCGACCGGGAGGCCTGTCTCGCGGCCGGCATGAACGACTACCTGAGCAAGCCGGCCGGCTTGCCGGAGCTGGCCAGCGCGCTCGCCCGTGCGCAGGTGGACCGCGCTGTCTGACCCGAGCCTCTTGCGGCCTCGCGAGGGATTAGTCCCGGGACCGTGGGGCGCTATAACTCCGCGGGCGGGCTCAGGGCTAAATTCGCGCTTGCCACTCCTGCGGACGAGCGGTGTTTTCGAACCCTTTCCCCTTGGGAAGTTAAGCCTCAACCACAACCAACGACATCAACCTCGATCGCAAGGCGGCCCTCCGGCCGACCTGTGTGTCGCCAGATACATCAGATCACATGAACCTGACCATCACGCCCAAGGACCTGCTCGATGCAGGCGTCCACTTCGGCCACCAGACCAAGCGCTGGAACCCCCGTTCCAAGCCTTTCATTTTCGACCATCGCCAAGGGGTCACGATCATCGACCTCGGCAAGACTCACGAGGCTCTCGTCAAGGCCTGTAACTTCCTTGAGGAACTGGTCTCCGCCGGTGGCAACGTCCTCTTCGTCGGCACGAAGCGTCAGGCCCGCGACATCGTCCGCGAGGCCGCCACCTCGACCAGCATGCCGTTGTGCGTCGATCGCTGGCTCGGCGGTACCCTCACCAATTACGAGACCGTCAAGCGCTCCATCGCCAAGTTCAAGAAGTACCAGGCCATGGAGACCTCCGGTGAGCTCGCCAAGCTCCCCCGCAAGGAGGAATCCGCCATCAAGCGCGAGATGACGCGCATGCAGAAGAACTTCAGCGGCGTCGCCGACATGGGCGGCCTGCCTTCCGCCCTCTTCGTGGTGGATGTCAGCCACCATAAGATCGCCGTCGCCGAGGCCGCCCGCGCTGGCATCCCCTGCGTCGCGATCGTCGACACGAACTCCGACCCGGCCACGGTCTCCCACCCGATCCCCGGGAACGACGACGCCGTGAAGTCCATCCGCATCATCGTCGAGGCCGTCACCGCCGCCGTGCAGAGCGGCCTCGCCTTGCGCGAGACCCGTCGTGCCCAACGCGGCTCCGCCGACGTCAAGGCCGCCGAGGCGTCCGCCGCGTCCGGGGATGTCGATCTCTCCAAGGTCGAGCTTCCGCCCGAGGTTGCCGCGGTTGTCGAGGGTGACGCCGAGGCGGCCGCCCCGGCCGCCGCCGCCGCGAAGAAGCGCCCCTCCCGGGCAAAGAAGCCCGCCGTCAAGGCGGAGTGATGCCCGCCCCTGTCGATATCATGAGCAACACACCCATTTCCGCCCAAGCGGTTGCCAGTCTCCGTGAGACGACCGGCGCCGGCCTGCTTGATTGCAAGAAGGCCCTTGCCGAGGCCAACGGCAACGTCGAGGAGGCGATCACCCTTCTGCGCAAGAAGGGTGCCGCTTCCGCCGCCAAGAAGGCCGACCGCCTCACCAAGGAGGGCGCGATCGAGAGTTACATCCATGTCGGCGGTAAGGTCGGCGTCCTCATCGAGGTCAATTGCGAGACCGACTTCGTTGCCCGCAACGAGGCGTTCCGCGCCTTCGTGAAGGACCTTTGCCTGCAGATCGCCGCCGCCAGCCCGCTTTACGTCAGCCGGGCCGAGGTTCCCGAGGCCGAGCTGGTCAAGGAGCGCGAGATCGCCGCTGCGCAGGTCCAGGGCAAGCCGCCCGCGGCCGTGCAGAAGATCGTCGAGGGCAAGCTCGAGAAGTACTACTCCACCGTCTGCCTGCTCGATCAGCCGTTTGTGAAGCTGCCCGAGAAGGCGGTGAAGGACATGCTCACCGAGCAGGTCACCAAGATCGGCGAGAATATCCAAGTCCGCCGCTTCGTTCGGTTCCAGGTCGGCTCCTGAGCCTCCGCCATCGTTTCCGAGGCGCCTTCCCATTCGGGGAGGCGCCTTTTTTGTGTCTCTGCCGGCGAGGATCTCCGCGCTCCTCCTTCCGCCTTGGCGCCGGGTTCAGCCTCGGGCCCTTCCCGACGCGTCTTCGGGAGCATAGGCTGCCCCGGGCCCGGTGTTCGGCGTTGCCCGCTCCGGTCGGCGCCGATTCCCTCGGAGGGATGAGTCCAGCCTCCCGCCGAGTTCCCGCAGCCCTTCGCGTCACCCGCAGTCAGATCGTCGTGCGCGGCCTCAGCCACCGCTGTCCCAATTGCGGAGGTAGGACGCTGTTTCGCGCCGGCTCATGGTTCCGGCTCAACTCCGAGTGCGAAGGCTGCGGCTTTGCCTTCGAACGCGGTAACGACGAGGGGTTCTTCCTCGGGTCCATGTCACTCAACTATGGCTTCACCCTGGTCGCCTACCTGCTGCCGGTGGCCCTGCTGGCCTACGCGGGCGTGATCGCGGGAAGCACGGCCGGCTTCCTCGCCGTGGCCGGTGCTGTGCTCGTACCGGCCCTGTTCTACCGCTCGTCGCGGAGCTGGTGGCTGATGAATTACTACTTTTTCCTCCCGCATCATCTGCCGGCCAACGGTGGCACGGGCCGCGCTGCCGGTGACGCCAACACCTGAGCCGCCGCCCCTGCCGGCTGACAACTTTCGGCTTCCGTTTTCCGCTGCGGGCCGTACTTGTCTCCCCCCTTCGCTACGGAGAGGTGGCAGAGTGGTCTATCGTACCTGACTCGAAATCAGGCGTGCCCGAAAGGGTACCGTGGGTTCGAATCCCACCCTCTCCGCCAGTTCCCTCATAGGTAACGATCAGAGTGTCCTGGCCGATTCCTGCCAGTTGTCGGACGAATTTGCCCGCGAACCGGAAGTCATGACCAAGCCGGGTCGGGATCTGGATCCGCGCCGGTAAACCGAAGGTAGCTTCGCCTCTGGGAGACATCGCCTTCACCCTTGAAGGGGCCGGAGGGGCGGGGCGCGCCTGTCCCTGCCTATGCAGCTCAACGAGCGGGCGGTACGGGCCTGGTGAGCAGTGCGGAACTCAGGCCCGGCAGGCGTTCCGAGAATTCCTCGCCGTCGCCGGCTTGGCGGAGGGCGCGCTGCACCATGCCGAGGCGGGCGTCGAGGTTGTCGACCATCGACACGAAGACCGCCTCAGGCGTCGCGGCGTAGACGGCCGCGCCCCACTCGGGTTCGCCCTGGTGGGAAAGTATGATGTGCTCGAGGCGCTCGAGGCGCTCGGCGTCGAGGCGCGCCTTCATGCCGTGCTTGCGGGTGAGCTGGTAGCCGAGGACCACGTGCCCCTGGAGGATCCCCTTGCGGCTGCGTCGCGTGGCGAGCGTGCCCTCGTATTCGATGCATTTGCCGGTGTCGTGCAGGAGGATACCGGCGAGTGCCAGATCGGCATCAACCTGCGGATAGTGCGGCAGCAGCGCGCGGGCGGCCCGCGCCATGTGCAGCGTGTGCTCGAGGAGCCCGTGGCGGTAGGCATGGTGCATCGACACGGCGGCCGGCACCCAGCGGAACACCGCGCCGATCTCCTCGAACGCCCCGCGCACGGTGAGCCGCAGCTCGTCGTGGCGGATGGCCTCGATGCAGTCATTGAACTCCTTCCACATCGCCTCGGCATCCTCGGGGGCCGTCTCGACGAGCGAGTCGAGCACGCCCGGTGCGGCGAGCGCCGTCTCGTCCAACACGGCGGCGCGGGCGAGGCGCGGGGAAAAGCGGCCCTGGTAAAACTCGACCCGGCCCTCGACGCGCACCACGCCGCCTTCGCCGGCGCCGCGCAGCGACTCATGCACCGGGCTGTCGCCGAAGACCGTGCAGCTGAACGAGCCCGACCGGTCGCCAAGGTCGACGCTCAGGTAGGTGTTTCCGTTGCTGGCCGTCTTCGCCTGCAGCTTCCGCACGACCAGTGTGGCGGTGAAGGCGCGGCCGTGGTCGGCCGCCTCCATGGACTTCAGTTCTCGGACGATCAGGAGGGGAATTTCTTCGGGCATGGAAATCAGATCGGCGCGGGCGCGGCGTAGGCCTTCACGAGCCGCGTGTAGTCACGGAAGAACGGATGGCGGGCCGATCCCAGCAGGGCGTAGAAGACGGTTTCCGAAGGCAGCACGTTCACGCCGGCCGCGCGCAGCGCTTCAAGGCAGGCGGCGTCGTCGTCGGGCCGCCGCGCTCCGACGGCGTCGCTCAGGAGGGTGACATCGATCCCCGCACGCAGGGCGTCCAGGGCCGTCTGGTAGATGCAGACCGGCGTCTCGATGCCGCAGAGCAGGAGGTGGCCAACCTGACGTCGATCGAGGAGCTCGGCTCGCACGGCGTCATCAGCCAGCGCGGAGAACGAATCCTTGCCGAAGACCGGTGCGCCCGGTGCGAGCACTGGTAGTGCTGCCGCGGTGGGTCCTAGCTTGGCGGGAACCTGCTCCGTGAACACGACCGGTAACCCCAGCCCGGCGGCCGCGGAGACGGCGAAGCACGCGCGCCGCAGGGAATCTTCGCCGTCCGGCATGCCCGCGAGTAACGTCGGCTGGAGGTCGACGGCGAGGAGCAGCGGCTGGGAAAGGGCTTCGGTCATGGGTGCTTCCTTGGAAGCGACAGTGCGTCGCGGCTCGGGGAGGCGGAAGCGTTTTTTCACCCCGAAACGCGGGATGGCTGAAAGTGCTGGCATCCGCCTTCCCTGCGGCTAACGAGGTGCTCGATGGACCTGCAGCTCCAGCCTCCCGCGACCCAATGCGCCGTGTCCGGCGAGCCGTTCGCCGCGGGGGCCCGCGTCGCCAGCCACCTGGTACGGGTGGGGGCGGCTTTGGAGATCGTGCGGTATGACGTCTTGGAGGCGCATCTTGAGGCCTTTCGTCCCGAAGGCTTCGTCGCCTGCCGCTGGGTGCAGCCCTACAAGCCCCGGCGTTCGGGCGAGAACCCGGATCGCGCATTGAAGCTGACGGCGGAGAACCTGTTCGTTACCCTGGCGGATCCGACAACGGAGCCCACTCCCGAGAATACCCGGCTCCTGCAGTTCCTCGCGCTGATGCTGGAGCGGAAAAAGATCCTGCGGCCCCGAGGCGCGAGCTCCGACGGCCTGCGGCAACGCTACGAGCACGCGAAGTCGAAGGCCATGTTCGAGGTGCCGGCGGGAGAGCTTACGCCTGAGTTCTTCGTCGCGGTGCAGGAGCAGCTCAGCGTCCTTGTGGGCGCCCCCAAGGTTAAGGAAACGGTCGCACCCGCGCCCGCGGGTGAAGGTTCTCCTCCCGAGGAATCGCCCGCCGCAGCGCCGGCCTGATCACTCAGCGGCGGACGGGCAGGCCGCGGGCGGCGAGATGCGCCTTCACCTGCGGGATGGTGAGCGTGCCGAAGTGGAAGAGGCTCGCGGCGAGCGCCGCGCTGGCACGGCCGCGCTCGAGGACTTCGCCGAAGTGTTCCAATGTACCGGCGCCGCCGCTGGCAATGACCGGCACACCCACGGCGTCGCTCACCGCGCGGGTGAGCTCGCAGTCGTAGCCGGCCTGGGTGCCGTCGGCGTCCATGCTGGTGAGGAGGATTTCCCCGGCGCCGAGGGTTGCGGCCTCGACGGCCCACTTCACCGCGTCGAGCGGGGTGGGGTTGCGGCCGCCGTGGGTGAATACCCGCCAGCCGCCGGCCGGGTCACGCTTGGCGTCGATGGCGACCACGATGCACTGAGCGCCGAAACGGTCCGATGCGGCGCGGACGAGCGACGGGTCCTTGATGGCGGCGGTGTTGAGAGAGACCTTGTCGGCGCCGCTGCGGAGCATCGTCTCGATGTCGGCCACGGTGCGGAGCCCGCCGCCGACGGTGAGCGGCATGAAGCATTGCTCCGCGGTGGCGGCGACGACGTCGCGCATGATGCCGCGGTTGTCGGAAGACGCGGTGATGTCGAGGAAGACGAGTTCGTCGGCGCCCTGGGCGTCGTAGGCGCGGGCGCATTGCACCGGGTCGCCGGCGTCGCGCAGTTCCTGGAACTTCACGCCCTTGACGACGCGGCCCGCGTTGACGTCGAGGCAGGGGATGATCCGGCGCGAGAGCATGAAGGACGGGCAGACGGCCGCGCGGGGGCCGCGCCGGCCCGGCGGCGTCACCCGATGCGGGCGACGTCGGGCTCGAAGTTGACGGCGAGGCGGTAGACCTGTCCCGGGCGCATGATGAGCGCGTGCTCTCGCGCGAGGGTCTGGACGTAGTGGATCTTGCCGTAATTGGTCCGGTAGGCGGCGTCGGCGCTGACCACCTCCGTATCCCGCCACGTGGCCTGGAAGTCGTCCTTGACCACGCTGCAGCGCAGGCCCTGGGGCCCGAGCGCGGGCGCTCCGGTCGCGTTGTATTTGGAGTGGGGGGCGGCGATGACGAGGCAGTACCGGAACTTGTCGAGCGTGACCTGCTGCTTGACCGTGTAGGCGAACTCACAGCCGATCTTGGCGCCGGCGAACGTCCACTGCACCTTCACGCTGCCGAGCCCCTTGGCGAACTCCTCCTTGGTCGTGATGAGCTCGGGCTGCTCGTAGCGGAAGTAGAAGCTGTTCCGCAGGCCGAGGCCGGTGACGCAGTTCTTGCCGCAGAAGGCGGGTAGGGTGACATGCTCCCCGAACGTGAGCTCCGGGAGCATCACCGGCAGATAGGCGTTGTTCGGCCAGTCGAAGACGCCGGGGCTGTGCGGAAACGCGAGCGAGTCGCTGGTCAGCGTGGACCCCGCGCTTACCAGTGGGATCTGGAGGTGGAGGCCCGATTCCGCGTCGCGGTAGAGAAACAAGCCCTGTTCCTTGCGGTTGGACTTGTCGAAGATGACGAAGCGGCCGGACGTGCGCGGTGGCTCGACGCGCGGGGCTCCGGCCGGCATCTGCACGGTCTTGGCGAGGCGCGACCACTGGCAGAGGTAACGCGCGGCGTCGAAGTTCGCCATGCGCGTGGTGTGCTGACCATAGGCCGTGCGCTCCCCGTCGCGGAGGTCGAGGAAGCCGTGTTCCTGATCGAGGTACGTCTCGTAGAAGAACATGAACAGCCGGCGCAGGATGTCGTAGTATCGCGTCTTCTGGTCATCAGCGATCCAACCGTCGCGCAGGCCTTGGAGGATGAGGCTGATGCAGTGCATCTGGCCGTAGGCGCCGGCGGCGCGTCCGAACGCCCAGCCGAGGCCGTCGTGCCGGACGAGGTCCGGCATCATCTTGATGTACTTTTCGGCGTAGGTTCGGAGGGTGGGAAGCTTGCGCTCGCGGACGCCCGAGTTGGCGTGCAGCTGGAGGGCGGAGCGGGCGAAGACGAACGCCATCACGCCGTAGAGGTTGAAGTTGCCGCCGAGGCCTTCCGTGGAGTCGTCGAAGAAGCCCGCGGAACTCGTCTGGTTGATGCGGTCGCACATCCGCTCGATCAGGCGCGAGGTCTCGTCCTTCTTGGACAGCCCGAGGCTGAAGCGGGCCACCGCCTTGGCGATGTTGAAGGCCTGCCAGTGGTTGTCGTAGTCGCTGCGGTGGAGCAGGGCCTTGTCGATCCGCTGCTGCGTTTCCTCGACGAGTCGCTCCCAGACGGGGTTGCGCTCCTTGGAAGGGCCGAAGGCGAGCAGGCCGAGCGCCGCGTAGGCCAGGCCGTTCTCGGCGGCCGGCTCTGTGAACATCTGGGCGGTGATGCAGCGGGCCGCCAGATCCACGATGTCGTGACCCTGCAGCGTGGTTTCTCCGGTGGCCCGGTAGAACTCACCGAGGGCGAAGGCGACGTGACCGGGTTCGTCGGGGCGGGATTGCTCGTCGTGGGCGGGGAGGACGGTGCCGTCGGGCTGGATGGAGCCGATGTTGTGGGCCAACATCGATCGGGCCATGTCGAGGCACTGCTCGGAAAAACTATGCATGCTTTGGTGTTGAGGGAGAGACGCCGGCCGGGCGGGCGGGGAAACGGTGAATTTCAGGAGATTGCGGGGTGGAGCAAGAGGTAATTGCCCGCGTCAGCGCGCGATGAGCTTCAGGAACTCCGCGTTGGTCTTCGTCTTGGAAAGCCGGGCGATCATCGTGTCGGTCGCCTCCTCGATCTTCTGCTGCACGAGGGCGCGGCGGAAGAAGTGGATGCCCTCGAGGGTCTTGGCGTCGATCAGGAGCTCCTCCTTGCGGGTGCCGGAGGCGCCGACGTTGATCGCGGGCCAGAGTCGCATCTCGGCGCATTTGCGGTCGAGGACGAGCTCCATGTTGCCGGTGCCCTTGAACTCCTGGAAGATGACGTCGTCCATGCGGCTGCCGGTCTCGACGAGCACGCTGGCGACGATCGTCAGCGAGCCGGCCTCCTCGGTGCGGCGGGCGGTGGCGAAGAGCTGGCGGGGTTTCTCGAGGGCGCGGACGTCTAGGCCGCCGGAACCGGTGCGGCCCGAGTTGCGGGCGGTATTGTGGGCGCGGGAGAGGCGGGTGATGGAATCGACGAAGAGCACGACGTCGCGGCCGGCCTCGACGAGGCGCTTGGCGCGCTCGATGCAAAGGTCGGCGATCCGGATGTGGTTCTCGATCTGCTCGTCGTTGGAGGAGGCCCAGATCTCGGCGGCGGCGACGCTGCGGCGGAAGTCGGTGACCTCCTCCGGGCGCTCGTCGATGAGCAGGATCATGACGTGGCACTCGGGATTATTCTCGAGGACGCCAAGGGCCATGTCGCGGAGCAGGGTGGTCTTACCGGTGCGAGGCGGGGCGACGATCAGGCCGCGGGTGCCCTTGCCGATGGGGCAGAAAAGGTCGACGGCGCGGGTGGTGAGGCGGCCGTCCTTCATCTCCATCTTCAGGTGTTGGTTCGGGGAGATGGTGGTGAGGGTGGTGAACTCGAAGAGCGCGCGGCGGTTCTCCAGCTGCACGCCGTCGACCGTCTCGATGAAGCGCATCTTCGGATTCGGGAAGCGGCCGTCGGGCGGGAATGCGGTGCCGCCGATGACCGAGCCGGTGCGGAGCTTGAAGCGACGGATGAGCTCCTTGGGCACGAAGGGGTCGGTGGGCCGCCGCTTGCAGCCGCGCTTCAGGTCAATCAGCTGACCGTTGCCGCCGCGTTGCAGGTCGATGTCGAGCACGCCTTCGACGCGGATGGTGTTCTCGACGGGCGCGGGCGCCGGGGCGGCGCTGGTGGCGCCGGCGGGCGGCGTCTGGACGTTGGCGGCGGGGGCTTCTCCGGCCTGGGCCGGGGTGGGTTTCTTTTCCATGACAGAGCGAAAGATGCGTAACGGCCCCAAGGCTTGACGCTTTGGAAACTCTGGACGGGATGAAGGGCCCTTGCTGCGCCCTTAAACCCTTAATCCGACACGCACGTGCCAGATCAGACGATCACCTCAGTTTCCCGGGAATCCCGGAAGTTCAGGCCTTCGGCCGAGTTCAAAGCCCAAGCAAATCTTGGGAGCGAAGCTGCTTACAAGAAGCTCTACGCGGAGTCTGTCAATAGCCCAGACAAGTTTTGGGGGCGGCAGGCGAAGGAACACCTCGTCTGGCGGAAGCCGTTCAAAAAGGTCCTGAAGTGGGAGCCGCCGCACGCCCAGTGGTTCCTCGGCGGCAAGCTCAACGTCGCTGAGAACTGCCTCGACCGCCACCTCGGTACGCCCCGTGAAAACAAGGCCGCGCTGATCTTCGAGGGCGAACCGGGCGACGTCCGCACCATCACCTACAAGCAGCTGCACTCCCACGTCTGCCGGCTCGCGCACATCTTCCAGAACATGGGGGTCGGGGAGGGTGACCGCGTCGCCCTTTACCTTCCGATGATCCCCGAGGCGGTCGTCGCGATGCTGGCCTGCGCCCGCGTCGGCGCCATCCACACGGTTGTGTTCGGCGGCTTCAGTCCCGAGTCGCTCAAGGACCGCATCAACGACTGCAAGGCCAAGCTTGTCATCACCGCCGACGGCGGCTGGCGGCGCGGCAAGGTCATCGAGCTCAAGGCAAACGTCGACAAGGCCCTCGAGGGCACGCCGAGCGTCCAGTCGGTCATCGTGGTGAAACGCTGCGGCAACCCGATCAACATGGTCGATGGCCGCGACGTTTGGTGGAAGGACGCCTGGGTCGGTGCGCCGAACACCCACAAGGCGAAGGCGTTCGACGCCGAGCATCCTCTCTTTATTCTCTACACCAGCGGCTCGACCGGGAAGCCCAAGGGCGTGCTCCATACCAGCGCCGGCTACCTGCTCGGTGCCAAGCTCAGTTCCCACTACGTCTTCGATCTGAAGGAGAACGACCGCTACTTCTGTTCGGCCGACATCGGCTGGATCACCGGCCACAGCTACGTCGTCTACGGCCTTTTAAGCAACGGCGCCACGGTCTTCATCTACGAGGGCGCGCCCAACCACCCGGAGCCCGACCGGTTCTGGGAGATGATCGACCGCCACAGCCTCACCATCCTTTACACCGCGCCCACCGCGATCCGCGCCTTCATGCGCTGGGGCGACAACTACGTCACGAGGCACCGCCTCGACACCCTCCGCCTGCTCGGCAGCGTCGGCGAGCCCATCAACCCCGAGGCGTGGATGTGGTACCACACCATGATCGGCAAGAAGCGGTGCCCGATCGTGGACACCTGGTGGCAGACCGAGACCGGCTCCATCATGATCACGCCCCTGCCCGGGGTGACGCCCACCAAGCCCGGCTCCGGCACGCGGCCTTTCTTCGGCGTCGTACCCAAGGTCGTCGATGAGAAATGCCAGGAGGTCCCGCGCAACTCCGGCGGCAAGCTCGCCATCATGAAGCCCTGGCCGTCGATGCTCCGCACGCTGTGGGGCGACGACGAACGCTACCAACGCCAGTACTTCAGCGAGTTTCCCGGCCGGCCCGACGTTTACTTCACGGGCGACGGCGCGCGGCAGGACTCCGACGGCTACTTCTGGATCGTCGGCCGCATCGACGACGTGCTTAACGTCTCCGGCCACCGCATCGGCACGGCCGAGGTCGAGAGCGCGCTGGTGTCGCACCCCGCTGTGGCCGAGGCCGCCGCGGTGGGCCGGCCCGACGAGCTCAAGGGCCAGGCCCTCGTGGTGTTCGTCACCCTCAAGTCGGGCCAGCAGGCGAGCGACGCCCTCAAGGAGGAACTGCGCGCCCACGTGGCCAAGGAGATCGGCTCGCTCGCGCGGCCTGATTCCGTGCGTTTCGCCGCCGGCCTCCCGAAGACCCGCAGCGGAAAAATCATGCGCCGCATCCTCAAGGAGATCGCCGCCGGCGGCCAGGTGAAGGGCGACACCACCACGCTCGAGGACTTCAGCGTCGTCGCTGCCCTGCAGTCGGAGGAGTGACGCCCTCGGGCCGCGGAGCCACGTAGCAAAAGCCGGCGCGGAAGCGCCGGCTTTTTTCATACCTAAAATTCGCCGCGGACCCTTCTTGGACTTGCCGACTTTGCCGGTCATCGTAAGGTTTTTCCGTGAGTACGCTGTACGCCATCGTTGAGGATCTGCGCTCCTTGCCACCCCCGAAACTGGAGGAGGCGGCCGCACTCATTCGACGCCTCAGTGCCGTCTCGCGGAGTGAACGGAAGGCGGCGTTGGAACGCAGTGCCTGCATCCTGAGCGACAAGGACGGAGCCGAGTTGGAGAAAATCGTCCAGGAGCATTGCGAGAAGGTGGATCCACGTGATTGGTGACCTGGTGTTGGACAGCTCGGTAGTGATCGCAGCCCTGCGACGGGTTTCGGGAATCGAGGAGAAGTTGGACGAAGCGGAAAGGCTCTGGCTGCCGATCGTCGCCTTGGGTGAGTTGGAGCTTGGGGTGGAGCTCGCCAGCAACACTCGGGCGCAGCGATCGGCTTTGAACGAATTCCTTTCGGCGGTCGTCCTTTTGCCGCTGACCGCGGAATCCTCGCGGCTCTACGGCCGGATCAAGGGAGCGCTGGTGCGGGCTGGCACCCCGATTCCCGAGAACGACGTCTGGATCGCGGCGGTCGCGATGGAGCACGGTTGGCCGCTGGCGACGCGGGACGATCATTTCAAGCGAGTGCCCGGCCTGCTAATGAGGGATTGGCGCTGAAAAGCGTGCCGCCTACTCGGCTCGGCGCCGGCTTTTTCGCGTTCGGCTCCGCCCCTTGAATCCGGTTGCGGCGGCTGTAACGTTGCCGCTTCACTCACGTCCTTTCCTTCATGCCGTCCGCGCGTCCCGGCAACCGTCGCCGTCCTTCCGTGCGCGGCTGCCGCCAAGCGGGCAGCCGGGGTTTCACGTTGCTGGAGCTCCTCACGGTGATCGCGGTGGTGGCCATTCTTGCGACGCTGGCGATCGGCGCCATCCGGGGCGCCAAGGAGCGCGGGATGATCGCCCGCACTCGCGGCGAACTCGCGGCCGTCTCGACCGCGTTGGAGCAGTTCAAGACCCTGTACGGGGATTACCCGCAGACCGGCGCGTTCGCGCAGGCGCCGGCGACGCCCACGGCGGTCGGCACCGGTCCCGGCGTCCAGACGGCCCAGGCTAAGCTCTTCAATTGCCTTACCGGCGTTTTCGGGGCTCGAGCCTTCAATCCGAACAACCGCGTCAGCGGCCCCAACCTCCTCGAGATCTCGCGCTTCTCGGTGAACGGCACGCTCACCAACCAGTTTCTCGTGCCCGTGAGCAACGCCCCCAATCCGCCTGCCAAGGTCGAGCAGAACGCCTGCCTCCTGGATCCGTGGGGCCGGCGTTACAGCTACTATTACCGTAGCGCGGCCAGTCCCGCCGGCTGGCAGGCGACCGGTTACGTGCTCTATTCCGCCGGCTCGAAGGTCGCCGCCAACGGCACCCAGACCGCTTCCATTAATCCCACCAACGGCTTGCTGCTCGCCACGCAGACCGCCGAGATGCTCGACAACATCCACGCCAACCCTCCGTGATGCGATCCGTCCCTGCCTTTCCGCCCCGCGCCCGCCGCGCCGCCGGGTTCACGCTCATCGAGCTGCTCACCGTCATCGCCATCCTCGGCATCCTCGCCGCGATCCTCATCCCCACCACCTCGGCCGCGCGCGTCGCCGCCAAGAAGGCCAAGACCCGCGGCCAGTTCGCCCAATGGGGCGCCGCCATCGAGGCCTTCCGCCAGGAATACGGCTACTATCCCACCTTTGAGACCGCCGGCGCCGGCCTCAACAAGGTCAACGGCAACACCGTCGGCGGCACCAATCTCGCCGCCGTCCACCGCTTCTACGAGACGCTCGTCGGCGCCCGCCGCGACGGCGCCGCCCTGCCCACCACCACCACCGGCACCCCGCCGCCGCCCCAGGCCCAGAACTCGCGCCGCGTCCAGTTCATCACCTTCACCGAGACCGACATGGTGCCCGTGGCCACCACCGACGCTTCCCTCACCGCCAAGCGCGGCCTCATCCGCGACGCTTTCGACAATACCGACATCGCCGTCCTCGTCGATCGCAACCTCGACGGCTCGATCAAGATCGGCGGCGCCGGTGGCGACAGCATCGCCACGGCGCCGACCGTCACCCCGCCCGACAACACCGGTATTCGCCTGGCGCCACTGACGACGGGGACCACGCCCGACATCCCGCCGGTCGCTCAGGGCGGCCTTCGCCTCGGGGTCGCGTTCTACTGCCTGCCGCCCGGGGCGCGCACGACCTCGGACTTCATCTTCAGCTGGAAATGATCGTTTCGGGGGAAAGGTCCGGAAGGCGGCGTCACGCCGGCACGTTCGCCTTCACCCTGGTCGAGCTCATGGTGGTGATCGGCCTGATCATCGTGCTCGCCGCCGGCGCCGGCATCGCGATCGCGGGCCGGGGAGGAGAGGGGGCGGCCCTTGGCAACGCGCAGAACATGGTGGCCAGCCTCGTCGGCCTCACCCGTGTGCAGGCCGCCCTCCACCAGTCCAACACCCGCCTCGTCATCTACGCCCAGCAGCCGCCTGCCGCCAACGCCGACGCCACCAAGTACCTGCGTGCGCTGCAGGTCGTCCGACTCGATACGCTGCCCAATGGAACGACCGCGTGGGTCGCGGTGGGCGATCCGGTGGTACTGCCCGAGCCGATCTGCGTGGTGCCGCCGTCCCCGGTGCCCGTGAACCACCTCAACACCGGGGTGACGTGGAACAATAACGTCGCCACGGGGCCGGTCTCCACGCTGCAGACCGCGACGGGGTTCAGCTACCGTGGCCAGTCCAACGCCACCGCGGCGCTCCAGTTCTTCGGCCGCCAGGGCCAGAACGGCCGCATCCACTTCCTCGAGTTCGCGCCCGACGGGACCGTCGTCTCCAACACCACGGGCAACCCGACCAAGGTGGCGCTCACCACTGCGGTGCTCGGCATCAACGCCCTGCCGCGCTTCAACAACGCCAACAGCGTGCGCGGGTTGTTCGTCCGCCGCACGGGTTCGGTCTCGCTGGTCAACTCCGCGACGGGCTTCTGACCATGCGCGAGCCTGCCCAACCGTCTCATCCCGCGCGCCGCTGGGGCTTCTCGCTGATCGAGGTCATCGCCGCCGTCGTCATCTTCGCCGTCGGCATGATCTCCGTGCTCGGGCTCTACGGACCGCTCACCAAATCGGTCGCGGCCGTGGGGGACACCGACGCCGCCGCGCGCGTGGCCGACGCCGTCCGCTCCCGCCTCCGTCAGCTGCCCTTCGAGCAGGCGGCATCCCTTGTGCAGGACGCCTCGTTCGTCGCCCGGAAGGACGCCGACGGCGCCTACAACCCCAACGACGGTGCGCGTTACCCGGGCGTCATGTTCGGCCGGCGCGACGGCGAGGTCGGGGTGTACGACGCCGCCCCGAACCGCCGCCAATGGTACGATTCGACGGGCGCGCGGCTGCTCGATGCCGACAAGTTCTTCGAGATCGACCTCATCCGCAGCGACGCGCTCTCCCCGAAGCCCGTGGCGGATCCGGCAACGGGGACGGTGACGCCCGAGCTCCACGTCGCGTACACGCTGCGCGTACGGTGGCCGGCGTTCGTCCAGACCGCGCCGGGGACCGCGGTTCCGGGCGCGCAGAACACCTCCGGCGGCGCCGTGCCGTTCGATCACGGGCGCAAAGGTGTGATCTACTTTTCGGGAGCGATCACGCGGTGAAGCGACTTCCCGCCAGCCTCCGCCGCGCCGCCGGCTTTACGCTCGTCGAGGTCCTCGTCGCGGCCGGCATCACCGCGCTCATCGCGGGTTTCATCGCGGCCATTGTCGCCTCGGTCTCCACGTCTTGGTCGCGTTCCTCGACGCGGCTCGGCACCGACGCGCAGGCGCGGCTGATCCTCGACCAGATCCAGCTCGACCTGCAGGGCGCGATGTTCCGCGACGACGGCAACACGTGGTTCGCGGCCGATATCCTCAATGGCGCCAGCGGCGGCGCCACCGGCATGTGGATTGTCGCCCCGCGTAATCCCAAGCCCGTCGGGGGGATTTCCCTCAACCTTACCACCCCGGGCCTCGCCCAGTCACGCTTCGGCACCGCTGGGGCCTGGCTCCGGTTCTTCACGAGCGGCCGACCGGTCACCAACACCGCCGGCGCCGTGACGACGCCGTCGGGCCCCGTCGCGGTCTCCTATCAGATCATCCGGCGGTACACCGCCACCAACCCGGTCAACACCGGCACCGGCTACCTCCTGCATCGTTCCGAGGTCCGTCCCGGCGCCAATGGCACCAGCGCGACGTCGCGGCCTGGTGTGCTGGAGTCTGGCTACAACATCGCGGCCGCGGCCTACACGACCAGTTCGTCGTCGACGAACACCGGCGCCGTGCTGGGCGACCCACGCAGCGTGCAGGTGCCGGGCTCGGTGCGCACGCTCGACATGGTCTTCGGCGACAACGTCATCGACTTCGGCATCCGCGCCTACGTGCGCGACGCCACTGCGCCCGGCGGCCTGCGCCTCATCTTCCCGGCCACCACGACCGGCGCGCTCACCAATTCGCCGCAGCCGCTGCGGTCCCAATTGCCCTCCAACACCCCCGCGTCCGCCGCCGGGTACAACCCGCGCCTGCTGTTCCCCGACGTCGTCGACGTCATGGTGCGCGTGCTCACCGACACCGGCGTCGAGGAGATCGCCAACCTTGAGAAGATCCAGACTCCCGCGCTGGCCGTGCCCCAGAAGTACAACAATAACGCGCAGCAGTGGTGGTGGGGCGTCGCCGAGGAGAACTCGCGCGTCTACACGCGGCGGGTGGTCATCAACGCCGAACCGTTGTGAGCGCGCGCCCCGCAGCCCCTTCCATGCCCCGGTCCCGCGGTCCCCGGGGCGGGTTCGCGCTGCTCATCGTCGTCACGCTGCTCGCGTTCATCGTCCTCCTCCTCGTGGGTCTCGCGTCGTACACGCGGATCGAGACCGCCGCCGCCGGCAACACCCAGCGCCAGGCCCAGGCCCGCGAGCACGCGCTTCTCGCGCTCAACCTCGCCGTCGCCCAGCTCCAGCGCCACGCCGGGCCGGACGCACGGGTGACCGCCACCGCCGAGGCGAGCGCCTCCGGATCGACCGCGCGCTACACGGGCGTCTGGGCCGCGGATCCCGCCGGGGACGATGACGGTGATCCGCTCACGCCGCTCGCGTGGCTGGCCAGCGGCAACGAGCTCCGCAACTCCTCCGGCGAGCTTCAGCCCCGCGCGGTCGCTCCGGGCGCCGGGATGAACGTCAACAACGCAGTCGCCTTGGTGGGTACTAACACGACCCGGGTGAACAACGACGTGATGGCCCGCCTTGTTCCGGTCACGGTGCCGGGCGCGCCCGGTTCGGGCGGCGCCGCCACGACGGTCGGCCGTTACGCGTGGTGGGTGGGCGACCAGGGCGTGAAGGCTCCGGTCGCCGTGCCAGACACCTCGACGGCCGCGACCTACGCCCCCTATGACTCGGCCGACCTCCGTGCGCGTATCCGCCAGCAGGTGACGGCCGGTGCCGGGGCCGCGACGACCGCGGGTGCGGCGGTCTTCGAGCCTCGTGACAACAACAACGCGACGCTCGTCGCGGGGGAAAAGATCCTTCAGCACGCGCAGGTCGCGTTCCTGAGAAATAGCGGTGGCTCCCAACTCGGCCTTACGACCGCGCAGACCTACTTCCATGCCTGGTCGCCCAACAACCTCGCCGTCCTCGCCGATACCCGCCGCGGCGGCCTCAAGCGGGACCTTTCGCTCGCGCCGACGCTGCTTGGCGACGCCTTTGCGGCGTGGATGAATTTTCGGGCCTACACCGAGGATCCTGCCGCGCCGGCGCCGGACAGCGGACTGCCGCCGTCGATTTCGCCGGTCTACGGCAGCGATCCGGTGCGGCGCCGGCACGTGATGACGCCGCACGTCATGTCCGACGGTGGTTCCCACCAGGTCGCGCCGGTGGTGAATTATTTCCTGATCACGTTCAACGTACGCACCGCGGCGGGCAGCGAGGGCAATCAACCGCTCGAGGTGCGCGCCCGCTGGATGGTCTCGCTGTGGAATCCTTACACGTCGGCTCTTGTTCCCGAGGATTTGCGCGTCGAGGTGAGCGGTCTGCCGTCGAACATCCGGGTGAGCACCGTTTCGGACGACCCGGAGCGAGCGAGGCCCCTGGGCTCTTTCTCCCTGGGCAGCGCCTTCGGCAGTCCGATGCGCATCAACCTGCCTTGGACGCCGAACGAGGCCGCCGATCCCGACCGGCAGTCGTGGTTGCCCGGTCGCGTCTATTCGTGGCGTTCCACGGAGGACACCAGCAAGCCCGAGGAGGTACCGGTGGAGGGGTTCCCGTCGTTCTTTTATTCTCAGACGCTCAACGACGGCGGCGACGGGGTGATTCGTCCGCTCGGCCTCGCGGAGGTGGACGGCAGCGAGGCTTGCCGGCTGGAAGTCGAGGGTGAGGAGAACCTCCGGATCGACCTGTACGTCATGCGCCGGGACGCGGACGGCAACGTGCAGCCGGTGCGGCTCAGCAGCCTCACGTCGCCCTCCTTCGTGCAAAGCTTCACGACCACGCCGCAGCCCGCCGGCGACTCCGGCTATCAGTTCAGCTACGTGTTCCGCTTGGCGGAGAGCAAGGACAGGCCCGACGCGCCGGGGACTTGGCTCATGACGACGGGTCGCGACGTGCGGCGGCGTTCGATCCCGGCCGAATGTTACGTGGTTCCCCCCGACGGCAACGATCCCGCGGTCTACGTGAATTACACGACGATCCGCGACGAGGAGCGGCTGATCGACCGCGAGCACGGTTCCAACAAGTCCTACGAGAAGGATACTCCGTTGTTCGAGTTGCCGCGCGCCCCGGTCCTATCCCTCGGCATGCTGCAGCACTTCCGCCAGCCCGGCCAGCGGCCGTTCATGATCGGCAATCCCTGGGGCGCCACCCATGAGGTCGCGGGATTCCGCACCGCCGAGTTGTTCGACCGCTTTTTTGTCTCAGGCCTTATGGAAGGAGTGACGCCTTCGAAGAACGCCGTGGGTGACCTCATCATGCCCAACCCGCTGCACCGGGTGCTGCGCAAGCCGGCGGTCGATGACCTGCGCGCCGTACCCGAGGCGCGTTCCTCCCGTTTCCTCATGCAGGCCGGCGCCTTCAACGTGAACTCGGTCAACGCCGCCGCCTGGGCCGCCGTGCTGCGCGGGGTGCGCTTCCCGTCGCCGCAGTCCTTCAGCTACTTGAACCTCTCCGGCTCCACCGGCACCGCGTCCGACACCCAGAAGCTCACGGTGCAGTCGTCTGACGCGCAGTTTTTCCGCTTTTCCCAGTCGGCGCAGGAAACCTACCAGCTTCCCGCCACCGACAATTATCCCTTCGCGGCGAACCACCTCTTCCGCCGCGGCATGCGGACCCTCACGGCGGCGCAGGTGGGAAGTCTCGCCGCACAGATCGTCGCCGGCGTGCGAAAGAAGCACGCGGAGAGCGGGCCCTTCCGGTCGATGGAGGAGTTCCTTTCGCCGGCCATCCTTTTCGCGGGTGGCGTCCAGGGTTTCGATCGTAGCTTACTCGAGGCCGCCATCGAGGATGCCGGCATCAACGGCGCGGTCGCTGAATTCGGGACTTCGCCCACCGAATTTCCGGCGGTGCAGATGAATTCCCAGTGGCTCACACAGGCCGACATCCTCACGGCGCTGGCGCCGGTGCTCACGCCGCGGTCCGATACCTTCCTCGTCCGCACCTACGGCGAGGCGATCAACCCGGCCACCAACGCCTCGGAGGGCCGGGCGTGGTGCGAGGCCGTCGTGCAGCGGGTGCCGGAGTACCTCGACGCGGCCGATGCACCGGAAGTCCTGCCGGCCGACCTCACGAGCGAGGTCAACCGCACCGGGGGACGGCGCTTCAAGGTCATTTCGTTCCGCTGGCTCACGCGGGCAGATATTTGAGCGGCGGAAGTGTGCGCGCCATGGAAGCGAGGTTGAGGCCGATGTGGGGTGGCGTGCGCCGGATAGCCCTCGCAGCGCTGCTCTTCGCTTGGGTCGGCGGCATCGATGCGCACGCGGCGGCGCCGGTGGCGGGGCAGGTGGTGCGATTCACGGTCTTCGGTCTGCGCCCTCCTGGCGACGTGGCGTTCACGCCGAAGGCCGGCGCTGCGCCGCAGAAGGTACGGTTTTATCCCACCGCGCGGTCGCCGCGTTATGAGTATCGCGGGCCCATGCCGATGCGGTTCGTCGACCCGGAGACGAACGCCGTGATCGCCGAGGTGACGGTGCCGCCCGGGGCAGGTGATGTCCTGCTGGTGTTTTCCGTCGGTGCTGAGAGATCGGCCGGGGTCGGCCGTTCGCAGGTCACGGTCGTGGAGGACTCTTTCGCGCGGCATCCGGCCGGAACCTTGACCATCCTTAACCTCAGCGGGCTCGCGCTCACTGGAACCGTGAACGACCGAGCTGTGACTCCGGGGCCGGGATTGAGCGCGCCGCTGCCTGCGGGTCGATCGGTGACAGTGCGGCTGACGACGACCTTCAAAGGACGCGCGCTGCAATCTTACGCTGGTACGTCTGCCCTCGGTCGCGACGAACGCGCCCTGCTCGTGCTCTTTCCGCCATTCAACCCCGGCTCCGTCGAAGCGCAGGCCAGGTTGCTGGTCGACAAGCCTGGTGTCGGCGCGAAGTCGCCGCCGCGGAAATAGTGACGGGTGAGGCGGTCGGCTGAGGACTGCCTGCCCTTCCCATGAAAGCGAAGGTAGGGCCCTCCGTCCCCGGCGGGCCGCTCCCACGCCAGCTTCAGTCACGGCATCCACGCGCGCACGCGGGAAGCGCGACCTCAGGCCGCAGCCTTCAGCGTCCTGCGGCGAATCCGTCGGGTACGCGGCGGTCGACGCCGCCTTCGAGCAGTCCTTCCTTCGCGTTCAGCACGATCACTTCAGCGACGCCCTGACTGTTCACCTCGAGGATCGTGTGCCCCATCGTGCGCAGCATCGCGAGGGAGTCCGGCGAAAACACGTTCCGCTCCACCTGGATCCGGTCCGGCAGCCACTGGTGGTGGAGGCGGGGCGCATCGACCGCCTCCTGCGCGTTCATGCCGTGGTCAACGACGTTCACGATCGTGTTCACGACGGTGTTGATGATCGTACGCCCGCCCATCGCGCCGGTGACCATGAAGAGTTGCCCATCCTTGGTCAGGAGGGTGGGTGACATGCTCGACAGCATGCGCTTCCCGGGCTGGGCAAGGTTGGGCGTCGTGCCGATCAGACCCTTGTCGTCGGTGAGGCCGGGGGCCGCGTTGAAGTCGCCCATCTCGTTGTTGAGGAGGAAGCCGGCGCCAGGGACGACGATCCGCGATCCGTAACCGTACTCGAGGGTGTAGGTGAGGGCGACGGCGTTGCGCTGGGCGTCGACCACCGAGAAGTGCGTCGTTTCCTGCGACTCGTAAGGCCACTCAAAGCTCTCCGGCGAGGAACGCGAGGCGCGCGCCGGGTTGATCGTGCGGCGGAGCGCGGCGGCGTGTTCCTTCGAGATGAGGCGGGCGACGGGCAGGTCGGGGTTGAAGTCGGGGTCGCCGACGTGCCGCGCGCGGTCGGCGAAGGCGCGGCGCATGGCCTCGGACATAAGGTGGGCGTTCCGGGCGGAACCGGGGCCGGCGGCCGCGAGGTCGTAGCCTTCCAAGGTGTTCAGGATCTGGATCACGGCGATGCCGCCGGAACTCGGTGGTGGCATGGCGATGACCCCGTATCCGCGGTAGGTGCCGGTGAGTGGCGTGCGGCGCTTGGCGGTGTAGGCCTTCAGGTCATCCAACGTGATGAGGCCGTTGTTGGCGGCCATCTCCTGGGCGATGAGGCGGGCGGTCTCGCCCTCGTAGAACCCCGCCGGACCTTGGTCGGCGATCCGCTCGAGGCTCCGCGCGAGGTCGGGTTGGCGCAGGATGTCTCCCGGCGCGTAGGGCGCGCCGGCCTTGGAGAACTGGGCGAGTGAGGCCGGGTACTTCCGGAAATGCGGGATCATCGCCTCGAGGGAACGCGCCAGCCCGTGGGAAACCTCGAAGCCCTCGCGGGCCAGGCGGATCGCCGGCTGTAGCAATTCCTTCCAAGGGCGTGAACCGTAGTCCTTCCACGCGAGGTGCAGGCCGGCCACGGTTCCAGGCACGCCGACCGCGCGATGGCTGAAGTGGTGCAACTCGGCGTCGTACTTGCCGTCCTTGAGCCACATCTTGGGCGAAGCCGAGGCCGGGGCTTTCTCGCGGAAGTCGTAAGCCGCCGTCTCGCCGTCGGCCCGCCGGTAGACGATGAAGCCGCCGCCGCCGATGTTGCCGGCGGTGGGATGCGTGACAGCGAGGGCGAAGGCCGTGGCGACGGCGGCGTCGATGGCGTTTCCACCCGCGCGGATGACCTCGAAGCCCACCTTCGAGCCGATCTCGTCCTGCGTGACCACCATTCCCTGGCGGGCCCTCGCCGGCGCAGAGGCCGCCTCCATCGAAGGTTTCACGACCATCACCGTCGCCGCCACGAAAAGCGGAAGGAAGGCGTTACCCAAGGATCGCGAGCGTGCGGAGATCATACTCCGAGGATGTGACAGCCCCGCTTGCCGTCAAACGAGGGGAGTTCCGCGACTTTCACTGGAAAATCGCGAACGTGCGCAGGTCGGCCTGTCCGGTCTGCGACGCCGGAAAGTAGGGAACCGGGTTTCTGATCGGGGAATGGCGCGGTCTCCAGTAAGCGCATCCCCCGGCGCGGCGATGGCGCGACCTGACGTCAACGCCATCTCTTCAACTCCGGAGCCTGGCCTTTTCAGAAGCGGCCGGTCAGGCCGAGGCGCAGGGCGGAGCCGGAGCCGGCGGCATAGGTGAACAGCTCGCGGTTGTACACGTGCACGTAATCGTTGTTCGTGTAGTCGTTGGTCAGGTTGTAGAGGTCGACGTTGAGCACGTAGCGGGGGCTGAAGGTGTACTGGATCTTCAGGTCGATGAGCGTGCGGCTGTGCTGGTAGGTGGGGTACTCCGCGGCGCGGGTCGGCAGGCCGGCGACCGTCGAGCGGAAGAATTCGCCGCGGTAGTTGCCCATCAGGCGCACGACGAAGCCGCGGTGGATGAAGGAGAGGCCCGTGTTGAACGTGTGCGGGGTGAGCAGCGGGAGCCGGCTGGTGCTGCCGGTCGCCGCGCCGTAGTCGCCGTAGGTGTCGAGGTACGTGTAGTTGGCGAAGAAGCCGAGGCCGCGCCAGACGCCCGGCAGCATGGTGTACTGCTGGGTGTAGTTGAACTCGAGGCCCTTGATCCAGGCGCTGCCGACGTTCTCGTTGCGCGAGACCTGCCAGCCCGCGTAGTCGCCGGCGTAGCCGTTGTTGGGGCCCTCGGGCACGACGGAGCGGATCGAGCGGAAGTAATTGCTGATGTCCTTGTAGAAGCCGCCCGCCGAGATCTGGCCGATGCCGCCGAGGAAGTGCGAGAAGGAGAGCTCGTAATTGTCGGAGGTGTAGGGCTTCAGCGCCGGGTTGCCGGAGGAGAGAGTCTGGCTGAGCTCGTTGGGCACGATCGCCGGCAGCAGGTTGGTCGGACTCGGACGCGTGATCGTGGCGTTGTAGCTCGAGCGCACCTGCGTGTTGGGCGTGAGCTGGTAGACGAAGTGCAGGCCGGGGAAGACATGGTCGTACTTCGTGCCCTGGGTCGTCCACTTGCGGAAGTTATCCCGGGCGCGCGCGGCGTTCTGCTCCGCCGACAGGGTGGCGTTGGCGTTGTTGTTGGCGTTGGAGACGCGGATGTAGTTGGAGCCGCTGGAGTGGGTCTCCTCCCAGCGCAGGCCAGTCAGCACGCGGAGGCGGCCGAAGCGGGCGTCGCCCATCACGTAGGCGGCGTTCACCGTGTTATCGAAGGCGGCGTCGTTGGCCAGCGACTGGTAAACGGTGTTCCAGACGTCGACGGGCGTCTGCGTCCAGTTGGCGCGGTTGGCGAAGGGGTCGCCGGGTTCGCCGGTTTCGGCCAGCTGCACGAAGGGGAAGGGGCCGTATTTGCCCTCGGAGACGAGCATGTTGTAGCCCAGGAAAGGCGTGATGCCGCCGTTCTCCGGCGTCGTGGGCCGGCCGTTGTAGGTGTGGTACGAGAGGTCGCGGAGCTGCTGCTGCTTGAAGTTCGCCTGCTTGAGGCCGGTCTTGAGCGTGATCGGATAACGCGTCGCGAACGTCCGCTGCAGGTCGAGGTTGGCGCCGCTGCGCTCCGCCGGGGCCTGGTAGTTGATCAGCTGCGCGTCGGGCCGCATGATGTAGTTGGCCGGGTTGCTCCAGTCCGGGCCGCCGGTCTGGGTCACGCGCGGCATCAGGCCGCCGTCCTCGCGGTCGAGGACCCACGACACGCCCCGGAGTCGGGCACCCAGTTGGTGCAGCTTCGGGTAGTGGGTCATGTTCTTGGAGTAGTTGGCGTCGACCTTCAGCAGGCCGCTACCGCCCCAGAGCTTGGTCTCCCAGCCGGCGGCCCAGGTGGAGGCGCGGGTCTCGCGCAGGTAGAGCACGGACTGCGTGTCGATCTGGCCGGCGCCGTCCGCGATACTCACCACGTTGAAGGTGGAGCCGGGCTTGAAGCTCGAGGCGGCGCGGGGCGCGGTGGCCAGCCAGCGGAAGTAGGAGTTGTTGGAACCGCTGCGGCGCTGGATGAGGTTGATGGTGTTCTTGAAGTACACTGAGGACTGGTCGCTGATCTTGTAGTCGAGCGAGAGCGCCGTGTTGTACGAAGGGGTCTGCGTGCCGAGGTTGCCCCACTGGCCCGCACCCGCCGCGCGCAGCAGCGGCTCGCTCGCCGACGCCCGCGAGAGCTCCGGCGGCACCCAGTACGCGTCGCTGTTGCCGGCCGCCGTGCGGTGGCCGATCTCGTTGATCACGTTGTTGGTGATGGTGCGGTTGAAGGTGGCGCTCACCCCGAGGTTGTTCTTGCCGCCGAACACGCTCAGCACGTCGGAATAGTTCACGTCGATCAGGGAGGGCTCGAGCGGCGTGCTGAACGGCACGCTGCTGTGCTGGTAGTCCTTGATGTAGGTGTAGCCGGTCGTGAGCGTGATCATGCGGCCGGGGGCGCGGTCGAACGCGCGCTTGGTGCGCAGGTTCAGGTAACCGGAGATGGCGTTGCCATCCATGTCGGGAGTCGGCGCCTTGATGACCTCGAGCGAGGCCACGCTGCCGGAGCTCACCTGGCCGAAGTAGACGTTGCCTAGGCTCACCGAGGAGCCGCCGGAGACGGCGATCTGGTTACCGTCCATCAGCAGGGAGGAGAAGTCCTGCGTCATCCCGCGCACGTAGATGGCATCGACCTTACCGCCCGAGCCGTCGACCGCCACACCGGCGAGGCGCATGATGAGCTCGCCGACCGCGGCGCCCGGGTTGCCGAAGGCGTCGATCGCGGCGACGGTCTTCACGTTGGCGGCCGAGCGCTCTTCGTTGATGGCGGCGGCCTGTCCCTCGCGGATCGTCTTCACCACGAACTTCTCCATCTTGTAGAGGGTCGAGGTCATCGTGACGTCGCGGCGGAGCTCGTCGCCGGCGGGGACGTTCACGCCGACTCGCTGCTCATCGAGACCGGAGTAGGTGATGATCAGGGTCTGCGGGCCCTCGGGCAGCACGATGCGGTACATGCCGTTGTTGTCGGTCGTGACCGTGACCGACGTGCCGGCGGCGCCGACAAACGCGCTGGAGAGCACGTCGCCGGTGTTCTGGTTGATGATCTGGCCGGTCACGACGCCCGTACGGGCGGACTGGGCGTGGAGCGATGCGGCGAGCGCGAGCAGGAGGGCGAGGATACGATGCATGGTTCGAGGTGGGGGAGTGAGCCGGAAACCGGCACGGTGCGCGCAGAAGGTGCGGGACGCGTCGTGGCGGTTTCAAGCCTCGGGATTGGGAATGGATTGCATCGGGCGGGCCGTCGCGTCGCGTGATGAGCAAACCGATCCGGCGCCCCGAACGTTACGGGTTAGCCATCGGCTCCGTTGGCCGCGTGCCAGGCGAAGGCCCGGCACCTCGGTGTGGTCTCGCCTGACTCGGTTGGAAAAGTATGTCGAAGGAAAACCCAAAACGCCTGAATCTTCAGCCGCCCGTCTAGGCAAGACGCACCGGTTATTTGATTGCTCCAGCTTTTATCGACGGCACGGTTTCAGTCATTCCCCGCATGAGCCCAAAAGCGTTTCTACTCATCTTTTCCCTCGCGGGCGCCTCGGCCTTCGCCCAGTCCGCCTCGCTTTCCTCCGATACTACCGTGCTCGCACCGTCGGGCGGCAAGGTCACCCTGCGCGCTATCGCCGACTACGAGGGCGAGCCGGGCGCGCTGGGATGGTCTATCAAGCTGCCGGCCGACTGGTCGTTGGTCGCGATCAATGGCCCCCACGTTCCTGAGATCAAGCCCGAGGCCGGCACCGGGGGGGAACTCGAGTTCGCCTTCACCAACGTTCCTACGGCCAAGGCCGAATTTTCCGTGATTGTCAGCTACCCGGCCAACTCCGGTTCGGTCGCGGCCTCCTCGACCGCCCTAGTCCGCTCCGGAGGCAAGTTGGCTACGCTTAACCCCGCGCCCGTCCAGATGCGCGGTGTCGACTCGGGCGGTGATCGGCGGAGCCGCAACTGACGTTTAAGATCGTATCTGCAATTTCCTAAGCCCCGCCGGTCCGGCGGGGCTTTGTTTTGGTGTAGCCCCTGCCTCCCTGGAGATGGGGGGGGCGCGCCGTTCCTCGCCCAGCTCCAGCTTTATCACCTTGGCCGCGCTGCGGCCCGTGATGGATGCCGTCGCCTCGCGTGCCGAGGCCGAGTCGCACGGGGAGGCCATGCAGCGGCGTATCGAGTCGCTCCTTGATTTTGGTGCCTTCGAGTACATCGAGCCCGACTGTACCGTGGGCACCCAGCAGGTGGCTCCCTCCGACGCTGGGTTCGCTGACGGGCGGCCCCGGGCCCTGTGTAATTCCGGAAAGAGTGGCGGACTGGCCGGTGCCGTCGTCGACGTTCACCATGAGGAACACGCTCAGCTTCGCCGGTACCCCCGCTGGAATCGGCTGGTCAGCCCTGATCCCGCGCGGCTGGGCGCTCGTCTCGGTCGCGGGCCAGGTAGGCGACGTCGCGCCCCAGACGGGCGCGACCGATGCCTTGGAATGGGCGTGGACATCCGTGCCCGCGAGCCCGGTGATCTTTTCCTACACGCTCAGCGTCCCCGCCGGGGAGTCAGGTCCGCGTTCGATCGCCGCCTTCGCGGTCGTGCGGGCCGGCGGGGAATCCGGCGGGTTCGCGCGAATCCTGGCACGTCCGGATCCCCTCTTGGTCGGCCGCGGTCGCCGGCATGACGTTGACGTCAACGGCGACGGCCGGCTGAGCCGCATCGAGCTTTACAACACGCGCCATGGCACCGCCCGCACCGGCGCCTATGCCATCGCGCCGGTGGGCAGCGAGGACGGTTTCACGCCGCAGCCCCTGCGCGCCGCCGCGGTTGTCGCCACCCTCGATCGGCACCGCTCGGCCGATACGGACCGCGACGGAAAGCTCAGCCTGATGGAGCTCACCCGTGTCATCGAGCTCTACAACTTCCGCTCCGGCACGAGGCGCACCGGCGAATATCGCGAAAGCGATGGGACCGAGGACGGGTTTGCGCCGGGACCCTGAGTGCGTTTCGCTGCGCGGGTGATTCCGGTTACACGTTCCCCCTCAGTCGCCGCGGTTCGCGCAGGCTCCTCCGGCCGGACGCGGCCCGCCTGGTTCGTACCGCTGGCGCTTTTAGCGATCGGTACCGGTGTCGGCCGCGCGCAGACCGCCAGCATGACTGCGAGTTCCACGACTTACCCTGACGCCGCGGGTCAGGTCACGCTGAGCGTTTCGATCAACTACGCCTCCGTCGCCGCGCCGACCGCGATCGGATTCACGATCGATCTGCCGACTGGGTGGGCCTTGGTCAGGACGGCAGGGTCGAATATTCCTGAGATTCGTCCGAGGGCGGGTGACATCGGCGCGCTGGAGTTCGCCTTCACGTCGTTCCCCGGAGGCTCGGCGTCGTTTTCCGTAGTGGTATCCCATCCGGCTGGCTTGTCTGGCAACCAGACCATCCGGGGGACGGGTCTTTACCGCTCGCCGCTGAGAAATCTCGCGGTTCCAGATGTCGTCTTCGTCTCAGCGGCTTCTCCGCCTGTCGTCACCCGGCAGCCCGTTGGTGTGAGCGTGGCCGCCGGGCAGGCCGTGACTCTTTCCGTAGAGGCCTCCGGTTCCCCCGTCCTCACCTATCAGTGGCGCAAGGGAGGCCAGGCCATCTCCGGTGCCACGAATGCGAGTCTCAGCCTCGGTGCGGTCGCGGAATCCTCCGCCGGTTCGTACGACGTGATCGTGGCCAACTCCACCGGCAGCGTGACGAGCCAGCCGGCCACCCTCGCGGTCACTACCGCGGTCGTCGCGCCTGCGATCACGGCGCAGCCGGCGTCGCAGACGGCCTTGCCGGGCAGCGCCGTGGCATTTTCGGTGACCGCCTCCGGGTCCGCGCCTTTGAACTACCAATGGCGGCGCGATGGCGTGGCCATTCCGGGTGCGATCGACGCGGTCTTTATCCTGCCTGCGGTTTACGCTTCCTCCGCGGGCTCCTTCTCGGTGGTCGTCTCCAATTCCGCGGGCTCTGCCACCAGCCAGCCCGCGACGCTCACCGTCTCCTCATCCCCTTCGGCTCCGGTCATCACGACGCAACCCGCCTCGCAGGCGGTTGCCGCGGGCGGGAGCGCCACCCTGCAGGTCGTCGCGAATGGCGCCGCGCCGCTTGCCTACCAATGGCGCCGGGACGGCGCCGCGATCGCGGGCGCGACGCGGGAGACGTTTGTCCTGACCGGCTTCAGCGCGGCGACCGCGGGTTCGTACACCGTCGTCGTCTCCAATTCCGCCGGCTCCGTCACTTCCAACGCGGCGGTCGTGTCCGTGGCGGCTTCGGGCGTAGTGGGTGCCAGCTTCGGCACCTTTGCAGGCAACGCAGGCACCTTTGCGCTTTGGGTACGCGCCGATCGCACCGCGGTCTTCCTCGGGCTGCTGCGCGAGGGGAGCCGGGCCTTGCTGAATCGCGCTGCGGAGATCGGCGCCGACGGGCGTTTTCAATTTAACCTCGAGTCCGCGCCGGCTGGTGGTGCGGTGACCGGCGTTTCGGGCGTCGTTTCCGCCGACGGCTCCGTGAGTGGGACTTTGACCGGCGCCGGGATCGCGATCAGCGCACCGGCCCGTCGCGTGCTCGGCGCCACGGCTGATCTGGCTGGTTTCTATGCGGCGGGTGAGCCTAACGGCTCCGCCGTCGCCTACTCGATCGTGGGAGCGGCGGGCGAGGCCTTCGTGGTCGTGGTGGGTGGCGCTGCCTCCGAGGGTGGTGTCGGCACCGCGGGTGCCGACGGCGCCCTTTCGGTACCCGCTGGTTCCACCAGCGTCGCCGGCTCGGTCCAGCTTCAGTCCGCCACGGTGGTGCTTTCCGTGCAGCGGCCGTCCGGCGCACCATCCTCCTTCGTCGGAGCGAACGACGAGCGGCGGACGGTGCGGGAAAAGCTGCTCAACATCTCGACCCGCAGCGACACGACCGGAGCCGAGGGTAACGCGCTCATCGCCGGATTCGTCATCGGGGGAACTTCCAGCAAACGGGTGCTCGTGCGGGCGATCGGACCCTCCCTGGCGCAGTTCGGCGTGTCGGGCGTCCTCCCGGCGGCGCGGCTGGAAGTCTTCCGCGATCAGTCCTCGCTGGCGGTTTCCAATGACTGGGGGGCCGGTCCGGGATCTAGCGCCCTCGCGGCGGCGGCCGCGCGGCTCGGGGCCTTCGCCCTTGATCCCTCCAGCCGAGATGCAGGTGTGCTGCTCGAGCTTTCCCCGGGCGCCTATACCGCCGTGGTCACGGGGCAGGGGACGGCGGGCGGTGTCGGCCTGGTAGAGGTTTACGATGCCGACGAGACCTCCCTCGCCGCGCAGCGAATCGGCAACCTTGCCTCGCGCGGGTTGGCGGGCAGCGGTGACCGTACGCTCACCGTCGGCTTCGTGGTCGGGGGAACCGTCCCCAAGCGCGTGCTCGTCCGCGGAATCGGCCCGGCTCTCACAGGTTTCGGCGTGGGCGGTGCCCTGGCCGATCCTCGCCTCGAGGTCTTCCGCGACGGCAACGTCTTGGGCCGCAACGACGATTGGGAGAGCGGCGGGGCCGGCCCCGCGATCAAGGCCGCGTCGGCCGCCGTGGGCGCGTTCCCGTTGGTCGCCGGGAGCCGCGACGCGGCGCTGGTCCTGAATCTTTTCCCGGGTGCGTACACGGCCCAGGTTTCGGGTGCGGGCGACCTCGCCGGCACGGCCCTCGTGGAAGTCTATGAAGTGCCGTAGATGAGCGGGCGGCGGCCGCTTCCACGGGCGAAACCTCCTGGGAGCCGGCGTCGGCGGTGCTCCGCAGGCTGCTGGGCAACTGCAACTTCATCCTGCTGGTTCTCCGCTTAACGTTGCCCGCGATCGCCGGTTGGGTGGTGCTGTACTGGATGCCCGAGACCTTCTTGGAGAAGCTCAGTCCGAGGCAGGGCAAGGATGGTGTGAGCGCGATCATGTTCGTGCAGATCGCCTCTATTATCGGTGTGCTGATCGGCGGGTCGCTGGCCGAAAAGTAGATGCAGACGAACTTGCGCGGGCGTAAATACACGAGCGCGATCGGCATGCTGCTGTTCCCGCCGGCGGTCTTCAGCGTGGGCACCGTCAGCCCCTCTACGATCAAACTTGAGACCTAGTGTAAGTTCCGAAACCTGTTTCCGCTGATACGTATACCCACCGCGTAGGAAAAAAATCACCCATGCTTCGACTTCCCAAGGCCATGAATCTGCTACGAATCGCTCTTTTTTTGCTCACGGCTGCGCTTAGCTTGGGCCAGTCCGCCGCGCCTGTTATCTCTGGTATTTCCCCCGCCAATGCGGCGCCGAGGTCCAGCGTGACGATTTCCGGCACCGACCTCGCCGGTGTCACCGGGGTTTCCTTCGGAGGCGTTTCGGCATCCACGTTCTCCTATGAGAGTGACACGGGCACGATCAAGGTGACCCTGCCCTCGACCGCGAAGAGCGGCGCGATTGTGGTGACCACACCTGGAGGCACGAGCGCGGGTTTCACGTACGCCATCCCGCTGACGATCAGCACGCAGCCGGTTCACGACGTGATCTCAGCCGAGCAATCCAAGTTTTTCTTCGTCACGGTCGGCGGAGGCGCGGTGGGCAGCACCTATTCTTACCAGTGGAAGCGCACCAGTGGAGGAACCACGGTTAATGTCGGTGGAAACAGTCAGGGACTGTACCTGCCGTCGGTGAGCGATGCCAACGTCGGTGATTACATGGTCACCGTTTCTGACGGCACCACGACGGTGAACTCGGTTTCTGCCGCCTTGCGTTTGGCGAAGCAGGACGCCTGGACCTGGCGTAACCCTACGACCACCGGCAATGACCTTTGGGCGGTGGCTTACGGGGCAGGGCGTTACGCCGCGGTAGGGCGCGCGGGCACTGTTCTGACCTCGACCGATGGTTCAGCATGGACGCAGGTCGCTCAACTCATGCCCACGACGTTCACTAACGTGGTCTTCGCGGATTCGAAGTTTGTGGCATTGGGAAGTCACGGTAACCTGGTCATCTCGTCCGATCTCGATACTGGCAGCGTCCGCAACGTGGGCGAAGGCGTCACGCTTTACGGCGCGGCGCGAAACGCGACGACGTGGGTGGTCACGGCCTCTGGCGGAGCCATCTACACCTCGGCCGACGCGATGACTTGGACGCGCGTGCCGTCCGCGAACATCGGCAACGGGTCGTTCACGTCCACGTTGCAAGGAGTGATCGCGACCTCGTCGGGTTTTATGACGGTATCCTTGGGCGGGCACCTGCTGGTCGGAGACTCCACCGGTACCTCATGGACGGTTACCCAGCCGTCTCCGGGCACCGCTCTTTACGACGTTCAGCAACGCACGACCGGTGGTATCACCACCACGCTCATCTCCGGTGCCTCGAAGATCCTGCGTTCCACGAACGGCACCAACTGGACGGAAGTGGTGCCGCCTCCCTCGCCCGGGACCGCGGTCGATTGGAACCGCATTATCGCGACCGACTCGGGCTGGGTGGCGCTGGGAGGCAACTTCGCCACGACCTACATCGGGTACGTCGCCCGTTCGGCCGACGACGGCGTCACGTGGACCGCCGTTTCCTCGCCCTCACTACCCGTTGGTCCGCAATTCATCGGTGGAACGTTCGCGGCGGGAGCCCTCACCGCGGTTGGCCCCGTCGGCCGAATCGCTCGTTCAACCGACGCGGGGGCTACTTGGCAGAATATCTACACCGGCGGTCTTACTTTCCCAGGCGACATTTTCGCGGCCGCAACCGGTTCTCCGGGAGCCTTGGTGGCGGGTAGGGTTGAGCAGGTCTATTTCTCTGCGAACCATGAGACCGGTTGGGCGCGGGCGAATCTCGGGCAGGACTCAGCGGTCATTCCTGGGACCACGCGCATCTACGGTGCGGTCCAGGGTGCCGGATCGTATGTGTTGGTTGGTGGAAACGACAACACGACGGCCGGCGCTGGTAAGGGGTACATCTTCAGCTCGAATCTCTCCGGCGGCGCCTCCGGCAGCACATGGACGCGCGTGGATATCGACGGCCCGCACTTCCTTGCGGCCGTCGCCTACGATTCGGTGAGCGGTCGTTTCGTCACCGCCGGCGCTGGTAACAAAATCTACCACGCCAAGAACCCCGCGCTGAGTACCGGAGCGGATAGCTGGACCGCCGTCGACAAGCCGGGTGGCTCCACTGCCGCTGTGCGTGCGGCGACATCCGCGGGCGGACGCTTTGTGCTGACGGGTGACAATGGCGCGGTGTTCACCTCCACCGATGGTAGTGCGTGGACGGCGGCTTCCGCCGGCGTTTCCGTGAGCCTCGAGGCGGTCGCCGGCAACGGTGCGGGGACCTTTGTGGCGGGCGGCTGGGACGGCGCTTCCTCGATCATCGTGCGGTCCACGGACAGCGGTGCGACCTGGTCCCGGGTCAGCGTTCCTTTCACGGGTTCGATCCGCGGTATGACTTACGCCGACGGGCGCTTCCGCACCGTGGGAGGTTCCAGTTCCATGCTGATTTCCTCCGATGGTGGTGCGACGTGGACGGCGGAAACTTCCCAGTTCTCTGGCGTTTTCCGCGCGATCGTCCGCACGCCGAAAGGCTATGTGGCGGGTGGATCGAACGGTGCGATCGCCACGCTGTCGCAGCCAACCGTGTCGCCGGTGATTTCCGATCGCACTTTGACGGCTGGAGCGAACGTGACGCCTTTCAGGCCCGTCGTCGCGGCGGGCGGAGCGGGTAGTCTGACCTATTCCGTGTTTCCCGCGTTGCCCGCCGGTTTGTCTCTGAACTTCGCCACCGGGGAGATCACGGGAGGGCTTTCTGAAGCGGCTGCCATGCCGCTGTTCGTGGGTTCGGATAATTTCGCCGCGGATACTCTTTCCACAAAGTGGCCGGTGTCCTACCGCACCCTCGGCGCTGGTACCTCGAATGGTTCGCTGTCGGTGAACACGACCGCCGGCCGGCTCGACTTCAGCAAGGGCGCCGGCGAGGGCAGCCTCTTCCGACGCTGGGACGGCGATCCGCTGGTCGCCAATTCCACGCGCACCACCGCCAGCTTTGCGAGCAGTTGGCAGGCGGATGTCACGGTCACCAACAATGCGGCCGTCACGGGAAGCGAGTACTCCTCGGTCGGCCTGCAGGCCGCTTCCGACGGTGGTTGGGCGGCCATGATGGTGACGCGGTCTTCCACCGGCATCACGGTGCGCGGAGAGAGCTCGAGCATCGCTTTCGTGAGCTCGCCGGTAGCCACCATCGCGTCGGGTGAGGGAGTGAGACTGCGGTTTTCGTGGGATGCTGCGACGCGAACGCTGAAGGGCGCCTACAGCACCAATGGAGGCGTGGCTTACACCGATCTGCTGACGCTTTCCTCCGCATCCTGGGTCGGGAGTTCCAGCCGCGGGTTCTTCCACGAGCTGTTCGCCAATAGCACGATCGCCACCGCGGTGGCGATCGGTTCCAATCACCTCGACGATTTCAGCGTTTCGGCGAAATCCGTCGCTGCCGGCATTTACACGCTGACGGTAACCGACGCCGTGGGTGTCACCGCCAGCGTTCCCGTCTTCGTGCGGGTCTTGCCCGCGGATTCAGTCCTCTGGCAGCAGTTCCCCGTGACTTCCTCCGAGCAGGCGCCGGCGCGCACTATCCATGCCTCCGGGGGCAAAGTGTATGTCCCGTGGTCGGTCAATGATCGCAACCCGGACATGGTCGGCGGACGCCTCGTCGGGCCGCTGGCGCGGCTGAACGAGAGCGACGGTTCCTTGGACACTACCTTCCGGGTCGAACGCTACATCCGAGCGGTGAACCACGTCGTTCCGCTTCCCGACGGGAAGCTGCTCGCCGCCGTGCGGGTCGGGGACGTTGACGCGGTAGGTCGCCTCCTGGCGGACGGTACCTTGGACGAGTCGTTCAATCCTACCTTCTTCGCCCGCGGAGTCCGCTTCATCACCTTGCAGTCCGACGGGAAGGTGCTGGTGGCCGCGACCGACAATCTGAGCGTAAACGCCCCGGCGGGGGCTTTGGCGACCGGCGCGCCGGCCATTCTCCGCCTCAACGCCGATGGCACGCAGGACACCTCGTTCTCGGTCGTTTTGAATGACGGGTCCGTGTTGTTTGCCCCGCCGGTAATCGACTCCACCGGGCGCGTTTATCTCGCGGGCGTGTTCAGCTCCGTGAACGGCACGGCGCGCGTGAATATCGCGCGGGTTTCCTCGGCCGGTGTTCTCGACACCGCCTTCGCTAATCCGACCGCGGTTCCCGGGTTCGGCAGCAACCAGGCGCGAGCTGTGCTCCTGCCGTCCGACGGCAACGTTGTCGTGCTCGGAGATTTCCGCTCCACGGCGCGGGGCACTTCATCCAATCCGATGATGGCCATCCGGTTCACGTCCGCGGGGGCCTATGACGACACCTACGCGCGGCCGCTGCGCAGCGAACTGGGCATCAATACCGCGGTGGGAATCCGTCTTCGCCACGGAGTCCTGCAGCCCGACGGGAAGATTGTCGCGGTATCCGACCGTCTCGTGAGGCTCAATGCCGACGGCACGCGCGACACGACGTTTGTCAGCCGGGCTTTCGGTAATGAGGGTTTCTGGGTGAGTCGCGCGGATGACGGGCGATTCTTTGTGGCCGACCAGATCAGTGTGGCCGCGGCCGACGGGACGGCGGTTTCACTGGCGAATAATGGCATCGCCTGCTTTGCCGCGGATGGCACGCCGGACTTCTCGTTCCAGACGGGCGGCTGGGGTCGTTCGGCGCCGGTCACGTCCGGTCTGTCCTTGAGCGACGGTCGGGTCTGGGTGGCGGGTTCGTTCAACCGTTACGGAGGTTCCCCGGTTCCCGGCGTCGCGCAGTTCACCTCGGCCGGTGCGCTGTCCACAACCCAGGTTGTCGCCGGCCGTCTGATGAGCAGCGCGATGGTCGTGCCCGCGGGCAGCGATAAGGCGTTTCTGCTCGCGGCCACTGCCTTCAATTCCCTCGAGACGTACGCCGAATCATTGACCCGGATCGGCGCCGACGGCTCGGTCGACACCAGTTTTTCGCCCGCGCTGCCCGCGGGTTATTCCCTCGGCTCCGCCAGCCTCTTCGAGTCGCCCGGCGGAAAGGTGATCCTGTTCCAGAACTCCGTCGGCGCGCAGGCGATCCTCAACGGTGAAACGGGTGACGGCTTGCTGCGCCTCAACGCCGACGGCACGCGCGACACCGCGTTCGTTTCGACCCTCGCTTCATTCGCGACGGTCGAGCGCAACTCGAGCAATGCGATCACCATGATCCGCACGGGTGGATTCGGAGTCGGCGATGTTCTCTCCGACGGCCGGGTGCTCGCCGGCGGCGCCGGGGTGGACGGCTCGGTCAAGCTCGTCCGGCTCAAGGCGGACGGCTCCGTGGACACGGCGTTTACCGCCGCCTCGCTGGGCAACGTCGTGGCGTCGACGGGGTTCACCTCCCCGATCAAGGATCCGATGACTAACACCACGGCGCAGTATCCGATCAGCACCTATGACGCCGGCAACCTGGTATCCGCCGTTCGTCAAGGTCCGGACGGCAAGGTCTACGTGGGCGGCCGGCTGGCCTTGTCTGGTGCGCCGCGGGGGCTCGTGCGTCTCACTGCCGCTGGCGCGATCGACACGACCTTCTCTGGTACTGGGCTGGCGTACAACGACGGCCCCGAGTCTCCCGCGGTGGTGGCGATGGTCTTCGACGATTCCGGCCGCCTGTACGTCGCGGGCCGGTTCGACGCCTTTAATGGCTATCCGGTGCCGGGGCTGTTCCGCCTCAAGTCCGACGGCGCTTTCGATTCTTCGTGGCAGCCCGGGATAGGGATCGACCGGGACGCCCCGCGCGTGACCGCCACGTTGCGGGTGAGCGGAGGAAAGCTCTACGCCTTCGGCACCGTGGTGAAACTGAACGACTCCACCTTGCGGTCATGGGTGGCGGCGGACATCGGCTCCGCGCCGGTCATCGCCGCGATTTCCCCGGCGAACGCGGCGGCGGGCACGACGGTCACGATTTCCGGTTCAAACTTCGCCGGCGTGACTCGGGTGAGCTTCGGGGGGCTGGGCGCGTCCTTCTCCTACGACTCCACCGCCGGCACGATCAGCGCTACAGTGCCGCCGGGTGCAACCAGTGGCCCGGTGGAGGTCACGACCGCCGGCGGTTCCAGTGCTGGATTCACGTTCACGGTTCCGCTCGTAATCGCTGCGCAGCCCGCGTCGGCGGTCGTCCGCAACGGCGGCGGCTTCTTCCTTCAGGTGCGGCCGACGGGCGGCACGCCGCCGTATGCCTTCCAATGGCGTAAGGGCACCGAGGTTCTCTCGGGTGCATCTTCCCCGGTCTATTCGCGTACCAGTGTCGGGTCGGCTGACACCGGTGGTTACAACGTGGTCGTTACGGACGCGGCCGGAGCTTCTGTGACGAGCTCCACGGCCGTCGTATCGCTCGCCTCCGACTCCGGAACCTTCGTGTCTGACGCCGCCTTCACGCGACCGGATTTCAAGCAGGATTCCTTGGCCGGTCGGGTGACCGTCGACGCCGAGGGGCGAACCTACGCCACTTGGACCAACGGCAACTACCTGTCGGGAGTCGGCGCCCAGCTCCGTGGCGCCGTGATCCGGCTGAAGCCGGATGGCACGCTCGACGACACCTTCAACATCGGGTCCGCCCTCGTGGACGCCTGGCCAGTCGTGCCGCTGCCTGACGGCAAGGTTCTCGTCGGTGGAATCGCCTCCAACGAGTCGATGGAGACCGGCTTCGCGCTGCCGCGCGTCTTCCGTTTCAACGCCGACGGTTCGCGCGATTACTCGTACAACTCGCCGCATTTCGCGGCCTCGCCGCGGTTCATGACCTTGCAGCCCGACGGGAAACTCCTCGTGGTCGCCTCTTCATCCACCACCGGCAACGGGGGGATTCCGGTGATGGCCCGGCTCAATCCGGACGGATCTCGCGACGGGTCCTTCATCCAGCCCGTGCTGAGTGCGAACGGATCCATCTTCTGCCCTCCGGTCGTGGACGGCGCTGGCCGGATTTACGTGGGCGGCATTTTCTCCACGATCAATGGGGTGGCGCGCCCGGCGATGGCGCGGCTGAATCCTGATGGGTCGGTGGACTCGTCGTGGGTTCCGTCGGGTTTTACCGTGGGTGGCACGGCCCAGATCCGCGGGCTCGCCTTGCAGACGCAGGGGGCGAACGCCGGCAAGCTGCTCGTTGCGGGAGGTCCGCTCTTCGTCTCGACCTCGTCTTCAGTTAACCGCCCAGTCATCCGCCTCGACCAGAATGGCGCGATTGATCCGAGCTTCACGCTAGTGACTCAAGCGGATGCCGGCATGAGCCCCCGCCCACGACTCATCGAGATCCTCGGTGACGATCGTTTCTACGTCGTCGGTGCCTCTCTGGCGCGCTTCACGGCCAACGGTTCCGTGGATACCAGCTACTCCCGGCCGTCCTTCTCGGCGGAATTCTTCTGGATGGCTGCCATGCCCGACGGAAAGGTCATCGTCTCGCCGGAGGCCGGCGCCTCGGTAAACGGTAGCCCGGCTTCTTCGCTGGTGCGGTTCACTGCCAGCGGTGGCGTTGATAGCTCTTTTGCCGCGCCCCCCTTCAACCGTGAAATCTATCCTGGGCGCTTTGCGGTGCTTGGCGACGGCAAGCTTCTGACTTGGGGCTCCTTCGATCGCGTCAGCGGGACGCCGCAACCCGGCATCGCCAGATTCAACGTGAACGGCTCGCTCGACACGGCTTTCAACGCGTCCGGCATCGCCAACCTCAAGTACGTGGCCTTCGCCGAGGTCGGATCCGACGGCAAGATCCTCGCCGGCACCCGCATCGGGTCCAGCCTCGCCGCGCTCACCGCCGGCATCTCGCGCCTCAACGCCGATGGGACCGTCGACGGCTCCTTCACCCTCGACAGCCAGCTGGCGGGTCGCACCGACGGTTTGGAATTCCGGCTGCTGCCCGACAACAAGGTCGCGGTTTGGTCCTTCACGGCCCAAGGCTTGGTTTCGGACAATAATTTCTTCGGGCGTCTCACCGCCACGGGCGCTCAGGATGCAACCTTTACGGCGTCCGGTTTTGATTCGTTCGGCTCCGTTTACCGGGCGACGAATGGCGCCATCACATCGATCACGCTGGGAGCGGCGCGCGTGCTGGCGCACGACGCCAACGGTCGACTCATCGGCCGCGCGACGACTGGCAGCTATCCCGCCAACGCCACATCGCTCAATTACACGCTGGTGCGCGTGAACGCCGACGGTGCGCGCGACACGACGTTCAGCGCGCCGGTGGTGGCGTGGTCCACGGCGATGTCGTTTCCGTTCGTGACCGATGCGCAGACCAATGGCGGCGTCGCCGGCCAGGTTCAGACCACCGTGGTCTCCGGGGCTCCTTTCTCCGGTGTGCTGCCTTTGGCGGATGGAAAGTATCTTGTCTTCGGCATTTTCCAGTCGCTCAGCGGCCAGAGCGCCCGCGGGCTGGCCCGGCTTTCCTCCACCGGCGCTCTCGACACGACCTTCAATATCGGCACCGGCGCCGAACTACGCTACCAGCCCGGCCGTTTCGCGCAGGTGCAGGGCGTCTCCGTGGCGGCCGACGGAAAACTTTGGGTCACCGGCGCCTTCGACACTTTCAGCGGTTATGCGGCGCCCGGTATCGTGCGCCTCAATGCCGATGGCTCGGTCGACACCACTTTCGCGACCGACATCGTGTATCAGTCTTATCTCGGGGGACTCGCGCAGGTCGGTTTCGCTTCCAGCGGCACCGTCTACGTCTCTGGCACGTATGCACGCCCCGGTGAAAAGTTCCCCTCGGCGTTCCAGGCCCTGGTGAGTTCCTCGGCTAGCGGCAGCCCTCTTATTACCGCGGTTTCGCCCAATCCGGTAGTAGCGGGAGGCGTCATCACCATCACGGGCAACAACCTGCCGGCGAGCGGCACGTTCACCGCGCGAATCGGTAACGTTGACCTGACAAACGTCGTATTGAACGCGTCCCCCTTAAGCATCACAGCGACAGTTCCCTCGACGGTTCCGACCGGCGCGCAGGCACTGACGGTTAACTTGCCGGGCGGGGGAAGTGTTACCTTCCAAGTCAACGTGAGCGGCAATCCCCCCGCTTTATCCGTGGATGGCGTGGTGCGCGCATGGGAGACCGATACGACGAGGGTCGGGGCCGTCGTCAACAGTCAGGTGTTCAATGTCTGGACGAAGGTGACCGCCGGTCTGGGCACCAACACCAATCTGAATCCGCCGCCGGCGGCTCCCACCAATTGGGGGAGGTTGCTCAGCTCGACGGGCTTCACTTCGATCGCCGGCGAATCGGGTATCACCTTCAAGTTCGGCGACCTGTTCTTCAATCCGGCCACTTTTATCTCCGGCGCCAACGGCAACAACGGCGGCATCACCGTGCAGGAGTATGTGCCATCCTTGACGGCTCGGACGCCGGTGGAATTTTACGACTCCTCGGGCGCCATTCTCGCCAAGGGCTTCATGGAAAAGGTCGTCAACCGCGTGGTGTATTCCACCGGCGCCGCGACCGGGGAGGCAGTGTTCGTCCTCAACGCCGCCGGCCCGGCGGCCAAGTCCGCGGCCTTCATGCAGGAGATCCTGCAACTCACGCGGGGAACGGGTCGCCTGTCGGTGCTGATTTCCAGCTACGTCGCGACCGTGCTGAACAATGCGTATTTCGACTACATCAGCACGGGTTCGATCGTGGCGGCCCCGGTTTCCGAGGCGGCCCGCTTCATCGCGTCGGCCAGTTCCATGGCAAAGGTTCCCGCTTCTGGCTCGCAGGTCACTTTCCGGATTCCCCCGGGGGTCAACCGGAAGGTGTTGGTCCGCGCGATCGTTTCCGCCCTGCCGGCCTTGGGCGTGACTTCCGGTTTGCTCGCCGATCCTCGGCTCACGCTGAAGGACTCCGGCGGCGCGACTCTGCTCAGCAACGACGATTGGGGTTCCGCGTCCAACGCGGCTTCCATCGAGACCGCCTCGGCTTCCGTCGGTGCGGTTGCGATGCTCGCGGGAAGCAAGGACGCCGCTATCCTCACCGAACTTGCGCCGGGAATCTACACGGTTGAGGTGACGGGCGCCGCTGGCGGCTCGGGCATCGCGCTGGTTGACCTTTACGCCCCCGAAAACCTCGGGGTTCCGACCTTCACCCTGGTGGCCCTTCAGGGTCCGGCTGGAGGCGCGGATGGTTCCCAGATGCTCGGCTTCTTCCTCGGGGGTGGGGCCGCCAGTGATGTTCTGGTTCGCTCCGTCGGCCCCGCTTTGGGCTCGGGAGGTCTACAGGATCCGCGGTTGAGCCTCACGTCCGCTCAAAGTCAGCAGATCGCCGCCAACGACAACTGGGATGGCCTCGCCGCCACGGCCGGTGCCTTCACCCAGGCGGGAGCGTCGTCGTTCGGGCCCGGCAGCAATGACAGCGCGGTGCTACTCCGCGTCGGGCCCGGCGCCTACGTGGCCTCGAGCGCGGGCCCGACCGGGGCCGCGTCCGGAGTCGTGCGAACTGAAGTCTTCCTCCTGCCCGGAGGCACGGTGGACGCGTTGATCCACACCGCAGACCTGGATCGGGACGGCCGCATCGCGTTGCTGGAACTCACGCGCGTCATCGAGCTCTACAACACGCGCAACGGCACGACCCGCACCGGGTGCTATGCCGTGGCGACCACGTCCACCGAGGACGGCTTTGCGGCGGACTCCGGCCGCGCATCCTCCGCGGTCGTGGCGCTCCCGCGTTACCACAGCGGCGACTCCAACCGCGACGGAAGAATCAGCCTGACGGAGCTCACGCGGGTCATCGAGCTCTACAACTACCGGATCAGCAACACCCGCACGGGCCAGTACAAGCCGCAGACCGGTACGGAGGACGGTTTTGCAGCCGGACCGTGAGGATTGTGATCCGAGCACTCTTATTGAGCAGTTACGGTTACCGAGGCTTTTTTCCCTCCTTCCATACCCATGAGAATTCGGCGTTGTTCTCGTTGTCGCTGATCGTGGTTTTCGCCGCCGGGTCCGCCTCGCTCTCTTCCGATACGACCGTGCTCGCGCCTTCGGTCGACACTTTGGTGCTTAGCGCGGTGGCGGATTACGCCGGTGAGCAGAGGGTTGGTTGATCAGGCTTCCGGGCAAGTGGGCGCTGGTGTCGATCAACGCCCCGCACCTGCCCTACATTCGTACCGACGTTGGCTCGACGGGTGAACACGAGTTCGCCTTCACCAACATTTCGGAGAGCCGCGCCGAGTTCTCCGTGATCGTCCGCTATCCGGCAAGCGCTGCTTCTGCCGTGGCCTCTTCGACCGCTCTGATCCGCGCTTCCCGCAAGCTCGCTGCAATCGCTCCCGCCCCGGTCCAGCTCCGCTGCGTCGACACGGGCGGCGAGCGCAAACCATGCAACTGAGTCTGCTCGTTTTTCCTCCTCCAAAACCCCGCCTTTCCGGCGGGGTTTTGTTTCCGCATCGGCTGTCGATGGGGGGCGAGGTCCGGTGTGATTGTGGCCAAGGCTGGCGGAGATTTAATCGGCCGCGCGCTGTGGGTAACCTTTGCCTTCCGGGCTCTCGTTCCACCGCCGCTCCGTCTTGCCTCTTTTCGGTCAGTTGGGGGAGCTCCTTCGTGGCCGGCCTGGTCGTCTAGCGGAACAAGGCAGCGGTCGCGGAGGATCTGGCCTTGGCGGCCGACCGTGAACGAAGCAACGTTTCGCCGGCGCCGCCTTTCGCGGGTTTGGTGTATTTCGCGGTCACTTCGGCTCGGGTCCTTCACCCTTTTCACCGCCAGCCGAGACGGCGCCGTGCTCGTTGAACTTACGATCTGAAGCCCACACCGCCGTTGTCATTCGGCAGGGGACGGCGGGCGGTGTCGGCCTGGTGGAGGTTTACGACGCCGACGAGACCTCCCTCGCCCCGCAGCGCATCGGCAACCTTGCCTCGCGCGGGTTGGCGGGCAGCGGTGACCGTACGCTCACCGTCGGCTTCGTGGTCGGGGGAACCGTCCCCAAGCGCGTGCTGGTGCGCGGCGTTGGACCCGCTCTCACCGCCTTCGGCGTGACCGGTGCCCTGGGCGATCCTCGCCTCGAGGTCTTCCGCGACGGCAACGTCTTAGGCCGCAACGACGATTGGGAGAGCGGCGGGGCCGGTCCCGCGGTCAAGACGGCATCATCCGCCGTGGGAGCTTTCCCGCTGGCTGCCGGCAGCCGCGACGCGGCGCTGGTGCTAAACCTCTTCCCCGGTGCCTACACGGCGCAGGTTTCGGGCGCCGGCGACCTTGCCGGCACGGCCCTCGTGGAAGTCTACGAACTGCCGTAGTCGAGCCGTCGCGCGGAGGAGGCGCCCCGCCGTGAAGAAGCCCCCAGATTATCCGCCTGGCCTTTCCTCCCGGCCAACCGCGGATGTGGCTGCGGCTGTAGCCGCGGAAGATTCACACTAAATGAATCGGCCGACTTGGGGTACAGGTCCTGGGTTTGGTTAGCCGCAAAGAGGCGCAAGTGAATTGAAGGGCATTTCTGGCGAGTATTCTGAAGTGGACGAGGCTTCCGGCCTCGCGGGAGGCGCTCGGAAGTCGATTCGGCCCACAACTGTTGCGCAGCCGGCGGTGCGGCTTGGTGGCGGCGCCGACGCGGCCCTCGACGGAGAAGGCGAGCCTGATGGTGTACCACTCCGCGGACGCGAACCGGGACGGACTGTTGGACCTGGTGGAGATGGCCCGCGTGATCGAGCTGTACAACACCCGCACCGGCAACACCCGCACTGGCCAGTACCGCGTGCAGCCCGGCACCGAGGACGGCTTCGCACCCAATCCGTAGGCGGGTGGGGCCGCGGAGAGTTTGCGCTCACCTTGCATTTGCTGTTGCAGGAGCTCTGCGGAGGGATTTTCTCGCGCCGCGTTCGGTGGTGCCCTTTTCACGGGCTTCAGTAGGCGTAGATAACTTTATCCAGCCCCATGAAACAGATCCTGAAAGCGATTGCTCCTGTTGTTGCAGTGTTGCTGTTCGCCCCGCAGGTCGCGGGGCAGATCACCGGATTGGAGCCGGTTTCCCGGGCGGTGGAGTCCGGAGGGGCAGTGTACGGGCTTACGCCGCAAGGGACCGGTAATTGGAGTGCCTCGACCACCGACCCTTGGATCGTGCTCACCAACGCCACCGGCACGCCGCCGACGCTGGCCGGTTCGGGGTCCACCCTGATTCTCTACACGGTCAACGACAACCCTTCGGCGGACGCCAGGGTAGGCACGATCACGCTGGCCGGCTTCACCCACACGCTCACCCAGAATGGTCGGCCTGCCACGGTCACGGCCACGAGTCCTGCTGCTTTTGGCTTCGCGGGCGGCGCGGGCACCGTGGGGGTATCGGTGACGGCGGGCACGACTTGGACGGCGGTGAGCAATGATTCTTGGATCACCGTTACAGGAGGAGCCAGCGGCACCAGCTCCGGTTCCGCGGCCTATACAGTGGCGGCGTACTCCGGCGTCACGACCCGGACCGGTAGCATACGAATCGCCGGGCAGACTTTCTCCATCACCCAGACGGGCCGTGATGTGGCCATCACCCCCTCCAGCGCCAGCCGTGACGCCACCGCCGGAGTCGTGCAGGTGCAGGTGAGCTCGCTTGCCACGACAAGCTGGCTTGTGACGCCCAAGGTTTCATGGATCACGGTGGTTTCCGGTGGGAGCGGCAGCGGGGATGCCGTGGTAACACTATCGATCGGAAGTAATCCCAGTTACTTGGCGCGCACGGGCACAGTCCAGATCGGCAGTGCTACCTTCACCTTCACGCAGGACGGAAACCTCAATCCCGTCGTCGCGATCTCGCCCGCCACGGCCACGGCCGACCCTGCCGGGGCCGCGGGTAGCCTTGCGGTGACTGCGACGCCCGACGCGCCCTGGTCAGCCCAAAGCACAGTGCCTTGGCTGATAATTGCTTCAGGTCAGTCGGGTAGTGGCAACGGCAACGTGGGGTATGTAGCCACACCCAACCCGACCTCGAGTTCGCGCACGGGAAAGCTCCTGGTAACTCCACCTGCACCGCCGCTGCCCAACATGAACCTGTCCCGCGGGCTTGCCTACCTGTTCGACGGCGGGTCGCCCAGCCCGGTCGGAAGCGCCACCATGTCCGGCACCTTTCCGTCCTTCAACGGTACCGCAGCGTCCTCCATCAGCCGCAAGGATCTCGTCCGAGACTCAGACGACTGGTCCATGGTGATGGACGTCCAGCTCAGTGATGCCAGCAGTATCCAGAGAGTCTTTGAGTATGAGGAGGGCTCCCGACGGCTCAATTTTTGGACCAGCACCTCTGGAAAACTTTCCATCAACCTGAACGGCGAGGTCATCGAGTTCCCTGCCGCCGTTTTCCAGACCGGAGTTCGTGGCCGGCTTTTTCTCTCCTACGGTGGCACGAAGTTCCAGATCCATGCAGCGCTGGACGTCACCAAGGCGACCTCAATTGAGCTCCTTTCCCGCGATGGCGCGCCCAATATTTTCCCTGCGGCCGCCGATCTTATGTTAGCTAAGTTTGGCGGCGGTTCCCTGCCCAGCGCAGGCTTCCTGAGCGGCAGTATTGATCTGATGGCATTCTGGTCACGGGCTCTGACCGCCGCGGAACAGCAGGCGGTACTTACCGTAAATGCGAGCACTTTGAGCCTGAGCTTTCCGAGCGTTTTGAGCTCCATTCCTGCCTCGCAGATACGAGGTAGCGTTGTATCTGGAGGGACTCTTTTCGTCGTCAGTCAGACCTCCACCGATTGGTTTTCGGCACAGAACCAGGCGCGGAGCTGGGGCAGTGGCTGGGGCCTCGCAAAAATCACGAATGCCACCGAGAACGAGGCTATCCGCAATTTGCTTGTGCAGAAATCGGTCAACAATGCTTGGTTTGGCGCATCTCGCTGGAACATACCCTTGGCTTCCAGCCTTGGCGGCGCCGGAGGAAAAAAGTCCACTTTTTCGTGGACAGACGGATCGGCTGTTAGCGGCTACCTCAACTGGCGTACTGGAGAGCCCAGCAACAGCTTTCCCGGTGAGGAATCGGCGGAAATCTCGGCGAGTAACGGAAGTTGGAATGACTCAGGCTACTCTGCTTCGCTATGTTTCGTCGCCGAATTTCGTAGTCCTTCAGCGATTAGGCAGTTCATTTTATCAAACTCCTCGGTAACATCGTCTCTGCAGGTCCAGGACCTGACCAACGCCAAGGCGCTTCGTTTTTTTGATTTTGCTGGAAATGCTGCATCCGCCAACGGCGGAAATTTCTCGGACCCCTTGTCTTTGTGGGTCAGCAGCTTGAGCATGCGCGGGCAGTACCGTGCGGCTCAGGATCGTTTTGGACGGAAGACTCATGCCCACGCCAATAGCGCCACTGACTTGTTTTCGGCTTACGGAGGCTACTCCAGCGGTTTCAAGTCAATCGCAGGATGGGTTTGCTACGATTCCGTCACCGTCAGTGGAGTGACCCAACAGGGGCTCTACTCCATCGATTCCAGCGCCGGATTGATGACGTTTGGGTGCACGCCCGGCGGCAAGATCAAGGTCACCCTGGGTTCCGGCTCCGTTGAGTCCGCGAGCGTCCTGCAGTCAGGCACATGGCATCACGTCGCGGTCACCCGGGACTCCTCGGGTGTAATCCGAGTCTACGTGGACGGCGCCGAGGCGATGTCGGTCTCCAGTTTCTCCGCATCGTTTGCCACCGCAAATCCCTTCAGCAGCTTCGTATTTAACGGCTTTGCGGGAAAACTAGACGATATTGCTTACTACAACGAGCAACTCACCTCCGCCGAGGTGGCGCAGTTGTACGCGCAGCAGAAGGTGGGGACACTGACTTTGACGGTGACGCAGGATGCCTTGCCGTCGGCTTTTGTGCCCGGGGAGGCGTCCACCTCGGCCAACTCCGGCACGGTGAACCTGTCGCTCCAAGCGGCCGACAGCGTGTCATGGACGGCATCGATTCCCTCTGGCACGACGTGGGCGCGGATTGTGTCCGGAGGCACCGGCAATGGTGCGGGCACCATCGGGTTGCAGGTGGACGCTAACCCGTCGGTTTACCCCCGTTCCTTTACAGTGACGGCGGCGGCTGCCACCGCGACGGTCACGCAGCAGGGCAGAGCGGTGACCGTCTCGCCCCTTTCGGTGGTACTCGGTATTTCCGGGGCTGGAGTGGCGGTTAACATCAACGCCGAGGCGGGTGCGACGTGGAACGCCTCGAGCGACGTGACGTGGGCCAACCTCACTACCACCTCGGGCACGGGACCAGGGACCACGATGGTGGTCGCCGGAACCTACAGTTCAACGTCGCCCTCCCGGACTGGCACGATGAAGATCGCCGGCAAGACGGTCTACGTCACCCAGCGCGGCTACACGCTTTCGATCTCACCGTCGGCGGCAACCCTGCCGGGCAACAACGGGCAGGGCAGCGTGGCGGTATCCGCCAGCGCGACCGCAGTCTGGGAGGCGCTGGCCACCGTACCGTGGATCACAATCACCTCGGTAGAGCGCGACGGCACTCGGACGCTGACCTACTCGCTGGCAGACAACACGACAGGCGCGACCCGCACGGGTCAGATCATTGTCGCCGGCGAGGTCTTTACTATCAACCAGACGGCCGGGACCCCGCCGACGATCACCGCGCAACCCGTGGGGGTGACGGTGACAGCCGGCCAAAACGCCACTTTCGCAGTAACGGCCACCGGCACGAGCGCGCTCACTTACCAGTGGAAGAAAGGATCAGTGGCGCTGATCAACGGCGGCAATGTCTCCGGTGCGACAAGCAGCATCCTCACCCTGACCAACGTCTCCGCCAGCGACGCGGGGGATTACCGGGTGGATGTCACCGACGGTTCGCTGCTCACGACGACCAGTTCCGCTGCGACGTTGACCGTTTCCGCGGCCAGCGCGCAGACCATCAGCTTCAGCGCCATCCCCGACAAGGCCTATGGCGACGTCCCGTTCAACCTATCGGCAACCGCCTCCTCAGGTTTGCCGGTGTCATTCGCGGTCGTTTCCGGTCCGGCCACTGTCGCTGGATCGACGGTGACGTTGTCCGCGTCCGGCACCGTTGTCATCCGAGCCTCGCAGGCTGGCAACACCTCCTATGCTCCAGCGACGCCGGTTGAGCGCAGTTTCGTGGTATCCAAGGCGGTGCCCGTCCTAGTCTGGAATCCTCCAACTTCGCTTTCCGTGGGAACGGTACTGGGCGCCAGCGTGCTGAACGCTTCTGCCGCTCCGGCGGGCGGCACGTTCACGTACAGTCCAGCGGCTGGAACGACCCTGTCGACGGTGGGCAGCCAGACACTTTCGGTGACGTACTCGCCGGCCACGGCTGACTCTGCTAACTACGCATCGGCGACCTCGCAGCGCTCAATCACGGTGACCCAAGGTGGCTCTGCCCCGGTCTTCACGGCGCAGCCTTTGCTTCCGACTTCGCCGGTTGAGGTGGGTGGTACGCTGACGCTGACGGTTACCGTGACTGGAGATCCAACGCCATCCTTCCAGTGGAAGCGCAACGGCGTTGCCTTGGCAAATGGCGGCCGGGTCGGTGGGGTCACCTCCGCGACTCTCGTGATCTCCATGCTGGAGATCGGGGACTCCGGCAGCTATTCCGTGGTCGCCTCCAACACTGCGGGCAGCGCTACCTCGAACTCGCTCGCCATTTCCGTGGTTCCGGCCGGCTTGGCGGCCTCGCATGCCATTTCGGGGCCGGGATACTTCGCGGGTGGAACCGTGACGATCACAAGTACGCTCACCTATCCCGGTACTGCCACGAGTCTTGGTTGGCAGATTCTGCTGCCCCCCGGCTGGTCTTACGCCGGCGGTGGAGGTTCCGAGGGTGATGTTAAGCCGTCCGTCGGGCAGACTGACACTTTGGAATGGGCGTGGTCAGTTCCGCCGGTCAGCCCGGTGACGTTCACCTTCACCCTGCAGACTCCGGGCAGCGATTCGGGCGAAAAGACCATCGCCGGTTTTGCGATTGCCCGTTTGGCCGGTTCCTCGGTCGCGTACCAACTGTTGGCCAAGCCTGACCCGCTGGCGATCCCGCAGGTGCGCAATCACAGCGCCGACGTGGATGCAAACTTCCGACTGAGCCTCTTGGAGCTGACACGAGTGATTGAACTGTATAACACGAGGAACGGCACGAGCCGTACCGGTTGTTATGTGCTCCAGGCGGGAACGGAGGACGGCTTTGCCCCTGATCCCACGCGGTTAACGAGCGTGGTAGTCAGTTTTTCCCGGTATCACTCAGCTGACGTGGACCGCAACGGCCGGCTTAGCTTGATGGAGCTGACCCGCGTGATCGAGCTCTACAACTACCGCTCCGGTACCACCCGCACCGGCCAGTACCACGCCCAGTCCGGTACCGAGGATGGGTTCGCGCCGGGGCCTTAGGCGGGTGGGGTAGGGAGTGCGCGAGTCTTGAGTCTCTAATGTTTTGCGTCCCCTAGGTTTTCGTCTTGCTGCGTCCCATGTGCTGCGATGCCCTTCGGGACGTGGAGTTTTGCCGCTCGTCGCT